>Ga0187782_10000930_pt1 | contig 20808 bp, 16 predicted proteins | sample 0715_SJ02_MP15_2_FD_132454 | JGI IMG/M metagenome (GOLD analysis project Ga0187782, IMG submission 132454) | Tropical peat soil microbial communities from peatlands in Department of Meta, Colombia - 0715_SJ02_MP15_20_MG | ecosystem: Environmental > Terrestrial > Soil > Wetlands > Peat | place... | reverse complement strand
CCACCCCCGAAAGATACCAGAAGAGACGAAATAGAAGGCAAACCGCCAGCGCGGCGCTCGGAGCGATACCCGCGAGGCCGAAGAAGAAAACGTAGGTGGCGTCCGCGGTCCCCCACCCGCCTGGAAGAGCCGGAACGGCACCGACGATGAAGGCCATTGCCGTGCCCACGTATACCCACTTCTCGTCCGACGGAACGCCCCCTACCGCGTACACCAATCCACGAATGACCACGAACTGCACGACGGCGACGATGACGCTGAGAACGACCGCTTTGGCGATTGCACCGGGAGCGCGTGGATCTCGGACATAGGCAAGCACCGGGGCGACAGCCCGTCCGATTGCGCCGTCGAGCCATCGCGGCCGAGCACGGGCAAAGCGCGCAATGCTCCGGAGCAGAACGAGACCGGTCGCCACGGCCACGGGAATCGCCGCCAGCGCGAGCTCGAGCGGGGCCGCCGCCACACGAACGCTCGCGCTACGCGACGCCATCCCGAGCGTGGCGGCCACGGCCGCGATCACCGACAGACCGATCGCCCGATCGAGCAGCACGGATGCGACGGCGATCGGCGCCGGGGCCCCGACCCCATTTCCACGTCCCATGACCGAGGCAATTCGGAGCGCGTCCCCCCCGATCCCGCCCGGAAGCACCACACCTCCCGCCTGCGCTTCGATCGTGATTCGCCAGACGCGCCAGACCGTGAGGTCGATGTCCGCGAATCCGAGGAGCGCCTTCCAACGCCCGGCCCACGCGAGCGTCCCGAGTCCGTAGAGCGCGAGCAGCGGGGCGAGTATGCCGACGCGGGTGCGCGCCATCGTCGTCTCCAGTCCCGGCTCGCACCGGAGCCGAGCGCACTGCGCGGCCCCGATGGAGACATCGCCCGAGCGCAGGTGCAGGACGCACCCCGTAGGCTCGTAGGAGACGGCGGCACGCGTCGATTTCGGCGCCGCGGGATCCCAGCATCGGTCCCGGAGAGGGATGACCCACGCGACGAACCCGAGCGCGACGAGCGCCAGCACCCAGGACGCGAGTCGCCGCACCCCCGCACGACGCCCGGTCACGATACTGCACCGGCGGCAGCCACCGCCGGCCATTCGCCGCGCAGCGTTCGGGCGATCCCCTCCTCGTAGGAAACATGCGGGGTAAAGCCCAGCGCGCGCCGGGCCTTGGTCGTGTCGAATCGAACGGACAGCGTCATGACATCGAGCTTCTCGTGGTTGATCGGCGGCTCGCGACGGGTGAACGCCACTCCGCCATGAGCCATCGCATCCACCGCGGTGGCAAGTGCCCGGGCAACGGAGATGGGGACGTGCGTTCCCGGCAGGTCGCGATCTACGGCACGGGCCACCTGGGCCGATAGCTCGGCGAGGGTGGTCGTCTCCGGACCGGCAAGAATGAAGTCCTCACCCGCAGCCGCCGCTTCAGTCGCAGCAAGCCAGACTCCATCGACGATGTCGTCGATGTGCGTGTGATGCAGAGTGTTGTTCCCGGTGCCGACGATGCGATAAATGCCCGCGCGGATCATCGCCGCCATCTTGTCGAGCATCCCGTTGCGGTCCCCCGGACCGTAAACGATGGTCGGACGAACGATGACGAGCTCGATGCCGCATTCGCGGGCGATCCGCCGGGTCCGCATCTCCGCCTCCACCTTGGTGGCCGCGTACATCGTCCGCGGCGCATACGGATGACTTTCGCTCACCGGCAGGTCGGCCGGAAACCCATAAACTCCGACCGAGCTGACGAGCACGAAGCGACGAACCCCCGCCGTCGCGCATGCCTTCATCGTTCGCTCGACCAGATCCACGTTCGACGCCCTGTACTCGGTCGAGTCGACTCCGTAGCGGTGTCGTACCGCCGCTGCATGAACCAGCACGTCCACGCCCGAGAGCAGCGCGGGATCGACCAAAGCGTCCTCGAGCGGGCGAGCGCCGGCCGGGGATTGCACCGTCGGACTCCGGACCAGCGGCAGGACGCGCGATCCACGCGCATCGAAGCCGCGGACCAGATGCGCTCCGATGAAGCCGGCGGCGCCGGTGACGGCCAACCCGGGCAGACCTGCCATGCGGGCACGTTCTTATCACGTTCTACCCAGGCGGCCGGTCGCGCGGTGAGCCGCAGCGAGCGATGGCGCATTCATAGGGCCCTCCGCCATCGGCCGATGGCGCGCCTCGGGCCATCGGACTCTCTTCAAGAGGCGAGCGCGGTGGTAGAGATGGATAATGCAGCTGTCCGTCACCCGAGGGCGCGCTCGCGCGCGCCGTTTCACCCCGCTCGAGCTGTCGATCGCGTTCGCCCTCGGGGGCTCGACTCTCGCCGTGATGGTCCCCGCGTTCGTGCATCAGCTTCATGCCTCGCGCTTCGTCGAGCCCATCCAGGGGCTCACGCACCTCGGCGCGGCTGCCGTCGCCTATGCGCGCGAACACACCGTCGAGGAAGCATTTCCTGCGAGCACGCCGTTGACTCCGGACGCTCCCCCGAGAGGCCGCTGCGAGGTCGACCCGCCTGGCGCCTGGGAGCAACCGACCTGGAAGGCGCTCGACTTCCGCCCTGTGCCGGCGGGCGAGCCCCATTGCTTCGCCTTCGGATTCGACAGCGCGCTGTCGCCTGGCAAATCGACCTTCCGAGCGCACGCCCACGGCGATCTGGACGGCGACGGGATCGTCAGTACCTTCGAAGTGACCGGCGAAGCCGTCAGCGGCGACGCACGCGGCCCGAGGCTCGATCCCGGAATGTTCATCGACGGCGAGGTGGAATGAACGGCTCCACCGTCGGTGCTCTCGTCCTCTTTCTCGCGTCCGCGGCCGGCGTCGCGGGCACGCAGCCTCGTCTCGCCGCGCTCGCACACTCTGCGAAGGAGTCCGAGGATGTCTACGTTCTGCCCCCCCCCGCTCCGCTCCACGTGGCGACGCTCGGCTGGGACGCTGCCGCGGTGGATCTGCTCTGGGCGAGCCTGATGGTCGATTACGGCACCCACTGGTCGGAGCACCGTGAGTTCAAGGACGTGCCTCGTTACCTCGACGCCATTCTCGAGCTCGAGCCGTCGTTCTGGCTCGTCTATCAATACGCGGACACGATCCTGGCCTATCGTCCCCTGCAAGGCACCGAAGAGGACGCGCGCCGGGCACGAGCGTACCTGGAGCGGGGAACGAGGGAACGGCCGAACGACTCGCGGGTATGGTTTCACTACGGGCAATTCCTGGCATTCATGGGCCCCTCGTTTCTGCACGATCCCCAAGAAGCCGACGCGTGGCGAGTCGACGGCGCCTCCGCGCTGGGGCACGCGGTGGATCTGGGCGGTGGCGCCGAGGTGGCGCCGTCGGCCGCGACGATCCTGACGCGCAAGGGCGCGCGCGAGCAGGCGATCGCCTACCTGCGCAGAGCCTACGTGTTCACCGAAGGAGTGGCCGACGTGCACGAGACCATCGGCCGCAGACTCGTCGCTCTCGAGACGAGCGCCTGGAACGACGTGGCGGACGCGGCCAGAGCCGTGATCGATGCGCGCTGGAAGCGCGAGATGCCCTTCGTCGCCCGGGAGCAGTACATACTGCTGGGGCCACGTGTGGCTCCTTTTGGATGCCAGGGCATCGAGTCGGCGGACGACCCGAGCTGTGCCCGGGACTGGTCGGCGGTCCTTTCGCAGGCCCAGGTCACTCGACCCGAATCGTCCGTAGGCTCACCATGACCAGCTGCGACGAGCCGGGGAAAACGGCCCACACGCTCACCTCGTAGAGACCCGGCTCCGCGTCAGGGCCCAGCGAAGCGTCAATCGAGAAATCCCGCCCGCTCACGTGCACGGGTGCCGGCGTCGAGTACCCCGCCGGCCAGTAGGTCCGGTACGGCGCCGGCACCGAGTAGCTGCGCCGCTCGTTGAGCTCTGCGACCGGGATGGCGGCCGAGGGGCCGCCATGCGCGATGCCGACGCCGGCCGGCGTGGCGGGTGCCGCCGTCGTCCCCCTGACTCGAACCACGCCCCCGCGACGCAGCGTGTGCGGGATCGGAGCATAGGTGCCGTATGCGTCCACGAACTCCTGCGCGAAACACGGAGCAGGAATTTCGGTTGCCGTGGCCAGCGGCTGGGCGACGCCGATACCGAGCTTGTTATGGATGGGGTTCAGGATATTTCGTCGATGTCCGTCGTTGGGCGGCTGCTCGTGGAAGAACATGGCCTCGGCTCGCTCCACGTTGCGGGGATCGATCCGCGGTTGCGGATCGAGGGCCCGGGTGCGCTCGTCGGTGAAGCAACTCGCGTTCTCGAGCACCATGTCGGCCCCCCCCGCATCGGTGAGCCGCTGTTCGGGGACCGAGCCGTCCGTGCCCCAATGACCGAGAAATCCGTGAGCGGCCATGTCCTCGGCGTGGCCTTGCCCCGCTCGACTCGCCGCGCCTTCGTCGAGCTGGACCGGCGCGACACCCACGGAGGCCCGATCTCGATTGACGAGCTCGATCATGTAACGTCGCGCGCCATCGCGGGTCAGAAAGGTCACCTGGGCCTTCGCGCGCGGCTCGGAGGGGTGCGACATTGCCCAAGAGCTCGCGGGCGCGCCAGTGATCGGGCCGGTGTTCCCGGGCGCCGTGGCCGCGTCGGCGGCGAAAGCCGAGAGCGCCGCGGTCATCGAAAGCAACGGACGCAGCCGCATGCGCGCTGCCCATGGATGTAGCGCATTCGCGGCGGTTACCACGTCGCCAACTCGTGCGATCATGCGCTGGCGCGATGAGTCTCGAGTCGATCTGTGGACAGCTCATCCTGGGCGGCTTCTCCGGGGCGACATTGCCCGGCTCCTACGCCCGAGCGCTCCGGGCAGCGCGGCGCTGCGGAGCGATCCTGTTCGCACGCAACCTGGGGCCGGATCCAGAGCAGGTTTCCGCGCTTTGCCGTCAGATGCGCGCAGCAACCGCCGCACCGCTTCTCGCAATCGACCAGGAGGGCGGCCGCGTCGCGCGCCTCCGCGCACCCTTCCTCGAGCTGCCGAGCATGCGCGCCGTCGCCACTCTGGAGGACGAGCCGTTTGCCGAACGCATCGCTTCGGCGGTCGGCGCGGAGCTGGCGGCCGTCGGGGTGAACATCAACTTCGCGCCTGTGGTCGATGTCGATACATGCCCGGACAATCCCATCATCGCGGACCGCGCGTTCGGCGCGGACCCGAAAACCTGCGAGCGCTTCGGGGCAGCCTGGATCCGGGGCCTGCAGTCGACGGGCATCCTCGCAACCGCAAAGCACTTTCCGGGTCACGGCGACACGTCCAAGGACTCGCACGTCGATTTGCCCTTGGTCGCCCAACCGCGTGATCGGCTGGATCGAGTCGAGCTCCCCCCCTTTCGCGCGGCTGCGGCGAGCGGCGTCGCGGCCATGATGACCGCCCACGTCGTCTACCCCGCGCTCGACCCGCGCAACCCGGCGACGCTCTCCCATGCGATATGCACGGTTCTGCGCGAACACATTCGGTTCAACGGAATGCTTTTCAGCGACGATCTCGAGATGCGCGCGATCGCAGACCACTGGCCGATCGCCGACGCGGCCGTGCAAGCGATTGCGGCGGGGTGCGATGCGCTGCTCGTGTGCCATTCTTTCGAGGAGCAGGAGGCGGCCGTGGACGCGTTGGTGCAGGAGGCCGAGCGCTCCGAGGCGTTCCGGGAGCGCTGTCGCCAGGCGTTCGCGCGCGTCGCCCATGCACGAGGGAGAATTGCGGCACGGCCGCTGGACGGTGACGACCTGCGGCGGGCCGTCGGCGGAGCGCAATCGCGCACCGTGGCGGAAGAGCTTTCGCGGAGGCTGTCCTCGGGGGGTCCGTCGCGATGACGGCGCAAGGGTTCGCCGCGCAGCGCATCGTGACGTGCGATCCGGAACGCGTTGATCCTCTCGGCGTGATCGAACCGGGCGCGGTCGTGTTCGAGGCCGGTCGCATCGTCTATGTCGGACCGCGGGACCAGGCACCCGCGAGCGCGACTCTCCTCGACATGGGGGATCGCGTCGTGACTCCCGGGCTCGTCGATGCGCACACCCACGCTTGCTGGATCGGGTCGCGTCACCTCGAATACGCGATGCGTCTCGGCGGCGCCGATTACCGCGACATCGCGCGAGCGGGCGGCGGAATCAAGGCCACCCACAAGGTCGTTGTGCAAGCGAACGAGGAAGCGCTCGCCGAAGAATTGGCCGCACGCTTGAAGCGCATGGCATCGCTCGGTGCAACCACCGTCGAGGTCAAAAGCGGGTATGGGCTCGACGCAGCTCACGAGCTCAAGCAGCTCGAGGCGATAGCGCAAATGGCGACGCGCACCGATCTGCCGAGCGTCGTGCCGACGTTTCTCGCTCTGCACGCGCTGCCGGACGGGGCAGACCGCGCGCGGTACGTGGACTCGGTCGCATCCGACCTCGTACCGGAGGTCGCCCGCGCGCGGCTCGCACGCTTCGTGGACGCGTATGTCGATGTCCACGCCTTTGCCGTGGACGAGGCCCGACGGGTGTTCGACTCGGCCATCGCACATGGCCTCGGTGTGCGCCTCCACGCCGGTCAGTTCGCCGACGTCGGCGCGGCTCGGCTCGCGGCCTCGCTCGGTGCCGCCTCGGTCGACCACCTGGAGCACGTCGACGAGAAGGCTCTCGATGCCCTCGCAGGAGCGCAGGTGTCGGTCGTTCTATTGCCGATCGCGAGCTTCACTCTCGGTCATCGCCCACCGCCCGTCGCGCAGATGCGCAAGGCCGGCATCGACCTGGTCGTGGCGAGCGACGCCAACCCGGGCACGGCGCCCAGCGAGAGTCTTCCGCTGGCCCTTGCGTTTTCCGTGCGAGCCTACGGGCTCACTCCGGAGGAGGCATTGCTCGGGGCAACTCGACACGCCGCGGCGTCGCTCCGTCTGGAGGATCGCGGCATGCTCCGCGCCGGCAAGCGGGCGGACATCGTCGTGTGGGACTTGCCCCACGAGTTCGCCATCGTGCAGCCATGGGGCGTCGCGAAGACGAGACAGGTGGTGATCGGCGGACGGCCGAGGTGACGGGGAGGCGGCGGCCCCGCAACCTTGCGCCGATTCGAGGTCAACCCGCCGCGCGCGCGGGCCGTCGGGCCGACGGGGCCTCTTCGTCGCGGACGTTCACCTGCGATCGGTGCGGGCTGCGGTGGCGTCGCGACGCCGCTTCGTCCGGTCGCTCGGGCAGCCTCGCATTGAGGCGGGCCCCGGCCAGAATCGCGTCGCAGAGCGATTCGTAGTCCATGCCGGCGGACGCCGCAATCTTGGGCAGCAGCGACGTGGGAGTCATTCCCGGGAGCGTATTGACCTCGAGAACGTACTCGTTCTCGCCTTCGGTCACGAGGAGATCGACCCGACAAGCACCGCGACACGACAGGGCTCGCGCCGCCCGCTCGGCCAGATTCATCACGCCGCGCAGGCGGGTCGACGGCAGCCGCGGAGGGGCGATGTACTCGGTGAGCCCCGGCGTGTACTTGGCGCGGTAGTCGTACATGCCTTCTCTCGGCAGCACCTCGATGGCCCCGAGCACGCGCTGATCGAGAAGGCCAACGTGGACCTCCATGGCACGGACGAACCGTTCGACGAGCACCTGGTCGTCGAACGCGAGCGCGTTGTCGATTGCCGTGGCCAAGTCACGTGGGCCGTCGACTTTCGCGACACCGATCGACGAACCCTCGCGCTGCGGCTTGACGATGGCGGGAAACCCGAAGCTCCCGTGCAAGGATGCGAGATGCTCGAGGTCGTCGCGCGTCGCAACGTAGTAGGGAGGAGTTGGCACGTTATGGAGTCGGAACAGCTCCTTGGCCTTGATCTTGTCCATCGCCAGGGCGCTCGCCAGCACCCCGCTGCCGGTGTACGGAATTCGAAGGAGCTCCAGCATCCCCTGGACGCAACCGTCCTCGCCCCCGCGACCATGCAGCGCGATGAAGACCACGTCGACCTCGCTGGCGAGAAGCCGCGCGGACAGGTCGAGGTCATCGGGTCGCCATTCGAGGCGGGCCACATCGTAGCCTCGGCTCTCCAAGGCGGTGGCGACCCCGTCTCCGGTCCGGAGCGAGACCTCGCGCTCCGCGCTGCACCCGCCCATCAGAACCCCGACTCGCCTTCTTCCCATCGGACCACCCTTTTCACGCGAATCGACCGGCGCCGACGGCTCGCACGGCCTCGCCGTACATTTCTACTGCCACGGGGCTATGACCGCGCGGCGCCGGAATCCCGACTGCGAGGCCATCCGAACACGGGATAACAGGCGCCTCGCTTACGGGTCAACTTCGTGACAAGGGCGTCAGTCGATTTCGACCAAGACGACGGTGATGTTGTCCTTGCCTCCCCGCTGGTTCGCGAGCTCGACGAACCGACGGACGCACTCCTGCCCGCCGAATGCCACAATGGCGGGAATGTCCTCCTCCCGCAGGTAGCCGTGCAGTCCGTCGCTGCACAGCAGAAACCGCATGCCGGCGCCGAGGGGGACGCATCTCGTATCCACTTGCACGTACTCTCGGTTGCCCACGGCGCGGGTGATGACATTGCGATGCGGTGAGCGTGCAGCTTCCTGGGGAGTGATGAGGCCCTGTTTGAGCTGCCAGGCGATGAGCGTGTGGTCCTCGGTGAGCTGCTCGACGGACCCATCGAAGACGCGGTAGATGCGGCTGTCGCCAACCTGCGCGGTGACCGCGTAGTCGCCGAGGATCAACAGCGCGCTGATGGTCGTCCCCATCCCGCTCTTGTCGCGATCGATTTCCGCGATGGAGTAGACGAAATACGTCGCGGCCTGGACGGCGCTCTCGAGCAGTCTGCATGCGGCCCGAGAGTCCTCGTCCGACAGCGGATCGACCAGCTCTCGAAGCTTGCCGACGCTTCTCTTGATCATGCCGTACATGGTGTCGACTGCCTCTCGACTGGCCACTTCGCCGGCGGCGTGGCCACCCATTCCATCGGCCACCACGTACAGTCCCAACTGATCGTCGATGAAAAACGCGTCCTCGTTCGAGCTTCTCTTTCGCCCGAGGTCCGTCAACGCATGCCCCGTGCGCCGGAGCGGGGGCGGCGCGACGGCCCCCTCGCTGGCAGGCTGTCCGCTGGGCGGCACCGGAGTCGGCGGAGGCGTCGTGGTGGGTCGGCGGCTCTCTCTCGAGGTCATCGCACGCTCGCTTAGCCGTCCAGTATAGCGTGAGACGGCCTCCGATAGACGGAGAGACGATCGACCGGGCGGCCCCGGGGATAACCTCCCGCCGCGGCTCATTCTTCTCTTGCCAAGTTTGCCCAACTCTTGCCCCAACTCTTGCCATCTCTCGCCGTCCGCTCGCCGCTCGTGGGCCGTGCAGGCGCGCGGAGGGCGCCCGCTTGCATCCCCGCCACACCCCTGCATTAAGTCTCGCGCCGCCTTTCAGGGAGAGAGCTACCACCGCCGAGCCCTTGATCGTGCTTCGCGAACTTCGAATCCCCCCCCTACCCCTGCCCGGCGCCCGGCGCGCCGGTGTGGCGGGCGCGGACGTCGCGCTCGCCGCGCTCGTGGTGGTCGTCGTCGGCCTGATGATCGTGCCACTGCCGACCTGGGTGCTCGATGTCCTCATCTCGACCAACCTCTCCGCAGCCGTCACGATCGTGCTCGTCGTCCTGTACGTGCCTGACGCCATCGGAATCGCGACCTTCCCAACGCTACTCCTCCTCACCACGCTCTTCCGCCTCGCGCTGAATGTCGCTTCGACGCGCCTCATCCTGCTGCAGGCGAATGCAGGTGAAGTGATTAAGGCCTTCGGCACGTTCGTCGTGCGGGGCAACTACGTCGTGGGTGGGGTCGTATTCGTCGTCCTGACGACGATTCAGTTCATCGTCATCGCCAAGGGATCCGAGCGGGTCGCGGAAGTCGGAGCCCGTTTTGCGCTCGACGCAATGCCCGGCAAGCAGATGGCCATCGACGCGGAGCTTCGCTCTGGAACGATCGACGCTAACGAAGCTCGCCGCCGGCGCCGCGCCCTGCAGCGGGAGAATCAATTCTACGGAGCGATGGACGGCGCGATGAAGTTCGTCAAGGGCGACGTGATTGCATCGCTCGTCATTCTCGTCGTCAACGTCCTCGGGGGACTGGCCATCGGCGTCGCCATGAGAGGCATGCCTCTCACGGGTGCGCTGCGACGCTACGGTCTACTCACCATCGGCGACGGGCTCGTCACTCAGATCCCCGCGCTCGTTCTGTCGACGGCCGCGGGCGTGCTCGTGACCCGCGTCGCGAGCGAGGAAGCCGACACACCGCTCGGCGAGGAGCTCGCACGGCAGCTCTTGAGCGTACCGAAGGCCATCCAGGTTGCCGGTGTCTTCGTCCTCCTGCTGGCGGCCGTGCCGGGCCTTCCCGCGCTGCCGTTTCTTGCTCTCGGCGTGGCGCTGACGATCGTCGGACACGCTCGTGTCCGTGCGACGACCATCGAACGACAGCGAGCGGCGACCGACGCCGCCCCGGGGCGCTCGCGAGCAAACCGTCCCGACGAGCCCGCCTTCGTGCCACTCGTCGTCCCGTGGAGCGTACAGGTGAGCGCAGATCTCGCGCCCGTTCTGGAGCTCGAGCCCGACGGCCTGCGGGCGGCCACCGCGGAGGTGCGGCGCCGCCTGTTCGCGAGCCTCGGTGTCCCGCTTCCCGCGCCCCGCCTGCGCGTTCAAGAGGACCTCGCAGATCGCACCGCCGTCCTCTCGCTGCACGAGGTTCCATCTCGGATGCTGTCGGTGCCCGCCGAGCTCGAGGGCGCGGAGGCGGCTGCGTGGCTCCGTGAGCGCATCGTCGAGACGGTTCGCGCGCGAGCCGCCGATTTCTTGGGGCTCGCCGAGGTGCAGCGGCTCCTCGACGAGCTCGAACAGTTCGCACCGGCTACCGTGCGCAACGTCGTCCCGAAACCCTTGAGCCTCGTTCTGCTGACCGACGTTCTGCGTCGCCTCGTGGAAGAGGGCGTGAGCGTGCGCGATCTCCGCGGCATCCTCGAAGCGCTGTCGACCGTGGCATCGACCGAAAAGGACGCCCTCAATCTCGCCGAGTACGCGCGTAGCCAGATGCGCCGAGCCATCACATACCGGTTGACGGAGGGTGCCGGTCACCTCGACGTCGTCCTACTCGATCCCATCCTCGAGGATACCGTGCGCCGCGCAATCACACGCACGGCGTCGGGCTCGTTCCTGTCGCTGTCGCCCCAAGCGGCGCGCGACGTCCTCGCGTCCGTGCGTCTCGCCCTGAGCGAGGCAGCAGCGTCGAAGGCGCGGCCGGCGGTGATCCTCACCCAGCCCGATATCCGGCGATTCGTACGCAAGCTTCTCGAGGTGGACAACCCCGACGCGTTCGTCGTGAGCTATGCGGAACTTCAGCCCGAGGTGTCGCTCAAGCCGGTCGCTCGGGCCGTGCCCGGCTAATCAGACCTTCTGCCGGACCATTTTGCGGGCAACGGCGCCGCTGCGCACGAAGAGCTGCTTGGCTTCCTGCTGCAACATCGGATGGACCCGTTTGCCCGCCACGAACATCGCCAGGAGCTGGGGGCTGATCTCCGAGAGCTTCCTCAGCGCTCGGGAGGCCCCCTTCATGTCCCCGACCCCGGCGTAAGCGAAGGCACGGGCACGCCACATCTGGATGCGCATCTCGCCGTAATCGGGGTCATCGGGGTTGAACACCTCCAGAAGCTCGACGGCCTTCCGGGCTTCTCCGGTGCGTCCCCACGCTTCCCCCGCAACCGCGGCGAACATGACCCGAGTCTTCACCTCTTGCTGCTTGCCGAGCTCCATCTTGTCCACGAGCGCTCTCGCCTCCTGGACTTCTCCGAGCTGCAAGTGCAGGCTGGCGCGCAGGCAACGGACCTGATCGGCCATCGGCGCGATCTGCTTGGCCAGATCGATCGACTCGAGGGTCGCGAGCGCTTGGCGGGGATCCTGCTGCATCTGCAGCTGGGCCCGGGCGATCGTGGCCTGCACGTCTCCCTTCTTGAAGTCGGTCTCGAGCTTCTTCAGCGCCTCCACACGGCCTTCTTCCGTGGCAGCCGCCGACCGGAGCAGCGCCCCGAGCTCCCGTGACTTGTTGACGTAGCGGACGATCCAGACCATCGCCCCCGTAGCGACCAGCGTCAGCGCGCCGGCGACGATGACCGGAATGATTGTCCAGCGAAGCGCGATGACGGCGGCAACCCAAAGTGCGAGGACGATGATACCGACGCGCAAGAAGACTTTCTTGAAGTCGACAGCAGGTTTGGCTGGACCGTCCTGCGGCGACGCGAGGTCGCGGAGCTCACGCTGCAACGCGGCCGGGCTTCGCTTCTTCTTTTTCCTCGCGGGTGTCGGCGCGCTCGCCGCGGCTTCGGGCTTCGACTCGTTGGGCACGGGCTAGAGCTTCGCGATTAGCTCGCCGAGCCTGCCGGCGCAAACCCCCGAAGCGGCAGTTCCACCGAGACCCGCGCGGTCCGGCGGCTTCAGGCGACTGCCTCTCTCAGATCGCCCCGCGCCGTCGATGCACGATGCTGCACCGAGTCGTTGATCTTCACGCTGACGATCTTCGAGATTCCAGCCTCGGGCATGGTCACTCCGTAAAGGACGTCGACCATCTGCATCGTTCTCTTGACGTGAGTGATGAGGATGAACTGAGACTGATCCGTCATCGATCGGATGAGCTCGTTGTACCTTGCGACGTTCGCCTCATCGAGCGGCGCATCGACTTCGTCGAGGATGCAGAACGGCGACGGCTTGATCTGGAAGATTGCAAAGATGAGACTGACGGCGGTCAGCGCTTTTTCCCCGCCGCTCATGAGCTCGATGCTCGATAGCTTCTTGCCCGGCGGCTGCGCGACGATGTCGATGCCGGTCTCCAGCAGATCGTCGGGGTCGGTCATTCGCAGCTCGGCACATCCTCCGCGGAACATCCGTGGAAAGATCTCTCGAAAGCGTTCGTTGACGGCGGCGAACGTCTCCTCGAACAGACGACGTGATTCCCTGTTCATCTGGGCGATGGCGCGCTGAAGATCCAGGAGAGCTCTCTCGAGATCCGCTTTCTGCGTCGTATAGAAAGTGAAGCGGCTCTCGGCCTCGGCGTGCTCACGCATCGCATCGAGATTGACGCCGCCCATTCGCTCGATGAGCCGCACGAGCTCCTCGATGCGCGCACGCGAGACTCCGTCCGGAGGCGCCCGCATGTGATGGTCTCCCACGACGTGCGGCAGATGCATCCCGCGGAACTTGTCGGCGACCCCGGCGACGAGATGATCCATCGCGATTTGCCGCTCACGAAGAGCCATCTCGTGCGCCTGGAGACGCTCGCGGACCGCAGCCGCTCGCACGCGAAGGTCCTTGATGGTCCCCTCGCGGTCGATGAGCACGCCGCGCAGTTCCTCGGCCACGGCGCGCACTCCTTCGAGCTCCGTGTTCGCCGCCCGCGCGCGATCGAGCGCCGATTGAAGGCCCTGTTCGTGGGCTTTCAGATCGGCGGTCGTCTCGTCGAAGCTTCGCGCGTTGGCCGTCAGCTCGGCATCGATGCGGGCCGTGCGCTCCTCGAGTTCGGCTGCGCTTCGACGCAGCCGCGATTCCGCGCCGCGCGCAGCGGCCAGACGCTCGCGCACGCCGGCAACGGCGATCTTGGAGGACGTCACCGCCTGGCGATGTGCCTCCAGACGCTGCCGCGCTTCCTCCAGCGCCGTTTCGACCTGAAGCAGCTCCTCCTGCGCGGTCTCGACGAGGGCACGGGACTGCGACAGCGCGTGCACGGCTCCGTCGCGCTCCCTCAAAGCCTCATCGAACGCACGCGTGAGCTCGGTATTCTCGATCTCCAACGACTCGAGACGCCGAGCCACGGTCTCGCCCTGTGCCTGGGTCTTCTGCAGATCCTTTTCGGCGGTCACCAGCGCAAGCTCGCGAGCGTGAGTCTCGCTGCGCACCCGGTCGAGCGCCACCCCCGTCCGGGCGATCTCCTGTCTTGCCGACTGGTGCGCCTCGATTTTTCGCGACACGATCGTGTCGAGTCTCTCGATCTCGTGCGCGAGCTCGCGCGCTTCGCGTTTGCTTTCGAGCATCCCGGCGGCCAGTTCGTCCTCCTGGCCGCCGTCGATTCGACCGTCGGGGTGCAGGACGGACCCATCGAGGGCCGCCATGACGCAACCGACACCCGCCGTCCGCAGGCGCAGCGCGCTCTCGAGGTCCCGCACGACCAGGCAATCGCCGACCAGGGTGTGAACCAGCGATTCGTCCTCGGGCTCGTATCGGAGCGCATCGACGAGCCTGCCCAGAGCCCCGTCGTCGGTCGGGAGTGGACCCGCGCCCGCGCCCGCAACGAATGACGAGCGCAGCGGGACGATGGTCGCCCGGCCCGTGCGTTGTCGAGCGAGCCCCTCGAGCAAGGAGACCGCGGGACGCACGTTGCGGACGACGACGTGCTGCAATTTCGCGCCGAGCAAGCCGGCCAGCGCTTGCGTGAGGTGCTCGGGCGCCTCGATGCGATCCGCGACCAACCCCGCGACGCAAGGGTCCCCCGTTCCCACGAGAGTCTTCGCGCCGGCACCGACGCCCTCGAGGCGGGCATGCATCTCTTCGAGCGCCCCGTACCGCGAACGCTTGCGCGAGAGCTCTGCGCGACTCTCCTCCAGCGACCGCTCCAGCTCGACGATGAGCTGTTTGCTTTCCGCCAGACGCGCGTCGAGCGTCGACTTCTCGAGGACCGTCGTCGCGTGGGCCGCGCGCAGGTCGTCGATCGACCGCGTCATGTCCTGGACGCGCACGTCGAGATCCGCGCGGGCCTGCTGCAACGAGCGCGCCTCGGAGTCGACGCGTTCGCGGCGGGCCGTCATTTCCGTCCCCCTCCGCTCGAGACCAGCGAGCTTTCCCTCCGCGCGCGCGATCTCGGCACGCGCGTTGGCAATGGCGTGACGGCGCTCCGCGGCCCGCCCATCCGCGATCGCGTGCGCTGCGGCGTAGTCGGCAAGGGCTTGCTCTTGACGGGCGACATCGGACGCAGCCACCGCTTCCGCTTCGCACAGCCCCTCGACCTCCCGCTCCGCGAGCCGTTGCTCGGAAGCCAAGCGGGTGCAGTGCTCGCCGATCTCGCGACCCTCTGCCTCGGCCTGCTTTTGTCGCTCGACGAGCGCGGCGAGCCTATCCTTGGCGCGCAGGATCGCTGCCTCTTCGGCCCGCACCCCGTTGCCTGCCGCGAAACTGGCGTTGGTCGCCTCACCCAGGCGCTCGTCGCACGCGTGCACGTCCAGCCGCATGACCTCGAGCTCCGTTTCCCGCGTCGACAGCTCGCAGCAAACGCGCTCGTGGGCGTCCGCGGCCTCCGAGACCTCCCCCGTCTCGAGCTTGATCCATCCGAAGAGCTCGAGGTACCGGTGGGCGGCTTCGTGAAGCTGGAGATCCTCCAGCTCGTTGCGATAGGAAACGTAGCGCTCGGCCTTGGCCGCCTGCCGTTTGAGGGACACGAGACTGCGCTCGATCTCGGAGACCAGGTCCGCCACGCGCAGCAAATTTTGCTGCGTGAGGTCCATCTTCTTCTCCGCGTGCTTTTTGCGAGACTTGAACTTCGTGATTCCGGCGGCCTCTTCGATGAGGAGCCGGCGATCTTCCGGCTTGGCGCTCACGATGAGCCCCACCTTGCCCTGCTCCACGATCGAGTACGCCTTCGTGCCGGCGCCGGTCCCGAGAAACAGGTCGGTCACGTCGCGCTGACGAACACCGACCTTGTTGATGAGATATTCGCTTTCGCCCGATCGGTGCAGCCGGCGCGTGACGGCGATCTCCGCATAGTGCTTGAACTCGAGCGGGAGCTCCCTTGGCTCGTCGTTGTCGAAGGTGAGGGTCACCTCTGCAAAATCCTGCGGGGCGCGGGACTCGCTGCCGCTGAAGAGGACGTCGTCCATCGATCGACCGCGAAGATGCCGGGCGCTCTGCTCGCCCATGCACCAGCGAATCGCGTCGACGATGTTCGATTTTCCGCATCCGTTGGGTCCCACAATCGCCAGCACGTCGTGGTCGAAATGCAGGACCGTTCGGTCCACGAATGACTTGAAGCCGATGAGCTCGAGCTTCTTGATCTTCATCGCGACTTCATCTCCCGGTTCATTTCCCCAGCCGCCGGCGTAATACCCTTCAGCTGTATCGCCCATCGTCCGTTCAGTGCAAGAGCGAATTGAGCCGCAGCGGCGCCTGTCCCACGAGCTCTTGCAGCATGCTGCCCGGCCTTTTCGCGGTCGAGCGGCGCGGCGCGGCGCGGGGGCGTCCGCTTACCTTCCCCCGCATTGGCTCTTTGGCACTCCACTTGACAGAGTGCCAGTCCGGCCATAACGCTTTTGAACATGCCTACGTATGAGTATGCCTGCACGGCGTGCGGCCACGCGTGGGAGGAAGTGCAACGGATCACGGAGCCGCCCCTCGATCTGTGCCCGAGCTGCAAACAATCGTCTGCGCACCGCCTCATCAGCGGGGGCACCAACTTCATCCTCAAAGGCGGCGGCTGGTACTCGGACTTGTACGCTTCGCCCAAGCCCGCAGCCAAGGCGGACTCCGCGACCACTCCAAGCGCCAGCGAGCCGGGCAAGTCCGCTCCCTCGAACGGCGCCAGCTCCGAGGCGGCGAAACCGTCCCCCTCGACGGCCGCGACCGGGTCTGCCCCTCCGTCTTCTTCGTCGCCTTCGCCGTCCTGAGGACGGGAGCAGCGGATCGAACGCACCTGGCTACGCGCCGCGGGGGACGCGGCGACGGGGGCGACGGGCCTGGGCACCCCAGACCAGCGCTCGGGCCTGCGGCTCCGTGATGCCGAGGGCCGGTGCGAGTCGAGCGAAGACAAGGGCCGTCATCCGGCCCTGCGGAGGGGACGCCACGAGGCGCAAATCGTTTTTCCAGAGCCGCGCATCTTCCGGAAAATCGAGCTTCTCGAGCGCATCGATGAAGCCGCGTTCGACCGTCTCGTCGATTCGCTTGCGTCCAGCGAGAAAGCGCTTCGCGACCAGGGCTCCTCGCGCGAGCGCGTGGAACGCCGCCATGGCCTGCATCCACGGCTCGGGCAGGCAATCGCCAGAGACAACCCCTTCGAGCCGCGAGATTCGTCTGCGCAGCTCTTCGAGCTCGATCTCGTCGATCTCGCGAAGGGCGCCGGGAAAGCGGGCCGAGAGGGCGATCATCTGGGCCCGGACCTGCGTCGGAGCTTCGACTCCCGCCGCGTGCGCCAGGCGCATCGCAAGCATCTGCCTGTACTTGCGAAGAAGCTCGCTCGCCTCCGCGTTCACGGATCCGGTCGTCGGCGTCATCGCTCGCGACTTTACTCCATGCCGGGGTGCGGCGCCGGAGCGGCCATGCCGCTGTCGCTGCGGGATTCGAACGCGCTACGCTCGGGCGCCATGCGGGGTCCTAGGTCGGCGAGCATATCGTCGTGGCTTGCTCTCGTCGCTTCGGCCCTGATCCTGTCGTGCAAGCCGGCCGGTTCGGCGGTGAACCTGCACCGCGACGTCGACAGCGATCCGGTTGCCCTTTTGCCTCCAGGTCCCGCGCTCGTCGCCAGCGTGGACGTGCGCGCCCTCTTCCGGGTCCAGGCGCTCGTGGAGAGCGCGACCCAGGTCGTCCGGGCGCTCTTGCCGCTCGATGACTCATCCGGATTCGACGGTTCGCGAGATGTCGACCGGCTCATCGTGGCGCAGTACCGCGCTCCGTCCGCCGAGGGCAGTTGCAGCATCGAATACGTCGTCGCCGCCATCGGACGATTGGACCCGGAGCGGCTCGCTGCCGTGCGAACGACGAGAGACGGATTACCGATTGTATCCGAGCATTACGCAGGCTTTTCGCTCCAGTCAGCCGGCCAGGTCAGCTATGCGGCGCTTTCGCGCCGACTGCTCCTCGTCGGCACGAGAGGAGGCGTGCGACGCGCGCTCGATCGCACCGGGGCGAGGGCGCTCGACCGGGTCGTCAAGCCGTGGGTCGCCGACACCATCGAGACGAGCGGCGCGGCGCTCTCGGTGGCCGCCGATTTCGAATCCGCGCCGATCACCACCGGCGCCGTCGGCGCGATCGACCTATCGTGGATGGGCGGCTTGCGCATCGCGCACGTGACCGGCAATTTCCAGCCACCCGGGATGACCCTTGCCGCGACGCTGAGCTATGCCGACGCCGGGCAGGCGACGCGCGGCGCCGACGGGCTGCGGACCCTCGCCCGGTGGGTAAAAACCGTAGGACCTCTCATCGGAGACGTGCACTTGCAAGACCTACAGATCGCATCTCAGGACCACGACTTGCACTGCACGTTCGTACTCGACGATTCGACCCTTCGGACGCTCGGCGTGGTCGCGCTGCGCTTGCTGCCGCCCCCGGGGCCCTGACGAGACCGGGGCTCCGCGATGTCGACCATGGATGAGCGCATCGACTTGCCTGCCCCAGGGTCGCCTCGACCGCTGCCGATCATCGCCATCGACGGGCCCGCGGGGGCCGGCAAGAGTACCGTCGCGAAGCGATTGGCGGATTCCTTGGGGTTCATTCTCGTGGACACGGGCGCGATGTACCGGGTCGTGGCGCTCGCCGCGCGCAGCGCGGGAGTGTCCTGGGACGACGACGCTGCCCTGGGAAGGCTGGCGCGGGGTCTGGTGGCGCGCGGCGCGCTCTCCTTCGAGCGAGACGCTCGACTCGGTGTACGGGCCGTTCTGGACGGCGCCGACGTCACCGACGCGATTCGCGCCCCTGACGTCGGCATGGGCGCCAGCGCAGTGTCGGCCCATCCGAGCGTGCGAGACGCGCTCCTCGATTTCCAGCGACACGCGGGCCGGCGCGGCGGCGTCGTCCTCGAGGGGCGAGACATCGGCACGGTCGTGTTCCCGGACGCCGAGATCAAATTCTTTCTCACGGCGCGCCCGGAGGTGAGAGCACGCCGTCGGTTCGACGAGCTCGTCGCCCGAGGAACTCCGGCGAGCTTCGAGCAAACGCTGCGGGACGTTCGGCAGCGCGACCTGCAGGACACCACTCGCCCGGTCGCGCCTCTCCGTCAGGCCGCCGACGCGATCCTCGTGGACAGCTCGGAGATGAACATCGAAGAGACCGTCGCCCATATGGCCGAGAGTGTCCGCAAGCGGGGCGCAAGGTGAGCCGCACTCCGGGGGCTCTGGCCGCGAGCGCCGCGGTCGTGATCTCGCTTTCGTCGTGCGCGAACCCCCCCCGAGCCCCGACCCGGTCCCCGCCCGTCGTCGAGGCCCGGTGGCAGGACGTGTTCGACGTCGCTCCGGAGCTACTGCTCGTGATCCGCCCGAACGCGCTTCGAGCGAGCGGCGCTTACGGCCCGCTCCTGAAGCGGGTCCAGGAGCTCGCCCGCGAGCGCAGTCGTGTCGTCGCCGCAACCTGCGCCATGGACGCGATCGAAGACGCGGACGAGGTCGTGTTCGGACTCTACTCGATCGGCGGGGATGGCGCGGACGCCGACGATTTCATCGCAGCCGTCCTCGGAGTGCGTGCGGACATCGATCCGGCCACGCTCGTCGACTCCGACGGGCACCCGCTGTGGACCGCGGGACCTTCCGGCCCCGTGCGCGAGCTGGTCCGCCAGCGCGACCAGCAGGGGCTGCCCATCGACGCCTCGCTTTTCGAGCTTCCGGGTCGCACCTGGGTCATCGCTGCCGGCCCCGCGCGAGCCCGAGCCCGGGAGGCGCTGGCTCGCCCTCGAGGACGCCCGGACCCCGTCCCCATCGCCGCCGACGCCCTTGCCGTGCTGCGCCTCGACGGACCTTCGTTGTCCTCCCGTGTTCCTGCGTTGCACGCACCTTCCCCCCTCGCTCCGCTCGGGCGCGGCTTGCAGTGGGTGTCCTTGGAGCTCGCCACGGACACCCACAGTCCCGTTCAGGCCCTGCTCGCGTATTCGACCGCCGGGGCAGCGGCTGCGGCCGAGTCCGTGGCACGCGACGCGCTCGACGCCGTGCGCCGCCGAAAGCCGGAGGGATTCGCATGGATCGGTGACGCCACGATCGGCCGCCCCTCCGCGGGTGCGGCGGTCGTGCTGTCCGCGCCGCTGCCGTCCACGTGGCTCGTTCCCCTCTCGCAAGCCAGCGGCTCGAATGCCTCGAGCGCGTCCGCGCCGTGACGCGCCGCCGCAGAGGCGGCCGTCCCGGGGGCTCCCAGCGCAAGAAAAAGCCGCCTCGATTGGCCGCCCGGTCCGCGCACGACGTAGTCCGATCAGCTCCCCTTTGACAGAGCCGAGTCCGGGGGCTACATGCCCGGCTCCGAGCTCGTGTTCCGCAGGGATTGGTCCATCCTGCGGCCGAGCAGCTCGGAAACTCCAACTCACGCGTGCGCACGCATCGCGGACCGATCGAGGAGACACTTCCCACCCCATGTCGACCCAGACCCCCACAGCCCTGAGCCCCGCAGGCAAAACAACGGAGCAGACTGGAAGCCACGCCGACAGCTTTGCCAGTCTTTTCGAGGCCAGCATCAGCGCGGGCGATTTCGGCAAAGAAGGCGAGATCGTCAAGGGCACCGTCGTCGCCGTGCAGCGCGACAACGTCGTCGTCGACATCGGCGGGAAAAGCGAAGGCATCATCGCTTTGGCCGAATTCGCCGACGCGCAAGGTCGTACGACGGTCAAGGCCGGCGACGAGATCGACGTTTACATCGAGAGCCGCGAGAACGACGACGGCCTTGTCATGCTTTCCAAGGAGAAAGCCGACAAGATGAAGGTTTGGGATGAGATCTCGGCGGCCTGCGAGCGCGACGAGCTCATCGAAGGAACGATCAGTCAGCGCGTCAAAGGCGGGCTCTCGGTGACGATCCGCGGCGGCGTCAAGGCATTCTTGCCCGGTTCGCAGGTCGACCTTCGTCCAATCCGCAATTTGGACAAGCTCATCGGACAGACTTATCAATTCAAAGTCATCAAATT
>Ga0187782_10000929_pt1 | contig 20809 bp, 16 predicted proteins | sample 0715_SJ02_MP15_2_FD_132454 | JGI IMG/M metagenome (GOLD analysis project Ga0187782, IMG submission 132454) | Tropical peat soil microbial communities from peatlands in Department of Meta, Colombia - 0715_SJ02_MP15_20_MG | ecosystem: Environmental > Terrestrial > Soil > Wetlands > Peat | place... | reverse complement strand
GACAGGTGATTTCTGCGCGAACGCACGGGTGTGCGTAAGAACGAGAGGAATAGGCTCAAGTAGCGAAGAACAAGATGCAAAACCCAGTTGACACAGGCCGGCCTCGTTAGAGATACCCCGTTAGTCAGGCATTTACCTAGAAGCTTGGGCACGGCCATGGTAGAAGTCAGGTAAAGCGGCTAGTATTTCGATCCAGCTCTAGCAGACTTCGCCAGAGGAACGTTGCTCTGCGGCCCAACTGTCAGAGGAGAATCCGATGGGACGGATTGAACGGGGCTGGGAAATCACGAAACAGAGTTTCGCAATTCTGATGTCTGACAAGCAGTTGATGCGGCTTCCCTTCCTATCCGGTATTTCCTGCCTGTTGGTATCGGCGGTGATCTTGTCTGGTGGTGGGCTAATCGCTTTTCTTGTCATTTTTTACACCCGCTGGGAAAGTTCGCCGCTGCTCAACTACTTTCTGATCTGGATTTCAGTGTTCGTTCTTTACCTCGTGAACTACTTCCTCATTGTATTTTTCAACGTCGCACTAGTCAGCGCGGCTGCGGAACGACTGGCCGGACGCCCGACGACAATTCGCGGGGCCGTGGCCAAGGCGTGGGAGCGCAAGGGGAAAGTCATGCAGTGGGCAATCCTCGCTTCGACAGTCGGGGTAATCTTGCGAATGGTCGAAAGGCGACTGGGCTTGGTCGGCGTACTTGTTTCGAGGCTAATCGGGATTGCCTGGGCGCTGGCGAGTTATTTCGTAGCTCCGGTCCTCGTGTTTGAGAATCTCGGACCAATAGACGCACTAAAGCGCTCGGGGAGCATATTCCGGGAGACGTGGGGCGAAGATCTCGTCGGTCAGTTCAGCATCGGGCTTATCTTCGTGCTCCTAGCTATCGTGGGCGTCGTCGTATGGACTGCAATGATGGTGATGGGTGGCGCTATGGGCGTGTATGTCGGCTCGGCGCTGCTGCTTCTCTACTGTATTACGCTCGGAGTGGCAAACGCGGCAGTGGAAGGCATCTTTACCGCTGCGCTCTACCGATTCGCCACCACCAACGAAGTTCCGCCTGGATTTGTACCAGAGACCTTGACGATGGCGTGGAGACCTAAGAAAAGGAAATTCTGACGACAGCGAGCTCACCACCCAGTCTGACAGGTCAGGTCAAACCTAAACTTCGGACTACTAGCGTAGAACTCCTCCGGTAACTCCCGATTAGTCGGCTAACCGGACAAGTTCCCCAAGCACCGAATTCTTCGGACCCAAGCTAAATCGCGTGGTGCCATTGAGGGCCGGAAATTGGCGCGCAAATTGGGCGCAAAACCCCTGTTTCGGGCACAGAATTCGAGCGCAGCGGGTAGAGAGGACAACAGATTCGGCGAGACTTAGCATATTTCGCGGGTTTGCCCACGTGAACTCCGCGCCTGCCGGTAACCGCTCCAACGCATCCCCACGCAAAAGATGTTGCGGCTCATCGGTCGCCGGATAATCCTGTAAGGGAGCGCGCCGCCTTCAACGTTCCGTTCGGCGACGCGAACGGCCACAGATGCGAATTCTTGTCGCGGAAGACAGCCCCGAAAGCCGCCAGCTTCTGATCGATCTGCTGCGCCACGGCGGACATTCTGCCGTCGGCGTGTGCAATGGCCGTGAAGCGCTGGACGCTCTCGAAAAGGACCGGTTCGAGGTCGTTTTCATGGACGACCAGATGCCGGTCATGGACGGCGTAGAGGCCGCGCACGCGATTCGCCGGAAGAATCTCTCCTTTGGGAAGCGCCCGATCATCGTCGGCATGTCGGGCAATACGACGGAATTGGATGAGCGCCGCTGTCTCGACGCCGGAATGGATGCCTTTCTGCCCAAGCCCATCGGCATGGCGGAGTTGCTCGCAATGCTGGCGGTTCTCGCTCGCCGGCCCGCGCAAGCCGCGTCGGTTTCTTCGCCCGGCCCGAATGGCGGCCAGCCGCCTGCCGATCTGGCCGCTCACCTAAATCGCGCCACAGGCGGTAACCAAAAGCTGTGCCGATCGCTCGTGAAAAACTTCCTCGCGGATGCACCCAAGAAACTCTCAGCGCTCCGGCGAGCGCTCGCGCAACAGGATGCGGAACGGCTCGCGTCCGCGGCGCACGCACTAAAGGGTTCGCTCGGTCTTTTCGGAGCGCATCGAGCGGTGGACGCCGCGCGGCATCTGCAGAGAATCGCCGGCTCCGGCAGCGTCGCTGGCGCCGAGCAGGAGTTTCGTACGCTCGAAGAGGAACTCTCCCATCTGCGCCTCGCGCTACTCGCTCTTCCGCGCGCGCCGAGGACGAAATCGCGAAGGCCCGCCGCGAAGCGCGCAAGGCGCCGCCGCTAACTGAACGAGCAACAAATGCCTTGCCTATCTTGCTGTATGCGCATTCCGGCGTGATACTCGGGGGAAATGAAGCGCACCATCCAATTTGTGGGGACAGCAGCGTTGTCCGCCGCACTCGCAACTGCGTGCGTCCTTCCCTTGCGAGCCGACGATCTGAAGCTCAAGGACGGCACCAAAATCACGGGTGACATCGTCGGTTTCGACGAGAACTCGTTTAAAGTGAAAACGAGCTACGGCTTCGCCCTTGTGCAGAAAGATCAGGTGGTTTCGATCAGTATTTCCGAGGCGCCGAAAGTCGCTGCGGAGAAGAAGGCCGAGCCCGCGGAAGCGAAATCGCCCGCGCCGGAAAAACCAAAGACCGAATCCACCGCCACGTCGCCAGCGCCGGCTCCGGCGCAAGCAATCGCCGTCGATCCGGCGAGCAGACCCACTTCTTCGAACACGCCCGCTTCGCCACCAATGACCGCTGCGGGTAGTAAGACGCCCTCTCTAGACGCGCCTCCTCCAATGCCGAATCCGATCGCCGCGAGCAAGCCACCTGCGTCCACCACGACTAAGTCCGTCGCCGCGAGCGCTCCCGCTCCGGCCGCTTCGGCGGCGGTGAAGAGCCCCGCGCCTGTGCCCGTGGCGACCGCTGCGCCTGCTGCGTCAAACGTCGCGGCGAACGTCACGCCGCCCAAGCCGCCCGCACCGGAACCGATCCGCGAGCAAGTGAGCGGCAACACGTATACCAACGAAACCTACCGCTTTCACATGTACAAGCCGCCGGACTGGGACGTGATTGCTTCAGCTCCTGCAGTGCTGCCAGGAGCGATAACCGCGATGGGCACGGCGGATGACACGACCTATCTGCTGATCGGGCAGGAAGCGACCAGTAAACCGCTCTCGGCGGAAATGGACGCGACCGAGCACCGCCTGCGCGACGTGATGGAGAATTTCCGGCCGCTCGGCGAGGAGCGGGTGACCGTATCCGGCACCGCGGCGATGGAACACCACTTCCGTGGCAGCGTGGACCAGCACGATTGGGCTGGAGTCGTTGTTCTGGTTCCCCGCGGCGAGAAGGTGTACACGATCTTCGGGATGACGCGCGCGGACAACGATCTTTTCCAACTTCAGGAAAACGTCATCTCGCGCGCGATCGCCAGCCTGCAGTTCACGAACTGATCGCCCGGCTCTTTTCCCTCAGAACTTCGTCACTTCGCTGAAATGGAAGTTGCGAACTTTCATCGGCGGCACGACCATTTCGAAGGACTCCTCGCCCGCTGCGCGCACCGCAGGTCCCAGCATCTCGACGTTTGAAAGCATCTCGATGATGCTTTGATTGAAGCGGAAGTTGCGGATTCCACCCGCGATTTTTCCGTTTTCGACGAGGAACGTGCCATCGCGCGTCATGCCCGTGAGGATCTTTTCGTAGGGATCGACTTCGCGGATGTACCAGAGGCGCGTGACCAGGACGCCGCGCTCGGTGGTGCGCACCATTTCCTCCAAGGATTTGTCGCCGCCCGCGAAGACCAGATTCATCGGCGCTTCGCCATACTCATTCGGAAGCGAAAAGCCGTGGCCCGTCGGTTTCGCTTTCATCTTCTTCGCCGTCGCCCGCGAGTAGACGAGATTCTTCACCACGCCGCAATCGACGAGCTGCACTTTCTGCCGCGGCAACCCTTCGCCGTCGTAGGGCGGACCGCTCTGCAGCGGATGATACGCGTCATCCCACAGTGAAATGTTTTCGCCCAGCACCTTCTTGCCGATGCGCCCCGTGAAGCACGAGCGCTTGTCGAGCACGGCGGTGCCCGCGAAATCGTAGAAAAGAAATCCGACCAGGTCGAGGACTGCCGCGGGCGGAAGGATCGCCGTGTACCGCCCTGGCCCGATTTCGCGCGGCTCGCGCGAATCTGCGGCCTTCTTGCTTGCGCTTTCTGCGAGCTCCTCGGGATCGATCGTGCGGACGTCGGGCGAGTTCGCCTTCGCCCAGCCGGAAGAGGTCTTATCCAGCATCGTGACTGAGAATTCGGCGCGCGTCTGCTGGTAATTTGCGAAAAGGCCCTTCGAATTCGCCATCACGGACTGCGACCCGCCGCTGGAGAAAATTCCGGCAGCCGTCTGCTTATGCTTCTCCGCCATTTTGCAGACGCGGGCGACGGCCTTGGCGCGATCTACGGGCGTCGCGGTCGCGGTCGCGGAAAAGAAGCGCGAGACCTTTTGATACTTCTGCTTGCCGAGCATCGGCAGCAGGTCGGGATTCTCCGGCTCGTTGCGGGCGAGGCTGATGGCGGATGCCACGACGCGCCGGAGCGAGTCGTCGTCCGTCTTGTTGGTCGTCGCGAGCGCGGTGCGGCCATCGAGAACGGCTCGGACGGAAATGCTAAGGGTCTGCTCGGCGACGTTCTGGTGGATCGTGTTGTTGGCGAAGCGCGTCAGGGCGTCCGAGCCAGCGCTGACGTCCACCTCGGTTTCGTCCGCGTCGCTGAGCTTGAGGACGCGCTCAGCGATGCGCTCGAGGTCCTTCGTTGAGAGCTGTGTTGTCTTGGACATTAGAAAGAGAGATCCCTCGCTTCGCTCGGGATGACAACAAAAACGGCTGTTGCGACTAGAAATTGTGGCGCGTGGTCCCTCTCAACGCCAAGGGCCACTGCTTCGTATGTCGTTGTCATTTTGAGAAGGCGACGCCGACGCGGATGTTTCGGAAGCGCGCGGGCGAAGCGCCGTGGCCCGTGCCCATCACCTGCTGCGGCTGCCCTTTGCCGCAATTGGGCGTGCCCCAGAGCGTCCAGTGGTCGCGCGAGCAGATGGCATCGCAACTGTTCCAGAACTCCGTCGTGATGCCGCTGTAGCTGGGATTCTTGATCATGCGGCCGAGCTTGCCGCCTTTGATTTCCCAGCCAATCTCGGTCGAAAACTGAAAGTGGTAGCGCTTGTCGTCGATCGACCACGAGCGGTTGGTTTCCATCAGGATCGCATCGTCGGTGTCGGCGATCAGGTCGTCGTATTTCCACGTGCCGGGATTGATGCTGATGTTGGTCATGCGGATCATCGGCAGGCGGTTCCAGCTTTCGCAACGAACGGTGCCTCCCGAGCGCTTCTCGCCGATGGCCGATGCCGTTTCGCGGCTGGAAAGGTAGCCGGTGAAAAGGCCATTCGTGATGATCGGCGTGCATTGTGCGGCGACGCCTTCATCATCGTAGGCGAAGGTGCCGAGGCCGGGGCCGTGTTCGAGGCGCGCGTCGGCAACGACGTTGACGATGTCGGAGCCGTACTTCAGCTTCCGCAGCTTGTCCGTGGTGAGAAAACTCATGCCCGCGAAATTCGCTTCCATGCCGAGGACGCGGTCGAGTTCGATCGGATGGCCGATCGATTCGTGAATCTGCAGACCGAGCTGCGAGCTACCGAGGATGATGGTGCTGTGCCCTTCCGGGCATTGCGCGGCCGAGTGCAGCGCGACGCATTCTTCGGCGATGCGCGGCGCGTTGCCGACCAGGTCGAGCGACTCGATCAGCTCGTAGCCCTGCAAGGTGTGCTGGCCGCCAAAGCTATTCGGGTAGGAGCGCTTCTGGATTTCGCTGCCCGCGAAACTCATCGCAACGATACCCGCGCCGGATTGCATCTTGACCTGCTGAATCGACGAGCCAGTACTGGACGCGAAAAGCTGTTCAATGCGGCGGAACGACATCGACCCTTCGGCGAGCGTAACGCCCTTCACGCGGCGCATCTCTTTGTCCGCCGCAAGCAGAAGATCGATCTGCCGCTCGACGGGAATTCGGAAGGGATCTTTCAGGAACGGGTTCTGCCAGGTGTCGACGTAGGTGTCTTCCGGCGCGAGCGCGACGTTTTCCTTTTTCGCGAGCGCCGAGGCCTTGGCGATGGACACAGCCTCAGCGGCGCAGGCCTGCACGCCTTCGGCGGTCAGCCGATCGGTGGAGGCAAATCCCCAAGCGCCATTGGCAATCACACGAATGCCGATGCCTAGGGATTCGGACTCAGCGAGCGTGCCGACTTCACCGTTCTTCACCGAGATGTCGCGGTGGCGGATGTCCATTACGCGGACGTCCGCGTAGGAAGCGCCGCGGCGCTTCGCGGTTTCGATGGCGGCATTCGCTAGATCATGCATTTGGGCGCGCTCGCAGAACATGAAAAAGTGTCCCACTTCATTGGGTGCGCTCTTCTTTGTTTTCTATGACTTACCGGCGAAAAGAAGTGCGACGGTGTCCCACTTAATTTTGTGATTCGTGAGTGGTGATCGGTGAGTAGTGAACGTCGAGCGATGGGCTGGTTCGCGTAAGGCAGCCGCTGCCCGGAAAGAACGCTCGAAGGGCGCAGGCGCGAAGCGGGCGCTGTCACGGCGCGACGCTCGGCGCTGCCGTTCCCGACGATCCACATATCTCTCTTCATCACGCAACCAGTTTAGGGATGACGGTGCGAGTGTCAAGCGGTCGTTCGCGTAAACAATCTATCTATCCGGCAGCAACCGCTCGACAAACAAGATGCCTCATCGATTCAAAGGCCGGACCCATTTGGCAAATAGCTAACTTTTTGTGTAATATGCGCTACTGCAAAAGCAGGCGAGCAAAAAACGTAGTCGAGAGGCTCGCGGTCGTGTCCCAGAGCCGATTGGATCAAGCAGCGCCTTATGGTAGCCAGAAGAATACCCGAGTCGCGGGCGTTCTCATTCTTGCATTGTTATTCGGCTTCGAAGCCGTTGGCTGCGGAGGCGGCTCTGGAGGAGGGCAAGGACAGAATTCTCCGCCTCCCCCCACGTTCACGACAATCGACGCGCCGGGAGCAGGCACAGCGAGCGGTTATGGCACCTTTGCTTTGCGGATCAATGCCAGCGGCGAGACGGTTGGATATTACATCGACGCCAATGGTGTCGTTCACGGGTTCATTCGAAGTTCCGGCGGAACACTAACGACGGTGGATGCGCCGGGGGCAGGTTCGGCGCTGAATCTGGGCACGAACGTCATGGCAGTAAATACGTCCGGTGAGGTGACAGGATATTACGCCGACTCCAACGACATCCTGCACAGCTATATCGAATCTTCGGCCGGGACACTGACGGAGTTTGATCCTCCGAACAGCATCGGTTCGGACGCGTTTTGTATCAACGACAACGGCGACGTGGCGGGCGGGCTGCTGGATGCCAACGGCGACCATGGTTTTCTGCGCACGGTTGACGGAACATTTGCAGTCATTGATCCGACCGGCAATGCGAGCCAGGTGAAGGCCGTCATTCCCCTCCAGATCAACGCAGGCGGGGCTGTGGCCGGATACTACACTGACACCAGCGGCGTCCATCACGGGTTTCTGCGGGGTTCGAGTGGCACAATTACGATCCTCGACGCTCCGGGAGCGGGCACGGCTACCGATGAGGGAACCGAAATCTTCGATATGAACACCGACGGTGTGATGGTCGGCGGGATTGCGGTTGGCGTCATAAACGGAGTCAACACGACGCACAGCGTGATGCTGTCCGCCGACGGGACGTACACGGTTTTCGATCCTCCTCAGGCCGTGAGTTCTTTCGCCGAGGGGATAAACGACAACGGGGTAATTGTAGGGGAATACCGAGACGCGAACCTTGTGAGGCATGGGTACGTTCTCCAGACGGACGGAACCTTCGTCAGTTTCGATGAGCCGAATGCCGCACAAGTGGCTACGACGGACGTGAACATAGGCACGGATCCGCGCCACATCAATCTGAGCGGCGCGATTGTCGGCTTCTACTCCGATTCTGCCGGCGTGCGCCACGGATTCATCTGGCAATGAGTTGAAACTCCAGCCTCCAGCGCCTTCATTTCGTGTTCAAGGCCCTGATTTGGACGACCAGGGCATTGATTTCTTCATCTGAAAGTTTGCCGGCGTATTTGGGCATGTGGCCCTTGCCATTGGCGATCATGTTGCGGAGGTCGTCTTCGGAGGCGGAAGCCACTTTGATCGAGACGAGCGAAGGCCCGCCGAAACGGTGGCCCTTGGCTTCCTTACCGTGGCACTTCGCGCAGTTTTTCTCGTAGGTCGGGTTCGACGTGAGACCCGTGACAGGCGCGTTGTTCGTCTGAGCGTAAGCCGATATGCACGTGAGGAGCAAAGAGCACAGGACGGTGACAAGCTGGGATGTTTTCAATTGGCACCTCGTCGAGATTCGTCGAGCTCGCGAAGTTGGATGCAGTCACACGGGAAAACGTCTGCGAGAATCCCCGGGGCTAAAGCCCCAGGGATTTGGCGAGACTTAAGTCGGAGCTGAAGCTCCGACCCCCTAAGAACCATTTGCAAGACGACTACCACCGAATGCGCGCCGCTACTTCGACTTGAAGAGGGAGAGGTCGACGGCGGCGGCCATGGCTTTGTAGCCGTCATCATTCGGATGCAGATGGTCGCGAATGTTGTACTTCGCGAGAATCTGCTTGGGATTCGCCGGATCCTGCGTCGCACCGTCAAAATCGACGACGGCATCGTAGGCGTGGCTCGTGCGAATCCACTGATTGACGGCTTCGCGCATCCCTTCGCCCATCTCGGTGGCGTAGGCCGCGCCGACGTAGGGCGTCAGCGTAGCGCCGATCACTTTGATGCCGTGCATGTGGGCGCGCTCGATGATCTGCTTATGTGCGGCGATGAGATCGTCGGCGGTGACGGCGTCGGGCGGCTCTGCGTTCGGACGGCCGCCGATGCCGATGTCGTTGATTCCCTCAAGCACGATCAGCCACTTCACGCCGGGCTGGCCCAAGACGTCGCGATCGAAGCGCGCGAGAGCGGAGACGCCCGCGCCGTCATTCAGCAAGCGGTTGCCGGAAATGCCCTCGTTGACAATGGCGACGCTGGCGGTGGCTTTGTTAGCGGCGAGGCGCTCAGCCAACTGGCTCGGCCAACTGCGGTTGGTGTCCGGCGTGGACGTAGCGCCGTCGGTGATGGAATCGCCAAACGCTACGATGAGACCGGCGTTCTTCGGCGCGTCCACGTCCACAGCGGAAATCCAATACCAGAGTTGCACGGTTTGCGCGTCGGCGATCGCGGACGCGCCGGTCAGGTCACCCGGCTGCTTCGAGACGTAGGTGGTGTGCAGGCCGGTGAGATGGATCGTCGGGGTGGTCGCTTCGACGGGAATGTACAGGCTGATGACGAGATCGCTCAGCTTGGGGACATCGAGATCGACCGGATCGCTCAAAACTTCGGCTGCGGGCGGGATGGCGAACGACGCCTTGCCGCCGAACGTGAGCGGGCGGTCCGAGCCCGCGACGATGGCGGAGTCTTTGTCATGGAGCGCGACGTGGGCCGCGCCGATTTGAAGCGCGCTCGTGCCGAAGGCGTTCGATAGCTGGACGCAGATGCGGCGGCCGCCGATGCTGGTGTGGACGATCATGCGGACGGTCTGATTGTTGATCGTCGGCGGCGGGGGAAATGCCGGGGGCGGAGGCGGGTTCGTTTGACCGGGCTGCGCCGCGGGCATCAGAACGCGCGGAAAGACGAAACGCGGCCCCTGCGGCGAAGCAGCCCAGGTGGCGACCCAATGATCCTGCGCGCGGGCCCGTGGCGCTGCGATTGCAAGAAGCGATCCCAGCACGCAAGCCAGAATGAGCAGCCGGCGACTCGGTTTTCCTTTGCTCATGGTCCCCCCGTTAGAAATGCGGGAGGCATATTAGCCGCGAAAGCGATGATTCCGCAATCGAGAACGACGATTTTGGGCTATGCTGGCGACTCTTTTTTCAGTGCGAATGCGAGCAGCTTCGATAGCGGCAGGAAAGAGCGACATGTGATGGCGGAACCGATCCTTCGCGTCACGAATTTGAATATCAGCTTCGGAAGCCGGGCCGTGATTCAGGACCTGAGTTTCGAGGTTCAACAGGGCGACTGCCTAGCCGTCATCGGACCGAACGGAGCGGGCAAGACGGTTCTGCTCAGGGCTCTGCTGAGCCTAATTCCCTACCAAGGCCAGATTCGATGGAGCCCGGAGGCAAACCTGGGGTATGTGCCTCAGAAAATCGCGGCGGACCGGCAGCTTCCGCTCCGCGCGAAGGACTTGCTCTCGGCGAAGGCCAATTTCCTCAAGCTGCCGAGCACAGAGTTCGAGCGCGTTGCGAATGAACTCGATGTCACGACCGAGATGCTCGATATGAGCCTGGGCCAATTGTCGGGCGGGCAGTTTCAAAAACTTCTAATCGCTTTCGCTTTGCTGGGAGGCCCGAATGTGTTGCTCTTCGATGAGCCCACCGCGAGTCTCGATGAACTCACCGAAGAGCGCATTTACGAGCTGCTTGGCTCCCTGCAAAAGGACCGAGGACTGACGATCCTTTTGGTGTCGCACGACCTGAGCGTCGTTTTCCGCAACGCCAACAGGGTCCTGTGCCTCAGCAAGGGGAAACCTTGCATGGGTCCGCCGAAAGAGATTCTGACGCCTGCCATGCTGCAAGAGCTGTACGGCCCCGCGCCGCATTACTACCAGCACATCCATGAGCACGAGCGGCTGCGCAGCGAAAATCAGGAAGGAGCGCCCTAGATGTGGAGGGAGCAGGGGCTTTTACTGATTCTCGCGCTGTCGTTCGCGGTGGCCGCGGGCCTGGTGGGATGCATCGCTTTGATGAAGAGAATGCTGTTGGCCGGAGATGTGATATCGCATCTGGCGCTGCCTGGGCTCGGCCTGGCCCTTCTTTTCAAGGTGAATCCCGTCATTGGGGCCGCATCGACCTTGTTTCTTGGGACCTTCCTCGTGTGGCAGCTTCAGAAGAAGACCGGCCTGGCCACGGAAGCTGCCATCGGCGTGACATTCGCGGCATCGCTGGCGATCGGGGCCGCTGTGACACCGAGCGAGGATCTGGCCGAATCGCTTTTCGGAGAGCTGCCCAAAATCTCGTTTCCTGGCTTCTTGCTGGGTGTGGCGGCTGTAGTGTTTGTGATAGCGGCGGTCTTCCTGCTGAAGGACCAGCTGGCGCTGAGCATCTTCTCTCCGGACCTGGCTGCGGCAACCGGCGTGAACGTGGTTCGCCTCGACCTCTATTTTCTACTTCTCTTCAGCCTGACCGTGCTGGTCGGACTGCGCTTCATGGGGGCGCTGCTGGCTAGCGCGCTCATCATCATGCCTGCAGCGACGGCGCGGCAGTTGACGAATGACCTCTGGCACTTCTTCCTGCTCGCCTCGACAGCCAGCATGATTTCCGTGGCAGCTGGTTTCTTGCTGAACACTTTCGTGTTTAGATTCGCTACCGCCGGGCCGACGATCGCCATCATATCGGCGCTGCTGTTTGCTGTGAGCCTTCTCAAGAAAGCCGGGTGAGCCGGCGGGCAGCCAGACTAGATTGCAGCAGCAAGCAAGTGCGAGATTTGCGCGACGAGCGCGGAGCTGTCCTGCGGCGAGAGGCCGCGCACGTCGGTGACGAGGACGAAGGAACGCGCGCCGAATATGATGGCGGCGTCATGCTGATCTCCAGTGGGCGACGGGCGCTGATTGGCAGCCAGCGACGGAGATGACGCAATTCCGACGATGCTGCCCGGCAAGCGCGAATTGGCGAGCAGGCCGACCATCTGCTGACTTGCATCGTCGCTGACCACACGATTTTGCGCGAGAGATAACAGCAGTGTCATCAGGGCGCGCGCGGTGGTGACATTCTTCAATCCCTTTGCCGCGGCTTTCGTATCGCCAAAACCGGAAGCCAAAACCATGCCGTCCCCGCCGAGCACGTGGATTCGGTTCTGAATCGCCTCGAGGCCGAGCTTTTCGATGAGCAGGTTTGCAGCGATGTCGCTGTTGCTGGTGATCATCGTTTCGCAAAGCTGGCCGAGCGTCATCGTCTTGCCAGCAGCATGGGCGAGATCATCGCCTGAGGCGAGATCGATGGTGTACGGGCTTCGATCGGCAGTGCTGCGGAAGATCGGGTGAACGCGCACCGTGTCGGTAAAGCGCAGCATGCGAGCGTCGGCCTGAGCAAACAGCTCGATCATGACCGGAATCTTCATCGACAGCGAATCCTCGAAGGGGCGATCCGCGCGGATCAGGAGTTCCTGGCCGCCGTCGAGGGAGCGGAAGGCGATGGAGACATCGGCGCCGCTCTGCTGAATGAGGTCTTCGACGTCCGGACGAGCGGAGCTTTCGTGCGTGGCGCTGGTGACAGATTCCTGCGCGCGAGCCTGCCGCGAAATCGGCGAGGCGAGCGCGAGCAGGGCCGCGGCAAGAAATATCGAGGCCAATCTCATCAAAGCCATTCTACGGCATGGGGGCGATGGCTTCTATTCGAAGCTCGGAGACCCGGGCAGGGATCGCGCGCGAGCAGCGTAGAAGTGAAATAGCGCGAGAAACCCGGCCGCGGCGAGATAGCTCCACGCGAAGGCGGGCGCGGCGAAAAGACCGATCACGGTTTCGACGCCGCGGTCCGTGATGCGGAAGGCGTGAATGAAGCCCGTGAACGAGAGCGCAGCGGCTCCGACGAGCCACGCGGCGGCCCGCAGAAAACGGCCGTCGAACAGATAGGCGATCACGGCGGCCCAGATCATGGAGACGAGCAGCGCGCCCTGGCCGAGCGAAATCAGTCCGTAAACATAGAGCTGGTCGCCGAAAAGCGGCGCGCTTTGCAGGAAGCTCGAGCCGGCGGTGCGCAAGGAGACATCGATCAAGCCGGTCACCCAGGCGGCGATCATCGGGATCAGTCCGAAGGCGACGGCGATCGCATGGGATTTCGGAATCTCCGTGAAGGCCTGGGCGACCATCACAAGTCCGAACCAGACGACGACCATCGCGACCACTTCGAGCGGCACGACGCGAAGCAGGGGAACCACAAGGCCCGTGAGGCACACCAGCATGTTCGTGGCGCCGCTGAGGATCGAATAGCCGGCGCGGGCCCCGAGACTCTTATGCACCATGTGACCGAAATAGAGCGCGGTAGGAAACGGGCTGCCAAAGGCGGAAGCGGCGAGTGTCGCGAGGCCATTGACGAGCAACGAGGGAGTAGTCGGGTAGTCTTCTCCAGCCACCTGCACGCTTTCGAGGACCTGCAAAGAGACGATTGTGTCCAGCACGCTCATGGGAAGAATGACGGAGAGGAATTTCCATCCGTCGGCGTGCACCAGAAAATCGTACAGATTCACAGGCCGCGGGAGATGAATGCCGATCGCCAGAGGCGTTGCCGCGGCCGGATGATAGATATGCGCCCATCGCAAGATGGCCGCCAAAGCTGCGCCAATGGCGATGCAGGCCAGGCTGCCCGGAATCCGGAAAGGCAAGCGGACGCGCGAGGCAAAAACCGTCAGGATCACGACAGTCGGCAGCAAGCCGAGGGCCGGCGTCTGAAACACGCGGAGAATGAAATCGAGGCACAAGAAAGCCATGGCGGTTCCAGCGAGCGGGCACAGCAGAGCGGCGCGCGGCGTGTGGCGGCGGAGCCAGTCGGTACAGAACGCGCCGGCGGTCTGGACGATGCCGCTCAGGAACGACGCGAAGACTCCGGCATGCCAGGCGAGATTCGGGTCGTGCGTGCGTTCATACACCGGCTGCATGACCAGCGCAACGTAAACGAAGATCGTCGGTGCGTTGACGCCGAAGGGGATGGCGGTGACATCGCTGCGGCCCGTCTGCTCCGCGAGGCGGCGCGCCTGCCAGGCGTAAAAGACATTTCCCGCGAATATCGAAAGTGCCACGCCGGGCAAGATGCGCGTGGTGACCAGGCTATCGGAAAAACCACACAGCGGCGCGAGTCCCGCGATCAAGAGCAGATCGGGAAGGCCGCTAAAGAACAAAGCGGCGAAGCCATCCCAATCACCGGGGACGAACCAGGGAACAGAAATTTTCGGAATGGAAATGGTTTCCGCCATCGCGCCGGCTCAGGCCGTTCCGTACCGAAGACCGATTTTCTTCAGCCACTGGCGATATGCGATGGCGGCGCGGTCTGAACGGAGATGCAACTCGGCCTGCAAATCCAGCGGCAGCAATTCGGGACGCTGGCCCTCGACGATCGGAATATCCTGATTGCTGACCGCGTCCTGGAAGCTACGAAGCTCTTTCTCCGGCACATCATGAGCGTAGTTCATCGCCATGATCAGCCACGCGAGGCTTTCACACTCTCCGACCGGTGTGACGCACGCGAACATCGAAAACCGATTTGCGCCGTGCGCCTTCGTGAAACGAACACAGAGCGGGCGCAGAACGTGATAGGTGTAGAAAACGTCCGCAGGCTTTCCGGTGCCGTCGGGGTCCGGCTGCCAGACAGGAATGTCTTTCGCGATGATCGTGTCGCCACAGGTTTCGACTTCGTAGTCGCCGATTTGGGCCTTCGCGGGATCGCCGAGATACCCGGCGTGGACGAAGGGAAAGTGTGCCACGTCCAAGAGATTTTCGATGACGCGCGGACCGTGCGCGCGATAGAGATACGGCCCGGCGAAAATTTTTCGGCACGAACTGTCGTCCCATTCGGCAAAGGAAGGAAGCTTGCGATTCGGATTTCCGAGGCTGACCCAGACAAGCCCGTAGGCTTCCGTTGCGGAGTACGTGGTGACCGATGCACGTGCGGGCGGCGGCTGATCGGGATGCGCGGGAATGCGAACGCAGCGGCCCGAAGCGTCATACTCCCACCCGTGATAGGGACAAGCAAGGCAATCGCCCACGATGCGTCCTGCCGAAAGCCGCGAGCCTCGATGAATGCACAAATCCTTCCAAGCGTGGACGCCGTTGCCGCTGCGCCAGAGAACGAGACTCTCCTCCAACAGCCGCGCCGCTAAGGGGGCGGTCAGCGTAAGCTGCGACGACCATGCGACCGCGTGCCAATCATTCAGAAGAATTGGATCGTCAACCATAGATTCTCAGCGGACCTGTACGTCCGGTGTTGCGGGAAGCGCCGAGGATAACACGAGAAGGAGCGCCACATGGCGTTCCAGCGATGCAACATTCTTGAAGACTGAATCGATAATTTGAATGGGTGAGCGGGCTAGCGCTGAGCGGGCGCCTTAGGAGCGAGGACGGATTGCAGCGTGATGCCCGGAGAGAATTTCAGCGCGACTTCGAACTTCACCCAAGCGATCGTTTCCGGATCGCCTCCCTTACTGGGGTTGATACGTGAGTGCAGGATGCGGAACTGCCCGCTGCCGAGGTGGAGGTTGGCCGACTCGGTGTCGATGCGGTTTCGCTCTGCTTCCGAGACGGTGCTGGGATAGAGCACAGCGTTGACGACTTCGCTGGCGATGTGCTGATCGGAGACGGACTCGACGAAATAGAATTTGCGCGTGGTGATCTGGATGGCTTCGCGCGAGGAGTAGCCGGCTGTGGCCGCAAGATACCGGTCGTTATAGCCGTGATAAGGCGGCGTCGCGACCTCGACAAATTCCAGCGGCTCATCGGCCGGCTCCACGGACGGCAGCATGCCGATCACCCAGCCGCCGCCTTCGTCGGACACGGCCGGAGTGAGACGAAAAACAAGATTGTGCCCCACATCGTGCTCATAGATTTGGCCGCGCAGGACTTCGCCGGTGAAACGGATCTCGGGAGGATCGGCAGCCGGGGCGTCCCTCGCGGGCTGGGGCGCATTTTGGGCTTGGGAAGTCGTCCGGAGAAGCACCCGACAGAAGGAGAATGAGTTCGTGGAGGAGGCTAGAGCCAGAGCACCAGCGCAAATTATCAAACGCGAGTTCATGCCCCGCGGATTTTACCAGCAGCGGGCAGCAGCTATCTCCGGAAATACCGCCCGTGCGGACACGATCTGATGGGGAATCATGCCAAGCAAACTTGCCGGGCACAGCATGCTGTGCCCCTACGAACGTAGGGAGCAGTAGTCAAGAAAATGGGCGGCCAGATCGGCCGCCCGTTGCGTGAATTCGAAAAGAGGATCCCTCGCCGTCCGTCTGCGGCGGACCCGCTAGCGACGACAACTTAACTCAGGTGCCTTCCTGCCAGGAAGCGAGGTAGTGCTCCTGCTCCGGAGTGAGCTTATCGATCGTGACGCCGAGCGATTCGAGCTTGAGCTTGGCGATCTGCTGATCGAGATGCTCAGGAACGGGATAGACGTTGGGCTTGAGCTGGCCGGCGTTCTTGACCATGTATTCGGCCGAGAGCGCCTGATTGGCGAAGCTCATGTCCATGACGGAGGCCGGGTGGCCCTCGGCGGCCGCGAGGTTGATCAGGCGGCCATCGCCGAGCAGATAGAGGTGGCGGCCATCCTTCATCGTGTACTCCTCGACGAAGGGGCGCGCTTCCTTGTGACCGCTGGAAAGTTTTTCAAGCGCCGGAATATCGATCTCGACGTTGAAGTGGCCCGAATTGCTGACCACCGCGCCGTCCTTCATCTTCTCGAAGTGCTCGTGCGCGAGAACGGACTTGTTGCCCGTGACCGTGATGAAAACGTCGCCGATCTTGGCGGCTTCGTTCATGGGCATCACGCGGAAGCCGTCCATCACGGCTTCGATTGCCTTCGTGGGATTGATCTCGGTGACGATCACGTCTGCGCCAAGGCCTTTCGCGCGCATCGATACGCCGCGTCCGCACCAGCCGTAGCCAGCGACAACGACTTTGAGTCCCGCAAGCAGGAGGTTTGTGGCGCGAATCACGCCGTCGAGCGTGGACTGGCCGGTGCCATAGCGATTGTCGAAGAAGTGCTTGGTGAGCGCGTCGTTGACAGAGATCACCGGAAATTTTAGCGTGCCGTCCTTAGCCATCGCGCGCAGGCGAATCACGCCGGTCGTGGTCTCTTCCGTGCCGCCAATGACATCTTTGATTTGATTGGTGCGCTTGGTGAGAAGCTGCGTGACCAAATCGGCGCCGTCGTCCATGGTGATCTGCGGCTTGTGGTCGAGCGCCGCGTTGATATGCGCGTAGTAGGTCGCGTTGTCCTCACCCTTGATGGCGTAGGTCGGAATGCCGTAGTCCTTGATCAGCGACGCGGCCGTGTCATCCTGTGTCGAGAGCGGATTCGAGGCGCAGACGACGAGATCGGCACCGCCATCGCGCAGCGTGATGGCGAGGTTGGCCGTCTCGGTGGTGACGTGGAGACAAGCCGCCATGCGGATGCCCTTGAGCGGCTGCTCCTTGATGAATCGCTTCCGAATCAACTGCAGGACGGGCATGTGCTGATTCGCCCATTCGATACGGCGCTTGCCCGCTTCCGCGAGGGCGAGGTTCTTGACGTCGCCCTTTAGCTTGGTCGCTGTTTCCACAATTTGCTCCCTTTTAGAAGTTGAGAAGGATTTCGAGCTGCCGATGCCGCGCTAAAGTCCGCGGCGCTACATACAAACGTTTCGACTAGCGAGTGGCCACGGCGGCGCCGCGCGAAGCCGCTTCTTTCTTGATCGCTTCAGCCTTGTCCGTGCGCTCCCAGGTGAATCCCGGGCCGGTGCGCCCGAAGTGGCCGTAGGCCGCGGTCGCACGGTAGATCGGACGGCGCAGGTCGAGCGCTTCGATGATTCCGCGAGGCGTGAGCTTGAAAAGCGAGCGGACGATTTCCGTGATCTGCGAGTTCGGGATCGTGCCGGTACCGAAGGTATCGACCATCACCGAGACCGGCTCGGCGACACCGATGGCGTATGCAAGCTGGACTTCGACCTTGCGCGCAATGCCCGCGGCCACGAGGTTCTTGGCGATGTAGCGCGCCATGTAGCATGCCGAGCGGTCCACCTTCGACGGGTCCTTGCCCGAGAAGGCGCCGCCGCCGTGACGGCCGTATCCGCCGTAGGTGTCCACGATGATCTTGCGGCCCGTGAGGCCCGCGTCGCCCATCGGTCCGCCGGTGACGAAGCGGCCGGTCGGATTCACGTGAATCGTGGTCTTATCGAACATTTCCTTGGGGACGACGGGCTTGATGACTTTCTCGATGACCGCCTCGCGCAGGTCGCCGTGCGAGACGCTGTCACTGTGCTGCGTCGAAATGACGACAGTATCGACGCGCACCGGGCGCCCATTGGCGTATTCGACGGAAACCTGGGACTTACCGTCGGGGCGGAGAAAATCGAGGACTTTGTTCTTGCGGACTTCGGAGAGCTTGAGGGTCAACTGATGCGCGAGCTGAATCGGCATCGGCATCAATTCCGGCGTCTCGTCGCAGGCGTAGCCGAACATCAACCCCTGGTCGCCTGCGCCGCCGGTATCAACGCCCATGGCGATGTCGGGAGATTGCGGCTTGACCGCTGAGAGGATGCCGCAAGTTTCGGCGTCGAAGCCGTACTTGGCGCGGTTGTAGCCGATCTCAGAGATCACGTCGCGCGCAATGCGCTCGTACTCGAGCACGCCGCGGGCTTCTTTCTTGATGGTGATCTCGCCGGCAATGACGACCAAGCCGGTGGTGATCAGAGTTTCGCAGGCGACCCGCCCCATCGGGTCGTGCTGCATGACGGTGTCGAGAACGGCGTCAGAAATCTGGTCCGCGATCTTATCAGGGTGACCCTCGGTGACAGACTCCGAGGTGAACAGGAACTTCTCATGCGCGTGTGCCAAAACAGTGTCCTCCGAAGGCGTGAAAGGCGATCCGCGAGCTAATTTGCGCCTATTGGGTTTAACCGAATTAGAGACGCTAGCATACGCTCGCTGTTGGGTCAATCACATGCATTGAAAGGCCTTAAACGCGGCTTGAATGGCGCAAAATGCGGCCGGAAAGTGGATGGGCAATCATCAAATGGAAGAGCCGGCGGGAGGGGGTGGAATCTCCTCGCCGGCTCTCGGGTGTTGTTGGAGTCGCAACAACCCTCCGGCGGCAACTCTGGAGTTGCCGCCGGCAAAGTTGAGAAAAAGGCGCCCTGAGGCCTAGAACATAAACCTCACTGCGAATTCAATCTGGCGTTGGCCGCCATTACTCCCCGGCACGGTCGTGCTCAGTGCGGTCGAGGGGAGGTAGCAGGGGCCCACGGGCGTAGCGTTGATTACCCCCGACGGGTTGCACAGCACGCCACCGGCGGTGGTGGCGGTCGGGAGCGCATAGGCAGCCGGATTGGAACGTTGCGCATAGAACGCATTCTGGGGGGTGACGAGGCCGGGCGTGCCCATCAACTCGAGCTGCGCACTGCTGTTACTGAATATCGCTTCTGCTGCGGTGAAGTTGGGGTGGTTCAGGATGTCGAAAAACTCCGCCCGGAGCTGCATGGTGACTTTCTCGGTCAGCTGCGTGTCCTTGAAGATCGCGAAGTCCCAGTTGAAGAAATTGGGGTTATTGAGCGAGTCGCGTTCGTTATTGCCGAGGGTGCCAAAGGCCGGAAGCACGAAACATGCCGGATTCCACCACTGGGCTCTGGTCCTCACCATGGGGTTGCAGCCGGGAACGCGCTCCGGGCGCTCGCCTTCGGTGGCGCCCCCGGTTTGGGATTGATAGTCGACCAGCATGGTCTGGACGTTAAAGGGCAGGCCGGTATAGGCGCTGAAGATAGGACTGATTTGCCAGCCGTCCTTCCACCGATTGCCCTTGAACGGCAGCCGATAAATAGCATTGGCGGTAAACACCTGATTGGAGCTAAAGCTGCACGGACCTCTATCCAGGCTCGGGTTGTAGGCATCAGCGACGGCCCACTCGTCTTGTTCCGTGCTGATGGTGGCCGAGGCATCATCCAGGCACTTGGACCAAGTGTAGCTGGCATTGCCGACCACGTCTTTGGCGAACTGCCGGCTCAGGGTTACCTGCAAGGCGTTGTAATTGGAGTGCGCCTCGGGTTCAGCCGCTTCGAACGCCCCGAAGTTCGCATTGGCGTGTATGTCCACAAACGGGTTGGTCACCGTGCCCCGCGGTCCTATCCCGGTCGCGCCCGTGCCGGCGAAGACCTGCGCTATCGTGAGCGGCGCGGCACCGGGTTCCACCGTCGTGCTCCGTTGTGCAGCAGTGAAATCGCCGTAGGCCAACGGAGGGTTGGCGTCAATCCAGTAGAACAGGTGGACGCCCTGGGAACCGTTGTAGCCCACCGTGACCACTGTCCCGGGCGCAAGTTCGCGCTGCACGTTGAGGGTGTACTGCATCATGTACGGAGCATGGTTCACATTCTGCAGGATGCCATAGTACCAGGCGATCTGGTTGGCGGCCGGGGTCCCAAAAAGGCCAATGGGCCCGGTGGGAGTGGTAGGCAGAGCGGGGAAACCAGAGTCAAAGAGAAGAAAGAACAGCGGTTCATCCGGGCGCATGGACGTGTTGTCGAGGGCATAGGTACGCGCGGTGACGGGCTCGTGAAACATGCCGAAGCCGGCGCGGACGGCGGTCTTGTGATCCCCGAACACGTCCCAGGCGAGACCGATGCGCGGATCGATGTTCCAGGCATTGGGATTGCTGGTGAAGGGATGAGCCGCGGTGGTGAAGTCGAGTTCGGTCGTCGCCGGCGAACTTAAGTTGGGGATCACGAACACGGGTTCCTTGACTGTCGTTGGATTGCTGGCCCACTCGTAGCGCACGCCGAGATTCAAGGTAAGTCTCTTGGTGATTTTCCAATCGTCCTGGATGTATGGATCGAACCAGGTCTGGCGCCAGTAGCGGTAGGTGTTGAAGGGATAAGCTACGCCACCCGGGGTGGTATAGGTGTAACCGGGGCCAGCCGCGCACACGCACAGCAAT
>Ga0187782_10000928_pt1 | contig 20818 bp, 25 predicted proteins | sample 0715_SJ02_MP15_2_FD_132454 | JGI IMG/M metagenome (GOLD analysis project Ga0187782, IMG submission 132454) | Tropical peat soil microbial communities from peatlands in Department of Meta, Colombia - 0715_SJ02_MP15_20_MG | ecosystem: Environmental > Terrestrial > Soil > Wetlands > Peat | place... | reverse complement strand
AGCCGCGGCCTTCTTTGCCAAGGAGACGCACTCGACCCCGTAGCGGGGTTCACGTTCGTGGAGCAAGAGAAGGCCAACCATCACGTGGCTACGCTGTGCCGGGTGCTGGGTGTCTCCCCCAGTGGGTACTACGCGTGGTGCAAGCGATCACGGTCAGCGCGAGCGCAAGCGGATGAGAGATTGCTCTTGCAGATCCAGGACATCCATCAGCGAAGCCGGGGCACGTACGGCACGCCGCGGGTACACGCGGAGCTGCGGGCGCGGGGCATTCGCTGCGGACGGAAACGTGTGGCGCGGTTGATGGGGCGCGCCGGACTGGAAGGTGTGCACCGACGTCGCTACCACAACACGACACGTCAGGATCCTCGTGCGGCGGTGGCGCCCGACCTCGTGAAGCGCGATTTTACAGCATCCGGGCCCGATCAGCTCTGGGTCGCCGACATGACGTATGTAACGACTGGCGAAGGCTGGCTGTATTTGGCGACGGTGCTGGACGCGTGGAGCCGTCGCGTCGTCGGTTGGGCGATGGGTGACCGGTTGTGCACAGAGTTGGTGGTCGATGCCTTGAACATGGCGGTGTGGAACCGACGCCCGGCGATGGGGCTTGTGCATCACTCGGATCACGGCGCCCAGTACACGAGTCTGGCCTTTACCAAGCGGTGTAGGGACGCTGGCATTGTGACGTCGATGGGATCCGTCGGCGACGCCTACGATAATGCGCTCGCGGAGGCGTTCTTTGCCACCCTCGAGACGGAGTTGTTGATGCGCCAGGCCTTCGCTACGCGCAAGGCGGCGCGGCTGGCGCTCTTCGATTTCATCGAAGCTTTCTACAACTCGCACAGGCGGCACTCGGCGCTTGGGTACCTCTCACCCGCGGAGTTTGAACGGCGGCAACGAGTCGAGATCGGCGGTGCCTATGATCAACCGCAAGAGCTCAGTGCGGCAGGTGGGTAGTGATGCGCACCGAGCGATCCTGTGAGAAGGGGGAGACTCTCATCCGCCAAGCGACGACGACGTCGGCGCTGGCGGCCGCGCGAGAGAAGGACAAGAACAATACGAGAGGTGGTGATAACAGCCAAACCCGAAAGAGATTCACCCTCCATCAAACCGGGGTAGCCTCAGGTATCCGTCCTCCCCCCGGCCGATCGCGACGTTGACGAACTTCGCCCCTGGCCCTTTGGAGAAGTCGTACAGGTAGTGCCACGTGTTGCCGTCGTCCTCCGACACCCCCACAACCGAGCGCGTCGAATAGCCCAGGGGCTCCGGCGGCTTCGGGAAGTGTATGGGGTTATCGGTCATGAAGATCACGTACATCTTAACGTTCTCGCTGATTCCCGACAGCGGCGTCTCGTTGGTGGCGAGTGTGATCGCCGGCTGCCCCTGCGCGTTCAGGACGACGGGGTTCTTGTAGGCGCCGATCGAATTGCGGATAAACTCGAGCCTTGGACATTCGCCGGGAACCGTATCCGTTGTGAACGCGATCGCATCGTTGTCATCGCGCATGCGGGGCGGATCGGCGGGTCCGTTGGGCTTGCCGTGGAATGTGGGGGTCGGCTGCGCATCGCCGAAGATGAAGAACAGCTTTCCGTGGTGCTCAAACGAGTAGCCAAGGTCGGCGCCCACCATGCCGAATCGCGAGGCCGTCCGATTGACCGTCGGCTTGTGAAACTGGCGGTCGATCTCGCCGGTGAGTTGGCAGATCTTTTGTGAAGAACCCTCCACGTAGATGATGTGGCCGGCCGGCCCAGCGGGGGCACCGGCGCCCCCCACCGCCAGCACAAGCGTCAGGAGCCCAAGACCGGTCAGGGTCGGAACGACGCGCTTGATCACAAACGTTCCCCGGCGCGGCGCGTCCAGGCGCTTTGGTCTGAATAGCGCTACCAACAATGGCGATCCTTCCTGCTGTCTAGCTATTCGGAACACCCCCGTAATGCTCATCAGTAGTAGCATCAAGACGAAGACCTCAAGAGTTAGGCCAGCCCGGCCGCTGCCGAGGACAACCGCGAAACCGGCGGCGCCGAGAACGTATCGCCAGAGATGTCTACGCCCACTTGCTAGCTTTGCATTGGTCCCCGAGGTGGTCGGTACCCTTGGCGGTGGCTGGTCTGCCGTGCTCGTCTTGAAGTTGTAGCCGCAGGAACAGGATTCCGCCGAGTCAAGATTGACCAGACCGCACACAGCGCACTTCTTCATTTCGTTGCGGTCCCCCCGGAGTATTCCGGCGTCCGCAAGCTTACACCCGTGTTCTTCGTTGCTCCCGGGAAGACCCCTTTGCACCGCGCCTGAGCGCCACCTTGATGTCGGTCTTCCGCCGGGGCCGTCTTGATCGCTTCGGCGTTAACAACCAATAAGTGGAGACCCATAGCCACTCCAGATGTCCGCTGAGTCTCTCTGTTCGTCCTCGATGTATTTGCGTATGGCGGCATTGTTGGCCACGCGCTCTATGTACCAACTGAAAGCCCGCGTAGATTTGATCCAGTCCCAACAGGCCCTTCTTCCAGAGCATGCACAAGTCCTCAAACGGCCCTGGAAGAAGGTCGTCTATTTCAAAGCAAGAGTACTCTTTGGGAACAGCTAACCGCAGTCTCAGGCTGGTCGGCAGGCAGGTTCCCCAAATAATGAGCAGAGCACACCTGACCACCGACGTGGCGAGCGAGTTGTGCACCAAAGGCGCCGAGGAGCTGGCGGCGCTGAACCGAGCCCGCGAAGTCACATCGAGAGAAGTCGTCGACCCCTACCTGGCCCGAATCGAGAAGATCAATCCGAGCGTGCGCACCATGAGAAGTGTGACGCGTCGGGCTACCACAAGCGCGTGCGCGCCGATGCTGCCGATCGCTCGGGGGGATCGGCCCCCCAGCTGGCGGAGACTGCCAGACCGGCCCATTCGCCCACGTGACCCGATTCGCCCACCTGCCGGGTGCCCACGTCTGGCCTCAGAGGGCCGAGGCTGCCCTCTAAGCCACTTCGCCGGCCCCGCGGTGCCTTCTCACCTTTATCTCGGCGTTGTTCACCCGCTTCTCGCACTGGAATTCATATCGTCCTGTACGGAGGCCGTGTGTCACGGGTTCCCCGTCGAATGGAGGAGCGCACTGGTCGGCGTACATTTGTGCAAACGCCTTCCAACATCGTCTAAACAAGCCTTGCGGCAACGAGCACGATGCTACCGCCTCAAGCTAGTAGACTCCAGCAGGTACTGGGAGTGCACCACGAGAAAACCCGCGACGCTCGGAAGCCCGCTACGTACTTCTGGTATCCGAACGCCTGTGCGGCCATGTAAGCGGTACCCAGGGGACGTCCTGCACGAACAGCCGTAGCATTTGATGCTAGGCTCCCATGGCCGCCAGGAGCGCCGCGATGTGCTGGAGATCCTCGACGATCGCTACGACGAAGGCGCCACGATCATCACGAGCCAACTCGCCCCGAAGCACTGGCACGAGTACATCGGCGAGCCCACGCTGGCCGATGCGATCTGCGATCGCGTCTTGCATCGGGCGCACCGGATCGAACTCCGTGGCGAGTCGCTGCGGAAGGGCCAGCCCAAGCCCGAGGCGGCCGGTGCGTAGATGAGACCGGGTGCGGCCTCACGACCCTCGCCAGGATGCTGGACCGCGTGCCACGAACGGAGGGAAATCACTCTTCTATAGAAAGGAGGTCCGGCGCCTCGGCGCCGAGCGTCGCTACGCTCCGATCATGATGCTCCGGAACGAGTGATCACGATCGAGCGGATGGGTGATCACGATCGCCGGAATACGCAGAGTCAAATAGTCTTCCAAGATGTGGAAGATCCAGTTGCAACCAAGGAGAGCTTGCAGGGGAGGCCAGTGGAAATGATTCTTGATGAGTTCTCACTTGAGGGAATGAAGGGAATTGTCACCGGCGCCAGCCGCGGTATTGGTCAGGGCATTGCCGTTGGTTTGGCGGAAGCCGGTGCTGATTTGGCCGTCGTCAGCAGAACGGGACAGGACATCGAGAAAGTTGCAGAGGAAATACGTCAGGCGACCGGGCGAAACGTCATGTCGATCGCGGTAGATTTGGGAAAGCCCGAATCATGGGACCTGGTTGTCAATCGTACGGTTCAGGAATTTGGACAAGTTGATTTTCTGATTAACGATGCTGGTACAATAAGGCGGACTCCCAGTGAGGATCATACTATTGACGAATGGGATCAAGTACTGAACCTGAACTTGAAAGCAGTATTCTTCCTCTCGCAGAAGGCCGCCCGCCACATGATCGCGAAACGTCGAGGCCGGGTTGTCAATATTGCATCGCTGATGTGTTTGATTGGGGGAATCAACATTCCTTCTTATGCTGCAAGTAAAGGTGGGGTCGGCCAGTTAACTAAGAGCTTGGCCAACGATTGGGCTAAGTACGGTATCAATGTTAACGCAATCGCTCCGGGTTATATTGCCACTCGTGGCAATGAGACCTTGCGTGCTGACCCACAACGTGGCCCGGCGATACTTGCCCGTATTCCGAAGGGACGTTACGGACAACCGCATGATCTGGCCGGGTTAGCGGTCTTTCTATGTTCTCCGGCCTCGGAATATATAACTGGTCAGGTAATCTATGCCGACGGTGGGTGGACCGGGTTTTGAGACCTATGCCGATAGCGGTAGTGTTGCTCTCTCGCCGTGAAAGAATTACTTGCCTATCCAAACATGGCGATAGCCGAGAATGAAAGATAGGATTCCCGTTAGCAGGCGGAATTTTGAAGGGCTTGAGGTAGTCGACGCGTCCGGCATTTATGGATGCGCCCCACAATAGTCGCGGTATCCTCTTGTGAAGCCGCCTTCGAACGCGAAGCTAGGAAACGTCTCCGGCATCGGCCGGGTATGATGTCTAGCCAACTAACCTTCTGGCCATAACGAACTAGGGAGCCATGTGGAGGGGAGATGCGATGGTTACCGCGAGCTCGAAACCGAAGACGTGGCCGTGGTGGCATGTCGGTGGGCAGACTGGTGGTGGTCTGCGCGCCTACGTGCACGTGCGCCGTCCGAAAGGTCGTAAGGGCCAAGAGTACATGTCGATCAAACTCGAACCTAAGCAACCATCCTGGCACACGTACAGTGCGCTTATGTCGCCTGGGCAGATGTCGATTACCTTTTCGCGGACTTACAAGCGTAAGGCAAGAGCGAGGGGACGTCGGTAGTCGCTTCGAACGTCTCGGAATCGTCCGGACGGGGAGGCTACTGAGAAATTCCCGCTTCCCTGCTCGTGGGGCCCATCCTGGCCTACGTAAGGTATCCCCGACACAGCGTACTACTGCGTGCAAGCCTTTAACACAAACCCAGGGCCTGGGGAGAGAGACACGAGTTTATGGCGGGTGGGCGGCCGGGGAGGATAGGCCGGCGGGGTGAAGGGTTCGGGAAACCATGTTTCGATTAGTTAGTCGGTACTGGCCTCGCGACCGGGGCAGGTGTCGTCGCGGGCGGTTTCTGCACGACTGGTGCCGTCACGGACGGTGGCGTCGGCGGAACGGATGCCGCCCGTTGGAAACGGCCCAAGTTGTAGCCAACCATAAACACGAGGCCTACAAAGATTGCGGCACCGATCGCCCATATCCACCATCGAATGCCTGCCACCATCAGACCCACCTTTTCTTCTTGCCGATTTCGGTTGCCTAACGATTACTTTGCCCGCTGTGACATGATGCTAGTCACACTCTCAACTTGCCCCCTCAAACGAGCGCCGTTGCGGCAATGAGGCAAGTCTCCGTCCCAAGGTATGCCGTGCGCCAACCGGCGCCCATAGGGCCGGTACGGCATCTTCTTCCACGAGAATTGCAGCCAAAGTAACAATTATGTTGGTGAGAACCGCAACAGATCTTACGCACAAGCATCTAAACACAAACCCATAGCCTGAGTACAGGGATACGAGGTTATGGCGCGCGGGGGCGGGGGGCGCACCGCGGGGTGGCGGGGTTCGAGCGAACGCCTACTAGGTGCCCGATCGTTTCGTGCGTCGCGGTTTCGGCTTACGCTTCTTGGGATGCGCAACGTAGTAACGTTCCCACCGCGCTTGTACGGCTTTGCGCGCCGCGTTCGATCGCTACCCTTGTCCGTGAGCGTCGCGTTGAACCGAGCCCACCCTACCTTGCGGGCGTAGGGGCTACGCTCCTTGGCTGAGACGCCTTCCCACCTCACCTCGCCGCCGAGCTTAGCCGCTCCTCACGGGGGCGCATCCGCATGAGTCGCTTACCAGTATCAGGATCTCGGACCTTCTGGCTACGATTCCAAGCCACCCGACCAGCATAGATCGGGTTGTTTAGGATGCCGCTGGCCTTCTTGGGCGACCCGGCAATGGTGCTCCAGGTCCATCCACGGACCCGGCGCCCGCGCGCGGCGCGAGGAGGGGTGACGCCATCCGCGTTGAGCCGGTGCGCGATCGTCTTGGGGCTCTGGCCGTCACGGTCCGCCTCGTAGATGCGACGCACGACTGCGGCCTGGTCAGGGTCAATGACGCGACGAACCCCGATCACCTCACCCGTTTCATCGTGGACAGATTTGCTCCGATAGCCGTAAGCACGCCCGCCGGCGCTGAATGCGCGAGAGACCTGCCCCACCATACCGCGGCGGGTCTTGTCCCGGAGGTCCTCGAGGAACGCCTCGTCCTTCCAGCCCAGAGGGGCTCTTCCTGTGCCTCGAGGTTCTTGCAAAAATGTCTGATCTTGTCGCGGAGAGACACGGAGAAATTCTTGCTATTCCAAACGTCGTCGATGTTAGCGTCGTTAGGCATCCGGCCCCGAGTATTTTGCTGCGTGTTCGAGCCGGCACTAATCCCACTGCGATTGAGAGGGCGGCGCGCAGGATTCTGGGATCCCCGGTCACTGTGGTGGAAGAAACGAGCTGAAACGCGAACATAGTTGCGCGAAGCCTTGGACTTCTTCCCGCCGCACTTTTGGGCAGTCCTTGATCCCCCTTGTTTGTACCTAATGTTCTTCCCAGCCTCAGAGGTGCCTCATCCGCTCTCTAATGGGGACGGGAGTACGCTCGCCGTGCAGTGAGACATCTCCTACGCGAGCACGGCTTCGACGTGGGCAACGGAAAAACGTGATCCGCGATATTCATAAGACATTCATCAACTATCAGTGAGTTCTTCAACGGCGTGAAATACCCTTAGAAGTGTCAGGAGGCTGTGGCGCCCGGTGGACGTCGGGACACAGAACGGAGTAACACTTGGGAGGTGGTGGAGATGATGAGCTCTTGGTTGAATAGGCGCGTCTCTCGGCTCGTGATCATGGGCGCGGCGTTCATCGTGTTGAGCGGATTGCCGGCGTACGCTGACTCGGGCGGCTACTACACACACCCCAACTATTGGAGCAACCGTTGCCAGGATGCCGGTCGGTTCCAAAATGGCAACCGGTGTCGGAATGATGGCTGGTACCAGAATGCGCAGTATCAGCAGCCTCAGCCGACCACCGTAGCTGATCGTACCCACGATGACGGGAACAGCAAATAAGAACCCAAAGGAAGACGTCCGTGATTAACAGAATTCCCGGGCAGGATCGTGTCCAGGTCTCCTGCCCGGGGTTGCGACAGCTTACCTCGCGTTGCTCGCGTGTGACCCATAAACCGCAAGGTGAACATGAGGGTCAACTTTTTTGGACTGGCGCCTGTCGTAACTCTTTCTGACGCGCATCGCTCTCTGGCAGACCGAAGAAGAGAGCATCGAGCACGGACGATGGCATCTCCGTCAGGTGGCGAGTCACCCATGCATGCGCCTGCTGGGCGAGCCCGTGCAAATCGCCTGTCCAGCGGAAGAATTGGCTGATGGCCTCAAGGCGGCTATCAACAGGGAGTTCGCTCTCTACTTCAGGGAACCCCGCGCCATGGAATAGAGAGACAGCATGATCCCGTGTACCCAGCAACCCTAGGTGCCCCTGTTGCAGCCGCTTGAGGTTTGCCACATCGAAGTGCTCGATGAGGCACACATGCAAGTAACAGCGGCCTGCTCGGCGGTGCGATGCACGGCCGTGGTTCTCCCCTCCCGAAGTCGGCCGTTTTCCCGGCACGACGAGCCGGCGCCCCTGGCGACGTGCCTGGACGTGTTCCCAGAGGTCCTGCGGGATGATGCGCAGCTCGGGAATCTCGGTCCACTGCACTCGTCCCGCTGGGTGGGCCTTCGCGTCCTAGCCCCCGCCCCCCGACTGGGGTGTTGGGGGTACAGGTTGCGGAGCACGACATCCTTTTTGATCGAGCACGCAGTCATAGTTGTCCCACATCAACTTATCCAACCCAGACACGAGCCGCGCTCTCGCGTCAGTATTCAGTTTGTCCTGCTGCGCCTGAATAGCAGTCGCAACGTTAAGAAGCGGGGTAATAAGATCTAGCGGGTTGGTTATACCCGCTCCTCCGGGTGGATTCGCCCCAAACGCATATAGTTCATTGGCCTGAGCAGTAACATCGGTGTTGACAAACCCTTTCGCAATAATCAGGTTTCTCAATTGATCGAGGTTTGCACGAGCCAAGCGGGGATCGCTGGGTGGAAATGCATTAAAAAAGGCAGTCGTCGCCCCCATTGCCGCCTCCGTGGCCGGTTTGTAGTCTGGCCAATCGTCCACATTGCGGTTGGCAGCAACAATCAGTGCCAACGTGGAAATCCATGCGTTCCATTTTGCCTGTGCCTCATCATACGCTTGCCGCGCGTTGTCGTAGCCGTCTCTCAGGGCGCAGTAAGCCACATATTGTTGATCCGCACAACTGACGACTTGCGGGTTCTGCGCCGGCTTCCCGAGCCCCACATCAACTGTAGTCAGAAGCACACCGACGGCGCCGAGATATTTCACGGCCGCAACCGCTCGCGTCTTGTAATATTCGGCCTGATAGAAAGCTTGCCACTCGTTGGGCGGAATCACCAGCTCTGTGGAACCCATGCACCCAGTCACCAGTACCGGCATCAGGATCAGGGAGAATTGCGCCATCAGCCGCATGTTTGTTCATCCCCCTTGGACCATTTGCCATGGCCGTCGAGGGCGCTCGACGTAGCCGTGGCTAAGGTGGAGATCAATGTACACCCTGTTGATGCATGAAATCTTGCAACGCATCCACCCTGAGCCCGAAATTGACGCTGTCTCCAGCGGGAACGCGAACCGACGCACCACCGCTTCCGACGAGTTGCAACGCATCGCCCCCTTCTACGATCCCGATGACATGATACTGTTCATTAAAGATTGGCGCGCCGCTAGCGCCTGGAGCGACCGCTGCCGTGTGCAAGAATAGGCTCGCACCAAAGGGCGCGCCGACTGTACCGCCACTGAGAAATGCGACAGGTTTCGGTGCGCCAGCAAGAAAATCCGCCGTTGGAAAGCTGAGGACATCGACAGGCATGCCCCGTCCGAGACTCCGCATCTCTGAGGCCGAGGCAAAGGTGACTGGTTTTAATGGATCGGGACAACTCACTGTAATGAGTGCGATATCGTTGGCGTACTGGTCGGCAAAGCTGCTCTGCACCTTGTAAGTAGTCGAGATCCGAATGTCTGCCCTAGCGAATGTGCACGTCGCAGCACTGTCACTCTGTACTGCTTTCCCCCCGCCATTGTTCATGAGTTCTTGCGCGACATGTGCGGCAGTCGCCAATACTGAGTTGGCTACCGCGAAGCCAGTGCCCACTTGCTGTGTCCCTTTCTTGAGGACAAACACCGATACGCTCAAGTCATCCCATGTCGGAGCAGACAGCCCACGGCTGAGGGAAGCAGGCGCGCCTTCAATCTTAGGCTGCATGGGAGGCGCTTGTGTCTGACGGTGCATGATAACGGGGAGCGTCACTAGCGCAATTGCGAGCAGAATAGCAATTAGCAAAGTCGTCCGAAGCCGACTATAGTCGCGCCCGGCTCCCTCACTGCCCCGACCAACTCGCATGGGTCCTCCGAGGTATGATCGAGAGTAACGCGGCGCTTCTCCGAAAGTGCCGAATGTCCTTCTGCCTGATCGTCATTCTGGCGATTGATGCCAAGGGCCCAAACGCTCACACTGCGGAGCGTGGTCGTGTTGCTACCGAGAAGGGATTACGAGATCCATGTGGTACGTGGTGGCAAACGGGAGTCGATTAGTATGTCAAGAGCGTGGCGGTCGCGTAATTCGTGTCCTTTTGAAAAACTGCAAATGGCATCCCCAAATGGGGGCGTCCCACGTGACCGCGGCCCCACGTTCCTTATGGTTGGCACACTCGTACGCGTGTCGCTTGGGACGCTTCATCGTCACCACGTAATTGGCATCATACTCTCCACACCGGACCAATCCGGTGCGCAGATACTTAGGATGCGATCCACTCCTGCCGCCCGAGAGGCGTATTGGCGCTACGTTCGGCTCGCCTGCGTTCGTCAGATACCGATTGCGGGATGATTGGAGCTCGGGGGCATCGGTCCACACCCCGTCCTGGGGCGGCCGCGGCTGCATCGCCCGCTTGCCTGTGTCGGGATCGCGCACCTTCATGCTGCGGTTCCAGGCGAATCGCCCGATGTAGAGCGGATTGTTCAGTATGCCAATCCTCGGCTCGGATCCCCGCCGATCGTGGTGGGCACCCGGCCGCGGAGACTATGATTCGGCATTCATTCGCCCATCGTCCTCAAATCGCGCAACTATGTCTCGCCGGCTCTGCTTCGAAGGGCTCCCTACTTGACGCTGTGCCCCCTCCTCGAGGAACGCCCAGCCGGGTTCACTGGATGGCATCAGCCTGATCATGCTCCATGTTGCTTGACCCACTCTTTGTTCGGGAAATTCTTGAACCCGATGTAGTAATCAAACGTGTCGACCGCAAATTCGACCACCGCCGGCATGCCGGCCCGATTGGCGTCCATCGCGCACCGGAGGGCCGGCGTGATCTCCTCGGGACGCTCGACGTGCTGGCCTTTGCAGTCGTGCGCGCGGGCGAGTGCCGCGATGTCCGGGTGCGCGGCAAAATCCGTGGCGATGTACCGCCGTCCGTGCTGCTCCTGGTGCCACTTCGGCCAGCCCAGACTGCGCGTGTTGAGCACGATCCAGGTCACCGGCGCCTTATACTGGACCGCGGTCGAGAATTCTTGCGGCATCATGAAGAACGCGCCGTCGCCAGCAACGCAGACGACCTTCTTGTCGGGCCGCGCCAGCTTTGCGCCGACGGCACCCGTGATGCCGGCACCCATGCATGTCTGCTCACCCATCGCCACATGATCGCCGGCATCGAGCACCCGGTAATACGGGTGGAAGTAGGTCCACAGGTCCTGGCCGCCGTTCTCATTAACCAGGATCGTGTCGTGGCCGAAGACCGTGTTTAGTTCGTGCACAATGCGCTTCGACTTGAGCGGCACGGAATTGGCGGCCGCGCACTCGGCGTCGACCTCGCGCGCGAAGTCGTCCTTGTCGCGAATTCGTTCGTTGGCGTTCACTTGGCGGGTCCGTCGCGCCCCGGGCGACTCCGCGATGGCCTCGCGCAGTTGGCGGAGAACCAGCGATGCGTCGCCGATGACTGCGGCGTCGGGTACCCAGTTGCGGCCAATCTCGAAGGGGTCGATATCTACCTGCAGAAAGCGGGCCCGGTCGGGAAAGATCCTCCAATCTCCGGACTGGAAACTTTCCATGCGGGACCCGATCGTGATCAGCAGGTCGGCGCCGTCAAAGGCTTCCTTGCCGGGGCGGGTTCGGTAGAGCCCGACGAGGCCGAACGCGAGTGGATGTGCCTCAGAGATTGCCCCGCGGCCGGAAAACGTTGTCATCACCGGCACGTGCTCCTGCTCGGCCAACGCCAGGAGGTCGGCACCCGCCCCCGAGAGGACGACACCCCCCCCAGCCACGAGCACAGGGCGTTCTGCGGCGGCGAGCATCTCGGCCGCGCGTTTCAAGGCTTCTGGATCCGCGGCGCACCGAAGTGGCCGCGGCGACGGCCGGTAGGGCTCCATCTCAAGTGAAGCCGTGCCAACGTCGGCCGGAATTTCGACGAGGACCGGTCCGGGCTTGCCAGTGCTCGCCACTGAAAAGGCGCGCCGCATCGCCCAGGGAATCCGGTCCGGCCGTTCCACGCGCACGTTCCATTTCGTGATCGGCCGAGCGATGCCGACCGCGTCGTTCTCTTGAAACGCGCCCATGCCGACGAACCGACTCGGCGCCCCGGTCGTGACGAAAATGACCGGCGAACACGCCGAGTACGCCTCAAGCATGCCCGAGACGAGATTCGTCATGCCGGGACCGGGGCTGCCGTGCGCCACCGCGACGCGATTGGTGAGCCGGGCCTCGGCCATCGCCATGAACGCGCCGGACGCTTCGTGGCGAACCAGAATCGGCGTGATCTCCGGCGCGTCGTACAGCGCGTCGTACAAGTGGGTGGGATCGCCGGGCAGCCCGTAGACGCGCCGGACGCCCTCCGATCGAAGCGCCTCCACGACGGCTTGCCAACCAGTCATACTTGGCACAGCGGGCACCTCCCTACTGGCGGACTCTGTCATCCGACGGCCTACGGCTTTGACGACATCGTTGCCCGCAGCGGAGCCGGGCTCTCGCCGGGCCAGCGATTCCGCGCGCTCTTTTCTGATCCGGGATCTTACCATAACCGCCGGCCTCGGCCGGGTTGTGAATGCCCGGCCGGGTGTCAAGAGAGGGTGAACCGCATTGTAGCCGACGGTCGTAACGGCGATGACGGTCGTGAACAGGGCGTCCATCAAGGACCACCCTCATATGACCGGCGGTTTCCAGCGCGAGGGTCAGGACCAGCACGACTACAGGACCACGGAGCTGCCGGAAGCCAGTCAAAGAGGCTCCTGTCAGTTACAAACCCGAAGGAGCCGCGGCCCGCATGACCTCTTTCTCTTTCCGAGGAGAAGACCCTTCGAGAGCAATTGCGATGTCATGCGGCAGGACGCCCAGAAACTTGCGGTGTAGACGGGGGAGACGTGGCATAAGCAAAAGAAACCTGTGTCTTGGCGTGATCGAGCCGGAGTTTGGGGCCTGGGGGCAGGCGTTTGACGGCCTCGGTGTAAGTCGTCCCTCCGCCTTCGCCGACGCGGCGTCGTGTCGCTGACCAGAGTCGCAACGCGGACGCCTGCTGAGAGTCGGTGATCTCTCCCGGCTGCAAACGGCGTATCATGCAGTCTCGGTGCGGATCGGAATATGGATATGGAAAGTTGTGCCGTGCCCGGCCGTACTGTCTACGGTGAGATTCCCTCCGAGTTTCTTGATGATTCCGTAGCAGATTGACAAGCCCAACCCTGTGCCCTTTCCGGCGGGCTTGGTCGTAAAGAAAGGGTCGAAGATGCGCGCCACGACAGTCTTGGGCATTCCAGGGCCGGTATCCGCGATGTCCACCACCACTTCGCCGCCTTCCACCCTGCTTCGTATTTTCAGCAGGCCACCTGAGGGGTCCATTGCGTCGAATGCGTTGTTGATGATGTTCATGAAAACCTGCTGCATCTCGGTCGGCGAGGCCGAAACAGGCGGCAGGCGTCGATCCAATTCGGTGTGTATTTGTATATTGCCGGATTTTGAGCGCTGTTCGTAAATGCTCAATGTTTCCTCAATGGTCTCGTTGACTTGGATCTTGCGGTGAACAGGATCCGTCCTACGGGCAAAACTGAGCAGTTTGTGGGTTATCTCTTTGCACCGGACTCCCTGGAGGCTTATCTGCTTGAGCGCGTGCCTGAACTCATCGATGTTTGGACTTTCCTGGAGCTCGTCTTCGAGCAGGTCCTCCATCCACCCAGCTTCCTCGACCATAATCGCGACAGGATTGTTTATCTCGTGAGCCACTCCCGCCGCAAGCTCACCGATCGAGGCAAGCTTTCCCGCTTCGATTACCTGCCTATTCAGTATTTCCTTCTCCAAGTCTGCCTTTTCGATCTGGCGAACCATTGAGCGCGAAATGACAAGGGTGGCGAGCAAGATTGTGAGACAGCCGAAAGAAAAAACAGCCAGCGCAATGGTCCTGGCACGGTTGATCTCGGAGAACGCGTCATCCTGGTCCTGTTGGTAGACCAGGGTCCACTCACCCGATTTGAGCGGCGTCAGAATGAAGACGACGTTCCTGCTCCGACTCCTGGCCACTCCTGTTACGGCATTACTTCCAGACGAGATCACATTGACTCCGGGAATGTGCGAGGCGACAGGTTTGGCACCTGCGTCTCCACCCCCCGTCCATGGGGTCACTTTCAGCAGGCTGGCTATGCCGGCTATCGGTTCAGTCCTCGGATGTGACTGAAGCTCTCCCGCACTGTTGACGATAAAAGCCGACCCGGTCTTGCCGATGTGAATCTCCTCGACCAGCGAGTTGAAAGCCGCGAAGTTTATCGTCGCCCTGAAAAGCCATGCGGAATCTCCTCGCCCCTTCCTTACGCAGATGATGAAATGGGGTTGGCGGCGAAGACCCAGGAAGACGTCGCTCAGGTAATAATCACTCTTCATCGCCTCCTGGAACCAGTCAGCCTTGGCGTAGTCGACGTTGAGGAGCGCAAGGGGTCCGGCGTACGAAACCTGTACGCCCGCCGAGTTCACCACCCCCAGATCGACAAAGGCGCCAGGGTAGGCGTTCTGGAGAGTGAGCAACTTGTTTTGGAGGAAGGCTTCGTTTGTCAAGGCTTCGTATGAGTAGGAATTGGCGAGAAACTCCACGTCGCGGAGCCGCTCAACGAGAAACGAATCTATGTGCTGCTGATGCCTTTCCACTAGTTCGTGAAGATTCTCCACGACCTTTTCACGATAAGAGGTCTCAAAGTAGTAACCCATCAGACCTGCGATCAGGGTCAGCGGTGTGAGGGAAACCACCAGGATGATCAGGACCATATTCCTGGTCAGAGATGTGTAGTAACGCTTTTCATTCATGGTCGAGGGAGCGGTCGGAGCCGCGGGGGCTGCCGGTATTCTGACTCGCGCCGAACCGTCCATCCGTTACGCGCTCAGTGATGCGTGTCAATCGATGCGGATCGAAAAACCGGCACATGCGCCCATGCGCGTGTGGTTCGATTCAGCGCGGCGTTCCAATCACAGCGGCGTTCCTAGACGGTTCCGAGAGGATGACGGACGAAATGTCGGCCAGCATTTTGGTTTTCAGCTGCGCGCAGAACGCGTCATTGAACATGATCATGTCCAGCTGGCGAGTGTGAATGAGCAGGTATCCCAGAATCCTGAGCTTCCGTTTCATCTCCTCCTCGTCGTAGCCTTCCACGCGCGCCGTTACCCCATCATCCCTGACTTCACTGTGAAACTCGAACTGCTCAAGGATGGCTCCGATGAAGCGTGCGCGCCGCACGCGCCTGGCATAGTCAGCAGCGCCGCCCTTGAAAGCGAAACTGAGATAGTTTTCGTTGGTCCTTTCACTCACAAGTGCCTCGACGCTTGAGTAGTGAAAACCAAACCGGGAACTGAGGCTGCAAAAATTCTTCGATATCATGAAATAATTACGTCCGTCAAAACGTCCGGCATAAGGGGTAGGCAGGGAAGGATCGAGCGCCGGATTGGTGGTGGCTTCTAGCAGGATTGACATGAAACCTCCGGCGTCAACTGGCGGAGGCCCTTCCCACGGTACGGCAACGATCCCTTCCCAGAGGGCAAGCATAGGGATCGAGACGACATTATCCAGGCTCACCGATTTGCCCGGCGCGTCCACGCTGAACCCGTCATCAAGGTTGAGCACCCACCACTGCATGGGAACCCGGCACACCAACTGCTTGCTCGATTTCTCCGAGAAATGGTGGTCTCTCCCGAAGTTGAACATTTCCATGACGGCTTTCTCATGGCAGAATCTGGTTATATCGTGAAAGGTCCGGCACGACGAAGGTCTGAAATCCGGTTCTTCCGGGTTCAGCATGTGCAGAGGATTTATGCGTTCGGATACCCTGTTCAGGATGTCCCAAACAGGGGATCCGTCCATGAGGCTTTTTTCCTTCCTGTCTCCGAGTAACGGCTCGATCTTCCCGCTGAAGACCCTCAGATTGTCAGCATCGACGGTGACGGTCCGGCCGCTGTCGAGCAGATCGGTTGCGCCTTCAAGTCCTAGGATCGCAGGTACGCCAAATTCTCTGGCAACATTGGCGAGATGCCCGGCCGCCGACCCTTGTTCGGCGATGAGGGCCGAAGCCCGACCCAGCAAAGTGGCCCACCTCGGCAGTGCCTGCTTGACAACCAGGACTGCCCCCTTGGGAAAAGAAAGGACCTCGCTTTCTTTCCTCACTACGGACACCGGCCCATATCCCGCTCCGGGACTTGCCGTGAGACCGCCCGATACAATTACTTCACCAGACGGGATATCGTAACTCCCACGTTCCCACTCCGCAATCGTGCCCTGCTGCCTGAGAGGACGGCACTGAAGTATTACGATCTCTCCGTTCTCATTCAACGCCCACTCGACATCCTGGGCGATTCCATAGTGGTCTTCTATCCGAAGGGCGACGCGTGCCAGCTCCAGCGCGGTATGTTCGGGAATAGAAGGCAGCGAACTCTCCGTGCCGAGGAGTTCAAGTCGGCAGACGCCTTCCTCCGGGTAGCAGACGAATTTCTGCCGCTTCTCCGCAATGTGTCTTTCCTCGATCCGGGTCGGATTTCTGGAGACCACCACAAGATCGGCCGCAACGCTTCCATCCACCACCCCCTTTGGCAAGCCAAAAGCGGAATGGATAAAGATCCGGTCATCGCGCCCGTCAAGAGGATTTCTGGAATAAATCACCCCGCCTGCCACGGCGCTTACCATTGACATGCACCCAACGCACATGTCGATGTCGTCGTCGCGGATTCCCCTGTTCAGCCGGTAGGTCATCGCCTGGAGGCTGTACTTGCTCGCAGCCACTTCCTTATAGGCATCGATCAAGTCGTCGGCACCGACGTTCAATTCGGAGCGGTACAACCCGGCAAAGGAGCCGCGCCTGGAATCTTCACCGAGGGCACTGCTTCGCAGCGAAACTTTCACCCCGCGCCCTTCGGTCTCTTCAAGACCTTCGTAGGCGCTCAGGATGGCGCTTCCCAGCCCGGCCGGCACATCCGCCCGAATGATCTGCTGCTGGATGTGTGTGCTGAGCGAGAAGAGTTGATCCATTTCTTCGGTCGGAGATGATTGTATGAGGCGATCTATCTCAATCTGAAGGTCATGGTGATCCATAAATTCGCGAAATGCCCGGGACGAAATTACGAATCCGTTCGGGACCTTCAGCCCGAGGCGATTCCGGATTTCTCCGAGATTCGCAACCTTGTTGCCTGCCTCATCCACCCTTGTTTTGTCTATGTCTCGAAGAGGAATGACCCTATCGGTACCAGTTTCCTTCTTTGCAGAGAGAACGATTTCATTGACCCCACCTTCAATAGCCCTGAAGCTGTCGTAGAGGTCCAGATACTTGCCGGGCGCCAGTTGCTCCATGCTCTGTATCATGCGCAACACGTTGACCGAGATCGCGGTGCATCTGGCGCGGACAAAGGACATTCCGAACGGCGCGCCGCCTCTGCGTGCTTCCTCGAGCTCAGACATGAGCTGCAGGACTTTGTTGTTGGCGCTGAGCAGCAGCTTGAAATTATGATACCTGGTCTGGAAGGTGGCGCGAAGAGCGTCGGCGTCCAGCGGGGAGAGTGTGACTTCCTTTTTCCCTATCCCCAGCCTTTGCAGGCATTGCCTTATTGAATACATACGGCACCCCGCGGCCGAAACCACCACCCTCTTTCCAAGGGGCGCGAGAGCACTCAACTGCTCATGAATCGGATGTGCCCCGCGTTGCAAGCTGATCGGCCATTTCGCTGAGCCTTTTCCTCTTGCAGGCGTCCTGTATCTTGTACACTAGTTCGTCGATTTGGATCGGCTTCATGAGATAGTCGAAGGCGCCGATATCCATCCCTTCCACGGCCACTTCCATGCTGGCGTGGCCGGTGAGCATGATCACTTCCACCGGCTTGTGCCTCTTCTTTATCTCCCGCAGGGCGTCGAGACCGTTCAAGCCCGGCATTCTTACGTCCAAAACGACGATGTCCACGGGGCTGGCTTTCAATACTTCCAGAGCGGCTTCCCCGCTTGTCACGCCGCTGACGACCAGGTTTCTTTTCCTGAGCCTTTTGACCAGAGTCTCCACAAACTCGACCTCGTCGTCGACGATGAGAACGCTTATCGGGTCCACTTGCACGACCTCCCTCCAAGAAGACGGACTACTCGAGGCCCTATACCTCCCGCTTTACCCTGGCCTTTGTCATGGCAAGGCCACAACCATCGAACAGGAAGTAAATGGCAAAGCCCCACCATAGAGTGTAGCCTAGGTAAAAGGTCAACAGAAACGTGAGGGGGCCGGCCCTGCGGCTCACACTCTCAGGCTGGATGCCGTAGAAATTGTACGCCGGCTCAACACCCTTTGTCGCTACCGACTGAACGATCTTGGACTGCGCGATACTTCTCCGGTTGCCTTTGAGGAGCTCCGCTGCGGTACCGCTCAGCGCAGTATACCACGACAGCAGCACCGCCCTGCCGTCCATCCCATACGTCGCCCTGAGCTCATCCGCCTTGTTGAAATACATGGCGTCGCTGTCTCGCAGCGCAGCTCCGAGCAGTTTTGCCAGATCCCCCTTGACGTTGAGCACCGCACCGTCCGCGGTCGTCTCCGGAGCCGCCTTCGAAAAAACCTTCAACGCCGTGGCTGCCTGCTCGGCGCTGCCCATTTTGACGCTCACGGCGACATCCTGTCCTTCGACTTTCCTGACGCTGGCGGAGAGCTGCGGGACAGCATACGATGAGCCCTTGGCCAGCCTGTTGAACAGCCCGTCCGCAGACACCAGGCCGTCCTGGCCTCCGAACAGCGGGGTAAACAACAGGGCCAGGACGACAAAGAAACTCACCCCGAGCAGCAGACCCAACAACGCCCTGCCTTTGTGTCTGATTAGCATTCCAGGTTCTCCTCTGTCTCTCCGCCCTATCTAGCTGGCTTCCTCGACGGAAATTCTCGGGGCCGTCGGCTTCTCTGTCAATACGTCCATATTGGTGACGAACTTGACGAACAGCCAAACCGCGAAGGTGGAGCACATGATCCAGAAGATGAGGTTGCCCAGGGTCTGGACGCCGCCAACGAACGAGTTGGAGAGATGAACTACCCCCAACTGCTGCAGCCTTCGGGGCAGCACAAAGAGCTGACTGATGAACGCGGCGATGATCGCAGTCGCATAAAAGCCTCGGATATGAATACCCCTGACCACCTTGGTGGTCAGCGCGCCGATCTGAATGCCGACCAGGGAACCAAGCAGCATTCCCATCGCCACCGAGTAGAAGATGTATCCGTACACGGCGTACTGCGTGATTCCGCCCAGGCCCGTCGTGAAGATGATCTGAAGGGTATCGGTGCCGACGGCCGTCATGGACGAAACACCGAAGACATAGACATACATCGGGAAGGTGGCGAAACCACCGCCGGCGCCCATCATGGCAGAAAGGGCGCCCACGAAGAAGCCGCCAAATGCAACCATCACCCAGGAAATTCTCTTGCCCCCGGGGACGAAGTCCTCATCGAACTTCAACATCGGCGGGATATTGACTGACTGAAATCTCGTCGCGAGCTTGGTGGTGCCCGTATAGCCGCGAGCATGCGCTCCCGCGCCGACAGGCGAACCCTTTCGGTGCTTGAGAAAATCATAGAGGGCGTAGAAACCAAGCAGTCCCAGCAACAGAGAATACAGGGAACTGATGAACGCGTCGCTCAGGACCGGGCTATTGTCGTAGAGCATCCGGTTCACCGCTCCGCCCAGGCACACGCCTCCAAAAGAACCGCACACAAACGGCACGGCCAGCTGCAGCGAAATGTTGCCGAGCTTCCTGTGGACGGTAGCACCCATGATCGCCTTGGCAAAGATATTGAACAGGCTTGTCCCGACAGCCATGATGCCCGTGAGGCCGACGGATATGAGAGCCGGCGTGATGACAAACCCACCGCCCGCCCCGATACACCCGGTGATCAGTCCGGCAATCACGCCGATCACAATCGCAGCTGCAAAGAGAGTCCCCGAATAGTACGAGGGACCATAGGCACTGTTTCCGCCCAGCAGAGTCGCGGCGTGTGCTGTCGCCAGCAACGGAATCGGTGCGCAGAGCAGCAACACGATGAAGAACTTCTTACGGTTTCTAATGATGGATGTCGACACTTCGTAGTCCCATTGCGCTTCCGCAAAGGCCAAAGCCCTCAAGAACTCGTAGGTTTGTCGTAGGCCGCTCAATTTAGGAGAAACCTCCTTCGAGTTTGGAGGGGAGCCGCGGTCACCCAAAAGCTGGCCAACGGTGGCCGCCCAATCTCCGCCCATGATTGACACTGCAACTGCGGCTGGAACAGGCCGCTCAAGCTGTTCTGCTCATTTTCGAAAGCGGAATTGAGGCGGAACTTGAGCTCGTGGACGAAATACCGGTCAAATTCGGCCGGGTACGTGGCCGCGCCGTGTCCCGCCTTCGATCGGCCGGGGTCACGACGAACCACCGGGGAAAGGCCTTCCCACTGCGTCGAGAAGCGCCACGCTGCGAGGCTGTACCACCCCTGCCCGCGAACACTGCCGTCACCACTGCCGGCGGCTCTCGTGATCACCCGCGACACTCCTCGGTACCAAGGCCGAAGACGACCCCCGCACAACAATACATGAACCCTGATCGGTCCGCACATCGGGTCTGTGCAGTATTTCATGCTACTGACGGTTGTACAAGGATGAGGAAGGGGTCTACGTCGTCTATTCTGCGCACGTCCAAGCACGAAGGTTACGATGAGGGGCTCTGGAGAGACGGATCGTGCCCGCAACGCAGGACGTCGCAGGCACGATCCGTTTATTGACGCGAGCTAGCCTTGAATCAGCGCCAGTGTCCTTGGGTCCAAACCCAACCGCTGGAACGATGCTGCCAGCGGCCGGGGGCCCCGACGGCTCCGTGT
>Ga0187782_10000927_pt1 | contig 20829 bp, 22 predicted proteins | sample 0715_SJ02_MP15_2_FD_132454 | JGI IMG/M metagenome (GOLD analysis project Ga0187782, IMG submission 132454) | Tropical peat soil microbial communities from peatlands in Department of Meta, Colombia - 0715_SJ02_MP15_20_MG | ecosystem: Environmental > Terrestrial > Soil > Wetlands > Peat | place... | reverse complement strand
CTCGACTTGAACCAGCAGAATCGGTCCGCCATTGCCAATCTGCAGGCCAGCCAACTCCTGGCCCAGACGCTTGATCCATCGCGAGGCGGGGTCGATAAACTTGGGATCGCGGCTGCGCACAATCGTGGAATGATCCTTCAGCAACCACGCGGGGAATCCGCCGAACTCCCATTCCGCGCAGGCGTACGGGCCCGGACGCAAAATGACGTACAAACCTTCTTGCTGCGCCTCGCGAATAAATTGCGCCACATCGTAATTGCCGGAGAAATCGTACACGCCGGGCCGCGGCTCATGGACGTTCCAGAAGACATAAGTGGTGATGGTGTTCAAACCCATAGCTTTGGCTATGTGCAAGCGGCCGCGCCAATAGGCGCGAGGGATGCGCGCATAATGCATCTCCCCGGAAATAATCTGGAAAGGTTTGCCATTCAGAACGAATTGGCTGCCCTGCGCCTGGAAGTTCGCTGGCGCAGACTGGCGGGCCGACACAATGCAAATGGCGACAAACAGAAGTACCGCGAGCAAAAAAGCGGGATTTTTGGAGAGCATAACGCCAGTTTGCCAGCAGGAATGCGGGTTGCCAAGCTAGGCCCGGTTGGCAAGGCTTTCCGGTCGCGCTTCCTGCAAGCAGAACTCCGGACGGTGAAAGAAGCCAGGCAACTCCGCTAATCGCCGCTGCAATTTCTCGAAGTTGTCGGCGCGCACCGTGACATGGCCGAGCTTGCGACCGGGACGTGCCGATTTGCCATAGAGGTGCAAATGCGTGTTGCTGACCCGCAACACCTCATGGGGATCGGGCAACTCGGCGATCAGATTCACCATGGCGGAATAGCCAATGGTCGCGGTTGCGCCCAGGGGCATGCCCAATATGGCGCGCAGGTGATTCTCAAATTGGCTGGTGACCGCGCCTTCGATGGTCCAATGGCCGGAATTGTGCACTCGCGGAGCGATTTCATTCGCCAGCAGCTTCCCTTCGGTTTCGAACAGCTCCAGGCAGATTACCCCAACATATTCCAGCGCTTCTAAAATACTTCGCGCCGCCACTTCGGCGGATTGCTGCAGCGCCGGCGAAAGATGCGGAGCGGGCGCAAGCGACAGCCGCAGGATTCCTTCACGATGATGATTTTCGATCAGTGGGTAAAACGCGATTTCCCCGGAACAGCTGCGCGCGGCAACGATCGATAGTTCCCGTTGGAAGGGAACAAATTTTTCCAGGATTAAAGGAACATCCGGCAATTCCAGGCGTGCTTTTTCCGCCTCCTCGCTATTCCGCAGCAGCCACTGGCCCTTGCCGTCATAGCCCAGCCGGCAGGTTTTCAAGACCGCGGGCAGACCCACCTGCTTCAAGGCGCTATCGAAGTCCTCACGCTTCGAGACTTCCGCGAAGCCGGTCGTGGGAATGGCCAAACGTGCGAACAGCGCTTTTTCGCGGCGGCGGTCTTGGGCTTCTTCCAGGGCGTTGGGCGCGGGATAAACGGCAACCCGGGTGGCCAGGAACCGCGCGGCTTGCACCGGCACATTTTCGAATTCGTAGGTCGCCAGTTGCAAGCCGTGCGCGAACTTCTCCAGCGCTTGCTCATCGATGAATTCGGCAGTGACGCGTTGGGCGATACGCCCTACCGGCGCTTCCGGCGACGGATCCAGAAAACGGAAATGCAGCCCCAAGGGGTACCCGGCCAGAGCCAGCATGTAACCAAGTTGCCCACCGCCCAGGATACCGATGGTCATGCGCGCTTTTTCCTGCTGGGCTTTGCGGCGGGCGCGATCACCTCCGCAAATTGCCTTGCGGCCTTGGCGGGATCCGGAGTGGCCAGAACTTTGGTGCTTTGCGACTCGCGGAATTTTCGCAGCGACTCACGCACGTTTGGATATTTGCCGCCAAGGATCGCAGCAGCCAGCAGAGCGGCGTTGATTGCTCCCGCTTTTCCGATCGCCAACGTGCCCACAGGAATTCCGCCGGGCATTTGCGCTATGGAGAGCAGCGAGTCGAGGCCCTTGAGCGCCTTGGATTCGACTGGAACGCCAAGCACCGGCAAAACGCTTTTTGCCGCGGCCATGCCGGGAAGATGGGCCGCCCCGCCGGCGCCCGCAATGATCACTTCGATGCCGCGCTGCTCGGCTGATGAGGCGTATTCAAACAACACATCCGGCGTGCGGTGCGCGGAGACGACTCGAGTTTCATAAGGTACCCCGAGCTGCTCCAGGGTCTTCACCGTGTTTTCCATGGTCTCCCAATCGGAAGTGGAACCCATAATGATGCCGACCAGCGGTATTGAACCCGAGCTTGTAGTGCCTTGCGAGTTGTTGGGCATAGGTGGTGTAACTGATTTTCGTCCTTCGCCGAGTGTGACAGAAAACAGAAGGCCGGCCGCGGTGGCCGGCTCAAGCTCGCAAGAAAGTCTCATTCTACGGCGTTTTTACTCTGGACGCGAATCCTCTGTGAGGCTTTCTGGTCGGTGTACCGCTGTTTCCAGGTATGGCGGACCTGGCCAACCAGATAAAGCGAGCCAGTAACGAAGACCGCATCCTGCGAATGGGCGTTTGCGAGCGCGGTTTCCAGAGCGGCGTCGGCGTTGCTGATGACAGAAGACCGCACAGCGTGGTGACCGGCAATGCGCGCTAGTTGTTCTGCGCTGACCGCGCGTGGATTGCCAGGTTGCGTGAAGATCACTTCGCTGGCGTGCGGGAACAAAAGCCCGGCAACTTCATCCACGGCCTTGTCTCGCATTGCGCCGTAGATCAGAATGATGCGGCGTCCGGCGAAATTTTCTTCGATGAAGTGCGCGAGTTCGCGCGCAGCGCCAGGATTGTGGGCTCCATCCAGATACAGGTCTGGCTGCGATTGCAGCTTTTCGAGGCGACCCGGCCATTGTGTCTCGGCGATGCCGCTCTCGATATTTTCGTCAGAAACCGTATAGCCTTTCGACTGCAGTAGGCGCGCCGCGCCGACGGCGCTCAACGCGTTTTGCAACTGAAAACGCCCTGGCAATGGCGGCGCCAAAGAGAACGGCGTTCCGGTGGCGATTTCGGTGGCCTGGGCAACCACGCAGCCACCTGCTGCTGTGTTCTCGCGGTCAACGTGGAATGCGGCTGCCGTCTCGATGAGCGGGCAATGCAATTCAGCCGCGCGGTTCCGCAATGTCGCCAGCGCCGGTGCCACCTGCGGGGCAATCACCGCCGGTACGCCATACTTCAGGATGCCCGCTTTTTCTCCGGCGATTTCGGCGAGCGAATGCCCCAGAAAATTCTCGTGGTCGAAATCGATGCGTGTGATGATGCTGACCACGGGCGTAATGATGTTGGTGGCGTCCAAACGCCCCCCCAATCCCACCTCGATCATGGCAAATTCCACCCGCTCGCGCGCGAAAGCTTCGAACGCCAATGCCGTCACGCATTCGAAATAGGTCGGATGTGCGCGCAGCCTGCCTTCGGCGAGCAGTTGTTCGATCACCGCATGAATTCGCGTGAAAGTGGCCGCAAACTGCTCATCGCTGATTTCTTCGCCGTTCACGCGAATTCGTTCGTTGATGCGTTCCAGATGCGGCGAGGTATTCAGTCCGGTGCGAAAACCCGCATGCCGCAAAATCGATTCCATGAACGCGGACGTGGAGCCTTTTCCATTCGTGCCGGCGATATGAATCGTGGGATAAGCGCGATCGGGCCTGCCCAGGCGTTCCAGCAGAACGGTGATGTTTTTTAGATCGAATTTGGCGGCTGCCCCTTGCGTGGGCGCGGCTAATTCACGGCCCAGCGATAGGAGATAGCGAACCGCCGCAGGGTAGTCCATCTCAAGATGTGAGCAGGTCCAGGGTGTTGGCGAGAAATCCCTTCAGATCCTTGCGATTCACCACCGCATCCAGGAAGCCGTGCTCCAGCAGAAATTCGGAGCGCTGGAAACCCTCGGGAAGTTTCTGCCGGATGGTCTGCTCGATGACACGCGGCCCGGCGAAACCGATCAACGCTCCGGGTTCGGCTATGTTCAAATCCCCGAGCATGGCGAAACTCGCGGTGACCCCGCCGGTTGTGGGATCGGTGAGCACGGAAATGAAAGGTAGTTTTTCCTCATCCAGACGGGCCAAAGCCGCGGCGACTTTCGCCAGCTGCATCAGGCTGATGGTCCCTTCCATCATCCGGGCGCCTCCGGAGCAGGACACGATAATCAACGGCTGCCGCGTATCCATCGACAGCTCGATGGCCCGAGTCACCTTTTCTCCTACCACCGCGCCCATCGAACCGCCAATGAAGCGAAACTCCATGGCGCAACAAATCACTGGCTTGCCCGCGAGCTGGCCCTCCGCCGTGATGATGGCGTCATTCATGGCCAGTTTCTTTTGCGCTTCTTTGATCCGGTTCGCATACGGTTTGGTGTCCACAAATTTCAGCGGATCGGTGGACACCATTCCCGCGTCATGCTCGGTCCATTTCCCGTCCAGCAGCATTTCCAGGCGTTGCTGCGCATTCATGCGGAAGTGGAACTGGCACTTCGGGCAAACCAGCAGATTTTGTTCCAGGTCGTTCCGGAAAACGATGGCGCGGCAGGACTCACACTTCACCCACAAGCCTTCGGTGCGCACGCGGCGCTCTTCGGGCGGAGTGGGCTGATCGATTGCCTTTTTATCGCGTTTGAACCAAGCCATAAGAAAAGTCGTCGGTCATTAGACTGATTCACTCACAACTACGAACGAATCACTCCAAACCTTCACTAGCAATCCCACACAAAATACGGCGCATCCAATCTAATTTACTTGCAACTAAGAACTAATGACTTACAACCTTCAGTAGTCGATGCCCCGTTGCGCCAGTATACCTTTGGTGTACGGGTGTTTCACTTCTTTCATTTCCGTGACCAGATCGGCTTGTTCCACCAGTAAAGGGTGGGCATTCCTGCCGGTACAGATGACGTGCACCTGTTCCGGCCTGTTTTTCAGGGCATCGGCGACCTTTTGAGCGTCCAGCATCTTATAGCTGATGGTGTAATTGATTTCGTCCAGGATCACCAAATCGTACTTCCCACTATAAATCGCGTCCCGCCCCGCTTCCCAGCACTCCTCCGCCAGGCGAATATCCTCCGGGTCGGTCTCCGCTCCGCCGATTTTCACGAATCCGCGGCCCATGGGACGAATTTCGAATTTGTCGTCACCCAGCAGTTTGGCCGCATCCAGCTCGCCGTAATGCCAGGAACCCTTGATGAACTGAACCATGAGCACCCGCAAGCCTTGGCCGACCGCGCGAAATGCGGTGCCTAGCGCGCAAGTGGTTTTCCCTTTGCCGGGCCCGGTATAGACCATCAGCAGACCTTTTCCTTCCGGCATGACTATCCTCATTGCTGCGAACGCCAGCGTAAGCGCAGAATTTCAGTGTGCGGAGCCATCCACGAAACGTCAAGTTGGCTTAGGACCGGACTGCTTGGCGCCACCCGAAGCGTTTGCAGGCTACAGTCCTAATTTCTTGGTCAACGCTGCGGCAATTAAGCGCACGTGTTCCAGCGCCGTTTCGGTCAATGCTTTGTTCGCAGGGGCCTGCGCATCTTTCAACACAATCCACAAACCTGGGCGGTACACTTCTTCGTCGCCCGGACAGATCGCTCCGGTCAGTTGAGAAATTTCCAGGCGTGGTTTCGTGGTAAGGTCCAGGTCTGTCAAATGGGAGCCGTCCGGCGTCGGAGGCGGGTGCGCCACCAAGTCGGTCAGAATGCCGCGGGCATCGTCAATCAAATCGCGAAATCCCTGGGTAACCAGTATTCCGTCGATATCCCGGGGCGTGGGTTGTTCAACCTGCTCGAGATCGTAGTCGGGCAGCGGCTTTGTGAGCGGTATTTCAATGGCGACGGACGGGTTGTTCTTGTCGGGAGCAATGCGCATGGGAATAAAGTGTCCCGCCGCCTACGAATTCACGCAATACCTAAAATTGCGGTTCGGCGCTAACACGCAAGCGCCAGTTCCGACATGGTTGCCTACTTTGGGTATGGGCTGCCGGAAAGAATGGCAAAGGCTCGATAAAGCTGTTCGGCAAGCATGACTCTCGCCAGTTCATGAGAATAGGTCATCGCGCTCAGAGAGATTTTCTGTCTGACCCGGTCGCGCAGCGCTTCGGGAAAGCCATCGGCGTCACCGCAGACAAAAATCAACTCGCGGGTACCACGGTCACGCAGCTCGCCTAGCCATTTGGCGAAACCACTGGAGTCGTAGGCCTTGCCTGACGCGTCAAGCAGCAGGAACGTCGCCGTCCGTTCCGCATCCAATTTCCGCAACGCCGCGGTTTCATCGCGGACTTCGGTCAGCTCGATGGCGCAGTAGCGGCTGATCCGCTTCACATAGTCGGCAAGCATGGCGTTCAGTTCCGGGCGCCGCGTTTTTCCCAGCATCAGTAGGCGAATCTTCATGGCGTGAGTTCGTGACCCGGCGGGCTCTAGACTTGACTTCGAGAAATCCAGCGCAGAACTCGAACCGTTACGGTTGCGGGTAATCTTCGGTCATAGACGAACGGGAGTCCGCGCGATCCGGTTCCTCCGCCAGCACCAGCGAAGGCGCCGCGCGCCACAATCGCTCCAAATCGTAATACCGGCGCGCCTGTTCGCCAAATACATGCACGATGAAATCTCCGAAATCCAGCAGCGCCCAATCCGCCGAGCGATGCCCTTCTCGATGCCGCGGCACACGCTTCAATTCTCTGTACAACACTTCTTCGATTTCGTTGCAAATGGCTTGTAGTTGCGGAGTGCTGAATCCCGTGCAAATCACGAAGTGGTCTGTGAAAGCCGCGTGGCCAACCAGATTCAGCACCGTGATTGCGCCGGCTTTCTTGCTTTGCGCGGCCTGTACCGCCAGCCGCACGCCTTGCGGGAGCGCTTCGAACCTCAACGATACAACCCCTGTTTTAAAATGTATTCCTCCACTCGAGCCGACACAAGCCCATGGATGGACTGTCCGCGGTTCGCTTTTTTGCGGATGTCTGTGGCGCTGGCCTCGCTGGCCACGTTCTCGAGTAAGTACACCGTGCTGCGATGCAGACGCGCTACAATCGGCGAACCAGCCGCCACCAGTTCTTCGTCCTTGTCCTTCGCACCGGGCGCGGCCTGCAGATCCGGTGGAATCACCAGGCGCAGCGCTTCCAGGCGAATCCCGGGGCGATTCGCAATCACGAAATCACAAAGGCCTAAAAGCGTTTCATATTCCTTCCACATTGGTATATCCAGAAACGCGTCGGCACCCACAATGAAAAAAACGCGGTCGCCCGGCCCGTTGTAGGTGTGCCGGAAATAGCGCACGGTATCGATCGAGTAATGCAGTTGGATCCCCCTGAAATCCTCGCCCGCTTCCGCCAGCGACGGCACAAAATGGGGGTGGTCCCCGCAGGCCAGCGCCACCATGGCGAAGCGATGTGGGAACGGCGCCAGATGCTGCTTCAGTTTATGCGGAGGCCGGCTAGCGGGAATGAAGTGAATCTCGTCGAAGTTGAAGCGCCTGTCGGCGCTCCTCGCAACTGCTAAATGGCCGGAGTGGATCGGATCAAAGGAACCGCCGAACAGTGCCACGCGCCGTGGTTGGTGTTTTGCCGCTGTACGCTGAGCTTGCGCTGTGGTCAATCCGCCTCCCTCGAGGATACTGCCCTAAATTCTCTCACGAAAATACTTGGTTCCAGCGAGGTTCATTCCTCATGGTCCGAAGCATGCGCAACGCCGGATTGTCCCAATTCTCCCTCATGATCACTCACATCCTCAAGTTCCGCCCGGTCTTCCGCCGTCGGCTTCGGAATCCTTTCTAGCGCTCCGGCGATCGAGCGGACTAAATCCTTGACCCCTTCGCCGGTAGCCGCGGAAGTTGCGTGAAATTCCAGCGCGCGTCCTTCGCAAAAAGCGCGCAGCCGCTCCAGCTTGCTGCGGTCGGTGGTGGCATCCAACTTGGTGGCGACTACGATTCGCGGCTTGTTCGCCAGCGATTTGCTGAACGCCGCCAATTCACCCTCGATCACCTCGAACGCCCGTAGCGGATCCACTTCCGCCATATCGCTGGTGTCGATCAAGTGCACCAGCAGGCGCGTGCGTTCCACATGACGAAGGAATCGCGTGCCCAATCCCGCTCCTTTGCTGGCGCCTTCAATCAACCCGGGCAGGTCCGCGACCACAAATGTTCGTCCCAACTCCGCGCCGGAACCGCCGGTGCCCCCGTCAGCGTTCACCACACCCAGGTGTGGCTCCAACGTCGTGAACGGATAATTGGCAATTTTGGGCCGCGCTGCGCTGATGACCGAGATAAGCGTGGACTTGCCGGCATTGGGAAAACCCACCAGACCCACATCCGCCAGAAGCTTCAATTCCAGGCGCAGATGCCGCTCCTCCCCGGGTTCGCCTTCTTCTTTTTCCCGCGGCGCCTGGTGCCACGGTTTCGCGAAGTGTTGATTGCCCCGGCCGCCTTTGCCTCCGTGAGCAACCAACACGCGTTGCTCCGGCTTTTTCAAGTCCGCCAGCAATTCCGCGCTATCACCGTCGAATACCAGCGTGCCCAAGGGAACCTTCAGGACCATGTCGTCGCCGGAAACCCCGGTGCAGTTCGATCCTTCACCGTGGCGCCCGCGATCGGCTCGGAACTCGCGGTTGTAACGGTAACGCAGCAGCGTATTGTCGTTGGGATTCGCTTCCAGATACACGCTTCCCCCGTGGCCACCGTCGCCACCCGAGGGGCCGCCTCGCGGAACGTACTTTTCCCGGCGAAACGCCACGCAGCCGTTTCCGCCGTCGCCCGCTTTCACAAAAATTTTAGCTTCATCGACAAACATACAATGCCGGCCAAGCCTGACGTTCTCAGCTTATGAGCGAAGCTCTCCCTCTTTTCTCGTCATTGCCTTACGCGCTTCTCACAATAAGCCGAGTGGGACTCTGCGCAAAACAAAAACGGCCCCGGCGCTGCACCGGGGCCGCTCGGAAAACATTTCCTTAGCTCGCGGCCTTTTCCGCCTCGACAGGCTTGACATTGACGAACCGTCCGCTGCGCCCGCGGTCCTTGAATTCCACATATCCGGTGACCAGCGCGAACAACGTGTCGTCTTTACCCTGGGCCACGTTTAAGCCCGGCCGATGCTTGGTGCCGCGCTGCCGCACGATGATGGTTCCCGCATTCACCAGTTGCCCACCGAACCGCTTTACGCCTAGTCGCTGTCCGTGTGAATCGCGGCCATTGGTAGACGAACCGCCGCCTTTCTTGTGTGCCATTGCTGAATTCCTCTCGTTTTAGAGCTTAATCTCGCTGACCTGCACGGCAGTGTAGTCCTGCCGGTGGCCGCGCTGAATCTTGTACTGGTTGGTTTTCTTGTACTTCAAAACTGTGAGCTTCTTGCCGCGCCCTTGTTTCACAATCTTGCCCGTAACCGTAGCCTGAGACGCGTCCGAACCCGCGAGCATCTTCTTTTCGTCGGTTTGCACCGCTAGCACGGTCCCGAATTTCACTTGTTCGCCCACATCGCCCTTGACCCGCTCGATGCGAATGGTGTCTCCGGGCGCGACACGATATTGTTTTCCCCCGGTCTTAATGACGGCGTACATCGCCCCTCCAAGCTTTAGGACAATCTCTAATTATACGGGTCGCCACTCTTCATCGTCAACGCCTTGAAAAACGTGGTACATTCTGGAAACGCATCCCTTGATTGGTGCACATGGGCTGCTGCCGCGGCAACACTCAAAAATCGAATCGATAACCCAGAATCATTTTGGCGATCAGGTGGTCAGTCGACCGCGTTAGCCCCCATCCCAACCCCAAATTGATCTCCCATTTCGGCGAAACGTTCAGGTCCAGCGTAGGGAAAATCTGATGTTCTTGCTCTGGAATGGCAAAGAACCCCGACGCGGGCCCGAGCGAGCCATAGTACTCAATCCCGCCGGTCACTTTGGGCGTAAAGTCGTAGCTGATCTTGACGTTGGGCGAAAACACGAAACCCTGCCCGGCCGTCGGGCCATGGATGGATTTGTCGAAGGCCGGATTGAAGTCCAGATACCAGCGGCCTAGCTGCTTATCGATGATCGGACGCAGCTCATAGGTCCAAGTGTCCGCGGAGTACTGCTTTCGCTGATACCCAATCTCCTGCGAGAGACTGAGTCCCACAGGCCAATTCCACTTCTTGGGTACGGATACTCGCGGCCGGATGTGATCGCCGACCCACTCCCAGCCAACTCCCGATTGAGCGGAAGTGAAAATGTAAAAACCAGTCTCGAACCAGTCGGTGAACCCATGCGTAATTTCTACCGTTTCGTGCAATTGATGATTGGTGGGATAAGTGCCGTCAATCGTCGTCTTCGTGCCCTCAAATGTGAAGTTGCTATGCAACTCCACCATGGTATGTCCGGAGTCGACCAGTTCTGAACCGTAAACCTGAATCTCGTAATTGCTCTGCCCGCGAGCCCGTGCGGCGCCCAGCAGTATTCCCAAAGCAATCACCGCCCCGACGATTGCCAAAGGCCTTACCCGGCAGATCAATATGGAGCACCTCTCACAGACCAGGTTTTGTTCTTGAGCGGGCTGAGAAGGAATTAAGTGTACAGGATTTGTCTACACGCGTGGCGGGTGTCCATCACGCGTGCGGGTGCGCTTTGTCATAGATGTCCATCAGTTGGCGGATGGAAGCGTGGGTGTATTTCTGCGTGGTGGAGAGCGACTCGTGCCCTAGTAGTTCTTGGATGGCACGCAGGTCTGCACCGTCGGCCAGCAAGTGGGTGGCGAACGCATGACGCAACGAGTGCGGATGCAGATCCCAGTTGATGTTCACCAGCCGCACATACTTTTTCACGATCCGGCCGACGCTTCGCTGCGTAAGTCGCGTGCCCATGTAGTTCAGAAACACCGCTTGGGATTGCGCCGTTCCCGGCCGTACACGATTTTCTGCCAGCAGCTTCTGACGCACCGGCCAGTAGAGCGCCAGCGCTTCGGCGGCCTTGATTCCATACGGCACGATGCGCTCCTTTCTTCCTTTGCCGGTCACGCGTACCACGCGATCCATCAGATCCACATCGGTCAGATTCAAACCGGTCAACTCGCTAACCCGCAATCCCGCGGCGTAAAGCAATTCCAGGATGGCGCGATCACGGCGCAACAGCAGCGTGTCCTCTCGCTTCACCAGCGCTCCCGCCGGAATGTCTGTGGCCAAGCCCGCAGCCTTTGCTTTTTTGCCGTTCTTGCGCTCCATTGGGCCTCGCATCCGGGCCAGGTAATCCAGGAATCCGCTCATCTCCTCGGCAGAAAGCACGCTGGGTATTCTCTTCGGCAACTTCGGAGTAGGCACCAGCCGCGCCGGATTTTCTTTCACCGTCCCTTCGCGAATGCAGTACTTGAAAAAGGACCGCAAGGTGGCCAACTTCCGCGCAATCGAGCTTTTTTCCAGCCCGGCGTCGTGCAGGTAGTTGATGTATTCCCGGATGATGCGCTGATTGATTTTCGAGACCCGGGGCTGTGCCGCGCCCGGCGGCGTCATGAACCTTTGGAATTGCTCCAAATCCTTCGCGTAGTTCACGATGGTGTGCGGAGACGCGTTGCGCACCGAGCGAAGGTACTCAAGAAACTTAGTCACCCGCGTTTTCATCACGCTTCCGCCGATTATAGGCACACTTCCAGGGGGCCAGTGCAGTTGCAGCCGGGGTCTTTTACTTGGGGGACAATCAAGTAGAGCAGAACACGGACACATTAAGATTTTACAGCGACTGGAGCCTCTTCAGGCTGTGCCGCGGTCGCTGGCTTCTCTTCGGGCGCGAGCTTCTCCCAGTCACATCCTTCTTTGATGCACGCGTGCACGGTGCCGATCTTGCTCTTCTTCTCCACGATGAACGAGGCGCCACATTTCGGGCATGGTTCCGCGATGGGCTGGTACGGCGTGGTGAAGTCGCAATCCGGATAGCGCGAACAACCATAGAACACCCGGAATCGCCCTCGCCCGCCCCTGCCCATGCTGCCGCGCTTCACAAACTCGCCCTCGTGGCACTTGGGGCATTTGATACCCAAGGTGATTGGCCGGGTGTACTTACATTTCGGATATCCCGAGCAGCCGATGAATTCGCCAAAGCGCCCGTGTTTTTTCACCAGCCCATTGCCATCGAGCGGGCACTTCTCATCCAGAGGCTCGTCGGGCTGCGACGCGATGCGCGTACCGGCTAGCAACCGGCGAGTGGTCTTGCAGTCGGGATATCCCGTGCAGGCCAGGAAGGGACCGAAGCGGCCGCGTTTCAACGCCATTTCTTTGCCGCAGTTTTCGCAGTATTCGATTTTGTTTTCCGCGTCTTCGGCGATTTCTTCGGGGATATCCTGGATGAAATCGCATTCCGGATAACGCGAACATCCAAGGAAGAAGCCGTGGCGGCTGATACGTTCCAGTAATTCCCCCTGGCCACACTTCTCGCAGGTTTTCCCGGTCGGGATGCCCGCCTTGTAGGAGATCATTTCGTCGTCGGCCTTTTCCAGGTCCACGATGAACTTCTCCCAAAACTCCTTCACCGATTCGCGCCAATGCAACTTCCCTTCCTCGATTTCATCGAGTTCGTCCTCCAGGCGCGCGGTGAACTTGACGTCAAAGACGTCCTCGAAGCTCTTTATGAGCAGCATGCACACCCGCTCGCCCAGCATCGTGGGCGTGAACCGGCCTTGGTCCTTCTTCACGTATTCCCGTTCCACTATGGTTGAAATAATGGAAGCATACGTCGAGGGCCTCCCGATACCGTCCTCTTCGAGTTCTTTCACCAGCGTTGCTTCGGTGTAGCGCGGCGGTGGCTCGGTAAAGTGCTGATCCGGGCGGATGGAATCCAGCTCCAGGATTTGCCCTTCGGTTACCCGCGGCAGGGCCTTGCCCTCGCCCTCGTCATCCTTCTCGTCGTCTTCCCGGTCCGCGTTGACCGCCGGAATCTGGTAGACCTTCAGGTATCCGTCGAACTTCAGAATCGATCCATTGGCGCGGAAGGTGTAGGCTCCGGCTGAAATGTCGATGGTGGTCTGGTCATAGACCGCCGGCAGCATCTGCGACGCCACGAAACGCTGCCAGATCAATTGATACAGTTTGTAAACATCGTCGCCAAGATACTTGCGCACGTCTTCCGGCGTGCGGGTCACATCGGTAGGACGAATCGCCTCGTGAGCCCCCTGAGCATCCTTCTTGGACTTATAGAAATTTGGTTTTTCGGGCAGGTAACCGCTTCCAAAGCGTTCGGGAATCAATTCCCGTACCTGGGCCAGCGCGTCGTTGGAGACGTGCACCGAGTCGGTACGCATGTAGGTGATCAGTGCGACCGAACCTTCTTCCCCGAGTTCAACGCCCTCATACAGGCGCTGCGCCAAGGCCATGGTCCGTTTGGCGGTGTAACGCAGCCGATTGTACGCGGCCTGCTGCAATTTCGAGGTCGTAAACGGCGGTGGCGGATTACGACGCTTTTCCTTCAGCGTTACGCTGGCGACTTGCCACTTGGCCTTGCGCACCGCCGACACGATGGAATCCGCGGCAGCCTGGTCTTTCACCTCAATGTCTTCGCCGTTTTTCTTGCTGAGCTTGGCTTCGAAGATCGGCGGCTCGCCGGCGTCCAGCATCGCGTGGATGGTCCAATACTCCTGGGGCACAAAGCGGCGAATCTCCTGCTCGCGTTCGACAATCAGGCGCAGCGCCACAGTTTGCACGCGCCCGGCGCTTAGCCCGCGGCGCACCTTGTCCCACAACAAGGGCGAAACCTTGTAGCCCACTATCCGGTCGAGCACCCGCCGGGCCTGCTGCGCGTCAATCAATTGGGCGTCCAGTTGGCGAGGCTTCTCAAATGCCGAACGAATGGCACGCGGGGTAATTTCATTGAACGACACCCGGAAGATCTTCTTGGGGTCAATGGGTTCAATTTCGATGCGGTCTCGATCGGAGCGTTTCTTGCCGTTCTTGCCTTTGCCGTTCTTTTTCACCGCTTCCGCAAGCTTATTTCCGTTGGTGCCATTCTTTTTGCCCGGGTCGTTGTTCCCGTTTAGTTCCTCCTCGGGGATCAGGTATTTCGTCGGTTTCGACAGCACCATAGCCAAATGCGCGGAAATGGCTTCGCCTTCGCGATCCGGGTCGCCAGCCAGGTACACCGCCTCCGCGGTAGTCGCCGCTTTGCGAAGATCGTTGATCACTTTGCCCTTGCCCGGGATTACCTGCAGGGTCGGTTCGAAGATCCTCGGGTCATCCAACGAGATCGGCTTGAGCGGTGGTTTCGGACCCGCAGCCTTCGCCCGTTTCTTGCTCTTCCTCTTCTTTTTTTTCCTGATTTCGTCTTCTTCGATGGGCAGGCGGATACCAATGGTCTTGGTGGGCAGGTCCATTACGTGACCGATGGACGCTTTGACGTTGTAATTCTTGCCCAGGTACTTGTTTATCGTCTTCGCCTTAGCGGGCGATTCGACGATGACCAATGATCGAGCCATGTGTTCCTTTGTAACCTTAGTTGCTTCCGCCTGGAGGGTGAGCAGAGCAGTCTGTGTCCTTCTCGCTACCTTAACCTATAGTGTTCCGGCGAGCAGCCAACGCCCAACCTCTGATGCGCTGTAGCTGTCTTCCGGTGCATCGGGCCGCTTCCCCAGCGGCCTCCCCCATTTACAACAGGACCTTCGTGAACTGCTTCCCCGGCAGTTGCCGAATGATGCCTTTCAGCTCCAAGTCAAAAAGGGTAGCGAGAAGTTCGCTGGAATTCAATCCGGTGCTTTCAACCAGTTCATCGATGGGTTTGCTTTCTTCGCTGCTTAACACCTCATAAATCCTTTTTTCTATTGGACTTAGTCCCTCGGCAGCCAGCAAATTTCGCTGCTCCGATCCGGCGCTTTCCGCTTGCACCAGGGCCGCTCGCACCGGCGTTGGCAGCTCCTCAATCACGTCTTCGGCATCGGTGACCAGCTTCGCTCCCTGCTTGATTAACTGGTTTGGGGCAAAGCTCACTTCTTGCGTGCTGTTTCCAGGCACGCCGAAAACCTCCCGCCCAAATTCCATCGCCAGCCGCGCCGTGATCAACGAGCCGCTGTATTGCTTCCCGTCTACGATCAGTACTCCCAAGGGCATTCCCGCAATGATTCGGTTGCGCACCGGGAAGTTTTCCGGGGCCGGGTGAGAGCCGGTGGGCAATTCGCTGATGATCGCTCCCTTCTCTAAGACCTTCTCGAACAGTTTCTTGTTCTCCTTGGGGTAGCACACATCAATGCCCGTCCCCAGCACCCCGATGGCCCGGCCGCCCACCGATATGGTGCCGCTGTGTGCCAGTGCATCCACTCCCCGAGCTAGCCCACTAATAATGACCAGCCCACGTTTGGCCAGATCCCTTCCCAGGCGCTCGGCGACTTGCGTGCCGTAGACCGTTGGACGCCGCGTCCCAACAATGCTAATACTCGCCGCATTTAAGACCGAACCCTCTCCGCGTACATACAATAGCGCCGGCGGGTCATAGATTTGCAACAGCGACTGAGGATATTCCGCCTCCGTGCAATTCACTACACGGCAGCCTATCCGGCGGATGGCGGCTACTTCTTTTTCCGCGCGCCAGAAGGTTTGCTTCTTGTAGATCGCTTGAGCCGCAGGGGCCGACAGATTACAGGCTTCTAATGCAGTTAAGCTGGCGTGGAACACGCCGTCGGGCGTGCCAAACTCACGCAACAGCCGGCCGGTCAGCCGCGCTACGATGCCGGGCGTCATCGTCAGCGCCAGCCACGAGAGAGAAGCTTCGGGCTCCATACCTTCCCCGAGCCTACGAGTATGGTAACGTACTTGTCAAGTACCCTGTAACCAACCGCAAATCGCCTACGTTGCCACCATTCCGATTTCGGGTTCCCCCCGCAACTTACCGCACTACTTTTGGGGCGCCAGGGAGCGAAGGTACGCGACTATAGCCGCTGCATCTTTTTTATTGAAGCGGTACGGTGGCATGGGGGGTACGCTCAACTTGCCCGAGACATTTTTCCCCGTGGTGAAAAACGTGATGGCTTGGGCGTCGCTGAAACCGGGCAAGCCGGCGATGGGCGGCGCAAATTCACCCCAGTCTGGCATGGGAACGGTCGGCTTGAACATGATTCGGGCGCCCTGGAGAGTTTTTGCCTCCACCGGCTGTCCCCGGTCGTCCCTGGGCGTATGGCAATCGCCGCACATACCCACTTGCTGCACTAGGTAACGTCCGTGCTCGAGCCGCGCTTTGTCTGCTTCCGATTGCGGCTGTGGCCGGGCACTGGTAAGAGCGGCTGCACAAAAGATGACTAGAACTGCCGCGAAGGCAACACAGAACCACTCCTTGGTCGACAACATTCTTAATTCTGGTCTCATGCCATTCTCCTTTTGCCGCGGAAGGTCTTCCGACATTGTCGCGACATCCTAGTTTTTCGGCTGGGGCTAAGTCAACAAAACGGTGAGTCACAAAACGGTGAGTCCGCAACGCACAAATCCGAATCCCATGTCCCGATTAACGCGGAAATCGACCATGTACGCACTGACCTGAACCTTTCTCGTTAGCCGAAATTTCGGGCGCTACTTCCGAGTTGCTCGTCGCCCGGTTTGAATGCGTTCTTTGCCGATCGGACTAATTCATCTGCGTGTTTCCAAACATAGCGTAGCGATTTGACAGCAGTCCCGTCGCTAGCTGTCCAAATCGTGTCTCCGGCAACGATTCCCCCAAGCCGCTCGTAGAATTGTCTGGCTGGCAAATTCTGCTCGAAGACCCAAAGAAACACTCCCTTTCCTGGATGGTTTCCGGAAGACCACGATGCTATGTTTTCGATCAGCATGGTCCCGATGCCTCTCCGTTTTTGGGTCGGTAAAACATGAAGATTGTCGAGCTTGGTCCCCAATTCATCGTCCTCATTGCCATACGCGCATCCGAAACCGACGATCGCAGCTTGATCTTCAGCGACAACAACGTATTGACTAGCCTGGGGAGCACGGAAACGTCTGCGCCAGACGCCGATTCGTTCTGATAGAACTTGCCCGTCAAGATATGCATCGGAGAGGATCCCGCGATAAGAGTTTCGCCAACTCGCGGCATGTATCGCCGCAATTTCGGTCCAGTCATTCGGGCCAGCGATTCGAAGTTCCATAGCGTCGAATGAATACAATATCAGGTTCGATTACAAATCTGCCTTGGGCACAGGTCGAACCCGCGTTTAGCTAAAGGAGTGGTAATCTCGATCCAGTTGGCAGTTTGTCGGCAATCCGCCGGAAATTGGCTCGATTGGGGCACGCAAGGCTTGCTGGGTCTCGATTAACGCTGCCGGCTCAGATGGTCGATGCAACACTTGCATGGAGTTCACTCGCTGGAGTCTGGAATCCTAACGTTTTTCTTGGACGCTGATTCATTCAAGCGCAGCGAATCAGGCTTTTGGGCCATTTCGATCCATTGCTGGCACTCTTTATCTTGTAGGACCAAAATCGCATAGAATTGAATTGCGTTTGGGTCTCACGCAGTAAGATGTGACCCTTGTTTGACATCATCGAAGTGACGCTCATAGGAATGTTGGTTGCGGGCGACCTGAGCCGTGCTTACAGAGGAGGTTGTATGCCAAAAGTGGTCTTAGTGCTTGTGGGACTAGCGTTTCTTACGCCAGCGCTTTTTAGCCAAGAGGGCCAAAACAAGACGGAAGCCTTCACCGCAGTCGCGATCGGAACAGGCGGACCGGCGGGCGGGAAATCAATTTCGTTTGATTTTCGGGTCACCCGCTACGCCACTGACGAGGAAGTAGATCAGCTTGCGCAGCTTTTGAAGGAAAAGGGCACGGATGCTTTGCGCAAGGCTCTGGAGAAAGAAGATGTAGGGCGGATCAACCCAGTCGGAAGCGTCGGCAATCCTATTGCCATTGCGCGAAAACGCATAGTTGGTACGGATACGGTGATAACGGTTGTCACAGCTCGAAACATGCCGTTCCTTGAGCTGTACCGCGGAGGCCGAACCACAGATTACCCCTTCGGATACCTGCAAGTTACGCTGAACGAAAAGGGCGAAGGAAGCGGACAAATCATGGTGGCTACGAAGATTCGGTTCGACAAGAAAAAGCAACACTACGAAATTGAGAGTTATGGCAATCAGTACATTAAAGCAGCCAACGTTAGGCAGTCGAAATAGGCTGCACAATTGGGTTCTGCTGACGCATTTTCGGAACGGCATGAACCGTAAGACGTTGGGTCAGACACTGTCAAGTACTTACCACGACCTACAGCCCTTTCGAGTTGCATTCTTCGTTGACCTAAGCGAATGTCGCCCAGTTCATGGTCATGAGCGCAAAGTCGCCTTATTTTCCGCTACTTAGTTTTTGGCAGTAGCCCATCCTTCTCCATCTGCTTCGGAACTTCCTTTACCAGGCTGTCCGCGACTTTCTTTGCTGACTTCGGATTGAACGAATCACTGACCCCAGTCCAAACCAAGTCGCCATCAGGCTTATCCGTCGCGTAAACATTGGTCTCGACGCTAACGGTTACGTCCTCTCGCTCGTATCCCGGTTCGTACATGACCGGATACGCCGCTCCCAGGTAGCCGTAGAAAGAGTAGTAGTAAGGGAACGGAGCAATGTAGGTCGAGCTCGGGATGGACATCACTTTCTTATCGACCTTTAACAAACGCGAGACCATCACGGCGTCGATTTGATTATCACTGATCTGCCCTCGGAGGTAGTCGAGATCAGGTTTCGCTTTAGGGTCTGGACGCAGCAGGATCTGGCTGCCTGGGATCGTCTCGATCCCCGGACGCGCAATCTTAGCCGCCATTTCATCTTCGAAGTCAGCACGCACTTCCAGGTTTTGAGCGACGCCGATGACCAAGACCTTGTGGAACGTCCGGCCTTTGTACTTAGGATTGAACCAGCTTGTGACCATCTTGGCGCTGATGGCAGTGATGACAGTCAACAGAAAGACACTAAAAAGAATTGAGCGGTACAGCAGGCCACGAGTCAAGAAAGGAGATGTCATGGATTCATCCTGAGAAAGTCGCGGAGCAATCGCTTTCACGATAAGCAAGTATACGTCGGCGAGCAAAGGTAGCGTTCAACTGGTCCCGGTGAACGGGGTTTCCGTGCCCTACTTTCCGGTTTCCGCTTACCTCTCAAGTTCGTACTGGGACGAACCTCTGGGCGGCAGCTTCGCCAGCGAACGTATGTTCCGCTTCAAGTCCCCGTCGAGTGCCGGTCAATGTTTCCGCAACTGTGAAACCCGCGTTGATGTCACTGACAATCAAAATCGCGACATGCTAGGTTGCCCGGCATGAAAAAACCGGTCGCGCTTCTAATCAATGTACTCATTAGCTTCCCTTTTGCTGTTGCTACTGACATTCCGATGTTTCGCGGGAATCCACAGCACACGGGCGTGGTCGCCGATTCGCCGACTCCCAAGGGCGGCGTATTCCTCAACTCCAAATGGCGTTTCCAAACCGGTGGCAGGATTCGCACAACTTCTACGCGTTTCAGTGAGGTTTACCCTCCATCGATGGGACCGGCCTTCCGTGGGTCCTTGCCGCGTCAGCTTGCGGACCGCTGAGGCAGCCTTTTCATTCAACGATCCAAATCAAAATGGGTGGCGGGAATCCACCCTTCGGAATGGATTTTGCCGCCGCTGTCCTTCACGCAGTAGCTGATCTTTTGCTTGTGCACATCCAGCCCGAGGTAATACATGGGTCCCATGAGGAGCCTCCTTGGTGTCTCAGAATCAGCGGGGTCGCTGAGTCAGCTTTTCTACACCAAGCGCTCCTCCCTTGATCTATACATTCAAACAAATCGGAACTTACAGACTTGTTCTCGCAGAGTCTTAACCAACTACTGCAACTTCGCGTACTCCGCCTTGGCTTGCTTCAGGATGGGGATGTCGGGGTCGGCGTCTTTCCAGAGTTGGAGGAAATCTTGATAGGCGGCACGGGCTTTGGCGGTGTTTCCTTCCATGGCATAGGCCCGGGCCAGTCCCAGCCGGGCCAACGCGCCCCATGGAAAGTTCATCACCACTCCTCGGTGGTCGATGAATTTCTGAAATTCTGCTGCGGCTCGGTTGCCGTCGCGCAGCATCAGGTAGGCTTCCCCACGCACATACGCTGGGCACAGGAATATGGTCAGGTCGGCCGTAATTGAGCTAAGTTCGATTGGGTTCGCCACCTTCAATAGCTCGATTGCCCGGTTTGGGTCTTTCTGTTCTAGGGAGACCGCCGCTCGCACTGTGGGTAGCCAATACCTCTGGACCAGGGTGTCCAGCGGGAAGGCCTTGTCGAGTTCTGCTGTCAGCTTCTCCGCCCCTGTTGTATCGCCTGCTCGCGCCAGGACCAGCGCCGATATGGCCCGCACATCGCGATTCGGGGCCAGCTTCAGTGCCGCCTTGGTGTCGGCAAGCGCTTGCCCCCAGTTGCCCGATTCCGCCTCGCGCAGCGATGCCTCGGCCTGATATCCGCCTGCCGTCTCTTTCGCGTTGTTGTGCTGGGCTGAGTCCATCGCCCGCCTGGTCAGTTCGTGGGCGTTCTTCAGCTTGCCGTACCACCCCTCTGTGTCCGCTTGCATGGCTAGCAATAGGTCTTCCGCGCCCGGCTTGCCCATGGCGGCTGAAGCCAACTGCGCCATCCGCGCCGCATCGCCCTTCAGAAAAGCCAGCCAGTAGCTGGCCTGGAGCAGAGCCTCGCTCTCCAGCTTGCGCTCCTCGGCCTGCTTGCACACCGTCTCCGCTTCGTCCAAGCGATTCAGGCTCATGTAGGCCAGGCTAAGTAGGTAATACTGTTCTGCATAATTGGGCTGTAGCCGCACGGCCTCTTGCCACTGCTTCAATGCACTTTCCCAGTTTCCCAAGGTGGCGAAAACGAATCCCAGGCTTACATAAGTCAAGTTCTCCCTCGGGTAGGTCTGCTGCCACAGTTCGAGG
>Ga0187782_10000926_pt1 | contig 20830 bp, 20 predicted proteins | sample 0715_SJ02_MP15_2_FD_132454 | JGI IMG/M metagenome (GOLD analysis project Ga0187782, IMG submission 132454) | Tropical peat soil microbial communities from peatlands in Department of Meta, Colombia - 0715_SJ02_MP15_20_MG | ecosystem: Environmental > Terrestrial > Soil > Wetlands > Peat | place... | reverse complement strand
GGTTTCGACGATCTCAGCCGGGTCGCTGGTTCGGATCACAACTGCGGCGCCCAACTCACGGGCGAACTTTTCTTGATGCGGATATCGCGCGATGGCGATGATCCGGGCTGTGGGAAACAGCGCGCGCAGAATAATGATGGAGAGCAGGCCGAGTGTTCCGCAGCCATAGACCAACGCCAACGCCGCATCCCCCGGCGGGGCCTTCAGGATGGCATGGAAGCTGACCGAAAATGGGTCGGCCAGCACCGCCTGGTCGAAGCTCACGCCGTCGGGAATTAGGAATAGTTGCGATTCATGCGCGGCGAAGAGGGGCGCGAAACCGCCCGACGCGGCGCGGCAATTTCCGATGTGTATGCCGGGCGACAGGCGGCCATCGGTGAAGTGGCGGCAGGCAAAATAGCGCCCGCGCGCGCAGGCGTCGCAGGGTGGCGTAATTCCCCGCGGCCCACAGGAAAGCCAGGGATTCAGCACCACGCGCTCCCCGACCCGCCGGCGGGTCACGCGTGGTCCCACTCGCTCAATCGTACCGGCAGCCTCGTGTCCGAGCACGGCGGGGAAAGAAATGAGCGAGGTCAGGGGATTATCGAAGTTCCCCTCCAGAAAGACTTCCTTCAAATCGCTGCCGCAGATTCCGCACAAAGCCGTGCGCACCAGAGCCCAGTCATCCCCCGGCGGCTCAATTTCCGGAATCTCCTGCAAGGCCAGAGGGCCCGGCGTACCCAGGTAGCCGCGAGGCGTGAAGAGGCCCAAGAGGTAGGCAAAGGCGAAACGAGGAACACTATATCGAAATAGTATTGCTTTCATCTTAGCGACCTAAGCATTTTTATCGCTGGAATGCCTCTAATGCAACCTGAAATTGGCGAAGGTGTGCTAACATGTCGATGCGGATAGAGAGGACATGAGCTCAGGGGAATTCACCACTCTCAACGAGTTGTTTCTGAACGCCATCGACGAGCACAACAAGCCTGACTGTCTCATGTACAAATCGGAGGGCCGGTATCAAGGCATCTCCTCCCAAGAGGCGTTGCGCAAGGCGGCGGCCCTCGCTTCGGCCTTGGAACGCATGGGCGCCAGGCCAGGCGAACGCATCGCGTTGCTGTCGGAGAATCGCCCGGAGTGGACGCTGACGGACTACGCTATTCTAGGCATGCGGGCCGTGACCGTTCCGCTTTATCCCACCCTGCTCGAGCCGGACCTCGAACACATCCTGCGCGACTCGGAATCCAAAGGCATCGTCGTGGCCACGGATCCGCAGCTCCGCAAGCTTCTTAACATCTGGGGCAGGCTGCCAGGGTTGAAATTTGTGCTGGCCATGGGCTGCTCGACCGTGGCGGGAACGAAAGCCGATTGCTGGGAGGGCAGCGTTGAAAGCGAGTTGGGCTGGAGCGGCCCCACGCTGATTGATGCGTTCAAAACCAAAGCGCTGGCGGCGCGTCCGGAGAGCGTTGCCAGTATCATTTACACCTCCGGCACCATGGGACAGCCGCAGGGCGTTGTCCTGACGCATGCCAACATAGCTTCCAATATCCGATCCACCGCGGAGGTTTTTCCTTTCAGCTCGACTGATGTCTTGCTCTCATTCCTGCCTCTGTCGCACGTCTTTGAGCGCATGGTGGAGTATTTCTGCTTCTGGAAGGGCGTCCGCATCGCGTATGCCGAGGGCTTGGACGCCTTCCCGCAGAACCTTCGCGAAATTCGGCCCACGGTCCTGGCGGTGGTTCCGCGCGTACTCGAAAAAATCCAAGGCCGGGTGATGGATGGTGTGCGCCAATTGCCGACTCTTAAACAGAAGCTCACCAACTGGGCGCTAAACGTCGGCAAGCAAAGCGTGCCGTTCATTGTCGAAGCGCGCGCGATGCCTCGGGGCTTGCGATGGAAGCACGCCCTCGCCGACCGGTTGGTCCTTTCCAAGATTCGCGAGCAACTCGGCGGCCGGGTCTACATGCTCATCTCGGGAGCGGCGCCACTCTCCCGGGACGTGGCGGAGTTTTTCTATGCTTTGGGGCTTCCGGTCTACGAGGGATACGGGTTAACGGAGACCTCGCCGGTGGTGGCGGTCAACTGTCCTGGACAGACGAAGCTGGGAACTGTCGGACGAATTATTCCGCGGGTAGAGGTCAAACTGAGTGAAGAAGAGGTCGATTCCGAAGGCCGAGTGGGAAGGGAAATCCTGGTGCGCGGAGCGAACGTCACAAGCGGTTACCACCATCTCGAGGAGGCGAATCGCGCGGCGTTCGTCGACGGTTGGTTCCGCACCGGCGATCTGGGAAGCATCGACTCGGACGGCTACCTGAAGATTACAGGACGCAAGAAAAATCTCTTCAAAACCTCCGGAGGCAAGTACGTCTCACCGGAAAAGCTCGAGAACCTCTTCCAGGGCGATCCGTACATCTATCAGATCGCAGTGCTGGGAGATGGGCGGAGATTTGTTGGAGCGTTGATTGTGCCCAATTTCGCACACTTGCAAGAATTTGCTCGCAGCCATGGCATGGCCTTCCAGAATCGCCAGGAACTGGTTGCCCACCCCGAGATACAGGCTCTGGTCCGGCGCCAGGTGGACGAAGCCACCCGCTGGCTGCCGAGCCACGAGAAGATTCGCCGCTTCGTGTTGCTTCCCCAGGAATTCACCATTGCTACCGGGGAGCTTTCGGCCACCCTTAAAGTGAAACGCTCGGTGGTGAAGGAAAAATACCGGGAACAAATCGAAGAAATGTTCAGCTACCAGAATCGCGCGCCGAATTCCGGGTGACAGGTGCCAGGTGCGACACCGTCGACATTCCGTGACCCTGGGGAGTCCCACACACCTGGTCCCTGACACCCGGCACCTGCTTCTCGCACCTACTTCAGCTCCAGAAAGTATCGGCCCAGGTAGAGGCGCGCACCGCCGTCTTTACTCACCACGTTGAGCGGTTTGGGCTGTTTCAGCGCGCTGTCCGCCTTGGCGTCACCTTCTCCGACCGCTTCGCCGGCTTGATTGTAGAGATGAAACTTGGCGTCTCCGCTGCTACCGGCCGCCGGCTTCTCCAAGCCGAATCCATAGCTCCCCACGCTGAGCGGGACACTGGCAATGGACACCTTTCCTTCCGTAATGACCATGCCGATATACTTCTGTTTAATCTGCGAACTGTATCCGGTGGTGTCGATCAATGCCAAGACCAGCCGCGCGCCGGCCGGTGTCTTCAGCAGAACGGCATTCCGATTCTCGACCGGGATCCTGTTTCCCTCCAGGTAGAAGTCGTGGGGAATAGCAGATTCAAAGGCCTTGCCTGACAATGGCGTGAATGGAGTCTGGGGACACGTCATTCGAGGCGCGGTCACTAGTAAGGCGATGACTACCAACATCAGTCCGCCCAGTTTCTTCATAGTTGTTCCTCCTTGGCAATTTCTCGTTGTTAGGCGAGGCGACCCGAGGTCCGGCCAAACAGCCGCAGTCTATCACGAAAGCGCGACGTGAATGTAGGGCCGGTCCCCTTGGCCGATCGGGGCTAGCGTCCCGCGCGGGTAGGACTGACGCGGCGCGTAACCGCGAGCGCCGCGTCAGTCGGCTGGGTACGCCATGGTGGTCATGAGCGCCAGAGCCGGCTGCGTGGTGTCGAGCCGGGTGTGTTGCACCACAACCTTGACGCTGCTCTCGATCTTCAGCGCAAACGGCGTCCCCACAGGGATTGTCTCCCCGCGCCGGTTTTTGAGTGAAGTGAGCCGAACGTGATTGGTGCGCCGGGGCCCGCAAGTTGCCTGGAAACCCTCCATCGGTTCGCGATTTTCGAAATAGGCCGTAAATTGTAATCGGGCCGGCTTTTTGCCCGTGTTCAGAACACAGGCCGACTCATGGCTTTTCAGATCGCCGGTGCTTTCTGCCGGCAAAAAGCAATCAGGAACGATCCATACCTTGCCGCCTGCTTTTCCACTTGCCATTGTGCCTCCTCGTCAGGTATTTGGTTACCGCACCGCTTCCGGGTTGGCTCAGTTATTTGCAGCGGGTTCGCGTGCCTTCTGAGCCGCGCTGCTGTCATTCTGAGCGAAGCGTAGAATCTCCGCCGTTCGTTCCCTGAAAGCAGTGTCCTCATTGTGCAAAAGCTAATATTACCATATCCGTCACACAGTCTCAGAATTCTTGCGTCGGCAGACGCGGTGGACTTCACTCGGGCGGCGCTTCGGGGCTGAGAAATGATATGATGGCGAGCATTATGAACCTCCATGCGAATTTGTTCGGAACTCTGGTTGGGTTTTTCGTGTTGGGTTTCCCTTTGTGCGCTGCCTTCGCTCAATCCCCTCCGCCTAAGCCTGCGGGGCCGGTGGTGCTGCGTGCCGCGCGGCTGCTGGAGATCGAGAGCGGGAAGATCCTCGCGCCCGGCGAAGTGCTGGTGGAAGGGGATCGAATCATCGAAGCCGGCTCGGCCGTCAAACGTCCAGACGGAGCCGAGGTAATCGACTTGGGCGACGCCACGCTGATGCCAGGGTTGATCGACGCCCACGTGCATCTGTTCCTGCACCCGGGAGCCGAGGATCTGCAGACCATCGAGGAGTCCGTGCCGCAGCGCACGATTCTTGCCAGTCTCGCGGCGCGCGACGACCTGATGGCCGGCTTTACGGCCGAGCGCGACATGGGAACTGAAGGTGCAGGCTCCGCCGACACGGCGCTGCGCAATGCCATCAATCAAGGGTTGATTCCCGGACCGCGTTTGCGCATCAGCGGCAACGCCGTGGACATTCTGGGCGGTCACGAAGACGCCATCCGCTATAACCCCGCCCAGCACGTCTTCTCCAACGCCACGTACGCGAACAACGCCGTCGAGCTGGTGACGGTGATCCGGCAACAATTCAAAGAGGGCGCGGACTTCGTTAAGATTTACGAAACGGGTCCGGATTCGATTCGCGACGGTCGGCTCTCGACGCCCTACCAGTACACCGAAGCCGAACTGCGAGCGGCCGTCGAGGAAGCCGCACGAGTGGGCAAGCATGTTGGCGTGCATGCCACGGGTGAGCCGGGCACGCTCTATGCCGCGCGGGCCGGCGTGGCCTCCATCGACCACGCCAATCAACTGAGCGATGAGACGATGCGCTTGATGCGGGAGAAACAGATCTTCGCTGTGCCTACGTTTACTATCATGGAGTACTTCGCTCAGCATGCCGCCTCGCCCACCCAGGCCGCGCACGAACAGAAGATGATCGACCTGCACGTGGAGGAGTTTCACAAGCAGCTCGCGGCCGGCGTGCCCATGGCGGTGGGATCGGACGTGGGGCCTTTTCCCCACGGTACGCAAGCGCGCGAATACGTGCTGATGGTGAAGAACGGCATGACCCCGCTGACCGCACTCCAGGCCGGCCTGCTCAATGGCGCCAAGCTGCTGGGCTGGCAAGATCGTATCGGCGCACTCAAGCCCGGCTACTGGGCCGACATCATTGCGGTTCCTGGTAATCCCCTGGATGATATCAGTGTTCTCGAGAAGGTAAGCTTTGTGATGAAGGGCGGGAATGTGTATCGCCGTTGAGCTGGTTTCCTCTGTGGACTTTGCGACCTCTGTGTCGAGCTTTCTAGCCGAGGGAGACGGAAAGGGGCGGTCGAACAAAAGCTTCACCACAGAGAACACAGAGACCGCAGAGCCCGACGCGCTCGGCAGCGATCGCGGCGGCAATCGAAGACCGCGCAACGCTATAGGTCTTTCCTCTCGAACGCAAGTTGCGCCAGGAGGGGCAGAAGGGCGGTGGCGGCTACCATCAGCAAAAGGACAAGATATCGAACGTGGTCGCCGCTGAGTAGCCAATCGTAAGCCCCGCTTGCATAGACTGATCCGAACCTGATGCCACCAACGAAGCCCCAGCCCCACAGTTCCCATAGGACATCTCGAACAGCATAGTAGATAATCAGGAGCGAGAAGACCAGTTCGAAGCCGTTCCGGTTGCTTCCCGTCGCTGTCGATAAGGCGAAGGCCACACTGAACGCCAGCGCGCTCAAGGCAAATGCCCCAAGAGTCAGCAGCCATAATTGCCGCGCGAAAAGGCTGGAAGTAAGGAGAAAAAGGGTGGTCAGGGAAACGCCTAAAGAAATCAGCGCCTCCAGGAAGAGCTGCGCGATCCCCGCAAAATACGCAGTCCAAACAAAGTGCCGTCGCGGGCGCGGGCGTGTGAGCAGAAAATCATGTTCCTTCTGGGCGGCCGATTCTCCGACTCCTAAAGAACCGAGGTCGGCGGCGAAAAACAGCAGCAGAAAGATCATCACGACCGCCACGTGCTCAACGCCCATGCTCCAGGCGTTGAATGCATCTGCGGTATTGGCCGGATGTACCCATACCCAGTGGCCGCGCACCGACTTCATGGTGACCGGCAAGGTTGCAAGAAGCATCAAAGCGCAACCTAAGACGAGATAAGCCACCAGCCGAGAACGGTTTCTCAGCCAGCAGTTCCAAAAGAACACGGCGACCTCCTTCACACCTCATGAAACGTGATCCACGCTAGCGACGCAGCTAGAAAGCCCACGGCAACGACAAGCCAGAAAATCGTGGCGCCCCAGTTGAATGGGCTGAGCGGCCAAGCGTCCCAGTCGAAAGCCCCCATCGTCCACTGGGTCGCCTTAAGCAGGGCATCCATGTGCCACCACTCGTGCAAAGCCGCCGGGAGGAAGGAGTAGGTCAGAAGCGTGGCTGCGCTAAGCGTGAGTCCTTTCGAGGCGCTGCCGGTTACCAGTGTGGTGAAATGCGAAAGGCCGTAGATTGCCGCTCCGAGCACCCATAATGTGGGCAGGCCGGCCAGAATGTTTCCCGGACCCTTAGCATGGATGGCGTAGAGGAATGGAAGAAGGGGGAAGGCGAGGCCGCTCAGAATAATGACCAATCCTGTTAAGCCCACAATCCAATCCGTGAGGATGAAGTTCCATCTGGGAGCTGGCCGGGTTAGCACTGAATTCATCGTCCCCGCGCCATACTCTTTTCCTACGCCGCTGACGCCCAGGCTCAAAGCGGCCAGCAGCATTGCCATCGAGCCGAAGCCAAAAACTTCCCAGAACATCGGAAAGTTGGCGAAATTCCAGGTGGCGCCCCATCCGAGAATCGTGCCGTGCAGCGTCCAGAAGGGAATATCCATCTCAAAACTAAAATTATAGAAACCCGCGTGAGCCTGCGGCCGGTACGGGTGCAGCATAAAGAAGGCATGGTAAGAATTCGCCTGCGCGATTACTCCCAGGCCGCAAAGCACGGCAATGGTCACGGTAGCAACAATGTAAAGCCCTACGCGGGCACGGCAATCGTGCCAGGCTTTCCAGAGATACATGGCACCCCCTTTCGCGTGAGGCCCAGAAATACTTCCTCCAGGTTGACGGGTAGGATTTCGAGAATCGTCATGCCCTTGGCGCGCAGCATAGCGGCGAACTCTTCCGCCTCGCGCGTCACCAGGTAACTTCGGAAGTTCTCCGAAGTCTGCACCGCAATGAGATCCGGCGAGGAAATGACCACTTCAGTTTCAAAGGCGGCGCGAATCAGCCGATAGTTCTGCCGGATGTCCTCCAGGCGCGTCTCGAGAAGGATCTTTCCCTTCTCGATGATTCCCACCCAGTCTGCGATGCGTTCGACTTCGCCAAGTTGATGCGAGGAGAGGAAAACCGTTTTGCCTTCGCTCACATGATCTTCCACCAGCACGCGCAACAACAGATCCGTGATCACCGGGTCGAGGCCGATGCTGGGCTCGTCGAGGATTAGGAGGTCCGCGCCCTGGCAGAGCGCCAGCAGGTGGCACACCTTGGTCTTGTTTCCCAGCGACAGCTTGGCGAAAGTCGTGTGCATGGGAACCTCGAAAAGATCGGCATAGCGCGCCACCAATTCGTTGGACCATTTGGGGAAATAGCCCTGGTTAAAGCGCACTATTTGCGCGGGCGTAAGCGTACTGAAGAGGGTCTTGTTTTCCGGTACGAAGCCCGTGCGCTCCAGGATCGCAACCAAGTCGCGGCCGGTGTCGTAACCCAACACCTGCGCGGAACCGCCGCTCGCCCGCAGTAGACCGAGCAGGGTCTTGACGGTGGTGGTCTTGCCGGCGCCGTTTCGGCCCAGAAATCCGTAGACCGCGCCGCGCGGAACCTTCAAGTCCAGGCCATCGACAGCGCGCGTCTTGCCGAAGTACTTTGCAAGGCCCTGAGTGTGAATTGCCAGATCATTCATCGCTTTCCTCCCAGTCCGTCCAGTTCGTCCTCCACCAACTTCACCACATCGTCGGGCGCCAGGCGCAGTTGGGTGCTCTCGACCGCCAATTGCCGCGCCACAGGCCGCAGGCGGCGCACCTTTTCGGATTTCAAAAGCCCCGGGCTGCTGTCCGCCGCGTACGTGCCGCCGCCCGGCACGGTGCGGATCACACCCTCGCGCTCCAGGTTCTGATAGGCTTTCGCCACGGTGTTGGGATTCACGCGCAACTGGGCGGCCAGCTTGCGCACCGAGGGCAGGACATGCCCTTGCGAGAGCGCGCCGGCGGCAATCGCTTGCTTAACTTGCGCTTCGATCTGCAAGTAAACGGGAAAGCCCGAGGAGGGGTTGACGTGGAGCAGCATGCTGTACTAGTACAATGGTACAGACGCGATGTCAAGTGTTTTTTCAGGCAGGCTTGAGCCCTAACCCGGAACCGGTGGGGAGCAGGAGCTTTCCCTCCTTGACTTGCACTCCAACGAAGGGATCATTGGCTATCAGCAGGTTGCCGTCCAGGTCGGCATAGTTGATTCCGGGCGAAAGGTGGGCGGCAGCGGTGACGCTGACGGAACTCGAGACCATGCAACCCAACATGGTCCGCAGTCCCAGCGCACGCGCCATCTGAAGCATCTCGAAGGCCACCAGCATTCCGCCTGATTTATCCAGCTTGACGTTCACGCCGTCGAAGATGCCCACCAGCTTGGGAATGTCGCTGGGGCGCTGGCAGGATTCGTCGGCGATCAGCGGCAAATGCACGCGCTCGTGGACCCAGCGCGTTTCCTCGAGCATTTGAGCAGGCATGGGCTGCTCGACGAACTCCACGCCTTGGGTTGCCAGCCAGTTGATTTTCCGGACCGCCTCTTCTTTATCTTTCCAGCCTTCGTTGGCGTCCACGCGCAGCGGCTTGTTTGTAACGCTGCGGACAGCAGCGATAGTGGCCTCGTCGGTGTCGAGGCCCACTTTAATCTTGAGAACTGGGAACGCTTCCGCCTCGCGAACTTTCTGACGTGTAATTTCCGGCGTATCGATCCCGATGGAAAAAGTGGTGATGGGCGTATCGCTAGGGTCAAGCCCGAAATACCGGTACAGTGGAATCCCCAGCTTCTGGCCGACCCAATCCATCACGGCAATGTCGAGAGCCGCTTGCGCGGCGTATTGGCCTGAGAGCCGTTGGGCGATTTCGGTGTGGAGCTTTTCGAACTGCCAGGGGTCGGCGGCAACCACTAAGTCGCGGACGGACTCCACCGCTTGGCGCGCGCCGGTAGCGTTTTCTTGATAGCGCACGATGGGCGCGCCCTCGCCGCAGCCGGTTATGCCGTCTCGAATGAACCGCACGTGAAGCGTGTCGCGGAAGGCGCTCGAGGACATGGTGGTGGTCCAGGTGTGACGCAGTTGCAGCCGGGTAATTTCGGTCTCGAGTGTGGTGGCAGCAAATGCGGCCGAAGGGCCATTCTCGCCTCGAAGCCACAGGCCCTTGCTTGCCGCTGCCACAGATGCGGCGCCCATTGTCTTCACCCAATCGCGGCGATTCATTTTAGCCTCCGGCAGGCAACCAGAAGTTTCGTCCAGTAGGGGTCACTCAGTTTGCAGATTTGCACGCCGGGATGATCGTGAGTGGTGTCGTTAATGAACTCGCCCTCACCGATGTACATGCCGGTGTGCGTGATCTTTTGGGGCGAGCCGCCAAAGAAGAGCAGATCACCCGGCTGAAGCTGGTCCGGTTGCACGGTCAGGACGCCCTGCCACGCCGCCTGCAAGTCTGCGTCGCGGGGCATGAAGGTGCCGCGCCGGCGAACCAACATCTGAGTGAAGCCGGAACAATCAAATCCGAAGGTGGATGTTCCGCCCCAGAGATAGGTGAGGCCGATAAAGTGTTTAGCGAGTTCAATCGCCGCCGACACGCTGAGCGGCTTGGGGTCGGGATCAACATCGCCGCGTTGAATCCATGCGGTGCGCGTGTCGGGCAAGCGAACTTGGAGCCAGCGGCCCGTGTCGCTTTCCGCACCCGGGACTACCTCGAGGCGCGCTTCAAAGGGAAGTACCATCACGGGCTGGTGCTTGGTCACCGAGGCTTCGCGATAGAGATTCGCAAATACGCTCGCCACCTGCACAACCTGGCCCGTTGAGGCGTAGGCGTGGTCGCCCGAGCCATAACGACTCAGGGATGAGAGCGGCATCCAGCCGGGATAATCATCGGGCGTCCGCACCTTCACCCACTCTCCCTTTTCCTCGTCCACTATCACGCTGACGCCGCAGATCGCTTGCGACACCACATCGGCGTCCTCCGTCGGGGCGGAATACATGTTGGCGACGGGTTTTATCACGAGTGCGCCCGGCGAAGACATTGTCGTTAATGCCAGGGCCAATAGTATGGTCATTGAACTCTCCCGCGGCTCGTAGGGGCGGCCTTGGTGGCCGCCCGCGGGCAACCACAAGGGTTGCCCCTACAACACCTCACTTGTACGAGATAACACGTCCGTAGGAACTCGAGCGGCTCAGCCGGCTAAAGTAGTCGTAAACCAGCCGCGCGACCTCTTCGATGGCGCGCTCGCCTTCATCGCCCTGCGCCAGGTAGGTGGTGGTGATCGACATAATAAACGGATGTCCGGAAAGGTCGATAAAGCCCGTATCGCAGCGCACTCCCTCGAGAGAGCCGGGTTTGTCCGCGATCGAAACATCGTCCGGCAGCGCCTTGTGGAATTCGCTCTCTTTAGGCAGGCGCAGCAGACTGAAGTATTCCGCCGTATGAGCCGCGTCCAGCGCCTGGCCGTTATGAATTTTCTCCACCAGTGTCATCATCTCGAAGGGCGTCGAGACGTTTTCATGCCCTTTCTTCGCGGCCTCGAGATCGATCATACGCCGCCGCAGTTTGGTGTCCTTAAGGACGAGACGCGTAATCCCTTCATTGATATAATCCATTCCTAATCGATCGATCAGAATATTCGTTGCCGTGTTGTCGCTGAGCACGACCATGAAAACCGCAAGATCGCGCAGCGACAAGGTGACGGTGCCGTCGCCCAGCATGGTAAGGATGGGCTCGGTGTCCCCAACGGTCATCTCGCTGCGCCGCAAGGTATGCTTTTCCTCCAGCGAGAGCTTTCCCTCTTGCGCCTGGCGCATCAACTCCAGAAGCACGGTCAGCTTAATGGAACTCGCCTGAGGAAACACCGTATTCGGGAGGCGTAGAAAGGTTTCGCCGGTTGCGAGATCTTTGATGGCATAACCCATGACGCCGTTCAGGTGCTCCGCCACGTTGGTCAACTCACTCTCGAGTTTCGCGTGCAGGGCCGCCTGAAGCGATTGCTGGGCGTGAAGGGACGAAGTCGCTGCCAAGCCGATCGCCACCACCGCGCAAATACGGGACGAAAAAGGAATGCTCACGTGTGCGCTCCTTTAGCAGGTGGAGGAATCGTAATCCAGGTCGAATGCCCAAGCAACCCTTTAGCGCGCCAAGGCTGCCAACAGCGCCTGGTAATTGTCCACGAGCAGGCCTTCGTAGCCGTGCGGCGCCCCGTCCCAGGATTTCCAATCGTAGGACTTGCCGTTCGGGCCGAACCCCTGGAAGCCTCCGTGCTCGTAGCCCTCGAGCATGGGAAACAGGATCGCGTCGCCTTCCGCCCGGCGGCCCAACTGATAGAGAGCTTGGAGCGTGAAGTAGGCGAATGACCCTGTCGCTCCGCCGTTTTGGTAAACCTGGAAAGGATCGCGAGGGCCCCAGACGTAGTCCTCCGGACGGACTGGGATCAGAACCCCCGGCAGCCCGTATTGGTAAGAGGTATAGCCCACCTGATTCATCTTGGCGAGCAGCCGGTCCATAATCTCGTTCGCCTTGTCGCGAGGGACAAGGCCATAAACGATGGCCGCGCCATTCACGAACAATAAGAAGTAATCGTGGAGTTTTCCGTCGGCGCTCTTCCACCCGGCGATCAGACCTGTCTCGGGATTGTAGAAGGTCTGCAAATAGACGGACCGCAACTTCTCCGCCCGTGATGCATACAGTTCCGCGTCCGCAGAATGGTTGGCCCGCCGGGCCAGTTCGGCCACTCCCTCCAACGCGTGGTATGCCAGTGCGTTCGAATAGGCGTCCTGATATCCAAAGCCGATGTCATCCCACCAGTTGGCGGGTCGTATCGGTACACCGGGAGCCCAAGAACCGGAATTGCCACTTAAGGGATATTCGAGCAGCCCCTTGCCGTCGCGATCCATGGCCAGCATCCGGTCAGCCCAGGCCTTGAAGCCCGTGTAGTTGCTCCGTAGCCAGGCTTGATCCTTGCTTCCGCGGACGTAGTCCGAAGCCGCGATGAGAAGTGAGGGGTAAGAATCCAGGAAATCGTAGGGGACATCATGCTGGACGCCCGCCATCCCATAGCCCTTCATTCCGCTCAAGTAGCGGTCGAGCGATTCGCGGATGAGGTCAAGCGCGGTCAAGCCCGGCGCCAGGGGCGGCGTGGGGGCGGCCATCGAGGAATACTCGAACAGCGTAAAGGCGCAGGGGTCGCTGGAGGCGTGGTTGGCCAGCACGCGCAGTCGGGGGTTCAGTTGGAAGATATTAAGCCAATTGCGGCGGAAACCGTCAAAGCGTGGGTCGTGCGCGAGAGCCGGAGAGCCGGGATGAATCTCCACGACCTCCAAGGTATAGTCGATCTGCGGGGTGGATGAGGAGGCGCCGGGGAATATGACCTTTACATAGTCGTTATCGCCCAATAGCTCGTCGTGAGGGCCGCGTAAGCGTAACGCGTCATAACCTAGTGCCATTCCGGCGCTGCGCGAGGAGCCAACGCCCAGGGTGCCGAGGTCCGGGAAGTGGAGGAGCGCCGGCAATCGCACGCTTCCGTCCGCGTTCAAGTGTCCCAGCAACGTGGCGTGGTTCAGGCGAGAGTTGAAGTCCAAAGTCAATGGCGGCGGTGGATTCCCCGCCGCAAACTGCGAGCGCAATTGGATCCGACGCGGAGAAAACTCAAAGCTCCAGGCGGGCGGCGCGTCAGGAGGCGCCCCTGCGGCACGATACTCAAACTTGTCGCCCACACGCCGCAACTCGTAAGCTCGCACTCCCTTGTCCGGGGGCCGAAGCGGGTTGACGTTCAGCTTGTTTTTGCCCAACGAATCCACTGCCAGCGCCCGCAAGGCCGGCTGATCCGGCGCGACTTCCACGCGCAGAAAAGCGGACTGGTACGTGAGCCCAGTCTCGGCAGGCATCGCCAGGCAGGTTGGCTGTAGAAGAAGCGCCAGGAGAAGAGAATTGATGCCCTTGATCATACGGTTACGCCCAGGTTCGGTCACGCCGCTCGTGGCGCTTCACTATTTCGCACACCAGAGACACATTCGATGCCACCTGGAAATCGTACATACCTACGTTAATGAAATCGGCGCCGTTCTTGAACGCCAAGTCGAAGCCGTCGTTGGGGAGCACGCGGCCCGCACCCAAGACCTTGAAAGCGATCCAGGGCTTCCTAATGGTCTTCATGAGCGCCGCCACGTCGCGCGTGTCCTGCGTGCAATAGCCTGCCGAGTTGAAGGTCTTGAAATAAAAGTCGGGGTCGAATTTCTGTTGCTCCGCAATGATTGCCGTTTCCATGGAATGTGAGCCCACTCCCGCGGCCAGCCCATTCTGCTTGATGAACGACACGACCTCGCCGAGGAGATCAGCCTTGCCGGCCTTCACGAACGTGTCGTCCGCGACACCGCCCATGCAGTACGCGCCCGCGGCGCCATTGTCGATGGCCAGTTTGATGTTGTCTCGAAGGTTGGCGGGTTCGGGGTAAGTCTGCGCGATCCACTGGATTTTTCCGCGCCGCTCCGTCCGGTAGCGCCTCAGAATGCGGACGATCTGCTCGTCCGTGCGCAGAATCGTGGTGTTGATCCCGCTTTCTTCACATAATTGCAGCGTGTCCAGAATCTTCTCGTCCGTGAAGTAATGCTGCAACAGGCTGTGAACGTAGAGCAGCTCTCCGCTGTGGGCAAATCCGCTAAAGAGGTTGCCGCCACAAATCAGGCGAGTCACTTCGAGTTTCCCGATGTGGCCGATGGGCAGTTTGTCGGCGCCCGGCTGCGGTTTGGCGGGAAGGCCCGCTTCCGTCTGGGCTTGCAGAGGAAGGGTGTCGAGCGTCAGGCCCGCCACCGCCGAGACTTTGAGGAAGTGCCGGCGGTTCAGACTTTGCGGTGATGGCATGGTTGACCTCGCTGTCTGGAAATTGCCCACTTCATTTGAGACTTCGGGCCTCACGCCGCGGGCAAGCTGTAATGTAACCCTGGCCATCTTTCAATGCAAGGGGCGTAGGGAGGGTTCAGGCGCAGCATTGCTCGCGCCATGGCGGTCTCTTGACACTCGTTCTCTGCGGAGCTGCAAGCTGGAGAGGCGTGGCCTCAACTACCTGTGATGGCCATTCGCCTTGCGCAGCTCATCCGCCGCTTGTTCCGAGCGCAGAGAGTTATAAAACACTTCTTTCAAGCTGTAAGAAGTGGATTTGGGCGCTTTAGCCGGCAGGATCTCGAAGTGCCAGTGGAAGTCATCTGCCAAGGTTCGCCACTGCTCCTTCCGGTCGAACTTGGCGTTTAGGTTGGGTGTGGTGTGAAGGACGAGGTGAAAGGACGGCTCGATCGATTCCAGGCGCCGCAGGATTGATTTCAAGAAGCGCGCGCATTGCAGTTGGCGGTTCCAATTGCAGAGGTCCTCTTCAAAGGTGCTGTGGTGCCTGCGGGGAAGAACCCAGGTTTCATACGGTATTCTCGAGGCAAACGGGCAGAAGGCAATGAACTGATCGTCCAGTTCCACCACCCGCACTCCTTCCTCAATCTCCTGGGCGGCCATATCGCATAAAATGCAGCGCTCCTTGAGCGCGTAATGGAGCTGTTGGGATCGCAGTTCGTAGACCACCCGCCTGGGTATGAACGGTGTGGCCGTAACCTCGGAGTGAGGGTGCTCGAGTTCTTGCCCCGCCAGGATGCCTTGATCGCGAAACACGGTCACGTAACGGAAGCGGGGGTCCTTTTTGAGATCCGATATTCTGGAAACATAAGCTCGCAGGACGTGAGCCACTCCTTCATCGCTCAGACCGGAGAGCGTGGTTTGGTGCTTGGGAGTTTCCACCACTACCTCATGGGCGCCGAGACAACGCATCTTGTCGTACATGCCTTCGGCGCGACGCTGCGGTTCCCCCTCGATTCGGTAAAGGGGACGGAGGTGCGGGGTTACGCGGACTTGCCACCGCCCGTTGCCGTTCGTGTCGGAGTAAATGGTGTGAGGGGACAACGCTTCCTGTCCCGGGCAGAAAGGGCATGAACCGTTAACCGGCCAAGGTTCTCCCGCATCTTCGTGTATCACCCAGTTCCCTGAAATCGGATCCCTGCGCAATTCCATTGGGCCCCCAAGCGTGAATTGCCGCCGACGCACACAGAACTGTCTTCGGCTCGCGATCACGCCCGAACTCCAAAGCCATTCTCACGGAGGACCGAAAAAGGGTCAATGTTCCAATAGTACTAGGCCGCCGGTAAGGATGACCCTCGCCGCCTTGGGCGCTGCGGCACACCGTTTGGCGCCCTAGGGATTTCGAGCGCTGACGCAATTCGCTGATGGAATTCTCGCTGGCCCTGACTATCGCCTTCAGTGTAATCTACTACCTTTTCGCAGACAGCCGCCGCCGGCCACGGTCGCCGGCCAGGGATGTCGCGGCGCTGTCGGTCGCGGATCAGCCAACATGGGCTTGCTATTCTGTTTTCTGGGAGCAATTTCGTTCGGCCTACTCGGCACGGCGCTCAAAGCCGCCGAGCGAAGGAAGGCCGACGCTGCGGGACTGGTCATCGCGGCGTACGCCTGGCCCGCTCTTCTCATGTTGTGCCGCACGCTGCTGCTCGAGCCTGGCGTTCACGTACCAGCCAAGGTATTCGTGATTGCGGTGATCTTTGGAGTCTGCGCGGCGGTTGCGTCTTTGGCCTTTCAAGTGTCGATCGGCATCGGCAAAGTCACGGTAGGCTGGCTGATGATGAATCTCTCGGCGGGCGTTCCGGTCATCGTTTCGGTGTGGATGTACCGTGAGAAGGTGACGGTTCTCAAGGTGGCGGCGCTGGCGCTGGTGCTGATCTCGATCGGTTTCCTATTCTGGGGCCAGGTGCTGGAAAGACGCGCCACCGCCCCAAAGACTGCGCAAGGAAGATGAGCTTGCCATGTGGTTTCTGCTGATCCTGGTCATACTTCTGACCAACGGAATGAGCGCCTTCGGCCTCAAGATGATCGCCGCCTGGGGGCTTCCCGAATCCGTCAAGTATCCCTACCTGACGGCCTGGTACGCGGGCGGCTTAGCCGTCATCGCCCTGCCCATGCTGCTCAAGGGAATGCGCGTTGGAAGAACCGAGTTTGTGTGGGGAGGCGTGGCCGGCGCCCTGAGCATCGGAGGACAGGTTGCGATGGCTGTCGCGCTCGCCTCCGGCGTTCCGGGACACGTAGTATTTCCCATCGCGATTGGTGGCTCGATTTTCGTGGTGGCGCTGGCCGGGCGCGTTCTGTTCGGCGAGCGCATGAATCCGCCCACCGTGATCGGCCTGATCTTGGGATTTGTCGCGGTGGTGCTGGTAGGCGTGAGCTGAAGCAGAATTCAATTTGGCACACCGCGGCCCGGTTATTCCGTTCCGCCACGGGAAGTGCGATCGCCGCGGCTATTCAGCCGCTTGGTCGTTCAGCCACTCCGCTTTGACCTCTGCGATCACCTCGCGGGCAGCCTGTTCAATTTGTTGTTCTCCCCAGTTTGGATCAAAGTGGGTGCGCGGGTCTTGCGCCTCGCGCAAGGTGTGATCGGGCGTGGGCACGCAATCGAAGGTCTCTCCGTCCACGATGGCATAGTCCACATTGTGCAGCTTGCCTGAAGCCGGAAGCCGGGACAGGTCGACCGAGCCCGGCCAGGTCGCCTCGAGCATGGAAGTCTCCTCCGCGGCAGCGTGTCCAATCGCGCCTGCGACGAGGGAGCGCGGAAACCCCGGATAGACCCACCGCACGCGCGGCGGGGTGCGGCCGGCATTGAACTCGCGGCAGAGCCGGTCCAACACCGCGCGCTGGTTGTCGGCGCCGTGCCCGTTCACGATGAGCACTCGACGGAAGCGCATGCGCCCGAAGAGTATTTGCAGAATGTCGCGCACCGCCGCCGCGAACACCTCTTCTCGAAAATAGGCGCTGGCCACCGGATTCTTGGGAAAGTCCATTCCCTCGATGAAGGCCTCGCGGGAAAACCCCAACGACTCGAGCATGTTGGGATTGCGCTCGCGCTCCGTTCCGATAAACAGGGGAGGGAAATACGGGCACTCGAGCTCGCGCGCCAGGCGGCGGGCGAAAGCGTGCGCCAGCAGGGTGTCGCAGCCCATCACCAGGTGCGGCCCGTGCCACTCCAGAGGGGCCAGCGGCAGCAGCACGATGCCATGGCGTTCGCGGGCCGCCGCGACTTCCCCGGGAAACAAAAAGGCCATGTTCCAGTCACCCTGCTCAATGGGGCGTGGAATTCGTTGGACATCCGGCATGGCGTTCCTCCTTTCGAGCTACCAAGTGTAAGCTTACTTTAATAAGCTATTGCGCTTAGCAAGCCTCGAGCCGCACTCTCATTTGAACGCGACTTGAGAACATCACATCTGCCCTGAAAAAGCGCCACAACGAACCCCTCACCCTATCACCCCTCCCCCTCTTCCCTCTCCCCACGGAAGAGCGAAGAGGGGAAGGGGAGTTGGGGTGAGAGTTTCACCTCGCAGGAGCTCCATGGTCAGAAATGCGATTTCGCCCTGAGACTGTCCCCTGCGGTGTTGCCCGAGGTCGACGATCCGGCAGACGTTAGGATGGGTCACTTCCCGGGCGATTCGTATCTCCCGCTTGAAGCGCTCGATGGCCTGCTGGTCGAGCACGATCTCAGCTCGCACAGTCTTGAGCGCCACCCGCTGCCGCAGTTCGAGGTCATCAGCTTCGTAGACTTCCCCCATGCCGCCCCGCCCGATAAAGCACACGATCTTGTAACGGCCGGCAACCAGCTCGTCAGGGAAGAAGGTAGTTGGGCTGGCGTTGGTGCCGCCCGCCGCGCCGCGCAAAGATAGTGTCGAACCGCTTTCCACGGGATTTTCGATTCCAGCTTTGTTTTCCGTCAGGAGCATACGCCATCCATACTGTCAACTCAACCTTGAATCACGGCGGCCTGCTGCCGTCGATGCTCCGCGGGAGTGGACGCGCCTTCTTGTTCTTTGTTTTCATAGACATTCCGGCTTTGTTCCCTTGATTTTTGATTCAAAAGCCGGGTAGCAGACCACGCTTTGCTGTCTCCAGCTTTCCGGCAGCTCCGTCGACTGCGGCTCCGCGCATCGCAGAGCCTCGCTCGCGCCAGCCGCGGACTCCTTACGAGGTCGATTCCTCGACGTCTTGACATCTCGACTTATTGACCGAAGCACCGGGTCGGCGGTACGGACAAGGCGCGCGGATGCAAAGAGGGCAAGGCTTTGCAACATAACGTATCTGGCAGAGCCTAATATTCTGCCAGCTTCACCGCAGAATAGTAGCCTATGCTATCGGGTTTGTCAAGTAAAAATTGGAAGAAAAGTGAATCGCGGGCAGCGCGGACCAGTGCTGATGCGATCCGCGGCTTTTCGGCCGTCCGAAGGAATGCGACTCCACGGATGGCGGGGCTTCGCTCCGCGCCGGCCCTGACGCGGTCCCGGTGAGGATGGCAATTCGAAGGGGCGAGGCTGGCTGATCATTGGGAGTTTCCCTGACCGGGATAGGTTGGCCTTCTGCAATGAGGTAGGATAAAATAGATTTGTCTTACTAACCATTCTATAGTAGGGTCAGTGAGAGGTGGTACTACTGTGAGAATCGAGACCGGCATCGTAACCGTGAAGGGACAGGTGGTGATTCCGGCAGCGCTGCGTCGCCGCTTGGGCATTAAAAGGGGAACGCGCGTTTCCTTCCTCGAGGAGAACGGGCATATCGTGATTCAGCCGGTCACGAGAGAATTCATTCGCCGGCTGCGTGGCTCGCTCAAGGGCGGCCCTTCGCCGCTCGAGCGCTTGATCGAGGAGCGCCGAAGAGAGCGTGTCCTGTGAAGACTTGCGTCCTCGACGCCAGCGCTCTGATGACATTTTTCGAGGACCGCGCTGGCGCCCGTGCGGTCGAAGAGCTGCTCGGCAAAGCCACGGATGCGAAATGCCCCCTGCTCATGTCGGTTGTCAATTGGGGTGAGGTCTACTACTCTGTCTGGCGCACCCGCGGGGAAGGAGTGGCCAAACGGAAACTCCTCGAGATTGCCCAATTGCCCATCGAGATCATCGACGCGGATTCAGCACTCACCCGGTTGGCCGCAAGTCTCAAAGCAGAGCACAACCTTCCTTATGCAGACTGTTTCGCCGCCGCGCTGGCGCAGAGCCGCAAGGCTCCTCTAGTAACGGGTGACAAGGACTTTGAGCGGATCGAGCCTTTTCTCAAAATCGTCTGGGTCTGAGCGGGTAGTGCAACCCTGCTCTTACGAAGGGAGAACCACTGTCCGTCAGAACTCCGATTGTGGGCAACTGACATCCGAAGCTTGACGCACTATGTGATAATGGTTGCCGTTTTGTTCGACGGGACCGCAGCGGGAACCATGAGGGACGGCCCAGCGTAAGATTCCGGTCCGGAGACCCGTATATGGCTGAAGTGGAGACCAAGTCGCTTGCGGAAAACGCCTATCAGCCGCTCAAGGACGGCGAAATCTATTTGCCGCTCGTGCCCGCCGGGATGGCGCCCCCGGAGGTGACCTGGCGCGCGGTGCTGTGGGGCACGTTGCTGTGTGGGATCTTTAGTGTCGCGACGGCGTATTCCGCGCTCAAGGTCGGCCAGGCGATGGAAGCGGCGATTCCCATCTCGGTTCTCGCCATTGGCTTGGCGCGTTTCTACCGGCGCCGCTCCACGGTGCTCGAGAACGTGATCATCACCGGCATGGGCACCGCCTCGGGCAGCGTGGCGGCCGGCGCCGTCTTCACCGTGCCGGCGCTTTACATTCTCCACCTCGACCCGCATCCGGCGCAGGTCATCTTCCTCTGCGTGGCCGGCGGCTGCCTGGGCATCCTCTTCCTTATTCCGCTGCGTCGCTACTTTGTGCGCGAAATGCACGGCAAGCTGCCCTTTCCAGAGGCTACGGCGATCACCGAAGTCCTGGTCACCGGCGAGAAGGGCGGCTCCGAGGCACGGTTGCTGGTTCAGGCCACGGTCATCGCCGCGGTTTACGACTTCTTCGTCACCACCTTCCACGTTTGGAAGGAGTACCTGAACTTCCAGTTCGTACCCGCGGTCCGGTCGCTCGCCGAGCGCGGGCGCATGGTCTTCAATTTCGACGCCATCGGCTTCATACTCGGCCTGGGCTACGTGATGGGCCTGCGCATTGCCTTGATTTTCTGCGCCGGGGGCGTCCTGGTGAACTTCGTCCTTGTCCCCTTGATCTGGTTCATCGGCGGCCACCTGGGCGAAGTCACGGTGTATCCTGCGACCATTCCCATCTCGCACATGGGGGCCGCAGACATCTACCGCAATTATGTGCGCTTCATCGGCGTGGGCGCCATCGCCAGCGCCGGTCTCTTCGGCATCTTCAAGTCGCTGCGCGTGGTGGCCGGATCGTTCGGCATCGCGCTGCGCGCCTTCCGCCGCGGCGAAGCACCCCGCGTGGAACGCACCGACC
>Ga0187782_10000925_pt1 | contig 20831 bp, 21 predicted proteins | sample 0715_SJ02_MP15_2_FD_132454 | JGI IMG/M metagenome (GOLD analysis project Ga0187782, IMG submission 132454) | Tropical peat soil microbial communities from peatlands in Department of Meta, Colombia - 0715_SJ02_MP15_20_MG | ecosystem: Environmental > Terrestrial > Soil > Wetlands > Peat | place... | reverse complement strand
TGCGGTCGGGGCGCGCCGACCATGGTCAAAGGACTCTTGCCTGGGTTGCGTCGATGCGTTCCAGGCGTCCCTCGGTGAACGAGGCGACCTGGTCGACGACGACCCGCAGCCGCTCACCGTCGTCGGCAGCGGAGTTGAAGGCCGGCACGAACACCGGGTCGAGTGTTCGGGGCGCCCCGGCCAGCAGCCACTGCGCCACTCGATGGATACGTTCCCGCTGCGAGCGTTGACGCTCCTGATGACGTGGATCGGACATGATGAACTGCAGCGCCAGTGTCTTGAGTACCGCGACCTCGGCGCGCACCACTTTGGGGACCTGCAAGTCGGTTTGGTAGCGGGCGAGCCGCCCGGGGCCGGCCGCCGCGCGGGCGGCCGCGATCGCCGCTGAGGCGAACCGGCCGACCAGTTCGCTGGTCAACTGTTTGAGCGCGACCGAGGCCGCCAGCGTGGCATCGTATTTGCCGACCGCGGCGACCACCGGTAGCCCGGACAGCCGGTGCGCGGCCGCGACCAGGTCGTCGGCGCGCACCCGGGCGACGTCGCGTTCCCCCAGCTTGGCCAGCGCGGCGGCTTCGTCGTCGTCGGCAAGCACCCGCAAGTCGATCCGGCCGGCCACGACACCGTCCTCCACGTCATGCACCGAATAGGCGACGTCGTCGGCCCAGTCCATCACCTGGGCTTCCAGACAGGCCCGATCTGCCGGCGCATGTTCGCGCACCCAGGCGGCGGCCTCGCGGTCGAAGTCGTAAAAGCCGAACTTGCGTCGATCCCGACCCCGCGTCCAGGGATATTTGGTGACGGCATCCAACCCCGCCCGGGTTAGGTTCAGTCCAACGCTATGTCCTTGCCGATCAAGGACTTTGGGCTCCAAGCTGGTGAGGATCCGGAAGTTCTGTGCATTACCCTCGAAGCCGCCGAATGCCGCCGCGAACTCATCGAGCGCCTGCTCGCCGTTATGCCCGTACGGCGGGTGCCCGATGTCGTGGGCCAAACCGGCCATGTCGACAAGGTCGGGATCGCAGCCCAGCCCGATCGCCATCCCCCGCCCGATCTGGGCCACCTCCAGTGAATGGGTCAGTCGCGTACGCGGGGTGTCGCTTTCCCTCGGCCCGACGACCTGTGTCTTGTCAGCAAGGCGGCGCAATGCGGCGCTATGCAGCACCCTGGCGCGATCCCGGGCGAAGTCGGTGCGGTGCTGGCCCTCGGTGCCCGGCAGGCCCGCGGTCTTCGGCGCTTCGGAAACCACCCGCTCGCGGTCGAAATCTTCGTAGGGGTCTTGCTGACTCATCGACGCACAGTCTGCCAGTCCCTCCCGCTGGCGCCCCAGTGCGGATTAGATTGTCGAGCATGAGCACAGTCCGCTCGCTCGCCATGTTCATGGCGTTGCTGATCCCTGCATTACTAATGGCGCCGTCTGCCGCCGCGCAGCCGCCCTCCCGGCTGTCCACCTACGTCACCGACGACGCCGGGGTGTTGAACGGCTCGGGTCGCGCCGCGATCCAGTCGGCCACCGGCAAGCTCTACTCCGACCGCCATATCCAGATGTGGGTGGTTTTCGTCGACAACTTCTCCGGGCAGTCGGCCGTGAGCTGGGCGGAGAACACACGGTCCGCCAGCGACCTGGGCGACTTCGACGCGCTGCTTGCCGTCGCCACCGTCGATCATTCCTACGCATTCCTGGTGCCCAACAGGGTGCAGACGATCAACTCAAGTCAGGTCGACGATCTGCGGCGAAACCAGATCGAACCTGCGCTTCGCCGCGGCGACTGGAGCGGTGCTGCGGTCGCGGCGGCCAACGGGCTCGACCGGGGGCATGCGTCGACGAGCCGGAGCGCGCTGTTGATCGCGGCTGGCGTGATCGCGATCGTGGTGGTGGGTTTGCTTGTCGCCGAGGGTTACCGGCGCCGTCGGCGGTACGCGGCCGAACGGGCTGCCGCGCGCCGGGTCGACGCCACCGACCCTGATGCGTTGGCGGCGCTCTCGCTAGGGGCGCTCGACGACCTGTCCCGGTGGAAAGTCGTCGACGTCGACAACGCGGTTCGCACCAGCGCCAACGAGCTGGCGCTGACGATCGAGGAGTTCGGAGAACAGCGGACCGAACCGTTCACTCGTGCCGTCAGCAACGCCAAAGCTGCTCTGGCACAAGCGTTCACCGTGCGTCAACAACTGGACGACGCGATACCCGAGACGCGGGCGCAGCGGCGTAACCTGCTGACACAGGTGATCGTCTCGGCGGCGCGGGCCGATCGTGAGCTGGAGTCGCAGCGGGGGGCCTTCGAAAAAATGCGTGACCTGGTGGTCAACGCGCCATCGCGCCTCGACGGCCTGACTCAGCAGATGGTCGAGCTGACGGCGCGCATCACCCCGTCCGAACAGCGAATGACGGAGCTGTACAACGAATTCGACCCTGATGCGTTGACTTCGGTGGCCACCAACGTCGCGACGGCAAAAGACCGGCTGGCATTCGCCGACCAAAACCTCAGCCGCGCGCGTGATCTGGCCGCTAAGCCGGTGACCGGCGAGCAAAGCGGCCTGGTCGATGCCGTACAGGCGGCTGAGTCGGCGCTGGGACAAGCCCGTGCGTTGCTCGACGCGGTGGACAACGCCGCCAACGACATTCACCACGCAGTCGCCACGCTGCCGTCGCTGATCGCCGACGTCCAGACCGGTATCGGGCACGCCGACGAGCAACTGCAGACCGCGCTGAAAACCAAAGCCGCGCACATCCGCGAATTGGCCACCGCCCGGGATGCGGCGAATAAAGCCCTGAACGCTGCCCGGGCGAGCGGTTCGGCCGATCCGCTCGGCGCGTTCACCCAACTGACCAAGGTCGACGCCGACTTGGACCGGCTACTCGCCACCGTCGCCGAAGAGCAGGCAGCCACCGAGCGCCTCAACCGTACTTTCGAGCAAGCGCTCTTCACGGCGCAGTCGCGGATCCACGCCGTCTCCGATTACATCGACACTCGCCGGGGCAGCATCGGACCCGAGGCGCGGACCCGTCTCGCCGAGGCCAGCCGGCAATTGCAAGCCGCCCATGACAAACGCGAGATCGACATCAACGACGCGATCACCCGTGCCAATACTGCAGCGACACTGGCCGCTGAGGCTCAGTCACTTGCCAACGACGATGTGCGATCCGCCCAACTCGCCTACACCGGACGCTACGGCGGCGGCGACAACATGGGCGCGATGATGGGCGGGATCATCATCGGCGACATGCTCGGCGGATCGTTGGGCGGAGGTTTCGGCGGCGGTTGGGGTGGCGGCTGGGGCCCCACGTCGTTCGGCGGGTCGACGGGCTCATCGGACGGCGGCTTCATGGGCGGCGGCGGGCGGTTCTGAGGAACCCGACAAGGGAAAGGCGCGACAGCTCACCACGCCCTAGTGTGCTGCCGCGCCAAGTCCTGAAACGCCGGCCGTCATAATCTTCCGCGTGGCTTGATGATATTGGCCATGTGAGTAACAGTCGATAACGTTGGCGAGAATTTTTTCGCACATTTTCTGCCCCAACTTTTAGCAGGCGCGCAGGCGCGATCCCAGATAATCGGCCACTGCATCGATGGCCACCCGCTCCTGCGTCATCGCGTCACGCTCCCGGATGGTCACAGCGTGGTCCTCGAGCGAGTCGAAATCCACCGTCACGCAATATGGGGTGCCGATCTCGTCCTGGCGCCGGTAGCGCCGCCCGATCGCGCCGGCGTCGTCGAACTCGACGTTCCAACATTTCCGCAACTCGGCGGCCAGATCGCGGGCCTTGGGGCTTAGATCGGCATGCCGGGACAATGGCAGCACGGCTGCCTTGACCGGAGCCAGCCGAGGATCCAGCCGCAACACCGTCCGCTTGTCCAGGCCGCCCTTGGCATTGGGCGCTTCGTCTTCGTGGTAGGCGTCGATCAAAAACGCCATGAATGAGCGGGTCAGCCCGGCCGCCGGTTCGATCACGTACGGCACGTACCGGGTGTCGGTGACCTGGTCGTAGAACGACAGGTCAACACCGGAATGCTTTGCGTGCGTGGATAAGTCGAAGTCGGTCCGATTGGCCACACCCTCCAGTTCGCCCCACGGGTTGCCGGCGAAGCCGAACTTGTATTCGATGTCGACGGTGCGGTCGGAATAGTGCGACAGCTTGTCCTTCGGGTGCTCCCACAACCGCAGGTTCTCGCGGTCGATACCGAGGTCGACGTACCACTGCAGCCGGGTGTCGATCCAATACTGGTGCCACTCCGGCGCTGTCGACGGCTCGACGAAGAACTCCATCTCCATCTGCTCGAACTCGCGAGTGCGGAAGATGAAGTTGCCGGGGGTTATCTCGTTGCGGAAGCTCTTGCCCACCTGAGCGATACCGAATGGCGGCTTTTTGCGAGCGGTCGTCACCACATTGGCGAAGTTGATGAAGATGCCCTGCGCGGTCTCCGGCCGCAGATAGTGCAGCCCCTCCTCGGTTTCGATCGGGCCGAGATAGGTCTTGAGCATCATGTTGAACTCACGCGGCTCGGTCCACTGGCCCGGCTCGCCGGTGTCCGGGTCGCGGATATCGGCGAGGCCGTTGGGCGGCGGATGCCCATGCTTTTGCTCATAGGCCTCGATGAGGTGATCGGCACGATAACGCTTGTGGGTGATCAGCGACTCAACCAGCGGGTCGTGGAAGACCTCCAGATGCCCGGAGGCAATCCACACCTCACGGGGCAGGATGATCGAGGAGTCCAGTCCGACGATGTCGTCGCGGCCGGTGACCACCGAGCGCCACCACTGCCGTTTGATGTTCTCCTTGAGTTCTACCCCCAGCGGCCCGAAATCCCACGCCGATTTGGTGCCGCCGTAGATCTCGCCGGCGGGGTAGACCAGGCCGCGCCGCTTGGCCAGGTTGACGACGGTGTCGATGACTGACGCCACGAGGTGCTGACTCCTGTCTTTCGATGTAGGGACGATCGCGCCGGCCCTGAGCCGGTGAGCATCCGTCATCGTAACGACCGACCCCCGAGCTCTTTGACATGCGTGATCATGCATGTGACAGTGGAACTAGTCGGCAGTATTTTCCAGCGATTCCCAGCAGCCCGCCCGAAAGTGACGGTCATGTCCCCCGCAGCATCAACGGAGAGCCACGGTGACATCGGCTCCGGTTTGAGTGAACGCCATGAGCACGGGGTTTCTGGCTTCACCGAGCTGCCGGCGCCGCCGCCGCGGGAAATTCTCGAGGCCGCCGGTGAGCTGCTGCGCGCGCTGGCCGCGCCGGTGCGGATCGCCGTCGTGCTGCAATTACGCGAGTCCCAGCGCTGCGTCCACGAACTGGTCGACGCGCTGGGCGTGCCGCAGCCACTGGTCAGCCAGCACCTCAAGATCCTCAAGGCCGCGGGCGTGGTCACCGGGGAGCGGTCGGGCCGCGAAGTGCTCTACCGGCTGGCCGATCACCACTTGGCGCATATCGTGATCGACGCCGTCGCGCACGCCGGCGAGGACAAACCGTGACCGCTCGCGCCGGCGAGCGGTCGACCCGACAACGGGCGGCGATCGCGTCGCTGCTGGACACGCTAGACGACTTCCGGTCGGCCCAAGAACTCCACGACGAATTGCGGCGCCGCGGCGAGAACATCGGCCTGACCACCGTCTACCGGACACTGCAGTCGATGTACGCCGCGGGCATGCTCGACACGCTGCGCACCGACACCGGTGAATCGGTCTACCGGCGCTGCTCGGAACACCATCACCACCACCTGGTGTGCCGCAACTGCGGGTCGACCGTCGAGGTAGGCGACCACGAAGTCGAGGCGTGGGCAGCCGAGGTGGCGGCCAGACATGGCTTCTCCGATGTCAGCCACACCATCGAGATCTCCGGCATCTGTGCGGACTGCCGCAGCTAGGCTTAGCCTGTCAGCGCCTGGCGGATCTCGGCGCCCTTGTCGAGCACCATCAGGATCAGCGTGCGCAGCGCGCCGTCGGTCAGGCCGCCGCCCGGAAAGTTGTAGCGCAGCACCACGTCTGCCGTTTTGGTTGAGTTGCGTTTGGCGGTCGGTTCGCCGACCTTCTCCACCAGCACCACCGATCCCAGCAGAGTATTGTGCGCCTGCGCGGCAACGCTGTCACGAATCTTCTTGGTCAGCAGCAGATCCCACGCCAAGATCTGCGTCAGTGACACTAGGTCGAGATCCTCGGTGATGGTCACGACCCGCAACGACGCGATAGTGCCGTCGTGCCGCACGGTCAGCGCTCCGTCGGATTCCTCCTCGACGGGCAGCACCTCGGAAAGCACCGTTACCAATCGCTCCTGCAACGAAGGCATCTAGGCCGTCCCGAATCGTCGATTTCGTGATGCGTACTCTTCGCAGGCTGCCCACAGATCGCGGCGGTCGTAGTCGGGCCAGAGTTTGTCCTGGAAGATGTATTCGGCGTAGGCCGCTTGCCACAGCATGAAATTGCTGGTCCGCTGCTCACCCGACGTCCGCAGTAACAAGTCCACATCGGGAATGTCGGGGCGGTGCAGGTGGCGCGCAACGGTCGCCTCGGTGACCCGCTCCGGATTCAGCCTGCCCGCCGCGGCTTCGCGCGCGATATCCCTTGCGGCTTCGGCTATTTCGGTACGGCCACCATAGTTCACGCAGTAGTTCACTGTGATGACGTCATTGTGCATCGTCATCTCCTCTGCGATCGCCAGCTCGTTGATGACACTGCGCCACAGGCGTGGCCGCGAGCCCACCCAGCGTATCTTCACTCCCATCTCGTTCAGGTTTATCCGCCGCCGTTGCACCACGTCGCGATTGAACCCCATCAGGAAACGGACTTCGTCGGCTGACCGCTTCCAGTTCTCCGTGGAGAAGGCGTAAAGGCTGAGCCATTTGATGCCGACTTCGATTGCGCCGCAAACGATATCGATGACGACAGCCTCGCCCATCTTGTGGCCTTCGACGCGGGCCAGTCCGCGCTGAGTGGCCCAGCGGCCGTTGCCGTCCATCACGATCGCAACGTGGTTGGGCAGCTGTGCCGCGGGGATCCGCGGGGCGGCCACCTTGGAAACGTGTTGTGGGGGCCGGCGCGGGCCGCCGCCGGGTGACGGCGGGAGCGCGGGAAAGACCACCGGCCAGGTGGACTTGTCGGGAAAGGTCGGGTAGTCGTCGAGGGCGGGCGGCAGCTGTGGAAAGTGGGTGGTCTTCCTCGTGCGCTCAGCCTTCCACTCTGAGCGGCTCATCCGGCTCGTCCCCATGGGCCACATCCTGCCTGACCAGAGCTATGCGACGGTCGGCGAGGCTCTGATGGACGTGGTCAATCCGGCCCGTCCGCTCGATCAGCGGCAACGTTCGCAGCTGCCGCTCCAAATGCCATTGCAGGTGGGCGGCCACCAATCCGCTGACATGGCTGCGGGCCGATTGCGGTGCGGACTCCGCGGCCTCCCAATCGCCTTCGCGCAGCGCCGACATCAGATCCAGCACACCCAGCGGCGGTGTCGTCGCACCGGCGGGGCGGCAGTATCCGCAGACGCTGCCGCCTGCCGCGATGTGAAATGCCCGGTGCGGGCCCGGTGCAGCGCAGCGGGCGCATTCGGTCAGCACCGGGGCCCACCCGGCGATGCTCATGGCGCGCAGTAGATAAGCGTCCAGCACCAGCTCGCGGGGTCGGCGACCGTCGGCCACCGCCCGCAGCGCACCAACCGTGAGTCGGTGTAATTCCGGGGCCGGTGCCCGCTCCTCACCGGCGAGGCGCTCAGCGGTTTCCAGCATCGCGCACGCGCAGGTGTAGCGGCCGTAGTCGCTGACGATGTCGGTGGCGAACGCGTCAAGCGAGACGACCTGCGTGACGATGTCCAGGTTGCGGCCCGGGTGCAACTGCACGTCGATATGCGCGAACGGCTCCAGTCGCGCGCCGAACTTGCTGCGGGTGCGGCGCACGCCCTTGGCCACCGCGCGGACCAGTCCATGGTCACGGGTGAGCATGGTGACGATCCGGTCGGCTTCGCCGAGCTTGTGCTGGCGCAGCACCACCGCACGGTCTCGGTAAAGCCGCATAGATATCAGTTTGTCACCGCACTGCGACGGCACCTCGCGCACGCGCCGATAATGTCGATACCGATGAGTAACTCTGCCTATCGCCGCTTCCCCACCTTGACCGACCAGCTCTACCAGCTCGCCAGCGGTGAGGTGACTTCCGACGAGCTGGTCCGCCGCTCGCTGCACGCCATCGACCTGAGCCAATCGACACTGAACGCCTTCCGCGCGGTGCTCACCGAGACGGCGCTGGCCGACGCTGCCGCGGCCGACCGGCGGCGCGCCGCCGGGGACCTGGCGCCGCTGCTGGGTGTCCCGATCGCGATCAAAGACGACGTCGACGTCGCCGGAGTACCAACCGCGTACGGCACGTCCGGGTACGTTCGGCCCGCCACCCAGGACGCCGAGGTGGTGCGCCGGCTCAAGGCGGCCGGGGCGGTGATCGTCGGCAAGACCAACACTTGCGAATTGGGCCAATGGCCGTTCACCAGCGGACCTGGATTCGGCCACACCCGCAATCCGTGGTCGCGCAAACACACCCCGGGAGGGTCGTCGGGCGGCAGCGCGGTCGCGGTGGCCGCCGGCCTGGTCACCGCCGCGATCGGCTCCGACGGGGCGGGCAGTGTTCGCATCCCGGCGGCGTGGACCCATTTGGTGGGAATCAAACCGCAACGCGGCCGCATCTCGACGTGGCCGTTGCCGGAGGCGTTCAACGGCATCACAGTCAACGGCGTGCTGGCCCGTACCGTGGCCGACGCGGCGCTGGTGCTCGACGCGGCGTCCGGCAACGTCGAGGGCGATCTGCACAAGCCGCGACCCGTAGCAGTCGCCGACCACGTGGGCATCGCTCCCGGGCCGTTGCGGATCGCGCTGTCAACCGGGTTTCCGTTCACCGGGTTTCCGGCCCACTTACATCCGGAGATCAGCTCGGCGCTGGAGTCCGTGGGCGATCAACTTCGGCTGCTCGGCCACAGCGTGGTTTCAGGCAGTCCCGATTACGGGCTGCGACTGTCGTGGAACTTTCTGTCACGCTCCACTTCCGGACTACTCGACTGGGCCGAGCGGTTGGGTGACGGCGTGGAGCTGGACCCACGCACGATGTCGAATATGCGTATGGGGCGGCTGCTTTCGGAGTCGATACTGCGTGCCGCCCGGGCGCACGAAGCCGCCGATCAGCGCCGGGTGGGCTCGATTTTCCGCATCGTGGACGTCGTGGTGGCGCCGACGACCGCACAACCGCCCCCGCTGGCGCACGCGTTCGACAGGTTGGGCGGCCTGGCCACCGACCGCGCGATGATCGCCGCCTGCCCGGTGACCTGGCCGTGGAATGTCTTGGGGTGGCCGTCGATCAACGTCCCGGCCGGCTTCACCTCCGAAGGCTTGCCAATCGGCGTGCAGCTGATGGGGCCGGCCAACAGCGAGCCGCTGCTGGTCTCCTTGGCCGCCGAATTGGAGGCACTCGGCGGCTGGGCGGCTAAGCAGCCGGAGGTGTGGTGGACCCCCGGCACCGACACGCCACCGATCTCCAGCGGACCACAGCTGCGGTGAGAGCCGAACCCCGCTAGTCATAGCTCAAAAGCCAAGCCGGCCAAGTTGTTTAGGGTCGCGCTGCCAATTCTTGGCGACTTTGACGCGTAGGTCGAGGTAGACCTTGGTGCCCAGCAGCTTCTCGATTTGGCCGCGCGCAGCGGTACCCACCTCGCGCAGTCGGGCGCCACCCTTGCCGATCACGATGCCTTTCTGGCTGTCGCGCTCCACGTAGAGAACAGCGTGCACGTCGATCAGGTCGTCACGCCCCTCGCGCTGATTGACTTCGTCGATAACCACCGCCAGCGAATGCGGCAACTCCTCGCGCACGCCCTCCAGGGCGGCTTCCCTGATGAATTCGGCCATCAGAATCTCCTCCGGCTCATCGGTCAGCTCACCGTCGGGGTAGTACGCCGGCCCGGGCGGCAACGCCGCGGCCAGCACGTCGATCAGCACGTCGATCTGCTCACCGGTGACCGCCGAGACGGGGACGATCTCGGCTTGACGGCCGTCGGAGATCCCGACCAGTTCGCCGACCGCGGCCAGCTGCGCGGCCAACTTGTCCTTGGCCACCTTGTCGATCTTGGTGACGACGGCAACCAGTGTCGTTGTGGGCGCAACGGATCGGATCTGCTCGACGATCCACCGGTCCCCCGGGCCGATCGCCTCGTCGGCGGGTATGCACAAACCGATCGCGTCGACTTCCGCATAGGTGTCGCGGACCAAGTCGTTGAGCCGCTTACCCAGCAGGGTCCGCGGCCGGTGCAGTCCCGGAGTGTCGACCAGGATGATCTGGAAGTGCTCCCGGTGCACGATGCCGCGAATCGTGTGCCGGGTGGTCTGCGGTCGGCTCGAGGTGATCGCCACTTTTGAGCCGACCAGCGCATTGGTCAGGGTTGACTTCCCAGTGTTGGGTCGCCCGACGAGACAGACGAAACCGGAATGGAATTCGGTCACTGCAGGACGTTGCCCGCGCCGTCGGCGATCATGACGGTCATCGTCGCCGATATTTCGCGAACGGCAGCCTTGCCGGCATCGTCGGACACCTCAGCCGTCATGGTTTACCTCCTGACCGTCGGGGTCGGCGCGGCTGAGCAGTACGGTGCCGATCCGCACCCGCCCCCGATGGTCCGGACCGCCTTCGGCATGCAACCGCAGCCCATGTGATACCACCTCGGCGCCGGGCAGCGGGACGCGGCCCAGTTCCAGCGCCAACAGGCCACCGACCGTGTCGACGTCGAGGTGCTCGTCGAATTCCACGCCGTACAGTTCGCCGACGTCTTCGATCGGCAGTCGTGCCGATACCCGGAACCTGTTGTCGCCCAGTTCTTCTACCGGCGCAACCTCGGCGGCGTCGTACTCGTCGGCAATCTCACCGACGATCTCTTCCAACACGTCCTCGATCGTCACCAGCCCGGCGATCGCGCCGTACTCGTCGACCAGCAGCGCCATGTGGTTGCGGCTCCGCTGCATCTCGCGCAACAGCGCGTCGAGAGGCTTGGAGTCCGGCACGAACACCGCTGGGCGCATGACCTGCGCAACGGTGCTGTCCCGGCCGTCAGGATTCGAGTAATACGTCTGCTGCACAATGTCTTTCAAGTACACCACGCCGACGACATCGTCGACGTTCTCACCGATCACCGGAATGCGGGAATGCCCACTGCGCACCGCCACCGATATCGCTTCGTCGGCCGATTCGTCGCTTTCGATCCAAATCATCTCGGTGCGCGGCACCATCACCTCGCGGGCCGGTGTATCACCAAGTTCGAATACCGACTGAATCATCCGACGCTCGTCGGCGGCGACTACGCCGCGCTGCTGCGCCATGTCGACGACTTCGCGCAACTCGATCTCGGATGCGAACGGCCCATTGCGGAAACCCCGGCCCGGCGTCAGCATGTTCCCCAGTACCACCAGCAGTCTGCTGATCGGGGCCAACAGGACCGAAATCGCTTGCAACGGTAACGCTGCCACCAACGCTATCGTGTAGGCGTTCTGACGGCCGAGGGTGCGCGGACCGACGCCGATGACGACGAAGCTGACGACCACCATGGTCGCGGCAGCGGCGAGCAGCCCCCATCCGTGGCCCAGGTTGTGGCGGAGATGCACCACCAGCAGCGCGGTTGCGGTGATCTCACAGATGATGCGGAGCAGCACCACTAAGTTGATGTAGCGGGGCCGGTCGGCCATCACCTTGGCCAGCCGCACCGCGCCCGGCCGCTCGTCACGTACCAGTTCGTGGACTCGTGCCACTGACACCGTGCTGATAGCGGCATCGACCGCTGCGAACAAACCGCCCAGACAGATCAACACGATCGCGCCGAGCAGCGGACCGGCCCCATTCAATTGTCGAAATACCTTGATTTATCCAGCAGCTGCTGGTCTCTCGCGCTCTGGCGTTCGTGGTGGTAGGCCGTGACTTGGTCAGCGACCCACTCTTCGAGCAGGCGGCGCTGCAGGGTGAACATCTCTTTTTCCTCGTCCGGCTCGGCGTGGTCGTAGCCGAGAAGGTGCAGTACCCCGTGGATTGTCAAGAGCGCCAACTCGTGGCCCAGCGAATGGCCGGCGGCCGCGGCCTGTTCGGCGGCGAATTCGGGGCACAGCACAATGTCGCCGAGCATCGCCGGTCCCGGCTCCGGAGCGTCGGGGCGGCCGCCCGGCTCGAGCTCGTCCATCGGAAAGCTCATCACGTCGGTCGGTCCGGGTAAATCCATCCAGCGCATGTGCAGATCAGCCATCGCCGCGGTGTCCAACAGCACCATCGACAACTCGGCGGCCGGGTTGACGTCCATCCGGGCTATGACGAACCTTGCGACGCTGATCAATTCGGATTCGGAGACGTCGATTCCCGATTCGTTGGCGACCTCGATACTCACGGCGCTGTCACCGACGGCTGCGTGCGTTCGACGCCCGCCGCGCTGCCCGGTTCATCGTCAGACCGGGTTCCTCGTACCGTGCGTAGGCATCCACGATTTCCGAGACCAGCCGATGCCGGACCACGTCGACGCTGGTCAACTCCGCGATGTGGATGTCGTCGATGCCCTCGAGGATGTCGACTGCGGCCCGCAACCCCGACCGGTTGCCGCCCGGCAGGTCGATCTGCGTAACATCGCCGGTGACAACGACTTTGGAGCCGAACCCCAGTCGGGTGAGGAACATCTTCATCTGCTCGGCGGTGGTGTTCTGCGCCTCGTCGAGGATGATGAACGCGTCATTCAGGGTGTTGTGGGTAAGCAGAAAATCCTCTGTGACATAGAGCGAGTCCGCCGCCGCGACCCTGATGCACACTGCCTCCTCCGTGCCGGCAGGCTCAATACGCTCGACAAACCGCATCGGACGACCGCCGCCACTGGCGTCGTACTTAGCGGCCTTGCGAGCCAGGCGGAACGGGACGACTCCCTCGGGGAGGCGGATATCGAGGATGTGTGCGTCAGAGCGATGGTGTACGTCTCGACCATTCGCCAGTCCCGGCTTGCGTCCAGCGGCCGGCCGAGTGCGCTGGTAGACGATGCCGCCGAGCGACTGCACCAGGAAAACCATGTGGTCACGCAGTTGATCCGAGACCGTCGTGAACTGGATGCGGCAGGTCCAGCCGGACTGAGTCACCGGACCGCCATCAGAATCGAGTAGACCCTGGAGCACCGCCAGTCGCACGTCGGACGAATTGAAAAGATAGTTCTCAGGAATGAACTTGGTGTTCGAGCGGGCGCCGCTAAGACCAAGTTCACGCATGGCACCGGTGACCGGGTTCGTGATCGTAATGACCTCGCCGGGGCGCCTAACCCGGTTCAGCACATAGTCGACGTCGGAGGTACGTCGAACTTTGATCCCAGGAATGAGCTGCTCCAGAGATGCAGCGAGTTCGGGATCTACCGTCGCGAAACTAGGTGTGGCCTGGCAGGAGAAACAGCCATCGCCTAGTAGAAGACCAAGTGCGTAAGGATCGAGCGGCACCGGCCGCGGCGCAAAATGCACCGGCGCTGTCAAGAGCGGCAGCTCGTAGCGGTGATAGTGCGCTGCGCGGAGATTGCCGATCATCTCCTTCGTCTGTAGCACCCGCGGCGGCCTGCTACGCCGCCGATCTGCACGGGTATAGACGGCCCAAAGGTGGTCACCAGAGGCGAGTGTGGAGGAACGGTCCTGAGTGTGGACTCGATAGATTTCCTTAAAGCCCTGCGGATAAACGCCAAGCACTTCGGTCGGGTATCCGTCTGAGCCGATAACTTTATCCCCGACTTGAAGTTCACCGATCGGTCGAAAGCCGTTGGGAGTCAATACCTTCGTGAACACCGGCTGCGCGCGTCCCCGCATGTACGCCAGCGGTGCCACCTCAATGACGCCAGACGCCATCAGCTTCGGGATCAGCTCGGGATCCATCATGTCGTGCAGCGCGTCGTAAAGCGGACGGAGATAAGGATCGATCTTCTCGCTCAGTGTGCCGGGCAGAAAACCAAGCCGCTCACCGGCTTCCACTGCCGGGCGAGTCAGGATGATGCGGGTGACCTGTTTGCGCTGCAGCGCGTTGACCGCCTTGGCCATCGCCAGGTAGGTCTTGCCTGTCCCTGCCGGACCGATGCTGAAGACGATGGTGTGGGCATCGATGGCGTCGACATAACGCTTCTGGTTGAGCGTCTTGGGCCGAATCGTCTTGCCGCGGCGAGACAAGATGTCCAGGGTCAGCACCTCGGCCGGCGACTCGTTGCCAGTGCCGACCAACATGGCGACACCGTGGCGCACCACCTCGGGGGTCAATGGCTGGCCACCGGCGACGATCGCGACGAGTTCGGAGATCACCCGTTCGGCAAGCGCGACATCGGCGGGCTCGCCGGAGACGGTCACCGCGTTGCCGCGCACATGCAGATCGGCGGCCAGAATGCGCTCGAGTGCGCGCAGGTTTTCGTCAGCGGAACCGAGCAGGCCCACGACGAGGTCGGGCGGAACGTCGATGCTGCTGCGGACTTGAGAGGTCGATGATTCAGCAGCGTTGGACTCGCGGGGCGTCACGTGGTTTCTGTTGCCTGCTTTCTGCGGTTTGTCCAGCGGGTTAGCGTCTCGAGTCTACCGCCGGGTGGTTACCCGACCCAATAATTAGCCGCTACGCGAACAAGACTTCACGCCGGCCAACAGCATGTCGAGGGCCCGGTGGAATTCCGTGAGCGCACTGGAGCGTTGGCTGGTCTGGGCCAGCGCCGCGAGCCGAGGATGTTCGGCGCCGGCCAGCCGGCCGATGTGCGCCGCCACCGCGACCTGCTCGATATCCCGGTCGGGCCCGGCCAGCGGCCCCGCAAGTTCCACCTGGGCGCTGCCCATCACCAGCGCGAGCACAGCTCGGAACGCAGCCAACAGATCGACGTCGTCGAGACCGCCACGGGCGAGCGCCTCGACGAGCCGCTCAGCGGGGGCGTAGCTCGACGACGACACGGTGCGCCGCGTCAGCACCAGTGGCACGACATTGGGGTGGCGGCGTACGGCCTGCCACAACGCCGTCGCGACAGCTCGTACGTCCTCCAGCCAATCCTGCGATGGCTCAGGTAATTCGACGTCGGAAATGACCGCTTCGGCGACCAGCTCTTCAAGCTGGCCGCGGTCGTTGACGTAGTTGTAGAGCGTCATCGGTCCGGTGCCCAAGGCCGCGGCCAACGTCCGCATGCTCAAACCGCCGAGCCCGTCACGATCAACGATCTCCAACGCACGCGCCGCAATCTCAGCGACGTTGAACCGCGCCCGCATGGTCTGTCCCGATCTCATCGCGTAGTTGACACGTACATCGTACGTATTGTACAACACGTACATCGTACGTTTGAGGAAAGTAGGCGAGGGTGCGACCAGGCACGACAACATCGACGTCATTTCGTTCGGGCGGTCAATGCTGTGCGGCGTGGCTGACCCTGCCGGATGGACCGGGGCCACACCCGATCGCGGTACTCGTACACGGGTTCGGCGCGAACCACAGCATGTCGCTCGGCCGCTACGAACAACACTTCGCCGCGGCCGGGATCGGGACGCTGGCCTTTGACTACCGACACCTCGGCGACTCGGAGGGCCTGCCGCGACAGCGGCTGAGCCTGCGCCGGCATCGCCGCGACCTCAACGCTGCGGTCGATTTCGTGCGGGAACTCCCGGATGCGGACATCAGCCGGGTGGCGCTGTGGGGAACCAGCCTTGGGGCTATGCACGTCCTGAGGGTCGCCGCCGATCGGGCGGACATCGCTGCGGTGGTGGTGCAGTGTCCGATCGTGTCCGGCGCGGCCACCCTGCGACGACTCAGGCCCACCGCGATACTACGGTTGACACCCGCGATCATCGAGGACGTCGCTCGCGCGGCGATCGGTCGCGGCCGCCGGTATATCCCGATCGTGGGGCCGCCGGGAAGCCTCGCCGCCGTCACCGTGCCCGGGGCCGAGGACGGCTGGTATTCCACGGTCGATCCGGGCGGCGGGTTTGACAACCGGGTAGCGGCGGCGAACACGATCGGGATCGCGTTGACGAGCGCCAAGCGCGCAGCCCGCAGCATCTCTGCGCCGTTGCTGGTCTGCGTGTCACGCCGGGAAACGCTGATGGACCCGCGGCACGCCGAGGATGTCGCCCGCAGCGCTCCGCGCGGCGAAATGCGCCACTACGACGGCGACCACTTCGAGATCTACCACCGGCCGCTGCTCGATGATCTGCTGATCGACCAAACCGCTTTTCTACAAAGGCATCTTCATGTTCGACGCGCGTGAACAACTGCGGGCCAACGATCTTCGATTTCTCGCCTTCGCCCGCGACCTGTCAGATCGGGACTGGTTCCGCCCCAGCCTTTGTTCTGAGTGGAGCAATCACGAAGTGCTGGCCCATCTTGTGATCGGTTATCGCGCGTCACCGGCCGCGATCGCAGCCCAAATGATCAGGCATCGGGGATCGTTTGACCACTCCAACGCCGGGCTGGCGCGGACTTTGGCGGCACGTCACGCGCCCGCAGTCCTGATCGGCGAGTTCGCCGCGTTGGTCGATAGACCACGAGGCGTGGGCCGGGTCTTCCCCCGACGACTGCTATTGGGCGACCACGTGATTCACGAGCTCGACATCGCTTTGCCACTGGGACTGCGACCAACGGTCAGCCAGGAGGTTCTGGCCGCCGTGCTGGACACCCAAGTGCGGGTAGCCAATCCATTCGTGCCCGCGGCGGCCCGGGCCCGGGGCCTCACTTTGCGGGCGACGGATGTGGACTGGACCTACCCGGATGGCCGGCGCTGCGTCACGGGCAAGGCCGCGCACCTGGCTTCGGCGCTGGCCGGGCGTCCGTGGGCGCTTACCCACCTCAGCGGCGACGGCCTGGCGCAACTACGCGAACGCGTTTGACCGCCGGCGTCAGCGCTGCAGCATTGTGTTAGCCGGGAGGTCCTTGTCGAGGACCTTCAATGCCTGGTCAACGCCACTGACAGGCAGCAATTTCTCGTCCAGCAGCCCGATCTGGGCCAGCAGCGATGCCTGATCCCAGTAGATCCGTTCGTGGGCCACCTTGTCCGCCTCGAACCCCACCACGACCACCACCGCCAGCATCACGGCGCGGCCGGTCGGCGCAACGCCGGGAAGGAACGCCGGCATGGGGATGTCGTGGGTAAACGACATGATCATCTCGTCGACGAGTCGCTCTGCCCCAATAGTGCGACAGACCGGGATGATTCTGGTGTCAGCGGGCCAGTGCCCGATGAAGTACTTGTCGTAGAAATCCGTCAGCGCACTGACGCCGGCTCCGCCCATCATGGTGGGCACGTGGTTCACATATGGGTCCGCGGTCATCGTCGCCATAGTCGCGGCCACGTCCTTGGCGACGAACTCATCGGCGATGTGCTCGTCGAAAATCGCACTCAGATCGTAGGTTTTGTTACTCATCCGACACGCTCCTTTCGGCCCGGGTCGAGGATCGCACCTCAGTCGGCGCGGCGGATAAAAATCAGCAGGCCAGGACTTGACCACTACGACGCCCAGATCGACACCAGTGCGAAACGGCGAAAATGCGGCGCCGGCGGCGATCTCGATGCCAGGCTACGTCGCTGGGCGGTCCCACCGCGGCGTCAGCACGCCCAGCGCGCCCAACGCGACCGCAGCCGCCGTCGACGTTCGCAGCACGGTCGGGCCCAGTCGGACCGCCACGGCACCTGCGTCGGTCATCGCGGTGAGCTCGTCGGGAGCGATGCCGCCCTCGGGGCCCACCACCAACGTCACCGATTTCGCTTGCGCCAGGCCGAGATCCGTCACCTGACCGGCAGCCGACTCGTGCAGCACCAGCACCATGCCGCCCGACGCGACCAGGTCGCCGATCCGCCGGGTCAGCGCTGCGGTGGTCAGCACACCGTCGACCGACGGGATGTGCGCCCGACGGGATTGCTGTGCCGCGGCGCGAGCGACCGCGCGCCAGCGCCGGAGGCCCTTGTCGGCACGGCCCCCCTCCCAGCGGGCCACACAACGCGCGGCCTGCCACGCCACCAATGCATCAGCGCCGGCTTCGGTGGCCAACTCGATCGCCAGCTCGGCGCGCTCGGCCTTGGGCAGCGCCTGTATGACGGTCACTGGCGGCTGCACCGACGGCACCTGCCAGCGGTCCAGCACCCTGGCCTGCATCCCGTCGCGGTCGGCCTGCTCGACCACGCAGCGGGCCACACCCCCCGCGCCGTCGCCCAGAACTAATTGCTCGCCGCATCGGATGCGCCGCACGGTAGCGGCGTGGAAGCCTTGGTCACCCTCGACGACGGCCAGCTCACCGGTCTCGGGCAGCGCGTCGATATAGAACAGGCCGGGCATCCGAACTCAGCAGCCGGTTAGCGCCCCGTGAAGCTCTCGCGCAGCCGGCTGAACAATCCGCCGGTGGCGGCGTGCGTCGACCGGACTTCGGCCACATCACGGTCGCGGCGGCTCTTGAGCTCACGCAGCAGTTCGGTATCGCGATGGTCGAGTCGATCCGGTACCACCACTTCGACGTGCACATGCAGGTCACCACGCGCACCGGAACGCAGGTGCGGCATCCCGTGGCCGCGCCGGATCGTCACCGAACCGGGCTGGGTTCCCGCGGGGATGGTGATTTCGGTCAGGCCGTCGAGGATCGCGTCCACGGGCACGGTGGTGCCCAGGGCCGCGTCGACCATCGGCACCGAGATCGTGCAGTGCAAATCGTCGCCGTCGCGGACGAAGATGTCGTGCGGCTGCTCGTGGACCTCGACGTAGAGGTCGCCCGCCGGTCCTCCCCCGGGCCCGACCTCGCCTTGAGACGCGAGCCGGACCCGCATCCCGTTGCCGACGCCGGCGGGGATCTTCACGGTGATCTCGCGGCGAGCCCGCACCCGTCCGTCGCCGCCGCACTGGTAGCACGGGTCGAGGATGACTTCACCGACCCCGCGGCAGGTCGGGCAGGGTCGCGATGTCATCACCTGACCGAGCAGCGAGCGCTGCACGGTCTGCACCTCACCGCGCCCACCGCAGGTGTCGCAGGCCACCGGTGCCGAATTGCCGTTGGTGCCGCGTCCCTGGCATCGGTCGCACAACACCGCGGTGTCAACAGTGACCTGCTTACTGACGCCGGTCGCGCATTCGGTGAGGTCCAGCCGCATCCGCAGCAACGAGTCCGAACCTGGGCGGACGCGTCCGGTCGGTCCGCGCGAGGTCGAGCCTCCCCCGAAGAACGCTTCAAAAACATCACCCAAACCGCCGAAGCCACCGAATCCGTTCGCGGCCGACGCCGCGTTCTCCAGCGGGTCGCCGCCCATGTCGACGATGCGTCGCTTATCCGGGTCCGACAGCACCTCGTAAGCTACGCTGATCTCCTTGAATTTCGCCTGGGCGACCTCGTCGGGGTTGATGTCGGGATGCAGCTCACGCGCCAGCTTGCGGTAGGCGCGTTTGATCTCCGCATCGCTCGCGTTCTGGTTCACGCCGAGCAGCCTGTAATAGTCGCGTGCCACGCCTGACCTTTCTTAGGCTCTTAGGCCATTCGAAGCCGCGTTACCACGGCCATCCATAAATTCTGCAACGAGTGCGCGTTCAACGGGCACCCAGCACTTCGCCGATATACAAAGCAACCGCAGCGACACTAGCGATAGTTCCCGGATAGTCCATTCGGGTGGGCCCAAGCACACCCATCCCGCCGTAGACGGTGCCGGTGGTGCCGTAGGTGGTCGACACCACTGATGTGCCCGCCATCTGCTCGGCCTCGGTTTCGTGCCCGATGCGCACCGTCACCTTGCCGGCCTCCTGCTGGGCGGCTAGCAGCCGCAGCACCACGACCTGCTCCTCGAGCGCTTCCAGAATCGACCGCAACGAGCCGCCGAAGTCAGCGGCGTTGCGGGTCAAGTTGGCGGTACCGCCCAGCAGTAGCCGCTCCTCGCTGTGCTCGACCAGCGACTCCAGCAGCACCGTCGCCGAGCGTCCGACCGCATCGCTGAGGCTCTTGGGCTGTCCCGCTCGGCCGTCGAGCTGTGCGGCAAGCTCCGCGACCGCGATCGATGCCGCCGAGAGCCGTTTGCCTTCCAGCGCTTGGCCGAGCATCTCGCGCAGCTGGGACAGCTGGTGGTCGTCGATGACATCACCGAGTTCAACGATGCGTTGGTCGACCCGGCCGGAATCGGTGATGACAACCATCAGCAACCGGGCCGGGGTGAGCGCGATCACCTCGAGATGCCGCACCGTCGACGTCGACAACGTCGGGTACTGCACGATAGCCACCTGGCGGGTCAGCTGCGCCAGCAGCCGCACCGCGCGTCGCAGCACGTCATCGAGGTCGACACCGGACTCCAGAAAGCCTTGAATGGCACGCCGCTCGGCCACCGACAGTGGCTTGACGTCATCGAGTCGGTCGACGAATTCGCGGTAGCCCTTTTCCGTCGGCACTCGTCCGGAGCTGGTGTGCGGCTGGGCTATATAGCCCTCGGCCTCCAGCACGGCCATATCGTTGCGGACCGTGGCGGACGAGACGCCGAGGTTGTGGCGCTCCACCAGCGACTTCGAGCCGATCGGCTCCTTGGTAGCGACGAAGTCGGCGACGATCGCGCGCAGCACCTCAAAGCGACGCTCGTCGGCACTAGCCATTCCAGTCCATCCGACATCCACCTTTCCGACCTGGCCCATTTTACGGTGATCACCAGCCGCTATCGCTTCCAGCACCCACACCCCACCGGCCGTTCCACCCCGCATCGTCGCCGCACAAGCCAACGGCGCGGCTCCTCCTCGGGCCGTTCCACCCCGCATCGTCGCCGCACAAGCCAACGGCGCGGCTCCTCCTCGGGCCATTCCGCCCCGCATCGTCGCCGCACAAGCCAACGGCGCGGCTCCTCCTCGGGCCATTTCGCCCCGCAT
>Ga0187782_10000924_pt1 | contig 20845 bp, 18 predicted proteins | sample 0715_SJ02_MP15_2_FD_132454 | JGI IMG/M metagenome (GOLD analysis project Ga0187782, IMG submission 132454) | Tropical peat soil microbial communities from peatlands in Department of Meta, Colombia - 0715_SJ02_MP15_20_MG | ecosystem: Environmental > Terrestrial > Soil > Wetlands > Peat | place... | reverse complement strand
CCCGCCGGCATCACCAATTGGCCGAAAAAATAGGTGGGACGCTGATCGGGCCAGAGGTTCGGGTCCTGATAAGGTTTCGGATCCTCCAGATAATTCCAATACGCCCAGCCGCGCGGGCCCTGGAACAAGCCGCTCTTGTTATAACGTTCGTCAGTCCGGATCACCGCTCCGAGAGGAACGTCGCCATAGCGCTCCACGTGTTTAGCGGCGGCCCTTTTTTCGAGAGTGAAGGAGTCCTGCGCAGCAGCCGGGAAAGTCATTACAAGGATAACGGCCAGCGCCGCTTTAGAGCGTAAGTCCACATCGGCCTCCCAAACTCGACCTTCCCGGGCCTCAACCGGATTCAGCCAATGCCCCGCGGATTGAGCGTGAATATGCTCGAAATTGCCGTTTTCGGCAAGGCCGAGCCCAAGAAATCAGCGTCGGCAGTTGGCATTGCTCTCAGGTCGGCGCGCCCACGCTCGACTTGCCGTGACTTGTGAGCGCCAATGATCAGCCGCCCGTAAAGGCCAGCACCGCTTCTTTGATCTTGGCGCGCGCGACCTGTCCGAGCAGTTCGAGGTCCAGGTGGGGCAGGTTAGGGAGTTCGTTCGCGACGACCTCGGCGTCGACGATCGCCGGTCCGCCAACCGCGAGAGCGTCACCGATCGCTCTCTTCAGCTCCTCGGGCCTGCGCGCCGAGAAACCTTGGCCGCCGCAGGCGCGCGCGAACCCGACAAAATCCGGATTGGGAAAGTCGATGCCCTGGCTGTAGGCCGGCACGCCGATCGATTCGGCCTCCAGCCGGATCAAGCCAAACGCGGCGTTGTTGTAAATGACGACCTTGACCGGCAGCTTGTGGTGAACGGCCGTGAGGAACTCGCACATCAGCATGTTGAAGCCGCCGTCGCCGGTCAGCACGATCACTTGCCGCGCGCGGTCGAGCGCCTGGATGCCGTTGGCCTGTCCGAGCGCCGTTCCGACGGCGGCATTGTTGAACGACCCGATGATGCGCTGGGATCCGCTTTGCCGGATCCAGTTGGCGGACCATAGCGTATTGAGGCCGGTGTCGAGCACGAAGATCGCGTCCCGAGCGGCGAGATCGCTGACCGCGCGGGCGACCGCCTGCGGATGGATGCGGTCGGCGCTTCGCGCGAGATCAGCCTGTTGGTCGAGCTTGCGGTCCCACGCCCGGCGCTCCTCCGTGAGCCGGTCCCACCTGCTCGTGTCGGTTTTCGGCGCGACCTGATCGATGAGCAGCTTGAGGGTCGGCCGCGCCGAGCCAAGCACGCCGAGCACGGTTGGCGCGCGGCGCCCGAGCACCTCGGGCCGCTCGTCGATCTGAACGACCACGGGCCGGTTCGGGAGGAAATTCGAGTATGGATAATCGGTGCCCACCATCAGCAGCAAGTCAGCGCTCATGACCGCATTGTACACCGGCTTCGAACCGATCATGCCGATGCCGCCCATCCAGCGCGGATCATCGTAGGGCATGATGTCTTGGCCCTTGACGGAATGAATCAGCGGCGCCTTGAGACGGTCGGACAGAGTCCGCAGCTCTGCTGTGGCCCCGTGGCAGCCGGCGCCGCACATGATGAGAACGCTTCCGGCCGCGTCAATCAGACTCGCGATACGGGTTACGTCGTCCACGCTCGCCGCGATCTCCGAGCGCGGTTGCAGAGTGTCCACGCTGGCGACGCCGGCGTGGGTCCGTTCCAAGATGACGTCCTGCGGCAAGGTCAGATGAGCGACGCCCCGGCCTGCATAGGCCGCAGCGATCGCCTGATGGATAACGGCAGGGGCCTGCTCCGGCGAGGTGATGGTTTCGGTATAGAGCGAAACATCGCGGAACAGCAGATCGGGATTGGTGGTCTGGATGTAATCGACGCCCTGCAACTTGCGCGGCATATTGCCGGAGAGCGCGAGCACGGGCGCGTGGTCGCGCGCCGCTTCATAAAGGCCAGCGACCAGATGGGTGCTGCCGGGTCCCGTGGTGCCGGCGCAGACCGCAAGACGGCCGGTGAGCTTGGCCTGACCGGAAGCCGCCAGAGCCGCGCCCTCTTCATGGCGAACGCCGATCCATTCGATCGAGGAGCTTCGCACGGAATCGGCCAGCGGATTGAGCGAGTCGCCGATCAGCGCAAAAATCTGTCTCACGCCGATGCGCTCAAGGACATCGACCAATGTATCCGCGACTGTCCGAGCCATTTACGCCTCCCACCTATTACTGGCGGCGATCGTCTCATCCGCGGGATCGCCGCCACGGATCAATTAATCGAGTTTTGTCGAAGCCCATCCTCTCGAAACGTTTTTTTCAAACCGCTCCTCTGTTTGCTTAACTGAGTCCTTCGCCTGTGACGACAAGTCGCGGACGTCCACGCCGAAAGCGGCTCGTGGCCGCGGCCGCGGAGCATAGCTTTCATTGTCGCGGATCCCGGCCTAGATTCCAGACGAGGACGAAACGCCGCGCCAGCCTCGCGAAGGCCGCGCGAAGAGGCGAACAACGGCGGTGGAGTCCGTGAGGTCCGGCTCATAGGAGCGGGATGCGTATCGGCGAACGCCACGGAGCGCGCATGTCGAACATTTCGCTTTTTGCCGACTATTACGAATTCACGATGCTGCGCGCCTACTTCGAACTCAAACTCGCGGAGCGCGCCACTTTCAGCCTGTTCGTGCGGAAGCTGCCCCGCGTCCGCAATTTCCTGCTCGCCTGCGGCTTGAGCGATCTGCTCGAGGACATCGAGGACTGGCGATTCGGCGAGGAAGAGATCGGCTATCTTCGTTCTCTGGAGGAATTTCCGGAGTCCTTTCTCGAATGGCTTCGCGGCTTCCGCTTTGGCGGCGATATTTTCGCCATGCGCGAAGGAACGCCGTTTTTCGAAGAGGAGCCGATACTGGAAGTTACTGCGCCGATCGCCGAAGCGCAGCTGCTCGAAACCCTGATTCTGAACCGGATCGGCTCTCAGACGATCTTCGCCTCCAAGGCCGCCCGGATCGTGGCGGCCGCGCGAGGGTGTTCGGTCAGTGATTTCGGCGCGCGGCGGGCGCAGGGCTTGGAGGCTGCGATAAAAGGCGCGCGCGCATTCTACATTGCCGGAGTCGCCTCGACCTCCGATGTGGCTGCCGGCTCCGCTTACGGCTTGCCGCTCGATGGGACCATGGCGCATAGTTTTGTCGAAGCCTCGGCTTCGGAACGAGAAGCCTTCGAAGGCTTCACCAAAATTTTCCCTGAAGCGACATTGCTCGTCGACACCTATGACACGATCGCAGGCGTCAAGAACGCCATCGCGATAGCCAAGGCGCAAGGCGGCAAGGCTCGCTTTCGCGCCATTCGGCTGGACTCGGGCGACCTCGGGGAGCTCGCGAGCGCTGCGCGCAAGCTGCTCGACGAAGCCGGGCTTTCCGATGTGGCGATCGTCGCCAGCGGCGGGCTCGACGAAATCGCGATCGATCGGCTGAGGGCGGCCGGAGCGCCCATCGACGGCTTCGGCGTGGGTTCCGACATGGCGGCCTCCGCCGACGCGCCGACTCTCGACATCGCCTACAAGCTCACGGAATACGCCGGGTCTCCGCGCATGAAGCTCTCGCCGGGCAAGCGCTCGCTCCCGGGGCGCAAGCAAGTCTTCCGCCAATTCGAGGGCGGCGTCGCGGTCCGAGACGTTATCACGCTTCGCGACGACGCGGTTCCGGGCCAGCCCCTGCTTCATCCAGTGATGCTGAATGGCCGTCGTGTCGAAAGCGAACGCTTCGCGCTCGGCGACATCAGAGACTATGCGCGGCAGGCCATCGCCGCGCTGCCCGAAGATCGCCGCGGGCTTTCCACGCCGGCCTCGCCTTATCCCGTGGAGATCAGCGCCTCCCTCGCTCGTCTCGAAGAAGAGACGAGCGCGCGCCTCAATGCGGCGGTCCGGTCCGCGGCGGCGGGCGAAGCCATCGCCGCCTCGGCGAGCGCGAAGCCGGCGAAAGAAAGCAGGCTTGTGGAGTTTCGCCGCTCCGACGCCGTGGTCGTCGTGGACGTTCAGCGCGACTTTTGCCGGGGCGGTGCGTTGGCGATCGCCGGGGCGGACGACATTGTGCCCACGATAAATCGACTGATCGACGAGGCGACCGCCGCCGGCGCGACCGTCGTCGCTTCGCGGGATTGGCATCCGGCCGACCACGCGAGCTTTCAAACGCGCGGCGGGCCATGGCCGAAGCATTGCGTGGCGGGCTCCGAAGGCGCTCGATTTCACGAACGTCTTCGTTTGCCCGCCAACGCCCTCCTGTTGTCCAAAGGCGAAAATCTTGAAAAGGATCAGTATTCCGCGTTCGATGGAACCGGCTTGACCGACCTGCTCCGCTCGCGCGGGACGCGGCGCATCGTCGTCTGCGGCCTGGCGCTGGACGTTTGCGTCCGCTCCACCGCGCTCGACGCCGCTCGGGCAGGTTTTGAAGTCGTCGTCCTGCCAGAAGCGTCGCGGCCCTTGATCCCGAGCGGCGGAGAGCAGGCGATCGCCGAAATGCTCCACGCCGGCGTGCGCGTCGGGCGAGATGAAGCAGGCGACAGCAGGTCGACCGCATCGGGATGAGAAGTTGCGGCTACTCCCTCAGCGCCTCTTCGATGGGGGCGCAAGGCAGGCCGTGCGCCTCGGCGATCGGCGCTGAGGTGACCCTGCCTCCGGAAACCTGGAGCCCCGCTCGAAGATCGGCGTCCTCCTGCAAGGCGCGGCGCCAGCCTTTGTCGGCAATCGCCAGAATGAAGGGCAATGTCGCGTTGTTGAGCGCGAAGGTCGAGGTGCGCGGCACGACGCCGGGCATGTTCGGCACGCAATAGTGCACGACGCCTTGCACGACGTAGGTCGGCTCCGAGTGCGATGTCGGCCGCGAGCTCTCGCAGCAGCCGCCCTGGTCCACGGCCACGTCGATGATGACGGCGCCTGGCTTCATCGTCGCGAGCATGTCGAGCGTTATGAGCGTCGGAGCGCGCGCGCCGGGCACGAGAACGGCGCAGATCACGAGATCGGCGCGCTTGACCAGTTCCGCGATCGCGGTTCGGGTCGAGAACACCGTGCGCGCCGCGCCGCGGAGCCGCTCATCCAGTCTGCGGAGGGCCTGGGGGTTGCGATCGGCGACGATCACATTGGCGCCCATTCCGAGCGCAACCGTCGCCGCATGACCGCCGACCACCCCCGCGCCGAGAACCACGACCTCGGCGGCAGGCACGCCCGGCACGCCGGCGAGCAGAACGCCCCGGCCGCCGGTCTGTCGTTCGAGAAAATGCGCGCCGATTTGCGGCGCAAGCCGCCCCGCCACCTCGGACATGGGCGTCAAGAGCGGAAGTCCGCCGCCGGCGGATCTCACGGTCTCATAGGCGATGCAATGCGCGCCGCTGCGCAGAAGGTCGTGTGTGAGCTCGGAATCGGGCGCGAGATGCAGGAATGTGAAAAGCGTTTGACCGTTCCTGAGCTTTCTGCGTTCCGAGGCGAGCGGCTCCTTGACCTTGATGACGAGATCCGCGCGCTCGAAGACAGGGTTGGGGCCATCGACAAGCACAGCGCCGACTGCCTGGTAGGCGTCGTCGGCGAAGCCTGCGCCAAGCCCTGCGCCGTTCTCCACCAGAACCTCATGGCCGTGATGGACGAGTTCCGCCACCGAGGATGGTGTAAGCCCCACCCGATATTCATTGTCCTTGATTTCTCTCGGGACTCCGACGCGCATCGAATTTCTCCCAACTTGCGCCCAGTGACGACGCTTCATAAAATCAAACGCCTTGTCCTCACGCGTTGGGGTTCAGTTTCGCCCTTGGTTGAAAGTCGATCCGCGAGAGGCCACGCCTTATGTCGACTGCGCCCCGCCGCGGAAAATCCGTTCGCGCAGCGCGATCGACTCGCCATGACTGTCAGAATTGAGCTGAGGCGCTAGGCGGGCGCCGGAAGGGAGTGCACATGCACGTCCTTCCCCGAGTGCCTCGACAAAATGTCCGTCGCGAGCTTTTCCTGCTCCGGATTTGCGCAGCGCACCCACAGCAGCAATCCGCCGTGCTCCAGCTGTTCTTGAATGTAAACGGCTTGTTCGTCGCCCACGATTTTCGAGAGGATCTCGCCGAGCAGTCCCCAGGTTCCGGCGCCGATAGCCGCTCCCGTCACCGTCGCCGCCAATGTCCCGCCCGAAGCGACGATCGCGCCGATCGCGCCGACAGCGCCTAAAAAGACGAGACCGCCAACGAGCGCGGCCCTGACCTTGTCGAGAGACTCGTGGGGCACATAAAACGTGCGAGGAGCGGTCGGATCGTCCTCGACCTCTTGGACCTTCTTGTATTGGTGGCCGAGCTTCTCCTCGACTGTCGCCGCGGCGGCGAGCAGACTGAGATTGAGGTAATCAAAGCCCGATCTCAGCAACTCTTCAATCGCGCCGTCCAGCGCGACTGGGTCACTGAACACGCCTACCGCCTCGCGCGCCACGGAGTCGCTTTCCTTGGTCATCACAACTTCTCCTGAGCTATCTGGAAACTCACGCGCCCACGGGTCTCGACCCCCGCTTCGGAGGTAAGAGCCTCCCGACGACCTCTCTATGACATCGCGCATGGTTCGAACAAGGCCACAAGCGCGCTCGCGCCCTGGCGCCGGCGCATCGATGCGCTTTGCGAGAGCGGCGCGCCATTCGGAATCGTCGCGAAAGTCAGGCGAACTCGAATCTTTCCTCCGACGCGGCGCGACGCAATCCTTCTTCGAGGGTTTGCGTCGCCCAGAAGCGGCTCGCGCGGAAATTCGGCGACCAATGATCGCTGGCCAATCCGGCCTTCACCTTCAGATGCGCCAGAAATTCTCGGCCGTCGGTCAGCGTCCGCCAGACGGCGGGCAGAAACAAGGCGCCTCGTCCGGCGTCCTCGACGACCAACCCGTCCCGATGCGGCTGCAATTGGGACAAGAGATCGCTTTCGCTCTCGAAGCTCATCGGTTGGAGGGGCGACAGCAGCGTCACCGACAGGGAAACCTCTTCCCACTCCGTCCGTTCGAGCGGACCGAAACGGGGATCTCCGAACGCCGATCGCAACGCGTTCGCCTGGATGTCCTCGAGCAGCGGACGCCTTGCCATCACCGAGCCGCAGCAGCCGCGCAGCCTTCCAGCCTTGTGCAAAGTCACGAAACAGGCGCCCTCCCGGTTGAGCTCGGGGGGCAAATTCGCCGGCAGTTGCGATGCCGCGTCGCCGCAAATGGCGCGACGGGCGATTTCATTCATCAAAGCGCCGTGACGACGCGCCATGTCGTCGCCATGCGAGATATTCGCCTCCTGTTCCCGGAAGGCCCAGGCGCCATAGCCGACGACACGGTCCCGAGGACCAGCCGTATCGCCCGAATTGCGAAGATCAAGCGTCCTGACCCGCATGCCTCGCCGTCTTGCTGCGGTGAGCAGCCCTTTTACCGGCGTAGCGCCGCAGGCTTGCTCGGATGTCAGCGCGGCGGGATCGAGCCGCTCGATCGCCGCGCAGGTTTTTTCGTCCAGCGCACGACAGCCCTGGTAGTCGAGGTAATGCGAAAGATCGGACGACACGACGATGAGCGTCTCCGGGCCGCCCCAAAGTCTCTCGAGCAAATCGGCGACCTGTTCGCCGGTCGCCCGGCCGCAAATGATCGGCGCCAGCTCGAAATCGCCGAGGAGGACCTGGAGAAACGGCAGTTGCGTCTCCAGGCAATGCTCGCCCTCGTGGGCTTCGTCCGCAAGGCCCAGCAGGTCGCGCGCCTGATCCAGCCCCTGCTGATCAATCGGAACGACGCCGAGCGGCGTCTCATAGGCGGAGGCGGAGGTCGCCGCCATGCCGGAAAACGCGAAGCGATGGGAAGGCCCCAAGAGGATCACGCGGGAAACTTTGCCCCGCGCCTCGGTCAGCAGACGGTAGGCCGCGGCGGCGACCGCGCCGGAATAGACATAGCCGGCATGCGGAGCGATCAACGCCTTGGGCGTTGCGGCGTCGCATTCGTTCACGCCGTCGGGAAGAGCCGCCATGTTCGCGGCGCGCGCGCGCTGCATGCTTCCGGCGCTCGCGAGCAGCGCATTGACGCTTGAACGCAGCTCGCTCGGCTCGCCGGGATAGAATAGTCCCGACACGGCGCCTGGTCTGATCGCGCTTCCTCGATGCGTCCGCATCGTCACCGGCCCCTTTCATTTCGCATTTGGCCTCTCCATCTAGGCGTCATGAACGCCGCAAAAACCCCTCATGGCGCCTCGACGCCGGCCCCCGCCCGTTATTGGCGCGAACTCGAGGATGGACGTATTCAATGTGATCTCTGCCCGCGCTTTTGCAAGCTGCGGGAGGGGCAGCGTGGGCTCTGTTTCGTGCGCGCCCGCGATGGCGACGCGATGGTCCTGACCACTTACGGTCGATCATCGGGCTTCTGCGTCGACCCCATAGAGAAGAAGCCGCTCAATCACTTCCTGCCCGGATCGCCGGTGCTTTCTTTTGGCACCGCGGGGTGCAATCTCACCTGCAAGTTTTGTCAGAACTGGGACATCTCGAAGGCGACCGAGTTTGATCGCCTTCAGGACCAGGCTTCGCCCGCGGAGATCGCGCGAGCCGCGAAACAACTGGGCGCGCGCTCGGTCGCCTTCACTTACAACGACCCCGTGATCTTCCTCGAATATGCGGTCGACGTCGCCAACGCCTGCCGTGAGGCCGGCCTCAAGACGGTGGCTGTGACCGCCGGCTATATTACGCCGGAAGCCCGCAAGGAGTTTTTCGGCGCGATGGACGCGACGAACATCGACCTCAAGGGCTTCACCGAAGGCTTTTATAGGACGCTTTGCACGGCCGAGCTGGGCGCGGTCCTCGAGACGCTCGAATATGTGAAGCGTGACACTCGATGCTGGCTGGAGATCACGACGCTGCTGATCCCTGGCAAGAACGACGGCCCGGACGAGATCGAGGCGCTGAGCGACTGGATTCGAGAACGGCTCGGTCCCGATACGCCGCTCCATTTTTCGGCCTTTCACCCGGATTGGCGGATGCGCGACCTGCCGCAGACGCCGGCGTCAACGCTGAAAACCGCGCGAAACATCGCTTTGCAAAGGGGGCTTCGCTATGTCTACACGGGCAATGTGCATGACGAAGCCGGTCAAAGCACCTATTGCCATCACTGCGGCGAGCGCCTGATCGGCCGCGACTGGTATGACATCACCTCATGGTCGATGACCGCGGACGGACGCTGCGCGAAATGCGGCGCGGCGTGTGGAGGCGTTTTCGAAGAGCGACCTGGCGATTGGGGATCGCAGCGTTTGGCTGTTCGGCTATCGGCCGCATAGCCCTGGAGGTTGGAAGACGGGCTCGGCGCGCCAGGGTTGACAGCGCGATACGACGGCGCGCGCCGTCGCGATCAACGCGCCGTGAGTTCTTGCGCCACGTCGGCAAGGAACGCGTCGACCTTGCTTCGAGGCGTCGCCCAAGAGCAGACCAAGCGAATCTTCGTCCTGTCGTCGCCGACCCGCTCCCAGTTTCGAAATCCATAGTCTCGTCGGAGGCGCTCGATCACGCCGTTGTCCAAAATGGGAAAGAGCTGATTAGCATCCGCCGCGAGGTCGAATTCGACACCAAGTTCCTTGAGCCCGACATTCAAGCGCTCGGCCATCGCATTTGCATGCCGGGCAAGCTCGAGCCAGAGACCGTCTTCGTCGAAAAAGCGGGCGAATTGCTGACCCAGAAACCGCCCTTTCGACATCATGCCGTTGCGCTGCTTGATGATGTTGCGGAAGAAGGGCTTGAATCTGTCATTCTGAATGACCAGCGCTTCACCATATAAACCGCCGTTCTTGGCGCCGCCGATGTAGAACATGTCGAGGCCTAATCCTCCCATGTCTCGCGTCGTCAAATTGGCGGTCTTGCTTGCTATCGCCATGGACAGACGGGCGCCGTCGAGGAAGGCGTAAAGCCGCTTCATTTTGGCATGAGCGATGATCTCCACGAGTTCGTCTTTCCTATAGACAGTTCCTCGTTCTGTGGCTTGCGTCAGGAAGACGACGCGGGGCAAAACGGTATGCTCGTCCTCATAGCCAGAAAGCGCCAGATCGACGAGCTCGCGCGTCAGTTTGCCATCGGGCGAATCGACCGGGATGACTTTATGTCCGGCAGCCTCAAGCGCCCCGGTTTCATGCGCGTTCACATGCCCGGACGTCGGAGAGATGACGCCCTCATAAGCTTGCAGCATGGCTTTCAAGCCGATGACGTTGCAGCCCGTGCCGTTGGGAAGGAAATGAATGTCGGCGTTTTCCACAGCGAAAGTCTTCTTTATTCTCTCCGCCGCCAGCTGGCAGTATTCGTCCTTGCCGTAGCCCGCTTGCTGATCCGAATTATGCTCCACGATATACCTCAGGATATCGGGGTGCGCTCCTTCGGAATAATCGTCCGAGAAGTTATGTTTCATGATCTGCTTCTACCGCCTCGCCGCCGATCGAGCCACGCCGCCTCCGCCTCTTGCAGCCGTGCGCCGGGTTATCTCACGTTTCCTTCGAGGTACAAAGACAGGATTGCGCCCATTCGACACGTGCGAGAGCTGCGGAAAATGCGCTTGTCTCGGGCGCCAAGCCGAAGGCCTTCTGCAAGCCCGCGCGCCGATCCGGCCGATGTCGAGATCGTGTCGATCAGCGTCGACGCGACGTAGCAGGCGCTGCTCGCCAATGCGATTGAAGCCGCCACTGTGCGATGGAGACGCCTTGCCCATCGGCGCGCCGAGTGTCATCATCATCTTGACCATAAGGCCATTGCGGCGGGGGCCGGCTTCTGGAGGGGGGAAACCGAATGAGGACTTCAGTGACATTGTTCGCCGCAGCCGTTTGCTTGGGCGCGTTGGTCGATCGAGGCTTCGCGGCAGATGGGGACGAGCCGCGCGCGAGGACGAACGTGCGCCAGTTCGGCGCCACTTGCAACGGGGAGGACGATGACACAGGAGCTTTTGAGAGAGCGGTGGACGCGACCGCTGCTGGTGGAGTGCTTTTCATTCCCAGTGGAGAGTGCGTCCTGACCGCGACGATCGTCTTGAGCCGACCCATCGAGATCATCGGCGAAGGTTTTGGCTCGCAAATCTATGGGCGCGGAGACTACACGCTGCTCCAGCTCAAGAACGTGACAAACTCGACGATCAGGGATCTTTATCTCGGCTCCCAATCCACGCAAGCCGGAGTTGCGCTCATCGAGCTGGTCAACAGCCACCGTAACGTCGTCAGCAACGTGACGATGCTCGGCGGATTTTATGGACTGCATCTCAAAGGCTCGCTGCTCAACACCGTTACGGACCTGCGCAGCGGCGTGAATTTCGGCGGATTCTTTGCGGTGACCTCGAAGACCAACACATGGGTGATGGCCGAAGCGTACAATCAAATTTCGGCGAATGCGAACACGTTCATCGCCCCCATTCTGGAGGGCGGCGCGAACGGCATGCTTTTGACCGATTCCGAGGGACAAGGCAGCTGGCAGGTCCTCGGTGGAACCATCGAAGGCGTCTCCGGCGTGGGCCTGTCCTTGCAGGGCACGTTTCTGCCTTCGTCGATCACGGGCGTCCATTTCGAGGCGAACGGGAGCGCCGACATCGTGATTCGCGCCTCGAACAACATTCGAATCTCCAGCATCGTCTCGAGCATGCCGATCAACCTGCTGGGGGACACGCGCAACGTGACCATCAGCGACAGCGCGGCCCAAACCATATACATCGACATGGGCGACAATAATTATCCGGGCGGAACGGGCGCGAAGCGTATTCAATTGCAGAATATTACGGCCTGCTGGGCGGCGTTGAAATTGGACATAACGCCGGCCCCGGCGCTCGACTGGCATTTCAACATGCCCAATGGCCCCTCGAGCCCGTCAATCATCAATCCCGCGTCAGGTCAGCCTCGCCAGGACATCATATATAACAACATCGGCTCGTACTGTGGGGGCGGTTGACCTTTCCGGCCCGACAGGCGCCCGACAGCTTGGACGCGCGTCTTGCCTTGAGTAATCGGTCGACATCGACTTGAATGCCTCGATGGCGCGCGAGAACCCTTTCAATGTGCTCTGGCTGCAGGCCGCCAGCTGCGGCGGATGCACCATGTCCGTGCTCGAGAGCGGCGCTTCCGGGTGGTTCGAGGAGCTTCGGGCGTTCGGGATCGAGCTGCTCTGGCACCCGAGCTTCAGCGAAGCGAGCGGGCGCGAGGCGCTGTCGATCCTGGAGCGCGTGGAGAGCGGCGAAATCCGCCTCGACGCGCTCCTGATCGAGGGGGCGGTGCTGTGCGGTCCGGATGGCGCGGGTCTTTTCAACAGGTTGTCGGGCAGCGGGCGCAGCCTGCTCGACTGGATATCGCGCCTCGCGCCGCTTGCTGACTACTGCGTCGCCGTCGGCAGTTGCGCGGCCTTCGGCGGCGTTCCGGCGGCGACGCCCGATCCAACCGATGCGCGGGGGCTGCAATATAGTTCCGGCGATCTCGGCGGCGCGCTCGGCGTCGAATATCGCTCGCGCGTCGGCCTGCCGGTGATCAACATATCGGGCTGCGCGCCGCATCCGCAATGGATCATGGAAACGCTGCAGGCGCTCTCGCTTGGTCTGTTCGGCGGCGCGGACATGGACAGTTTCGGCAGGCCGAAGCTTTTCGCGGACCATCTCGCGCATCACGGCTGCAGCCGCAACGAATATTATGAATTCAAGGCGAGCGCCGAGCATGTCTTCGAACGCGGCTGCCTGATGGAGCACCTCGGCTGCAAGGCGACGCAAGCGGTCGGCGACTGCAATCAGCGCGCGTGGAACGGCGGCGGCTCCTGCACGAAGAGCGGCTCGACCTGCATCGCCTGCACCTCGCCGGGATTCGAGCGGGCTGTCGGCTTCATGCGGACGCCGAAAGTCGCGGGAATTCCCGTCGGGCTGCCGCTCGATATGCCGAAAGCGTGGTTCGTCGCGCTCGCGGCCCTCTCCAAATCCGCGACTCCGAAGCGCGTCAGCGAGAATGCGCGCTCCGATCGCATCGAACATGGGCCGGCGCCCGGGGTCGAGAAGCGTAAATGACGCGAATCGTCATCGGGCCGTTTAACCGCGTCGAAGGGGATCTGGAAGTGACGCTCGACGTCGCCGATGGCGCAGTGCGGGAGGCGCGCGTCTCCGCGCATCTCTATCGCGGCTTCGAGCAAATTCTGCTCGGGCGTCCCTCCGAGGACGCGCTTGTGATCGCGCCGCGCATCTGCGGCATCTGCTCAGTGTCGCAATCGCTCGCCGTGGCCGCAATGCTGCGGGCCGCGCAGGGCGCGACGCCGGCGCCCAACGGGCTGCTGCTCACCAACATCGCGCATGCGGCGGAAAACGTCGCGGATCATCTGACGCATTTTTATCTCTTCTTCATGCCGGATTTCGCGCGCGCGTCTTACGCCGAGCGGTCCTGGTTCGACGCGATCGAAGCGCGCTTCAAGGCCACGTCGGGGACTTGCCTGCGCGAGGCGCTGCCGGCGCGCGCCGGTCTGCTCGAGATCATGGGCCTCATCGCCGGGAAATGGCCGCATAGTCTCGCCTTTCGTCCCGGCGGCGTCGCGCATGCGATCGATCTCGGCGGCAAGATGCGGCTGCTTGCGATCCTCGCGCGCTTTCGCGGTTTCCTCGAGCGCGCGTTCTTCGGCGCGCCGATCGAGGCGGTGGCGTCGCTGCGTTCGGCGGAAGATCTCGATGCTTTCGTGACCAGCGCGGGGCGCTCGGGAGACTTCGCCGCCTTCGTCAGGATTGCGCGCGATTTGCGGCTCCACGCGATGGGCTTCGGTCCGGGACTTATGATGTCCGGCGGCGCCTATCTTGGAGCGGCGGGCCATTATTTTCCGTCCGGCGTTTTCGACGCGCGCAAAGCGGCGCTGAGGGCTTTCGATCTCGCCGAAGCGCGCGAGGACGTCTCGCACGCCTTCATGCGCGAGAGCGATCCAAACCCCGCGAAGGCGCAGACGCTGCCGGACGTTCATCGAGAAGGGGCCTATAGTTTCGCCAAGGCGCCGCGGCTCTCGGGCGAGCCTGTGGAGGTCGGCGCGCTCGCCCGCCAGGCGGTCGCGGGGCATCGAATGATCCGCGATCTCATCGCGCGCGCCGGCGCCTCGAATGTGTTGGCGCGCATCGTCGCGCGCGCGTTGGAGATCGCTCTGCTGGCGCAGGCGATGGAAGACTGGATCGGCGATATCGAGCTCAAGGAACGTTTTTGCGCGCCAGACGCGCCGACCCGAGACGGCGCGGCGCTTGGCTGCGTGGAGGCGGCGCGCGGCGCGCTCGCTCATTGGGCGAGCCTGCGCGATGATCGCTATACGACCTATCAGATCGTCGCGCCGACGACCTGGAATTTCTCCCCGCGCGACTCGGCCGGCAGGCCGGGGCCGCTCGAATTCGCGCTACAAGGATTGGAAGTCGGCGAGGACGGCGCCGCCAGCATTGCAGTGCAGCATGTCGTCCGTTCCTTCGACCCCTGCATGGTCTGCACGGCGCATTGAGCGGTCGTTCTCTTTTCGCAGCTGGTAAGGAAATTTTCATCTCCCCGATTGCGTAGGCTCGCCCGAGCCCCGCGAGTCCCGGGCGATCCTTTCGTGGCCTGCTTCTTGCCGCCAGCCTGGTGAGGCCGCCGAAGGGCGGTTTGCCGCCATGCACAATCGAGCCGCGGGGGGACCATGGCCGCCATCGAGACATTCTACGACGTGATCCGACGTCAGGGCGTCACGCGTCGCAGCTTCACGAAATTCTGCTCGCTGACCGCCGCGAGCATGGGCCTTGGTTCGACAGCCGCGGCGACGATGGCGAAGGCGCTCGAGACCAATCCGCGCACGCCCGTGATCTGGATGCACGGGCTCGAATGCACGTGCTGCTCGGAAAGCTTCATCCGTTCCGCGCACCCGCTCGTCAAGGACGTCGTGCTCTCCATGATCTCGCTCGACTATGACGACACGATCATGGCCGCGGCGGGTCATCAGGCGGAAGAGATCCTCGCCGAGACGAAAGAGAAATACAAAGGGAAGTACATCCTCGCGGTCGAGGGCAATCCGCCGCTCAACGAAGGCGGCATGTTCTGCATCGACGGCGGCAAGCCCTTCGTCGAGAAGCTGAAGTGGATGGCGGAAGACGCGTTCGCGCTCATCGCCTGGGGCGCATGCGCCTCCTGGGGTTGCGTGCAGGCGGCGAAGCCCAATCCGACGCAGGCGACGCCGATCGACAAGGTCATTTTCGACAGGCCGATCATCAAGGTGCCAGGCTGCCCGCCGATCGCCGAGGTCATGACAGGCGTCGTCACTTATGTCACGACCTTCGGGCGACTGCCGGAACTCGACCGCCAGGGGCGGCCGAAAATGTTCTATTCCCAACGCATCCACGACAAATGCTACCGCCGTCCGCATTTCGACGCCGGCCAGTTCGTCGAGGAGTGGGACGACGAAAACGCGCGCAAGGGCTACTGCCTCTATAAGATGGGCTGCAAGGGCCCGACGACTTACAACGCCTGCTCGACGGTGCGCTGGAACGGCGGCGTTTCCTTCCCGATCCAGTCCGGCCACGGCTGCCTCGGCTGTTCCGAGGAAGGATTTTGGGACAAGGGGCCGTTCTATGAGCGCCTCAGCAACATCAAGCAGTTCGGCGTCGAGCGTAACGCCGACGAAGTCGGCTTTGCGGCTGTCGGCGTCGTCGGCGGCGCCGTCGCCGTTCACGCCGGCGTGACCGCGATCAAGCGCGCCACGAGCACGAGCAAGCCGCACGACTCCGACCGCAACGCCTGAGCAGGACGCGCAACCATGGGCATTCAGACGCCGAACGGCTTCACACTCGACAATTCGGGCAAGCGCGTCGTCGTCGATCCGGTCACAAGGATCGAGGGACACCTGCGGGTCGAGGTCAATGTCGATCAGCACAATGTGATCCGCAACGCCGTTTCGACCGGCACGATGTGGCGCGGCATCGAGATCATCCTGCGCGGGCGCGATCCGCGCGACGCTTGGGCTTTCACGCAGCGCATCTGCGGGGTCTGCACGGGCACGCATGCGCTGACCTCAGTGCGCGCTGTCGAGAACGCGCTTGGCATAACCATCCCTGAGAACGCCAATTCGATCCGCAACATCATGCAGCTCACGCTGCAAGTGCACGATCATCTCGTGCATTTCTATCATTTGCATGCGCTCGACTGGGTCGACGTCGTCTCGGCGCTTTCCGCCGACCCCAAGGCGACGTCGGCGCTGGCGCAGTCGATCTCCGACTGGCCGCTGTCGTCGCAGGGCTATTTCAAGGACCTGCAGATTCGGCTGAAGAAATTCGTTGAATCGGGCCAGCTTGGCCCATTCAAGAACGCCTATTGGGGACATCCGGCCTATAAGTTGCCGCCGGAGGCCAATCTGATGGCGGTCGCGCATTATCTCGAAGCGCTCGACTTCCAGAAGGACATCGTGAAGATCCACGCCATTTACGGCGGCAAGAATCCGCATCCGAACTGGCTCGTCGGCGGCGCGCCCTGCGCGATCAACATCGACGGCACGGGGGCGGTCGGCGCGATCAACATGGAGCGGCTCAATGAAGTCAGCTCCATCATCGACCGCTCGATCGAGTTCGTCGAGCAGGTCTATCTGCCCGATCTCGCGGCGATCGCCTCCTTTTACAAGGGCTGGCTCTATGGCGGCGGCCTCTCGGGCAAGAGCGTCATGAGCTATGGCGACATCCCCGAGCGCGCCAATGATTACACAGCGAAGAGCCTGCTGTCGCCGCGGGGGGTAATCCTCAATGGCGACCTCAATGAGGTGCACCCGATCGACCATGCCGATCCGGAGCAGATCCAGGAGTTCGTGACGCACTCCTGGTACAAATATCCGGACGAGACCAAGGGCCTTCACCCTTGGGACGGCGTGACCGAGCCCAACTACAAGCTGGGCCCCGCCGCGAAAGGCGCGCCCACCAATATCGAAGCGCTCGACGAAGGCGGCAAATATTCCTGGATCAAATCTCCGCGCTGGCGCGGCAACGCCGTCGAGGTCGGCCCGCTCGCGCGCTACATCGTCGGCTATGCGCAGGGCAATCCCGAGTTCAAGGAGCCTGCCGACGCCTTGCTCAAGAAGCTTGACGCGCCGGTTACGGCGCTGTTCTCGACGCTCGGCCGCACCGCGGCGCGCGCGCTCGAATGCCAGTGGGCGGCGCATAAGCTCAGGCATTTTCAGGACAAGCTCGTCGCGACGATCAAGGCCGGCGACTCGTCCACGGCCAATGTCGAGAGGTGGAAGCCGGAAAGCTGGCCGAAGGAGGCCAAGGGCTACGGCTTCACCGAGGCGCCGCGCGGCGCGCTCGCCCATTGGATCAAGGTCAAGGACGGCAAGATCGACAATTACCAGTGCGTCGTGCCGACGACCTGGAACGGCAGCCCACGCGACCCCAAGGGCAATATCGGCGCCTTCGAAGCGTCGCTCATGGACACGCCGCTCGCCGATCCGCACAAGCCGCTCGAAATCCTGCGCACGCTGCATTCCTTCGATCCCTGCCTCGCCTGCTCGACCCACGTCATGAGCGAGGAGGGGCAGGAGATGACGCAAATCAAGGTGCGCTGAGGGAGACGCCCATCATGACCGAGGCGACGCGCGATTCTGGCATCTTGGACGCGCATGGCGAGAGCGCGGCCAATCTCCAGACCTTCTATGTCTATGAAGCGCCGGTGCGGCTGTGGCATTGGGTCAATGCGCTGGCGATCGTCGTGCTCGCGACGACCGGCTTTTTTATCGCCTCGCCCCTCCCTTCGACGCCGGGAGAGGCGAGCGCCAACTTCCTTATGGGCTATATCCGCTTCGCGCATTTCGCCGCCGGCTATGTGCTGGCGATCGGCCTCCTGGGCCGCCTCTATTGGGCCTTCGTCGGCAACCCATACGCCAGACAGGTGTTCACGCTGCCGCTCCATGACCGCAAGTGGCTCTGGGGCGCGCTCTATGAGCTGCGCTGGTATCTGTTCCTCGTCAGGCGACCGCAAAAATACATCGGGCACAATCCGCTCGCGCATGTCTCGATGTTCTTCTTCCTTCTGCTCCTGACCTTCATGATCGTAACGGGCTTCGCGCTCTATGCCGAAGGCGCCGGGCGCGACAGCTGGCAATATAAGCTCTTCGGCTGGGTGTTCTCCATCTGGCCGAACAGCCAGGACGTGCACACCTGGCACCACGTGGGCATGTGGGGCGTCGTCATCTTCGTTCTCGTCCATATCTACTCCGCGGTGCGCGAGGACATCATGTCGCGCCAGAGCTTCATCTCCGTGATGATTTCGGGCGAGCGCACATTCCGCGACAGCGACCCCTGAACATGACGACGCCCAAGACCCTGGTGCTTGGCATCGGCAATATTCTTTGGGCCGACGAAGGTTTTGGCGTGCGCGCGGTCGAGGCCTTTCACGAGCGCTTCGAGACGGGCGACGGCGTGACCGTGCTCGACGGCGGCACGCAGGGGCTCTACCTCGTGCATTTCGTCGAGGCCTGCGCGCAGATCGTCATCTTCGACGCGATCGACTACGGTCTCGCGCCGGGAGAGCTGCGCGTCGTGCGCGACGCCGAAGTGCCGCGCTTCACTGGCGCGAAGAAGATGAGCCTGCATCAGACGGGCTTTCAGGAGGTGCTGAGCGCCGCCGAGCTGCTCGGCCGGTATCCGCAAAGGCTCGCCTTGATCGGCGTGCAGCCTCAGGATCTCGAGAACTGGGGCGGTCCGCTGACCGAGCCCGTGCGCGCAGCTCTTGAGCCTGCGCTCCTGGCTGCGCGGAACGTGCTCGCGCAATGGGGCGTGCGCTGCCGTCTGCGCGGAGAAAAGGCCGCGCCGCTGCTACGGAATGATCTCGATGATCGCGCCTATGAAAGGCGTGACGCAGGGGTCACGGCTGTATAGGAATGGAAATCCCATGCTCAAGCTTGCAAACCTGAGCCTTCTTGCCTTCGCTTCGCTCGCGCCGACCGCGGCCCTCGCGCATCCGGGCCCACATCGCAATGAGGCGGCCTGGGTGCTTGTGCATGTTCTGACGCATTCCGACCATCTGCTCGTCATCGCCGCCGCCATCGCGGTCGCGGCGGCGTTCGCCCTTGCTATCGCGGCGCTGTTCGCCCTCGAAGCTCAGCGCTGAGGGGGGTCGCGCCCATGTGCATCGGTTTTCCGATGACGGTGGTCGAGAATCTCGGCGTCGAGGCGCTCTGCGAGCGCCGCGGACAGCGGGAGCGCGTGTCGATGCTGCTCGTCGGGCCGCAGCCGGGCGGAACGAAAATACTGGCGCATCTCGGCGCGGCCGTCCGCGTCCTCGGCGATCTGGAAGCGCAGCAGATCGACGATGCGCTGGACGCGGTGGAATCCGCGCTGAGGGGCGAGAATGTCGATCATCTCTTCGCCGATCTGGTCGACCGCGAGCCGCAGCTGCCGGAGTTTTTACGCTAGCGCATGTGCCCCAGTGATGGAATCCGATTTTCCACGACTGCAATTTTTCTTGGCACGGCGGTCTGATGTGCGGACCGCGTTATATGCAAAATCTCCTTACGCATCAGTAAGAAACTTTCCATCTCGCATCGCGCCACTCTGGCACGCCGATTGCCGCTAATCCGCTAAATGAGGAAACATCCATGCCAGCGCTGCTGCGTCAAGCTCTGTGCGAGCGTCATCATCTGTCGTTGACCGACTCGGCCAACGTCGACGCGTTTCTCGCGCCCGCGCCAGGCGCGCCGCGCCACGGCGTCCTCTTCTTCGCCGGCGACCCCGCAGAGCGCAGCGAGACGCGCGACCTTGCCGTGATCCTGCCGCAGCTGCTGAAAACCTTCGCCGGGCGTCTGCGCGGCGGGCTCGTCGCCGCCGAGTCCGAGGCCGCCCTGAAAGAGCGGTTTCATGTCCGCGTGCTGCCGAGTCTTGTCGTGCTGCGCGGCTCTGAAATTCTCTGCGTGCTGCCCAAGGTTTACGACTGGGCGGACTATGTCGCCCGCATCGAGACGATGCTCGATCTGGATGCGCAGGCGCTCCTCGCGACGTCCGGACCGCGCGTCGAGATGACCTTTTCCTCGAGCGAGGCCTCGCGATGAAGATCGGATTTTGGGCCGCCCCCGAGGGCGCCGATGAGGCGCTCGTGCTGGCCCCGCTCGCAGATGGAGAAGAGCGCGTCGCCCGTCGCGCCGGCGTCTCCTTTCTCGCGACAGCTCAAGGAGCGGAAGCGATCGCGCGCTGCCCGCGCGCCGCGGCGCTTCTTCCGGAGCTCGTCGACGCGCTGGAGAGCCAGAAGGCGTCCGAGCTCGGACGGTTGTTCGACATCACGGATTATGGCGTCGACGATCTAGAATTGATCTCGCAGGCGCTTGGCGAAGGCGAGGTCAGCGGCGTCGCCGCCCTGCCGGACGGCGGCGTCGCGGAGCTCAAGGAGGCGACGGTCGCCGGCGTCTGGCGCGTGCGCTTCCAAGACGCGGCAGGGCGGATCGGCGCCGATTATCTCGAAATTGCGGCCGTCCCGGAGGTCGTTCGCCGCGTGGCTTCGCTCGGCGCTGATCGTCTCTCCTTTGGCGCGCCGCCTCCAGGCGCCATGAATGTCATGCCGCTCCTCGCCGAAATTGGAGACCGTATGCGCTGCTATGCGCCCGGCGCGCCGGCGCATGTGATCAATTTCTCGCTGCTGCCGATGAACGACGTCGATATGAGCTTTCTGCAACAGACGCTCGGCGACGGCGCCGTCCAATTGGTCTCGCGCGGCTATGGCGCTTGCAAGGTCACGGCGACGGGCGCGCGCCACGTCTGGTCCGTGCAATTCTTCAACGCCTCGGACGCGATCCTTCTCGACACGCTGGAGATCGGCGACATTCCCGCCGCCGCCTGCGCCGCCGACGAGGACTTCCGCGATTCCGCCGAGCGCCTGCGCGAGATCCACGAGGCCTATTTCACATGAGCCGGGCGCT
>Ga0187782_10000923_pt1 | contig 20850 bp, 19 predicted proteins | sample 0715_SJ02_MP15_2_FD_132454 | JGI IMG/M metagenome (GOLD analysis project Ga0187782, IMG submission 132454) | Tropical peat soil microbial communities from peatlands in Department of Meta, Colombia - 0715_SJ02_MP15_20_MG | ecosystem: Environmental > Terrestrial > Soil > Wetlands > Peat | place... | reverse complement strand
CCGAGCTCCCACCACCAGCGACCGCTGCGCGGATCGGCGCCGGGTTGGATCGCGCGGGTGCACGGCGCGCATCCGATGCTGGGGAAGTTCTTCGCGTGGAGCCGGTTGATCGGAACGTGGTTCTCGCGCACGTACCGCAGCACGTCGTCCCAGCTCCAGTCGGCGAGCGGGCTGACCTTCCAGATGCCGTGGTGCATCTCGTCCCGCGAAAGGCGCTCGACGCTCGAGCGGTCCTGGGACTGGTCCCGTCGCAGACCGACGATCCATGCCTCGGCGCCCTCGAGGGCCCGGTTGAGCGGGTGCACTTTGCGCACCCCGCAGCACTCCTTGCGGTTGTCGACGGAGTCGTAGAAGAGGTTCGGGCCCTTCTCGCGGACCATCTTCTCGACCTCGGCCTGGTCCGGGAAATAGACCTCGATCGGGATCGCGTACTTCTCGCGCGCCTCCTGCATGAGGTCGTAGGTCTCTTGGAAGAGGCGACCGGTGTCGAGGGTGATCACGCGGATCCGGCCCTTTCCGTTCGGGACCTGCTTCGAGAGCATGTCGAGGAGCACCATGTCCTCCGCGCCGAAGCTCGAGGCGAAGACTGCTTTCGCGCCGAACTTCGCTTCGGCCCACCGAAGGCACTCCTGCGCCGAGCGCCCGTCCAACTCCCGGGCCATCTCCGGGGAATTCATCGGGGAATTCGAGCCGACCCGCGGATTTAATCGAAGCAATAGGAGAAGTTTAGGCGCGAAAGACGTATGAAACGTCGCCCGAGGACCCTGTTCGACGCAGAATCTTCGCCGGGAAACCGGCCGGAGGGTCCCCCGCCGGTCCCGACCGCTCGCGCTGACCCCGGAGTTCTCGGGCCGCCGAGACCCCCCACGGGATTGGGGCCGTCTCTCACGGGGCCTGCGGGTCCGCGTCGGTCGGGGGATCCGTCGGATCACCGTCAGAGAAATCGGCCGGAAGGGCTTCCCGTTCCGCCGGGAGGGGGGGCCTTCCGGCAGGGTGTGGTGTCGCAACTGTAACCAACAATACCTACAGTAACCCGACGAAGCTATATATAGGGGCCATTGTTTAGCGGGCCGTAGAAGATATGAAGGCTCACTCCCCCGCTCCGAGCGCTCGCCGCCCGCGTTCCACCGCCGTGAAGTCGCTCGCCCGGGCCGCCCCCACGGAGGCTCCGGCGGTCGCCCCCTCTCCGCCCGCGTCGGATGCCTGTCCGAATTGCGGCTCTTCCCATCTCATCCGCGACGAGATCCGCGGCGAGGTCGTCTGCGCGGACTGCGGCCTGGTCGTCGACCAGAGCGCCCTCGTCAGCGACCGCGGCCAGCGGGGTTCGAAGGAGGACACCGGCCGCGAGGCTCGCGGCTGGGGACCGGTCATTTCCCCGTTGATGCCCGACAAGGGACTCTTCAGCGAGATCGGGGTGCCGACCCGCGACTTCCAGGGCAATTCGCTCTCGCGCAACACCTCGCTGAAGTTCTACCATCTGCGCAAGCTCAACCACCGCCTGCGCGCCGCCCGCACCCACCAGCGCAACCTGGTCGTCGCGCTCGGCGAGCTGTACCGGCTCGCCGGGGTCCTCGGACTCTCGCGCGAGGTGAAGGAGTCGGCGACGTACATCTACCGCCGGGCGCTCGAGCACAAGGCGACCCGCGGCAAGAAGATCGTCGCCCTCGTCGCCGCGAGCGTCTATGCGGCGTGCCGCCAGTGCCACGTGCCTCGGACGATGAAGGAGATCATCGCCCACTCCAAGGCGACCAAGATCGAGGTCGGCCGGGCCTACACGCTCCTCGCCCGCGAGCTCAAGCTGGGCCTGAAGCCCGTCGAACCGCGCGACTACCTCGTCCGCTTCACGCAGGACCTCAACCTCTCGAAGGAGGTGCGCCAGAAGGTGCTCTCCCTCCTGGAGCAGGTCGAGCAGGTGTACTCGACGAGCGGCGTGCTCCCGAACGGGATCCTCGCGACGATCATCTACATCGCGTCGAACCTGATGGGCGAGCCGCGCAGCCAGGACCGGATCGCGGCGGTGGCGAACGTGACGCCCGTGACGATCCGCAATCACTACAAGGAGCTGCTCGACCTCCTCGGCCTGCCGAAGAACCTCACGAACCCCCAGGCCCGCGGAGCGCTTCCGTCGGAGATCGACGACAAGCTCCCCGTCGATGCCGCGGCGGCGGGCCACTAGGCGACGCCGGAGCGCCGGGCGGGCGCGCCTCGGAAATGCCTTGAACTTCCGCGCGGGTCGGTCCGTGTGCCTTCAGTCCAGCCGCTGAGCTACTCGTCGTACCGCACGTACCTCGAGTGCCCGCTCCGCTGGAAGTACCTCTACGTCGACCGCTTGCCCGAGGTTCCGCGCGGGTACTTCACGTTCGGTCGCGTGATCCACTCGGTCCTCGAGGAGCTCGTCCGACCGCTCGTCGTACCGACCGCCCGGCGGGTCAGCGAGGCCGAGTCGCAGCGCACGCTCGACGACTGGCAGACGTCGCTTCCGCCAACGCGACCCGGCTGGATGACGCGGGCCGAGATGCTCGAGGTGTACGACCGCGCCTGGCTCAGCGATGGGTACGGGTCGCCCGACGAGGAGGCCCGGTACCGGGCGATGGGCCGCGACCTCCTCGGCCGCTACTACGACCATCTGGTCCGCGAACGTCCGCAGCCCGTCGCGGTGGAAGAACACCTCGAGGCGCGCTGGGACGGGATCCCCATCCATGGCTACATCGACCGGATCGACCGGACGCCGGCGGGGGGCCTCGAGATCGTCGATTACAAGACGTCGCGCGAGCTCTCGCACGAGGACGCGCGCGACTCCGACCAGCTGAGCCTCTACCAGGTCCTGGTCCAGCAGAACTACGTCGAGCCGGTCGAAGGGCTCACGCTCTACCATCTGCGCTCGCTGAAGCCGTTGCGCGCCCGGCCGCGGGAGCCGACCGCGCTGACGGTGCTCCACGATCGTCTCGGCACGGTCAGCGACGGGATCCGCGCGGAGGCGTTCGAGCCGACCCCCGGGAGGCACTGTGCGCGCTGCGACTTCCGCTCCCGCTGCCCGGAGTTCCGGGCCGTCCCGGCCGAGAACGAAGCGGCGCTCCGGGGGCTCGTGGACCGTCTCGAGACGCTGCGCGCGGAGGAGGGGAAGATCGACCTCGAATTGAAGCGCACCGCCGCCGACCTGCATCGGGCGGCGGAGGAGCTCGGCGTCCACCGCGTGCCGGGGACCCATCGGGTGGCGGTGCGTCGGCGGGAGGAGACCTGGCAGTACTCGCTCGACGCCGTTCGGCCGCTGCTCGAACGCTCGGGGCTCGCAGATCGGCTCGGTGCGGGGGGTCCCGAGGAGATCCGTCGGATCGTTCGCGACCCCGCGGTGGATCCCGAGGTCCGACGTCGTCTCGCGGAGGCGGGCGCGCGACGGGTCAAGTGGTACTGGGAGCTCGACGAGCCGAACGGCGACGGATGAGCCCGCGGTTGCGGGAAGTGTTAAGACGGTTCCTCGGTGTGAGGCCGTATGGCGGTCGCCCTCTCCTCCGAGAACCGGCTGGCGTCGCTCGCCGGTCGACACCCCACGATCGCGACCCTCTGCTCCCATTCCTCGCTCCAGATATTTCATGGGGCCCGCGCGGAGGGGTTCCCGTCCCTCGGGATCTGCGTCGGAGCGCCTCCGCGCTTCTACGACGCCTTCCCGCTCGCCCGCCCCGACCGCTTCCTCTCAGTGCCCACCGCCCAGGACCTTCCGAGCGTCGCGGAACGCCTTCGGGCGGACGGCGCGGTCGTGATCCCGCACGGCTCGTTCGTGGAGTACGTCGGTGCCCAGCGGTTCGCCGAGATGGACGTTCCGGTCTTCGGCAATCGGGCGGTCCTCGGTTGGGAGTCGGACCGTCGCAAGGAGCGCGATTGGCTCGAGCTCGCCGGCGTGCCGATGCCGAAGCGCTACGACGACGCCTCCGAGGTCGATGGGCCGGTGATCGTGAAGTATTACGGGGCGAAAGGCGGCAAGGGCTTCTTTCTCGCGAAGAACCGGGAGGCGCTCGACGACTTCCGGCCGACGGGCCCCTACGTGATCCAGGAGTACGTCCTCGGCACGCGGTACTACATGCACTTCTTCTACTCGCCGCTGTCCGACCGGGGCTACCGGGTCGGGCACGGGTCGCTCGAGCTGCTCGGGATGGACCGGCGCGACGAGGCGAACATCGACGAGCTCTACAAGCTCGGCGCGCAGGAGGAGCTCCTGAAGGCGGGCATCCGGCCCACGTTCGTGGTCACCGGTAACGTGCCCGTCATCCTGCGCGAATCCCTCCTTCCGAAGGCGTTCGACGTCGCGGGCCGGATCGTCGAGCAGTCGATCGAGCTGTTCGGCGGGATGGTCGGTCCGTTCTGCGTCGAGGGGATCATGACCGAGGAACTCGAGTTCAAGGTCTTCGAGATCTCCACGCGGATCGTGGCGGGCACGAACCTCTTCATTTCCGGAAGCCCGTACTCCGATCTCATCGCCCCCGGTCTCTCGACCGGACGCCGCATCGCGCAGGAGATCCGTCGCGGCGAGGTCGAGGACCGCTTCGCCGAGATCCTCAGCTAGGTCGAAGCCGTCGGCGAGCTGGGTCGACCCGCCCGCCGTACTTCCTCTCACCTCCTGCGACTCGGCCTCCGAAGTGCTGGTCATCGGGTTCCCGAAGTTCTATGAACCGCCCGTCCGTGCGGAGAGCCAGTCATGTCCCGACTCCGCCCGGCGTACCCGGTGGCGCCTGCGCTGGTGGTGGCCGTAGCATTACTGGTCCTGCTCGCGGCGCCCGGTGTCTCGGAAGGGGCGCGGTCGATCGCCCGGGGTCCCGGCGCACCCGTGGGGGGGAACGGGCCGCGCTCCGTCGCGATGGCCCTCCCCTCGGCCGATCGGTCGATTGTCGCGGTGGCCCTGCCCCGCGGAGAGGTGGAACGTCAGGTCCCGGGGCGTACGGCAACTTTGACTGCGAGAGACGGTAACGTACTCGACACTCTGGGACTCTTGACGGGCAGTTTGGCCCGCTCGAACTACGCACCGCCGAACGGGGTGGGTCCCTCTGGGATGACGTTTGACCCGACCAACGGCCGCATCTACGTCGCGGACATCGACTCGAGCAACCTCAGCGTGCTCAACGGCAGCACGGGTCGGCTCGTCGGCGAGATCGAGCTCAATGTCGCCGACTACCCGATCTCACTGGCTTATGATATCGGGAATGGGCTGCTGTACGTGGTCGACTTCGAATCGTTCGATGTCTCCGTGATCAACCCCTCCACGGGCAGTCTCGTCGATACCGTGTCTGTCGGGGGCCAACCCAGTTCGATCGCCTACGACGCCCGGAACGGCTACCTGTACGTGGCCCACATCAACACGCCTACGACATCCTACAACGTCACCGTTCTGGATGGCGCCAATGACTCGATCGTCGGATCGATTGTGGTCGGCGCGTCTCCCGACGCGATCACGTACGACGGCGCCAACGGCGACCTCTATGTGTCGAACGGATCGGATAGCTTGACCGTCATCGACGGTGCCACCGATACGCTCCTCCCCCCGATTCCTGCCGGTTCCGGACCCTATGGAACCGCCTACGACAGCGAAAATCACGAGCTGTACGTCGCCGACTACGGATCCAACGAAGTCGGCGTACTCAACACCACCCGAGGCGACATCGTCAAGCGTATTCCGGTAACTTCCAATCCTGCGTACATCGCTTGGGACCCCGCGAACGGAGACGTCTACGTCGTGGGGGAGGTGTACGATGCGCTGAGCAATCTCACCGTGATTGATACCACGACCGAGCACGTCACGAGCACAATCCCCGTCGGCTATGGCTCCCCTTCGGCCATCGCCGCGGACCCGGCGACCGGCGTCGTGTACGTCTCGAACTATTTCTCGAACAATGTGACGGAAGTGAACGACACCACGAACACCGTGTCTCAAAATGTCAATGTGGGAAGCTCGCCGAGCGCCGTGACCCTGGACCGTGCGAACGGTCGTCTCTTCCTCGCGACCTTCGACAACGTGACGGTCGTGCAGGCCTCCACGGATCGGATCATCGCCGAGCTCGACGGGGGCGACGCCTCGACCGGGATCGCCTACGATAGCGCCAATGGCCAGGTGTACGTCTCCGATTGGACGTTCGACGAACTGACGGTCATCAACGGATCCCGGGATATCGTGGTCGCCCATATCGGAGTCGGCTCCCATCCTCGGGGAATCGCGATCGATCCCCTCAACGACGAGGTGTTCGTCGCGAACGTGGGCTCCAACAGCGTTACGGTCATCGACGGGACCACCGGTGAAGTGATCGGGTCCACCGCGGTCGGCGTGAACCCCGAACAGATTGCGTTCGACAGTGCCAACGGCGACCTGTACGTGGTCAATGGGGGCTCGGCGAATGTCAGCGTGATCAGCGGCGAATCGGATGCCGTGGTCCGCACGATCGCCGTGCAGGCGTATCCCGCGGATGTCGCCTACGACCCGAGGAACGGGTACCTGTACGTCGCCGACCTAGAATCGAACAATCTCTCGGTCATCAATGGCTCGACCCAGAAGCTCGTGCGGACGATCGCGACCGGGTCGGAGCCCGCGTACGTCACGTACGACCCCGAAAACGGTCTCTTGTACGTTTCGGAGTTCGGAATCAATGCGCTCGCGGTCGTGAACACCAGTTCGAGCCGCTTGGTATCCTCGGTACCGGTCGGGGTCGAACCCGAGGGAGCGGTGTTCGACGCCGCGAACCAACGCCTCTACTTGGTCGACTTCGGCTCAGGATCGGTATCGATCCTTTCCACCTGATCACCGGCCGGGCGCGATCGTACTGGGCTCTTCGGTGCGCGGTATCCATTCCCTACGACAGGGGTACCGTCGGCCGGCCGTGGCGTTATCCCTCCCCTCCGCCCTCGGACCCCCGGCATGACCGCCGCGATCCGCGCCGAGCATCTGCGGAAGGTCTACCCGAAGTCCCCGCCGGGCACCGCCGCGCTCGACGACCTGTCGCTCGAGGTGCCCACCGGCCGGGTCTTCGGGGTCATCGGGCGGAACGGGGCCGGCAAGACGACGTTCGTGCGCTGTGCGTCGACCCAGCTCGCGCCGACCTCGGGACGTTTGACCGTCCTGGGCAACGAGGTCGGGGAAGACGACCGCGCGATCCGGGCGCGGATCGCCTGCGTCCCTCAGGAGTCCCGGCCCCTGTATTTCCTCAAGGTCGAGGAGGTCGTCTACCTCTACCTCAAGCTCCGCGGCCTCGAGTCGGCCGAGGCCCATCGACGGACCCGGGACGTCCTCGCCGAGCTTTCGCTGACCGAGTACGCCCAGCGCGGCGTCTCGCGCCTGTCGGGCGGGCTTCGCCGTCGCACGATGTGCGCGATGGTGCTGGCCTCCGACGCCGAGGTCCTCTACCTCGACGAGCCGACGACCGGTCTCGACCCGATCGCCCGTCGCGAGGTCTGGGAATCGATCCGGCGGGCGAGCCGCGAGCAGCGCACGATCGTGCTCACGACGCATTACTTGGACGAGGCGGAGGCGCTGTCGACCCGGCTCGCGCTCGTCGAGCGGGGCCGCGTGCTGCTCGAGGGCAGTCCCGCGGAACTGCGCGGCCGTGTCCGGTACCCGTACCGGGTGGTGATCCAGGGGACGTATCCCCGGGAGGAGCTCGATACGTACGGCCGGGTGTCGGCGATCGAGGGCGGGTACCTCGTCTTTGCGAGGGAATCCGAGGCGCGCGAGATCGCCCGGCGGGCCCTCGAGCGGGGCGTGCGGGTCTCGCTCGGCCCCGTGAGCCTCGAGGACATCTTCCTCGATGTCGTGGGTTCGTCGATCGAGGCCGACGCCCCGTCCGAGGGCGCCGAGGCGGCCGAGAGCTGGTCATGAGCGAACGGAACCGTCTCCGGTCGCTCGGGACGCTCGTCTGGCTGAACGGGATCGTCCCGATCCGCGACCAGCCGCTCTATATCCTGAACCTCCTCGCGTCGCCGCTCGCCTTCCTGTTCTTCATCACGGTGGTCTCGCGGGGCGCGCTCGTGGCCTACGGGATCACCGGCGGGATGATCCTCACGATGCTCTCGGCGGGAACGGGGCTCCAGTCCGACCTGACCCACTACCGGACCGACTTCAAGTTCCAGGACGTCGTGGTCGCGTCGCCGGTCGAGGCGCCGGTCTACGTCGCCGGCATGGCGCTGTCGGAGTTCGTCTACTCCCTGCCCGCGCTGGGCCTGTTCTTCGTGCTCTTCGCGCTCGGCGGGTACGCGACCCTCGAGAGCGTTCTCGTGCTGGTCGGGGTCCTCCTGCTCGTCTGGTCGTTCGCGAGCACGCTCTCGTTCACGCTCGCGACGTACTTCCGCGACGTGCGCGAGACGTACCTGTTCAGCCCGCTGATCTCCCTCGGTCTCACCGTCCTTCCTCCGGTGTACTACCCCATCACGATCCTGCCCGCCTGGGCGCAGACGCTCGCGAAGATCTCCCCGACGACCTACGCCGCGGCGCTCGTCCAGGGCTCGGTCGGTCTCCTCGAACTGAGCGAGGGGCAGGCCGCGATCGCCTGGGCCGTCCTCATCGGATTCACGGTCGCCCTCCTCGTGATCGCGGCGCTCAAGGCGCGCTGGAAAGAGGTCTAGCGGGCCGTCCGTCGCCGATTCCGACGAAGGAAAACTCGCGGCGTCGGCGAGGTGTTAAGTAGCGGGCACTGGCTCCTGCCGCGCGATGCTTTCTTTCGCCGACCTTCGGGACTTCGGGAACTCCGACGAGCGGTTCTCCCACTGCCTGGTCTGCGGCAAGAATCTCATCCTGCTCCCCGACGACCGGCGCGGCGGCTACTGCTTCGACTGCCTCGCGCTTTCGGTCGCGAGCCCGCGCCCGTGTCCCGACTGCGGCGCGATGATTCCCGCCGAGGACCGGGCCGTCGGATGCTCCGTCTGCAAGTGGTACCCCGTGGCGGACTGACGGCGGCGCGCGCGCGTCCCGCCAAGCTTATCGTTCGACCCTCTCGTCCGACATAGGGCGTGCCGAGGTGGCTCAGTCCGGTACGGCGCGAGTCTGGAAAGCTCGTGGCGGAATACGCCTCGGGAGTTCAAACGCCGAGGACGGCCGTTCCGTCCCCGCGGAAATTCTCCCCCTCGGCGCTTCCCACTCCGTGACCCCCTCCCGATCCGCCGAGGTCGACCCATGAGCGTCGCACCGGGGGAGGCCGAGGGCGCGCTCCGACAGATCGACGACGTGCTCGCCAAGTACGCCCGGGAGGAGTCCCTCGCGCTCGTCTGCGAGGTCCTCCGATCGACGTTCGCCCACTACCGGTGGGTCGGCGTCTACCTACTCCACGGGGACGTCCTGGACCTCGCCGGGTGGGACGGCCCAGCGGCCACGGAGCACACCCAGATCCCGATCGCCCGGGGCGTGTGCGGCCAGGCGGCCCGCGAGGGCCGGACCGTGATCGTCGAGGACGTGCGCTCCGCCCCCGAGTACCTCGCCTGCTTCCTCGAGACCCGCTCGGAGATCGTCGTACCGATCCGGGACGGGCGGACGATCCTCGGAGAGATCGACATCGACGGCAACGAGGTCGCCGCGTTCGACGCGTCGGACCGGGCGTTCCTCGAGCAGGTCGCCGACCGGCTCAGCGCTTCGTGGGTCGCCGACTAGTCCGGCCCGCGGCGGCCCGAGCGAGACGCCGCCGCATGGCCCCGATCGCCTCGGCGAGCGCGCGGTCCCGGTCGAACGGAGGCCAGACCCGCGGCGCGCCACGTTGGGCCAGTGCCCCCAGGTCGTCGGCGATATGGCCGAGGGCCCGGCGCACGTCGTCGACGATCGGCAGGTCCGCCGTTTGGCTGGTCCGGGAGAGCGGGTTCAGGTCGACGGAGATCACCCGCTGCCCCCGGGCCGTCAGTGCCGCGGCCCGGTCCCCGTCCTCCAGCGGCACGAGGCAGAGGTCCGCCCGGAAGATGCCGGCGCGGTCGACGAGCGCTCGGTCCGAGGGCAGGCCGCGGATCCGCGCCGTCGGCCGGACCCCGAGGACGCGAGGCACTCCCGCCCGTTGGAGGACGGCCGCGACGCGACGGGCGCGTGTCGGGGTCCGGTGGAAGAGATTGACCTCGACGCCGAGCCGCGGCATCGCACCGGCGAGGCGGGCGACCTCGGTCGCCGCGAGCGCGGCGACGTTGCCGTTGACGCTCACGACGGGTCGCTCGGCCGCCCAGAGCCACTGGGCGGCGACCCTTTCGGCGCGCCGGGCGCTCGGTAGGGTGCGTTCACCGAGGAAGTAATCGAACGCCTCGGCTCGTCCCTGGGCGATGAGGCCCTCGGGCACGACGAGCCCGGCTTCGAGGGCCCGCGCCAGTCCGGCGCGCACGAGGAGACTCTGGTAGCGGGGGTGGCGCGGAGAAAGGCGCATCGCGGGGGAGCGCCTAGCCGCCCGGCGAGGAGTGGTCCGGGGGGTCGGACGCCGTCTCTTCCGAGGCGCCGAGCCGGCTCTCGATCGCGGCGATGCGGTCCTGGAGGGGCTGGAGCGCCTCCTCGACCGCCTTCGTGACGGCGAGCTTCAGGCTCTCCTCGAGCGCGACGATGTCGCGGCCGAGGTCGATGATGCGACGGGCATTGTCGTTCAGGAGGAGCCGGCTCTGCGTCGAGACGCGGTAGGTGTCGGAGAGGTCCTTCGACAGCTGGTGCGACGACTGGGCGAACGTCTCGATCGACTCGCCGATCGGCTTCCACTTCGCGTCCAGGTTGTCGATCAGTCCCGAATTCAGCCGCTGGGTGGCCGTATCGAACCCGGTCGTGAGCTCGACCGCGACCCGCTCGGCCACGGACGTCTCCAGGGCCCCCATCCCGTGCTTCAGGTCCTCCGCGAGGCCCTGCCCCATCACCTCGAGCCGCTGGACCCGGTCCTCCATCGACTGGAGGCGAGCTTGGAGGTTCGAGTAGACCGAACCCATCACCGTGTCGAAGTGCTGCTGGTTCGAGTCGAGCGCCCGGAGCAGGAGGTGGAGCACCCAGTGCTCCCGACCCTTCGTTTCGCCGATCGGGCTCTTGTCGAGCCGGTCCCGGACCTCCCGATCGTCGATGAGCGACTGGAGTTCCTTGAGGACCTCAAGACGGAGCGACGGCGGAGGCGCGGCGGCGGGTGCGGGGCGACCTGCCATCCATCAGCGATGGGCTTCGGGGGAGTATATAGGTTGGCCGGACGGGGTGGTCGCCCGACCCCGCGCGGGGGGGGCGGGAACGCGCGGTCTTCGGCGGTTCAGCTCGCGAATTCCGGGCCCAAGAGCTCCTGGGCGATGAGGAGACGACGGATCTCCGATGTGCCGGCCCCGATCTCGAGCAGCTTCGCATCGCGGGCGAGCCGCTCGAGCGGGAGGTCCCGCATGTACCCGTACCCACCGTGGATCTGGATCGCCTCGAGCGCACAGCGCGTCGAGGCCTCCGAGGCGAAGGTGAGCGCGGCGGCCGCGGCGCGACGGCTCCGTACGTCCGACGTCACCGCATCCAGCGCCCGGTAGAGGAGCAACCGGGACGCCTCGAGGTCCGTGTACATGTTCGCGAGCTTCTCCTGGATCAGCTCGAACCGGCCGATCTTCTGGCCGAACTGTTCGCGCTGCCGGGCGTACGCCAGGGAGCGGTCGAGGCATTCGGCGATGATGCCGACCGGGATCGCGGCGAGCACCGCCCGTTCGACGTTCAGGCCGCTCATCATGATCCGGACGCCGTCGTTCTCGTGGCCGACCCGCGCGCCGAGCGGGAGCGTGACGTCCTGGAATGCGAGTTCCCCGGTCGGCGAGCCGCGCATCCCCATCTTGTCGAGGCTCTTCGTCACCGAGAACCCGGGCATCGTGCGCTGGACCAGGAACGCGCTGATCCCCCGCGAGGCGTTCTCGGGCGCGGTCTTGGCATAGACGAGCATGACGTCCGCGACAGGTCCGTTCGTGATGAACTGCTTGGAGCCGTTGAGCGTGTAGCCGTCGGGACCGCGCACCGCGCGGCTGCGGATCGACACCGCGTCCGAACCCGCGTCGGGCTCGGTAAGCGCGAGCGCGCCGATCATCTCCCCCCGGACGCACGCCGGAAGGAACTCCGTGCGTTGGGCGTCCGTGCCGTTCATCGCCAGATTGTTCGCGAACAGGTTCGAATGCGCGCCGACACTGAGCGCGAGCGCGGGGCTCTCGCGAGCGATCTCTTCGAGCACGATCGCCTGCGCGCGATAGGGAAGGCCGAGACCCCCCCACTCCGTGGGGATCGTGATGCCCAGGAACCCGTGCTCGCCGAGACGCCGGAAGACGTCCCGGGGGAAGTAGTCCTCGCGGTCCATCCGCTCGGCGACGGGGGCGATCTCCTTGCGCGCGAAGCGCCGCGCCGCCTCCGCGAGCTGGATCTCCTCCTCGACGAGGCCGAAGTCCATGCGGGCAACGACCCCCCGCCCTCCATAACGGTTGTGACGCTCACCTGAGAGCGACCGATCGATCCTTCGCGTGCAGACCGACATGCCGCACCCACGCCGGGCGCGGTCGAGGGTGGTCGACCCGATAGTGGACCCCCCGGCTCTCGGTCCGTGCGAGCGCCGAGCGCGCGATCAGCGAGGCCGTCAGGATCGCGTTCGCGACCGGCCCAGGGAGGTCGTCGGCCCGTGCGGGCTCGGCGGAGCGCCCCAGCGATTCGAGCGCCGTGAGGGCGGACGTGAGCCCGGTCCGGGAGCGGACGATCCCCACGTCGTTCCAGAGGAGATCGCGGACCTCCTCGTACTCGGCGGGTTCTCCACCCCGGCCGCTCCCCGCGGTCCGCGGGATCTCGAGGACGAGATCCGGAGGGGACGGCCCGCCCGGGTGCGGATGGGTCAATCGGCGCGCGACCCGCTCTCCGAACACGAGCCCCTCGAGCAGCGAGTTGCTCGCGAGCCGATTCGCGCCGTGGACCCCGGTCGAGGCGACCTCGCCGCACGCGTAGAGGCCCCGGACCGAGGAGCGTCCCTCCAGGTCGGTGCTCACGCCCCCGATCATGAAGTGCGCGGCGGGGGTCACCGGGATCGGGTCGCGCGACGGATCGAGACCGTACGTCGCCAGGAAGCGGCAGATGGAGGGGAAGCGGGTGAACAGTCGGTCGCGCGGGATCGAGGTCGCGTCGAGATAGACGCACGGCGAGCCCGTGCGCTGGATCTCTCGGTCGATCGCCCGCGCGACGATGTCCCTCGGCGCCAGCTCGGCGTCCGGATGCTGGGAGACCATGAAGCGCTCCCCCGAGGAGTTGCGAAGGACCGCGCCCTCGCCCCGCAAGGCCTCGGTGATCAGGAATCGCGGGGCCCCCTCGCGCCAGAACACCGTCGGATGGAACTGAATGAACTCCATGTCCGTCATGAGCGCTCCGGCGCGAAACGCGATCGCGACGCCTTCACCGGTGGCGATCGAAGGGTTCGAGCTCTGTCGGTAGAGGCTCCCGGCGCCCCCGGTCGCGAGGACGACGGGCTGGGAGGGGAGGATCTCGGGGTGCCGACCGTCCGCGTCCGAGAGCACCGCCGCCGGTCCATCCTTCCCCCCAGGGCGCAGGGCGCGAAGGATGGTCCGCTCGCGGACCTCGATGCCCGCCCGCTGGACCTGGCGCTTGAGCGCCTCTTCGATCGACAGTCCGGTCGCGTCCCCTCCGGCGTGCAGGATCCGTCGGCGCGAGTGGGCGGCCTCCTGGCCGAGCGCGATCTGACCCTCCACCGTGTCGAACGGTACCCCGTATCGGACGAGATCGGCGATCCGGTTCGGGGCCTCGAAGGTGAGCACGCGGGCCGCTTCGCGGTCGACCAATCCCGCCCCGGCCCGGATCGTGTCCTTGAGGTGGAGCTCCGGCGAGTCGTCCGGTCCGATCGCTGCCGCGATGCCCCCCTGCGCGTAGAGCGTGTTCGATTCCTCGAGCCGAGCCTTGGTGATGACGGAGGGCTTCAGCCCCAGTTCGTGGGCCCTCAACGCGACGTACAGTCCCGCGATTCCGCTTCCGACGATCAGCGGCCGGCGAGCCGGGTCGATCGGCACGGGGTGGCGAGGCATGCCCGGCCTAAATCGACTCGTCCGTCGGTCCTCCCGTTCGTATACCCGGTGGAGATGCGGAACCCGTGCCGAGCGGGCCCGGCGCCGAGCGTCCCTGGCAGGCCTCGGTCGAGGTCGTGGAGGATGTCCCGCTCGCGGCGGAGCTGTATCGCCGCTGGGAGCTTGTCCGGGATCCGCACGCGGCGAGTGTCACGGACCTGCTCGCGCTCCGACGAGCGTACTGGCGCCTGACGGTCGGGCCGGTAGGGCTCGCGCCCGAACGCGAGGCCCGCGTGGAGGCGGGCCGTCGCGTCCACCGAGCGCTCGAGACGATCTTCGCGTCCGAGGGAGCGGTCGAGGTCCGGGTCCGACGGGAAGGGATCGTCGGTCGGGTGGATGCGCTGACCGATCGTCCGGTGGAGTTCAAGACGACCGCGCTCGCGCCGCCCGCGGAGGTGATCGTCGCCCAGCGACCGGAACACGTCGAACAGCTCGCGATGTACTGCGCGCTGACCGACGTGCGCGCCGGGCGCCTCGTTCGCATCGTTCCGGGGGCGGCGGAGGTCCCCGAGGTGCGGACGGTCGACCTCGAATTCACCGACCTCGCGAAGATCTCCGGGGAAATGCGCCGTCGTGCCGACGCGCTTCGCGTCGCGGTCGACTCCCGCCGCCCGGAGCCGCTCCCGCGCTGTCCGTGGTACGATCACGGGTGCGAGTTCCGGGAGTCCTCCACCTGTGATTGCACGGGCGCCGAAGACCCCGAACGAGATGCCCTCCGCCGCGAGGTCCGGGTCGCGACCGACCGAGCCGATCTTGACGCGGTCCTGGCGCCCCGGCTCTCCCAGCGGCTGGGTTCCGTCCGCCCGACCTCGATCGGGCGATTCCGCGACCTCATCTACCCGCGTCGGACGTTCTTCGAGCGTACCGACGCCGGTTCCGAGTTCATGGCCCCGTTGCCGGGGCCCCAGCCCGTCCACTTCTCCCCGTCGTACGAGCGGCTGGCTTCGGCGTTGGAGAGTGGTCCGATCGGAGAGGTCGCGGGATTGCCGATCCGCGCCGACGAGCCCGAAGAGGAGGTGGCGGCGTTCCGTGGGACTCCCTACCTCGCGCGGACCTCCCGCTCGGGAGCGATCCCGCGGGCCGAGGAGATCGTGGGCAAGAACCCCCAGTACGCGCTGGACCTGGGCTTCCGGTGCGCGGCGACGGGGACGGACACCGGCCGGGTGATCGTCGCGTACGAACGGGCGGCGGATCCGGCCAACCGACTGCGAGTGTTTGAACTGCGGTTCCGACCGGTGACCACGTTCTCCCGCCTGTGGCGCGCGCGCGCGTCGGCCCTCGACCGGGCCGTTGCCGAGGGTTCTCCGACCGACCTGCCGGCATGCCCGTCGTGGATGTTCGAGGAGTGCCCCTACCGGGTCGATTGCGGGTGCGCGGCCCCGGCCGCGCGCTCCCAGCGGTAGATCGACGCGAGTGCGCTCACGCGGAGCCCCTCGGACTCGTAGAGCCGGCGGGCGGCCGTGTTCGAGGAGGAGACCCAGAGCCGAACGGACGAGTAGCCCAGTGCGCGCAACGCGCGCAGGCCCCAGCGGAAGAGGAATCGGCCGTAGCCGTGCCCGCGTTCCGCGGGGTCGACCATGAAGTCAAGGAAGATCCCACGGCGGGGGGATTCCTCGCCGGTCAGGATCGCCCCTACGAGCCGCGGCGGGTCGGGGTGGAGGAGCGCGGTCGAGGCCTCTTCGACGAATCGGCCGAGGCGGCCCGCCAGGAGCGCGCGTGCTACCTCCGCGTAATCCGATCGACTCGGACCGATCAGCAGCTCGTCCTCGGTCCCCGCAAAAGCGCGCTGATCGAGGTCCGCGATCGCTTCCAGCGTGATGTCGCGGACCGGGACGAGTTGGAGGCCCGGGGGCGCCTCCGGCCGCTCCGCGACGTCGGTCGGTCCGAGCTCGCGTTCCATCTTGAACCGCTCGATGATGCGAGAGCCCGGTCGCGCGGCGAGCTGGCCGGTGAGCGCCCGCTCCTCTTCGGCGGCCAGGCCGGTGAAGCCGACGTCGATCGAGTCGACGGAGGGCGGGAGCGCGTCCAGCATCGTGCGGCCCAGGCGGACGCCCCGCTCGACGGCGTCGGAGCCCGGCACCACGTGGACGTGGCCGAACGCTGCATCCTCTTCCGTCGAGTAGAAGGCCAGGCCCCCGCCGCCGGAGATCGGATAGTACCAGCCGACCTTCGCGCCCGTGCGGAGATCGTTCGCCGTTTCCTCCGACCACGTCCCGGCCACGTTCTCGTCCCGGCGGCGGAGCTCGTGGCGGAGCGAGTGGACGAGCTCGAGAAGCTCGTCGGAGCGCGCCGTGGAGGTCGGCCGCGGAGGCTCCACCGACGACTCCGGCCTAGGCCGGGACCTGGCGCCGAAGGATTCCGGCGATGTCGGGCGCAACCGAAGCCTTCTCGGCGGGATTTCCCAGTGTATCGGTCGAGTAGACCTCGTCGGTCACGGCCTTGATCCGCTCGAAGGCGTCGCGCAGGAACAGCCCGTGCGTGCACGTCGCGCTGACCGCCCCGACGCCCTGGGCCGTGAGGAGCTTCGCCGCCTCCACGATCGTTCCGCCGGTAGTGATGACGTCGTCCACCAGGACGACCTGCTTGCCCTTGAGCGGTACCGGGAGCTCGTCGGGCATGGTGAGCTCCACATGCTCAGAATCGATTCGGTGCTTGTCGAGCGCGAACCAGGGCTTGTCGAGCAGCTGAGCCATGCGGCGGACGCGATCGATCCCTCCCCGGTCGGGAGAGACGAGCACGTCGGTCGGTCGTTCGCGCAGGAGCCGCGCGATGGCCGGGATGCCGCTCGCCTCGAACGCCGGTTTCGTGAAGTGCGTCAGCGTCTGGGACGAGTGAAGATCCACCGTGATGACCACGTCGGCGTTCAGCTCGACGAGACGGCACAGGGCCCGGGCGCTCACCGGTTCGCCGGGAAAGAACTGACGGTCCTGCCGGGCGTACCCGAAGTAGGGTACGACGACGTAGAGCTTGCGTGCGCCGGCCTGGCGCACAGCGTCCCCGAGCAGGAGGAGTTCGATCAGGTCGGCATCGGTCCGGGTCGATTGGACGATGACGACGTCGTCACCCTCCATCCGGCCCCCAACGCGCAGGTAAATCTCCCCGTCCGGGAACCGCTTGAGGAACGGGATGGCGAACGGCGCGTTGCCGAGCTCTCGGGAGACCCGCTCGGCGAGCGCGGTCGATGCGGTGCCGCCGATGACGTGCATCCGGACGATTCCCGTCGGGCGGGACCCCGGTACCAAGAAAAGGGTTGCTCAGGGCGTGCCTCGGCACGTGGCATGACGGAGGGCGGGCGCTCAGAGCTCGTCGTCGTCGTTCGCCGACTTCCGCTTCGATCGCGAGCGCTTCACCTGGGGACGAGGCCGACCCTGGCGACGCGCGGTGGACTTCGAGGTCGAGTGCTTTCCCTCCTCCGCGCTGAGGTCGTCGTCCTCCTCCGAGCGACGCCACGGCTTGAGCGAGCTCGTCCGCTTCGGGGGAGTCTCCTCCTCTTCGCTCTCCTCGTCGGCCTCGTCGCCTGCGGCGTCGGCGGCCTGCGTCTCGTCCTCCTGGCGACGTAGGTCCGACTCGACGCCCTCGCGGCGCAGGAGAAAATGGATGCCGAACGCGAGCACGATCAATCCGACGATCGTGAGACCGAGGTACTGCCAGGACTGGGGCGGTACTTTCGAAGCATCCCCCGAGATCGCGAGCTTGAGGCCCCCGACCCAGGGGATCATCCCCCGCGCGACCCCGACGATCCACCCCGGTTCGACCAGCGAGCTGATCGCGGGGGTCGTGACGCCCTGCTGGTCGGGCACGCCGATGCAGTTGTTCGGCCCGAGGCACCCGAAGTTGTTGTCGCCCATCGTGACGAAACCGGAGTGTTGCCCGAGCGCCGCGGCGCCCAGGTCGAGGGAGAAACTGACGCTCATCCAGCCGATGCGGTACAGGTTCAGCGTGCCCGTGAGATCGGTGGTGCCGCAGTCGTTCGGCGTTCCCGGAGTGGAATAGATCGCGTCGGAGGCATTCCCGCACGGGAGCCCGCCGAGGTCGGATGCGTTGTACGAGTTCGTCGCGGGGTTGTAGACGAGATAGAGGATCGAACGATGGATGACCGGTGTGCCGGCGATACCGTTGGGTTGGTACAGTAACACGTCGCCGTACTCTCCGTACGTTTCGTAGCCCGTACGCACTCCGACGACATACGGGGAGATCTGATCGAAAGGAATTTTCTGGGCCAAGACCAGATCGCCCGCATTGATGAGCCCCGGGGTATCGCCGGATCCGTGCTGCATGCTGTTCGATTCGATCACGTAGATCGGAGGCCAGTTCTGAGTATAGGCAAAGAGCGCGACGAGCAAGACGACGATGATCGCTAGCGCGACGAGCGGTTCGAAGTAGAGCGAATCCCGTGCGCGCCAGTAGATCGGTTTCCGATCGACGGGGGCGGCGCTCTCCCCCTCCTCGTCTTCGCCCTCCTCCTCGCCCGACTTCCACTTCTGGACCGGCCGCGAGCCGTTCGACTTCTTCTTCCGAGGGCTCGGGGAGGAGCTCCGACGTCGGGTCTTGGCCTTTTCCTCTACCTCCACGTCATCGAGGTCGGGATCGTCGTCCGGATCCCCGGCCGAGGATTTGGACGAGGCCATGGCAAGCCCGTTCGACGGGTCGAACCTTAACCCTTCCAGTCGACGGGCACGACCGCCCGAGTTCGCGGGCAGGGGCGCTCGTCGAGGAACTGAACCCTTATCTCCCGACCCGGGCCAACCTCACGAAGACGGGCCGGCGGAGCTTCCGATGCGACGTATCGACATTTCCATGCCGCTCTTCCCCGGGATGCCGGCGTTCCCGGGGGATCCGCTCTTCGCGACCGAGCGCTCGCACGCGCTCGACCGGGGAGATCCGTACAACCTATCGGCGCTTCGACTCGGCTCGCACACCGGCACGCACGTCGATCCGCCGGTCCACTTCCTCCCCGGTGGGCTGACGATCGACCGGATCGATCTCTCCCAGCTCAACGGGCCCTGTCGCATCGTGGATGTCGCCGGCAGCGAGATCGGTGTTCCCGCGCTCACCTCGTTGCCCCCCGGAACCGAACGCGTACTCCTGCGTACGCCGAACTCGGCGCGATGGCGGGAGCGCCTCGAGTTCTTCCCTGAGTACACGGCGCTCGCGGCCGGCGGGGCCCAGCTGCTTGCCGATCGCGGGGTCCGGCTGGTGGGCATCGATTCGTTGTCGATCGAACGGGACCCGTCCGGGAAGTTCCCGGTCCATCACCGGCTCTTGGGGTCCGGGGTCCTCATCCTCGAAGGATTGCTCCTCGCCGACGTGGTCCCGGGCGAGTACGAGCTCACCTGCCTGCCCTTGAACCTTCGCGCGGGGGACGGCGGTCCGGCGCGCGCCCTGCTGAGCACCCCCTAGGCGGTCCGATGTCCCTCGCGCCCCCGGGTCCCGGTCCAATCCCCCTCCCGCTCGACACCGCGCCGTTCTACATCCTGCTCGCCACGCTCGGGCTCTTCGTGCTCATGCTGCTGGTGCTGCGGGCGTACTACCCGAACCGCAAGCGAGGCTTCGAGGGGTACCTCGAGGCGGCCGGGGTGAGCCTCGTGTTCCTCGCCTTCGCCGTCGTGTTCGTCGTCGTGCTCGCGATGCGCTATCCGACGGGGAACACGACCGCGCACGCGTTCTACGCCACGGTCCTCACCGGGTACTGGCTCGCGTTCGCCATCCCCGTCGTCACGGTCGGGAGTTCCGTGCAGGCCCGGACGCGCGGATCGATCGCGTGGCTCGTGCCGTCGATCCTGATCGCCGTCGGGATGTTCTTCGGTCTCTTCGCCTACTACTGCTCGACTCACTAGGGGCGGCGCGGCCGGATCAGGCGTCGCGCTGGTCCGGCGGGAGGAGGTCGGGGATACCATCCTCGATCGGGTAGTCGACCGCACACTGGGGGCAGCGCAGCGTTCCGACGACGATCTCCGTCCCGTCGCGCTGCGTGGCCGTGAGCGAGAGTTCGCCCCGACAGACCGGACAGCGGAGGATCTCCATCAGTTCGGGCTTCATCGTCCGCCGGCCTCCACGATACCGTAGCCGATGAGCCGCCAGGCATTGAGCCGGCGGGAGATTGCGACGCGGCTTCCCGGGAACACGGTGACGGCTCGATTGAGCGCCAGCTCGACCTCGTCGCCCCGCGCGCTCGTGACCTTCCCGGCGGCGACGGTCGTCCCGACGGTGATCGCGAGAAGTTCGCTCGTGCGGATCCGCTCGACCTTGATCTCGCGCTGCGCGCCCAGCACGCGGTCGAGCAGGGTGGCCTTCAGCCGGATCTTCTGACTGACCGGGGGAAGTGTGCCCGCGGTACCGATGAGTCGACCGGTGAGGCCGTCGCCCTTCGCGAGGGACGGATCCAGCGCGGTGCCGAGCGCCGCCAGTCCTCCCGGATGCAGCTCGTCCCACTCCTGGCCACCCGAGATGATCGACGTGACCTTGGTGTGCAGCGATTCGGTCGCGGTCGTGCCCTCCGCGGAGCGGCCCGGTCGGATCTCGATCTCCTCGCCCAGCGAGATGCGCCCCTGCAGGAGGGAGCCGCCCAGCACGCCGCCCCGAAGGTCGCGGGGCCGCGTGCCCGGCCGGTTGACATCGAACGAGCGGGCGACGTACATCAGGGGAGGTTTCGCCGCGTCCCGGGGCGGGGTGGGGATGGTCGCCTCGATCGCCCCGATGAGCGCATCGATGCCGACCCGGTGGTTGGCGCTGACCGGGATCACGGGCGCACCGGCGATCGGCGAGCCCTTCAGGAATTCGACGATCTCTCCATAGTTCTCGGCCGCGGCCTCGGGCGAGATG
>Ga0187782_10000922_pt1 | contig 20865 bp, 18 predicted proteins | sample 0715_SJ02_MP15_2_FD_132454 | JGI IMG/M metagenome (GOLD analysis project Ga0187782, IMG submission 132454) | Tropical peat soil microbial communities from peatlands in Department of Meta, Colombia - 0715_SJ02_MP15_20_MG | ecosystem: Environmental > Terrestrial > Soil > Wetlands > Peat | place... | reverse complement strand
GGCAAGGGTGAGAGACTAAAGCCCTCGCAAGCGAAGGAAATGATGGAGCCGGGCAGCAGACCCCCTCAAACAACGCTTAATTTTGCGGAACGCTCTGGAGGCCGGAGGCGTAAAGCGTCAGACCTGCTCTGCCGAGCGCCTCCCCCCATGAGCCGCACCCAACAGCTCCCGCGATTGGAGCACGCTTTTCGTCTTTTCGTTGAAGAGCGCGATGTTTCTCAAGAGGTATCCGAGGTGTTTCCCCATATGCTGCGTATAGATGGAAAGGATCATTTTCAGGTTTATCATCCCGGCCTCGGGGTGTTTCACGCAATATCCTTCCATTTCAGCGTCGCTCATCTGCGAAACGTGCGCCACGGTGATCTTTCTCAAGAGCCGGATAATCTCCAGGGAGTCCCCTGTCTCCTGGCTGCCATATCGCAGGAGACGGTTGTTGTGATCCACATCGCCCCCGCCCAAAAGGAGCTCTATACCGTTGTCAATGATTGAGCTCCTGTACCTGATGAAGGCCCTGATCTCCACGTCGGCCAGATGGGCCACGTGTTCCCCGATAGACCACGCATCCTTGAGATCAGGCACAAAGTCGATCACCGCCTGATCCAGGTTGGAGACGACCCCCTTAAGCCTGGGATAGTCTCCGGAGTATCGCGCAAGCAGCTCAGCTCTGTCTTTGATCTCATAGTAGTCCATCCATTCCTCCACCGTACGAACTACAATCAGGTCCTCCCACTGGGGACGCCGGGAGCCCTCCTATGAGGCAAGAAGGGGGATAGGGTCCGCCGGAAGCTTTCCGCTCCCTTTTCGCATTGAACGGTATCATGCTTCGTCTCGGTGGTCAAGGAGTTTTCCGGAAGGAGGGATGCAGTGCGGCAAGGCAAAAGGAGCACTTGGGGGGAAAGCAACTTCCCGCGAAACGGAAAAGAAGCTCACCGGGTTCTGTCGAAAAAGCTGAAGGAAAGGCAGGTGCGCGTGCAGTGCCTACTGGCCGAAAATAGCCACCGACTTTTGCGCGAGGAGCAGGAAGTCCCGGGGAAAAATACCCAGATAGAGCAGGGCTCCCACGCTCACCAGCATCACGAGCACATAGACGGGTGACATGTCCACCTTGCCCAGGTCCTTGACAGGCTCCTTGAAATACATGTACATCAGGACCCTGAGGTAGTAATACGCTGCCACAGCGCTGTTGAGCATGCCGATCACCGCGAGCCAGTAGTACTCTCCCTTGATAGCATCGCTGAAGATATAGAACTTCCCCGCGAAACCTGCCAGGGGCGGTATGCCGGTGAGGGAGAGGAGGAATATGGTCATGCAGAGCGCTATGAACGGGTGGCGGCTGGCGAGACCGGCGTAGCTGTCTATGTCCTCATGGGCTTCACCCTTCCGTCCGAGCAGGATAACCACGGTAAAGGCGCCGAGGTTCATGAACGTATAGGCCAAAAGGTAGTAGAGCACGCTCGATGAGGAGAGCCTGTCGCCCGTTACGAAAGCGATGAGGATGTAGCCTGCATGGGCGATGCTCGAATAGGCAAGGAGGCGCTTCATGTTGTTTTGCAAAAGCGCGGTGATATTTCCCACGCACATGGTGAGAACTGCCATGAACCAGAGAACTCCTGACCACTCGGAGATGAGCGGGTAGAATGCCGTGTAGAAGACCCTGAGGAATGCGCCGAAGGCCGCCGCTTTTACCCCTGTGGCCATGAAGACGGTAACCGACGTGGGGGCGCCCTCGTATACGTCAGGGGTCCACATGTGGAACGGGACCGAGGCGATCTTGAAGCCGAAGCCCACGATGAGAAAGGCGATGCCCGCCAGGAATATCGCGTTGCCCCCGAGCCCTCTGCCGATTGCGGCCGCCCGCACAGCCTGAATGTCGATCGTTCCGGACGAGGCGTAAATCAACGCGATGCCGTAGAGGAAGAAAGCCGTGCCAAAGGACCCAAGGAGAAAGTACTTGAGCGACGATTCAACTGCCCTCAAGCTCCCCTTCAAAAGACCGCAAAGGATGTAGATGGAGAGGGACATCACCTCGAGGCCGATGAAGATCGTCACGAAGCTGTTCGACGACACCATCACCATCATGCCGAGAACCGCAAAGAGGAGAAGCGAGTAATATTCCCCTGAGACGATCCCCTCCCTTTTCGTATAGCTGAGCGAAACGAGGGAAACCAAAAGAAGGATCGTGAGGAATATGTATTTCAGAAACGTGCCGAAATCATCGACCACGTAGAGCGCATTGAAGAGATTGACTCTCGCGCCCCAGAGACCCACGGCGAAGTAGAAGGCCACCACCCCGCCCACGAGCGTGAGGACCCCGGCTGCCAAACTCGGGCCCTTCGCCTTCCTGAAGGCCGAAAATAGAAGCACGATGAGGCCGAGAACCGTGACCGTAATCTCAGGTACGATCCACTGGAAATCCGATGTGCTCGGGACAATATTCATCGATCATCCTTTAACGGCTGCCCGGCGAGAGCCTCAAGGGCAGCCGACCCGGCGGGCTTCCCTTCCATGGTCAGGTACGACGCATACCTCTGCTTCACGAAACCGAGATAGTCGTGCACAGACGTGTCCATCTTCCTGAAGAACATCTTCGGATAGACGCCCATGAGCACGATGAAGAAGACGACGCAGCAGAGGATCAGCACCTCCCTTTTGCCGATATCCTTCACCTGCCTGTTCTCCTCCCGCTTGATCTCCCCAAACATCACCCTCTGGTACGTCCAGAGCATATAGACCGCCCCCAGAACGACGCCAGAGGTCGCCACGATGCCGTACACCATGTGCGCCCGGAAAGCTCCAAGGAGGATGAGGAACTCACCGATGAAACCGTTCGTGCCGGGAAGAGCGATCGAGGAAAGGGTGACGATCATGAAGAAAACGGCAAAAAGCGGCATGGACGCGGACAACCCCCCGAAATCGGCGATCATCCTCGTATGGCGCCTCTCGTAGAGCATGCCGATCAAGAGGAAGAGGCCCCCCGTGCTTACCCCGTGATTGAGCATCTGGTAGATGCTCCCCTGTACGCCCTGCATGTTGAACGCGAACATGCCGAGCATCACATAGCCCAGGTGGCTCACGCTCGAAAAGGCCACGAGCCTCTTCACGTCCGGCTGCATCATGCTGACGATGGCGCCGTAAATTATGCCGATAATGGCGAGGATGGAGATGAGGGGGGTAGCGTCGAAGGCCGCCTTGGGAAAGAAAGGAATAGCGAAGCGGAGGAAGCCGTATGTGCCCATTTTCAAAAGCACGCCTGCGAGGATCACAGACCCTGCGGTCGGCGCTTCCGTATGTGCGTCTGGAAGCCACGTATGGACCGGGAACATGGGCACCTTGATCGCGAAGGAGAGGGCAAAAGCCCCGAAGAGCCAGTACTGGAGCCCACCCGGTACAGTCGCATTGTAGAGATCGAGGACATTGAACGTGTAGAGGCCCGTGGCTTTGTGATACTGGAAGTACAGGGCGAATATTGCAAGGAGCATCAGGACGCTCCCCGCCATGGTGAAGAGGAAGAACTTAATTGCTGCGTAAACCCTTCTCGGCCCTCCCCAGATGCCGATGAGGAGGTACATGGGTATGAGCATCAGCTCCCAGAAGATATAGAAAAGGATGAGGTCCAGGGAGCATAAGGTGCCTACCATCGCCGTTTCCAAAAAGAGGAACGTGACGAAATACTCCTTCACCCTACTCTCTATGGCCTTCCACGAAGCGAGCACGCAGAGCACCGTGAGGAAGGTCGTCAGAAGGATGAGGAGGAGGCTGATGCCGTCTATCCCGAGGGAGTAGCTCATGCCCCATTCGGGGAACCACTGGGCCTTTTCCACGAACTGCATGCCCGAGGCCTTCTCGTCGAAAAAGAAGAAGAGAGGCAGAGAGAGCGCGAACTCGATGAGGGAGAAGACCAGGGTGAAGCTCCTGATGAAGGTCTCATGCTTCCTATTGACAAAGAGGAGGAGGATTGCCCCGAGGAGGGGCACATAGATGAGCGTGCTCAATATGGGAAAGGAAAGCTGGTTCATACCGGACCTACAAGATCACCTTTATTATGAGATAGCCGAGGAGCGCTATGGCGCCCGCTATCATCCCGAAAGCGTACCCCTGAACATATCCCGCCTGGATGAGCCTGATGAGACTGCCCACGCCTTGCAGGACGTAGGCGATGCCGTTCACCGTCCCGTCTATGAGTATCTCGTCCACAACCCTCTTGAAGAACGTACCCAACCCGAGGAGTCCCCTCACAAAGATGGCGTGGTACAGCTCATCCACGTAGTACTTGTTGTTGACCGTGCGGAAGACCCGCGGGAAGCTCTTCACGAAGCGCGCCGGCAGCTCCGTGCGCTTGATATAGAGGTAGTAGGCGATGAAGATGCCGACAAGGGCGACGACGATTGCTGCAACCATGAGCGTGCCCTCGACAGACCCCTGAGCCTCAGCGCCCTCTGCGGCATAGGCCGTTCGGACGAGGTGGATAGCGGGCGAAGCTGCGTGCGTGGTGCGGCCGACCACGGGCTCGAGCCACTGCTCGAGCCTGTTCTCCCCTCCCAGTATCCGCGGGACCCCTACCCAGCCGCCCACCACGGAGAGCACCGCGAGGATCACAAGGGGTATGGTCATCACCTTGGGAGACTCGTGGATGTGCTGCTTTACCTCCTCAGAGGCGCGGCACTCGCCGAAGAACGTCCTGAAGAGCATCCTGAACATGTAGAAGGCCGTAAGGCCCGCCGTGACGGCCCCTATGATCCAGAAGAGCGGCCCCTGGCTCTCGAATGCCTTTCCCAGTATCTCGTCCTTGCTAAAAAAACCGGACAGAGGGAAGATGCCTGCAATGGCGATGCAGGCAATGAGAAACGTCCAGAAGGTGACGGGGATTCTCTTGCGCAAGCCCCCCATCTTCCGCATGTCGAGCTCGCCGCTCATGGCGTGCATCACGCTGCCTGCGCCGAGGAAGAGGAGGCCCTTGAAAAAGGCGTGCGTCATGAGATGGAAGATGCCTGCCGAGAATGCGCCCACGCCCACGCCGACAAACATGTAGCCGAGCTGGCTCACCGTCGAATAGGCGAGGACCCTCTTGATGTCGTACTGGGCGCACCCTATGGTTGCTGCGAAGAGCGCGGTGAGGAGCCCCACGAGGGCCACGATGAACATGGTAGTGGGTGCCATGACGAAGAAGAAGTTGAGCCTCGCGATCATGTACACCCCTGCGGTGACCATGGTGGCCGCATGGATGAGGGAGCTGACCGGCGTCGGGCCCTCCATGGCATCGGGCAGCCATACATAGAGGGGAAGCTGTGCCGATTTCCCCGTGGCGCCGATGAAGAAGAAGAGCGTGATCAGGCCGGCGGTCGCACCCGTGAGGAGGTGCGCGTTCTTCTGAAGCTCACCGAAGTTGACCGTCCAGACCCCCTGCGAGCCTAGGCTCGTCACGAGGAGGAAGATCCCGAGGAGGAAGCCGAAGTCACCCACGCGGTTGACGATGAAGGCCTTCTTGCCCGCATCGGAAGCGCTGTCTTTTTTGTACCAGAAGCCGATGAGCAGGTACGAGCACAAGCCCACGCCCTCCCAGCCAACGAACATGAGGAGTATGTTGTTCGCCGTCACGAGGGTGAGCATCATGAAGACGAAGAGGTTCAGGTACGTGAAATAGCGGGCGAAGCCTTCGTCATCGTGCATATACCCGACGGAATAGACATGGATCAGGAAGCCGACGCCTGAGACGACGAGGCACATGACGATCGAGAGGGCATCTATGCGAAAGCCCACGTGGGCAGCGAACTCGCCGGAGACGATCCAGTCGAATGCATTCATCTCGAAGACGCGCGCATCGGCCGGGAGGCGCAGGAACTCGAGAAAGACAGCGGCAGACACGACGAAAGAGCCAAGGATGGCGAGGCATGCCACCCACGAAACCACTGCCTTGGGGAACTTGCGCCCGAAAAAGGCGTTGATGAGGAAGCCGGCGGCGGGAAATGCGGGGATGAGCCAGATATAGTCAGCCATCTCTTCCCTAACCCTTCAGAAGATTGATCTCGTCCACGTCGATCGTGCCCTTCTGCCTGAAGATGAGCACGAATATGGCGAGGCCTATGGCCGCTTCCGCAGCGGCAACCGTCATGATGAAGAAAACGAAAACCGCACCGTCGATGGAGCCGAGCATATTGCCCGCTGCGATGAACGCGAGATTCGCGCCATTCAGCATGAGCTCTATGCACATGAAGACGATGATCGCATTGCGCCTCGTGATGACGCCGATGGCCCCGATGGTGAAGAGGGCTGCGCTCAGCCCAAAGTAAAGGCTATTCGGTATTTCATGCAGCATACGCTCTCCTATTCCTGCCTGCGCCGGGCCAGCACCACAGCCCCGATGAGACCTATCAAGAGGAGAATCGACGCGATCTCGAAGGGGAAGAGGTATTTCCCATAGAGGCTGGCGCCAACGGCAGCCACGCTGCCCATCTGCGGCAGGCTCACACCGGAGGCTTTCCCGGCGCTCCCGGGGAAAGAGTAAAGGACGGCCCCTGTCTCGAGAAAGAGTATCACCGTGATAAAGGCGCCTACGACCTTGCCGCCAGTGACGCGGCTTCGACGCACGGACTCCTTCTCCAGCTGGATGAGCATGATGACGAAGATGATGAGCATCATGATAGCGCCCGCGTAGACCATAACCTGGGCAATGGCAATGAACTGGGCGTGGAGGGTCAGGTAGATCACGGCGAGGGAGAAGAAGGCCACGATGAGCCAGAGGGCGCAATGGATAGGGTTCCTCCTCGTCACCATCATGATCGCAGAGAAGAGGGCGACGAGGCTCGAGGCCAAAAAGACGACCCATCTGAAAGCGGGATCGATAATGGTGAAATCCATCATTCCTTCCCCTCGTACATGGACAGCAGTTTTTCCTTGGTGAGGGTAAAGTCCTGCCGGCTGTACTTCACGTATTCGTAGCCCTTGCCGAGCTTGATCGCATTGACGGGGCAGGCCTCCTGGCAATAGCCGCAGAAGATGCACCGCAGCTCATCTATCTCGTAGCGCATGGGGTATCTCGTGCCGTCTGTCCGCTCACCGATCTCCAGGTATATGCACCTGGAGGGGCAGATGGCCACGCAGAGGCCGCACGCCACGCACGTCGTCTCGCCGGAGGCGTCCTTTTCGAAGTAGTGTATGCCCCTCCAGCGCGGAGACAGGGGTTTTCTCTCCTCCGGGTATTGAACGGTGATGGGCCGGGAGAAGGTCCTTCTCAGGGTCAGCCAGAGACCTTTCAGGAGGGGTATGATCATAGGCTCATCTACCTCAACGCCACCACGAGAGCAGTCACGACCACATTGGCGAGGGCCAGGGGCAGCAGGATCTTCCAGCCGAGCTGCATGATCTGGTCATACCTGAGCCTCGGAAACGTGCCTCTCTCCCAAATGAAGAAGAATATGACAACGCAAACCTTGATAAAGAACCAGAGCGGTCCGGGCAAGAACGGCCCCAGCCAGCCGCCGAGAAAGAGCGTGGTAACGAGGCTCGCCACCACGATCATGTGCACGTATTCCGCCATGAAAAAGAGGGCGAATTTCATGCTGCTGTACTCTATGTTGAAGCCGCACGCCAATTCACTCTCCGATTCGGGCATATCGAAGGGCGTCCTGTTGATCTCTGCAAGACCCGCAACCAGGTAGAGGAGGAAGGCAAAGGGCTGATAGACCACGAACCACATGTGGCGCTGAGCCTCGACGATGTCGGTGAGGCGCAATGAGCCGGCAAGGATGATGGTGCCGATGATGATGAGGCCTAGGGACGTCTCGTAGCTGATCATCTGCGCAGCCGCCCGAAGGGCGCCCAGGACACCGTACTTGCTCCCCGAAGACCAGCCGCCAAGAACAATGCCGTATTCGCCGAGGGTTGCAAAGGCAAAGACGAACAGGATCCCTATGTCCACATCCCCGATCACAAGCTTCACGGCCCTGCCGAAAACATGGATCGTGCCCCCGAAAGGGATGACCGCGAACATGGCGAGTGCTGCACAGACCGCGATCATGGGCCCCAGGACGAAGACAGCTTTGTCCGCATTGGCAGGCACTATGTCTTCCTTGGTGAGCGCCTTGATCCCGTCGGCCACGGGCTGGAACAGACCGAACGGGCCCACCCTGTTCGGCCCGCGCCTGATCTGCACCCTGCCGAGGATCCTTCTTTCCGCCAGGGTCAGGTAGGCGAAGAAGGTGAGAAGACAGCCGATGACCACGCCGCACTTGATGAAAGATTCAATGAGGAAGAAGAGCGTATCCATCATTTACCCCTTCCGCACCTTCACCGCGATCCATTTCGCGGGTGTTGTCGAGAGCTTGAGCGCCTCGCGCCTGTCCCTGAAAACGAGGTATTCGAGGACCCGGCGCCTGAGACCCTCCTTTATGGATATGGGCTTCTGCAGCACGCCGCTCTCCGACTCTACCTCCACGATGTCTCCCTCAACGAGGCCCAGGTTTGCCGCATCCTCAAGGGACATGTTGAGCTTGTCCTCCGAGACCGGGTAGGCAGGGTGCTGGTATACGGTTGAGATGCCCGTGGAATAGGCCTCCTTGTCGATAATGTGGTGATTGATAAAGACGTCCCTCAGGATGAGGAGATAGTCCCCTTCGATGGGAAACGCGGAAGCCATTGGCCGCGCGTCGAACCGCACCTGGTGCCGGGCCACGCCGAGCGCTTCCGGGGCCTGAACGCCGCCCGCGATAAAGCCCATGTCTCTCAAGCGCTCGGTCACCTGTCTTGGACCTATGTGGCGGGGGCCCCCCAGGCGGCCGAGAAGCTCCTGGAGGAACCGGAATCCCTGCCACGGGAGGCCTGAGGTCATCCGAGAGAACCTCCGCACATGCCCGTCTTCGGCGAAGAACGTGCCTTCTTTCTCCATGAACAGCCCCGTGGGCACCACGAGGTCCGCGTAGTCCATGACGTAGGTGGGGAAGACATCGGCGGCAAGCACGAATGCCTTTTCCTTGAGCAGCGCAGCTACCCTCTCCCCGTTCAAGTAGTGGAAAGGGTCCTCCTCGTAAAAAAAGAGGCCAGACACGCTCCCGTCGGCCAGTACCTCGTGGGGCGCGATCGCGCCCTCCAGGATCGAAGCAGCGCCTACTGCATTGGCCTGCCGAGCGATCGCCATGACTTGCCCTTTTTTGTCGATACCCTTCAGCACACAGAGGTTGAGGAGCGCTTTCAGGCTTTCGATGGAGGCGCCCACCCCGGAGCCGATGATGACCGCCATGTTCGATGCGCGGCAAATCATCCGGAACATCCTGTCGAAAGCCTCAGGCTCGATTCCCGACACCTTGAGGGCCCGGTCCACATCGAGGGACTCGAGGGCCTGGGCCAGAGAGGCGAATCCCTCGATTGCCTCGCTTTCGGCCTCATGCCTCCCTTGCTCTGTGAGCCGCCGGGAGACGGCATTGAAGAGGAAGGCGTCGCGGCCCGGCCGCACCTTGAGGTGTGCGTCCGCGATCGCCGCGAGGGCAGTCGGGGACGGGTCTACGACGACGATCCGCGCTCCTCCCAGCTTGACTGCCTCACGCACCCTGTCAGCGAGGACATGATTGTTCGAAAGAAGGTTGGCCCCTGCCACGAGGATCAGGTCCGCCCCTGCCAGGGCGTCGTATTCGTAGGTCGGGCGGATGCCCATGTCCCGGCACTGGTTAAGGACTCTTCCGGTATGGTAGAAGCCGGAGGTGGAGAGGACCGATTTCTTGAAGCGGCCCGCGATCTGGCGGATCATGAGAATCTCTTCGTTCGTGGCCCTGGGTGAGACAATGAAGCCTATGCCCTTCCCTTCCGCGTCGAGCCTGGTGAGACGTTCATAGGCAGCGTCTACTGCGGAGGAAAGGCTCAAAGGGCCTTCCTTCGACGCAGGCTCCTGAAGGCGCGCCCCATGGTTCACGAAATCACAGCCAAACCTGCCGAGGACGCAGAGAGAGCCTCTATTCGGCATGTTCGCCGTATCCTGGATCACATCCGTCACCCGGCCGTCCTGAAATACGTCCAGCGCGAAGGTACATCCGAACCCGCAGTGGGGACACGTGGTGCTATGGCGCTCCACCTGCCAGGGTCTGCTCTTGAGGGGGCTTGAGTTCTCCGTCAGGGCCCCTACGGGGCAAACGAAGAGGCACTCGCCGCAGGAGATGCAGTTGCGCGGATTCGTCGGCGCCATTCTCGCATCGATGCCCGTCTCTACGAGGTCGAGGACGCTCCTCCCCGATACCTCCCTGCACGCCTGAATGCAGCGCAGGCAGAGGACGCAGCGGTTTTCCCAGTACTTGATGAGGGGCGTCGCGTAGGCGTCGACCTTGGTGTCCCTCTGCACCGAAAAATCAGCCTTCTCGATCCGGTGCTCGAAGACAAGGTCCTGCAAAGCGCACTCGCCCCCTGCGTCGCAGATGGGGCAATCGAGGGGATGATATGCGAGGATGAGCTTCAGGTAGTCCTGCCTCATGGCAAACAGCTTGTCCGACTGCGTCAGGATTGACATGCCTTCCAGGGCTGCAGTGTCGCACGACGCCATGGGGTTCGCGTAGCCTTCCGCCTCGACGAGGCAGATCCGGCAGGAGCCCAAGGGGAGAAGGTTCTTATGGAAGCACAGGGTTGGAATGTATATCCCGTTATCCCGGGCCGCCTCCAGGATCGTCTTCCCCTCGCTCGTCTCTATCTCTTTTCCGTCTATCTTCAGTCGCACCATGCTAGGAACTCTTGAGCGCTACCATACCGATGCGATAGCATCTGAGGCACCTTCCGGCCTCTCTCACCGCCTCGTCCGTCCTGAACCCCTCCTCCACCTCATCGAACGTCCACTTTCTCTCTACCGGGTCCATCACCCTCAGCTCTATCCGGGACTCGCCCCCGGAAATGCCGAGATCCTCGTCTTTTTGATAGACCTTCACCTTGGCAAACAGGTCATTGAACCTCTCCCCATCGAAGGGGACGAGGTCTCTGCCGCGCAGGTACTGATCTATCCTCCACGCAGCCCGTTTCCCGTTTCCGCATGCCCTCACGAGGACGTCCGGTCCGGTCTCGCAGTCACCGGCAGCGAAAATGCCCGGCTGCGAGGTCTGGAACGTCTCCTGGTCCACGAGCACGGTGTTCCATTTCGTCAGCTCCACCCCGGCAACTCCTGCCAAGAATGAGAAATCAACCGCCTGGCCGATGGCAGGAATGAGCACATCGGTCTCTATGACGAACTCCGAGCCCGGCACAGGCACCGGCCTTCTCCTTCCGCTCTTGTCGGGCTCTCCGAGCTCCATGCGTATCAACTCGACAGCGACAACCTTACCTTCCTTCTCGATGATCCTCGTGGGGTTGCAGAGGTAGTGGAAGGTCACCCCTTCCTCCTCTGCGTCGTGGATCTCGACCTGGTCCGCCGGCATCTCCGTCTTGGTCCTCCTATAGACGAGGTTGACGTCCGGCTTTCCGATTCGGAACGAGGATCTCACGCAGTCCATGGCCACGTTCCCGCCGCCCACCACAACGACCTTCTTGCCCTCAGGATAGGGGTCCCTTCCCATATTGATGTCGAGCAGGTACTTGACCCCGGTGATGAAGCCCGCATACCCCTTGTCCTCGCCCTTGACCCCCATGGGCTGGCTAGCGTGGGCGCCCACGCCGATGAAGAGGGCGTCGAATTCTTTGCGCAGCTCCGGGATGGTCACGTCCTTGCCGACAACGGTGTTGTACCGGATCTCGACGCCTAAGTCCTCGACCAGCCGCGCCTCGCCCATGAGTATCCCGCGGGGGAGGCGATAGTCGGGGATGCCCACCGCAGCCATCCCCCCCGGTTCAGGCAGCCGCTCGAAGATAGTGACGCTGTAGCCCATCTGCCCTAAAAAATAGGCGCACGACAAGCCTGCCGGCCCTGCTCCTAAGACCGCAACCTTCTTGGCGGCCCGACCCTGCCTCGCAAGAGCAGGTTTCTTTCCTTTTTCAAGCTCGTAGTCGGCGGCAAAGCGCTTCAGGTACTTTATGGAGATGGCCTCATCTATGTTGGCCCGCCTGCAATTCGACTCGCACGGCCGCACGCAAACGCGGCCCAGGGTGCCGGCCATGCAAGTGTCTTCCCTGATGGTGGCCAGCGACTCACCGGGCTGCCCCTCGGCAATCTCCTCTATGTACTTCGGTATCTTCAGCTTCGCGGGGCAGGCGCTCATGCAGGGTGCGGTCACCGATACGCGGTACTGGGCCGAGCCCGATTTCCATCCCCCCTCCACGGACCGGTCGAAGCTCTCTTTGTAATAAATGAGCGCATCAATGAGGGGCTTCAGCCCTGTCTGGCCTATCTGGCACTTCGAGCCGTCCCTGATATACCGCGCGAGGCCCTTGATGCGGTCCAGGTCCGAGGGCCTTCCCTGCCCGCCGGTGATCTTGTTCATGAGATCGAGGATGATCCTCGTGCCCACCCTGCACGGGATGCACCTTCCGCACGACTCCCCCTGCACTGCCGCAACGTACTGGGAACACATATCGACCACGTCTATTGAGGCGTCCATGATCGCGAAGCCGTCCCAACCGATGAATGCCCGTATCTCTCCCAAATCGCCGAACTCTCCGGGCAAGGCGAGCCTCTTGGGCACGCCGTACTCTTCCGCGGCCCTTCCCCTGTTGTCAACCACTTCCCCCTGCCAGGAGCTGAAGACGATATTGGTCATCACCCTTACCTGTCGATCTCGCCGAGCACGATGTCAATGCTCCCTATGGCCGCTATGACGTCCGCTATCATTGACCCCACGATCATCTTGGGTAGGGCACCAATATTGAGGAACGACGGCGGCCTTATGCGGAACCTGAAGGGCTTGTTCGACCCGTCGCTCACGAGGTAGAAGCCGAGCTCGCCCTTGGACGATTCGATTGCCCCGTAAGCCTCGCCCCGGGGCGCGGAAAAAGATTCTTCCATCAACTTGAAGTGGCGTATGAGGGCTGCCATATCTTTCTGCACGTCTTCTTTGGGCGGCGCCACATAGCCGGGAGCCCGGGCGTTTATGGGACCCCCGGGCAGGCGCGACAAGGCCTGGTCGATGATCCTGTTCGACTGGCGCATTTCCCGCAGCCTCACGTCGTACCGGTCGAACACGTCGCCCCCCGTGCCCAAGGGGATCTCAAAGTCAAAATCTTCATAGGACGAGTAAGGAAAGGCCTTGCGCACGTCGTAATTGACGCCCGAGGCGCGAAGGACCGGACCGGTCACACCGTAGCTGAGTGCGTCCTCGCGCGTAAGGGGGCTCACCTTGACGGTCCGTCTCCTCCATATGATGTTCTTCGTGAGGAGGGTCTCGTACTCGTCTACCCTGCGCGGAAAATCTTTGACGAAGGACCTTACCATGCCCTCGAACTCGTCCGGGACATCCCTGGCCAGCCCTCCGATCCTGATGAAGCTCGGCGTGAGGCGCGCCCCGGTGACGCTCTCGATGATATCGGTGATGTACTCGCGCTCCCGGAACGTGTAGAAGAAGACGGTCATTGCCCCGATGTCGAGGGCGTGCGTGCCCAGCCAGAGGAGGTGGGCCGCGATCCTCTGCAGCTCTGCCAGGATCACCCTCAGATACTGGCCCCGCTTGGGCACTTCCAGGCCCAGGAGGTTTTCGCAGGCCAGGCAGTATGCGAGGTTGTTCGACAGCGCGCTCGTGTAATCGAGCCTGTCAGTGAGGGTGAGGGCCTGATGATACGTCTTGATCTCTGCAAGCTTTTCGACGCCCCGGTGGAGGTAGCCGATGAACGGCGTTGCCCTGACCACGATCTCCCCGTCGAGCTCGAGCTCTATCCTGAGCACCCCGTGCGTTGCCGGGTGCTGCGGCCCCATATTGATGGTCATGATTCTTCTATCTTCTGCCATCTACCTCTGTTCTTCTTCGAGCTCTATCTTGATGGGCTTGCCGAAGCCGAGACCTTCGGTAGGGAAATCCTTGCGCAGCGGGTGGCCGTCGAAATCCTCCACCATGAGGATTCTGCGCAAGTCGGGGTGGTTGTCGAAACGCACGCCGAACATGTCATAGGCCTCTCGCTCCAGCCAGTCTGCTGCCCCCCACAGGTCGCTCACCGTGGGGAGACGCTCGCCGTCCCCTATCCTCACCTTCATTGCCACCCTGTCTTTCATCTCCCAGGAGGTGAGCAGGTAGACCACCTCGAACCGCGGGTCCCGCGGATGATAATCGACGACAAAAAGGTCCGTCAGCATGGTATAGGCCAGGTCTTTCTCTGTCTTCAGGAAGAGAAGCGCGTCGCGGAGCTTGGCCTTGTCGACGATCGCATTCGTCTGATTGCCTGCTTGTTCCACGGTAACGAAGCCAGCAAACTGCGACTCCAGCCTCTTCACCGCCTTGTCGCTGATAGTGATCCCGGCCAATGTCATACCTTTTTTCCCGAAAGGCTGATGAGCCTTCTATTCTTGTCGAGCATACTCTCACCGGCGATCTTCTCCTGCAGCTTCATCAGAGCCTTAAGAAAGCTCTCGGGCCGGGGAGGACAGCCGGGGACATAGACATCCACTGGCACGACCTGGTCTACACCCTGTACGACGTTGTACGTCCTGAATATGCCGCCGCTCGACGCGCACGCGCCAAAAGCGATTACCCATTTGGGCTCGGGCATCTGCTCATAGATGCGCCTCAATATGGGCGCCATCTTCTTCGTAAGGGTGCCCGCCACTATCATGAGGTCTGCCTGACGGGGGGAGGGCCTCATCACCTCAGCCCCGAACCGGGAGAGGTCGTAGGTGGCCGATGCGGGGACCATGAGGCCTTCGATGGCGCAGCACGCAAGCCCGAACGACACGGGCCACAGCGCATTTTTCCGCGCCCAGTTGACGAAGAAATCAACGCTTCCCACGAGCACGTTCTTCTCTACTCCCATTCCAGGGCCCCTTTCTTCCAAACGTAGACATAGCCTATGAAAAGGATCGCGACGAAAACGATCATCTCCGCAAAACCGAAAAGCCCGAGCTTATTCGTGATGACCGCCCATGGATAGAGAAATAGGATCTCCAGGTCGAAGACCAGGAAAAGCATGGCCACGATGTAGTAGCGAATGGTGATTCTCCTCCGGGAAGGCCCGATGGAGACCATGCCGCACTCATAGGGAGACATCTTCACTTTCGATTGCGTCCTGTTGCCGAGCACGTACGAAAGGCCCACCACCACGAGAGCGAGCCCAGCGGAGAAGACGATCATCATGAGAATTGCAACGTACTGAAGCAAGGTAGCCTCTCCTTCTACGAACAGAAAGCTAAGAGGTCACGGCTCCCCTCAAGCATTCTGCCCCATCTGCTCCTCCCTCGTCAAGAAGCAAATGCTACGCCCCACGCCGCTGACGTTTCCTATGGAGAATCGCCGGTCCTACGACCGCGACCTCCACAGCAGTATGGCTGCGCTGCTAACGATACTGCCCATGGAGTACAAGGCGAGCCGGTCTTTTTGACGTACGTTCCAGTATACTACTATCGTGCAAAGAAAACCTCAACAACTATTTAGGGCTGACATTGTTTTTCATAGACTACGCCCTCTTAAGGAGCGCTCTGCGGGAGGGGAAAGGCCCTGGCGAAAAGCGCTCCAGCGTGGGCACAGGGACACTCTGGCGCGAGAGGCGAGTTCGACATATATTCTTTCATCGACGCTCATGAAGGAGGCACCGGTGCTTAAGTATCTCCTCTACGTGCTGCGCTGGGTGGTGCTCGCCATACCGGGGGCCCTGTTCTTCAACAGGGTCAAGCAGGTACTCGGCATTGAAGACGTGTATGTTGCCATGATGATCAGTCAGGCCATGATGGGCGCCATGGTCTACTTCATCGACAGGCTGATCTTCACCTCCGGCAGGGTCCCCATACCGTGGGAGGTGGGGCGGCGGGTAGCCTGCGCCGAGTGCGGCCGCGTGGGCACGTGCTACCGGGTTGCAGGGGCGCGCTGCTGCGATACGGCGGCGCAAGGCGAACACCCGCGTTTCCGCTGCGAGGATTGCGCTGTCAAATTGGCGCGGTAAAGATCGCAGCGCCTGGAGAAAAGGCTCATGAGGTCCGGTCCCATCAATTCTTGAGAGGAGGAAGCAATGGAAAGACGATGGTCTTACAAGAACTACCAGATCGAAGAGGGGCTCAAGCCCGGGAGCCGCCATTTCCAGTATTTCTACGTGGTCTCCCAGGAGGGCCGGAAGAGATCCAACTACTGCGTCTGGATAGAGGATGAGGCGCTCTCCCGCTTCGCATCGTCGGGCGACTTTGACGCCATCGTCTCGTCGCAGAGGGAGGCCTGGACCAAGTGGGTCACGAGCAAGATAGATGCGCAAGACTTCCACAACAAGGTGCTCAAGTTCGAAAAGGAGGGGGAAAAGGAGATCGAATTGTCTGAAATGACGACCCATCTCTCGATGGAGTAGAAGTCGCTACTCCAGGAACGGGCAGAGGAGCAGCCCTCCCAAGAACTGGTTTTCATTGAAGCCGCGATCGAGCTTGAGCCGGGAGCCTTTGCCGAGATGGCGCTCGAAGATGTCTCCGTAGTTGCCGACAGCGGAAAGGACGCGACGCTGCCAGGCAGGGTCGAGACCCAGGTTTGTTGCTTCGACGGGCATCGCGTCAGCTCCTCCCGCATACCACTCCGTTTCTGGCCGCTCGGCTGCGACGAGGGTGATCATTGTCCAGGCAACGATCGCCGACCACTGCCCGTCGGCCGTCCCTGTTGCGGCTACGATCGGGAAGACCGACAAAGGCTCGGGCAGGATACGGCTCGCCGGACCGTGCCCGTTGATTTCGAGGCGGCTCTCAGCGAGCGTCGTGACCTCTCCGGCGAGCGCGCGGCAGCGCTGCGCGCGGAAAGCGTCGTTCATCTCCCCCTCTTCGGAGAACGCTAGGCGGTGCCAGCTCTTGCGGGCCGCCTCAAAGTAAGCGTTGAGGCTCCGCCCGGCGGCGCTGCCGGCGAGGAAACATATACTCTCCCCTGCCAGGTCGCTCACGCTCCTTGCGGGAGAACCGGACGGAACCATCACGTTATGGGATTCCACGAAAACCACGGGACCTGGAACGATGCTGCCCGCGAGGTTCTCATCCGCGATCTCGGAGCCGGTGAGAAAAAAGACATCGTCAGTTTGAAAGCGCACCGCATCATACTGCTTCGGCGTCTCGTACCCGTGGTACTCGATGCGATCGGGAGAGCCGAGCACCGCGGCTGCAACAGCGCGGCAGACGTCGACCTCGAGGCCTGCGAATTGCCCGCCGCCCCGGCCGGCAAGGCCGGGCCGCTCCGCACTGCCGCAGCGGACCGCGCCTCTGGCCTTGACGCGCTCGACCACGGAGCCGGCCCCGGCCAGCGGTGCATCGCAGACCATGAGTATGCCGACTAGGAGCGAGACCAGAGGCACAGCCCTTCTTCCACGCCCTATCCGGCAGGCTTCCGGAGGGCCGGGGCGGCAATGGGATCTCCCTGCCATTTTTGGGACCTCTAATTCCAATTCTCACTCGGCGCTATCTTTGTTGCCTTCGTCATGATTTAGAATTGGAATAATTCCCCTCCGGGTACGTGCCCGGCAGCGGGTTGAAGCCTGGCGGCGGTATGGTGTCGGGGATCTGCCGGCGCACATCCTCAGGTACGATGCCTATTGACCGGCAGCCGTTCCCGTTGTAATGGGGCAGCGAAAACACGTCCTTATCCGGGATCATGGCGAACGAGGCCGGCAGGCGCGCCTTCTCGCCTCTGAGGCGCATGGGATCGAACCCCGACAGCAGGCTGTCGGTGACAGGGGAGTTGATGTCCCGCGGCCCGAGGTACTTCTGCTGGAACCCCGGGGGGCCAAACCGGTTAAATGGCGGGCTATTGCCAGTCTTTAGGGCCTCGGCCTCGTCGGGAAGGCTCGCGAGCGCGGGCAGGCCGAAGATCTCGTTGACCGTCTCGATGATCGCGTTGTGGTCCCCTTCGGCATGGGAAACTGCGTGGGTCCGCGCGTAAGGCGAGATGAGGATCAGGGGCACGCGAATGCCGCGGGAGAGGGGCAGCCCGTCCGGGCCATAGGAGAGGATCCTCGGCGGAACGTGGTCATAGAAGCCGTCCGATTCATCATAGGCAATGATGATGACGCTCTTTTCCCAGAGCGCAGGGTCACCCGCTACGGCATTGATCACCCTTGCAGCCATTGCCTCGCTGATCTGCCTGTCCGAGTACGACGGGTGGTCGTCATCGCCAGCCTTGTACTTCTTGATCTCATCGATCTCTCCTTGCGGCATAGAGGGATTGGTGATCGGCGGCTCCATTCCCATCTGGTTCAGGTAGCCGCCCCTGATGTAGAAGACTCCCCTTTCCGGCAGGTCATGGCCGGCGATGTCAACGAAGAAATCCCTCATACCGCGGAAGCTCTGCCGAAGCTGCGGCGTGTCGGCCAGGTAGCCGAAATACTGAGGCCCGTTGTGGTGGCTCACATAAGATTCGTGGGAAGCTTCACCTTCCCCATCCGTTTCTTCGCAATCGTATCCTTCCTGGTACCAGCGCCAGTTGACGGGATCAAGCCCGCGCTTCTCGATATAGGAGATATCCTCTCCAATGTCTCCGAGGTCGGAAGAGGGTCTCAGGTTCGAGGCCATCGTGGAGGCGACGCCGCGGCCGAGGAGCGTGAGGGGCAGACTCGCGAAGGTCAGGTTCGGGGCGATATTGTAATCCTTGTAATCCTCCCTCCGGCTGCCTCTGGGTTGCTTGTCGTGCGCCGTCGTGTCGAATCGGGAGCCCCAAAAGGGTTGCGGATCCGTAACGACCGGAACGCCCTGGTCGGTCTCACGGGATTCCCTCTTTTCGTAGCCCTGGCTGCCGGGTCCGTGCCTGACCCATTGGGTCTCGCCTGACTGGCCGGCAATCATGGCGATTGCGTTGGGAGCCGAGGGCGTGTCCTCTGTGGCGAAAATATTATCGAAGATAGTGAAGTGGCTGGCCCACTTCCAGAAAAAGGGGATGGTGTCGCAGTCGATATATGACATGACGAGGCGGGCGTATTGCATTCCCATCGCGTTATTCGCCTTGCCCCCCATCTTGGCAAAACGGTAGTACTCGTCGTAGGCGAACCCGTCCATTTGCGGCAAGCCTTTTACTACGTGGAGCTTGGCCGCAAGCCCCGTATGGCTATGGTCGACCGTGTCGACGACGCCCGAGTTCTGCTCGGGCCCCATGCGGAAAGGCCGGACCGTGACGATCTTTCCCGTGATCCGGTCAACGTAGGTCTGGGTAAAGCCGGGGGTATTGGCAGCAGGCCGAGCCTTCAATCCATCCGAGTAGAGGCCGTTCACACCCGGAAAAGTGCCGAATTCGTTGTCGAACGAGTGGTTCTCGTTGAAAATAACGAAGACATACTTGACCTTCTCCCGCAGAAGCTTTATTAGCTCGCGCCGGTCCTGTCGGCGCTCTTTGGCGGGGTCGTTGAAGTACCTCTTGATATCCGGGCCTGCGCTCTCGAGGGGCTGAGCCGTAACCTGGGGATTGGCCTGCGCCGCGGCGTAAGACGCCGGCGCAGCAAAGGCTGGAATCAGCAAGGCTGCCCAAACGAGGGACAAGTAAAAGCCTGCAAGGCGTCCCATGGCGTGCCTCCTCGCTAAGAGGGTCCGGTCAAGGCCGGAAGGCCTGGAGCACGTTTTCGTGCGGAATGGAAATCAGCCGCACGAGCAAACACAAAAAAGCCTAAGGAGAAACGAACCAAAGGGCAAGCCCTATGGTGGGTTGCCCAATTGCCCCGGCGGCTTAAGGCGACGCAGGCCCGCCGGGCGCAAGGGGCTGCCCAGGCTCCTCAGCCGGAACAGGGGCTTCCGGCGGCGCAAAATCGTCCGCAGGGTATCTTCCCAAAGCACTCGCCATGAAGTTCATCCAGATGGGCAGCGCCACCCTGCCCCCGCTTTCCGCCTTGCCGAGGGACGTACGCTGGTCGAAGCCCACCCACACCCCGGTGCACACATAGGGTGAGTAGCCGATAAAAAGGGCATCGTAGAAGCTGCTCGTCGTGCCCGTCTTTCCCGCAACAGGGTATCCCAGCCGGCTCGCTTCCTTCGCAGTGCCGTACGAGGTCACCCCCTTGAGCAGGGTATTCATCTTAAAGGCGATCTCACCATCGATGGCTTTCGCCGTATCCGGGTGGGCTTCCTCGATCACATTGCCGCTTGCGTCCTCGATGCGGGTCACCATGATGGGCTTCACCCTGTTGCCGCCATTGGCAAAGGCGGAAAAGCCCTTGACCAGATCGACGAGGGTCACGTTTGACGTGCCCAGGGCAACGGAGAGGTCGTCCGGGATGTCGTCGTCCATGCCGAGATCGCCGAGCACTTTGCGGACGGCGCTCACGCCCACGTCCTCGAGAAGACGAACGGTGGCGGCGTTCTTGGAAAAGGCCAGGGCATCGCGCAGGGTGATGGGGCCGCTGTAAGTACCGTCGTAGTTTTTCGGTACCCAGGACTGCCCCAGGCTGCCGCTATACGCTTTCGGCTCGTCGACGAGCATGGAGTTCAGGTCGTATCCTTTTTCCAATGCAGCGCAATAGATAAAAGGCTTGAAGGCGCTCCCTGGCTGGACCTTGGACGCCAGCGCCCTGTTGTACGGGCTCTTCTCAAAGTCTCTGCCCCCCACCATCGCATAGACGTACCCCGTTCTGACGTCCATGCAGATCAGGGCTCCCTCGATGCTGGAAGTCCTCACGGGCAGGAAGACCTCTCCCCTTTTCTTGTCCTTTCCCTTATACGTGGCCCTTACCACATCCCCGGGCTGATAGGGGAAGTTGGCCATCTTCAGGAGGCCCTTCTCCCTACCCGCCAGCACCGCATACCCTTCCGCCACCCTCTCCGATACGAGGAGGCTGTAGGTGCTCCCCGGGCTCAAGGGGGTCAGGTTGAGGTCCCGCTGTGCCGCGCCCTCGAAAGAT
>Ga0187782_10000921_pt1 | contig 20867 bp, 17 predicted proteins | sample 0715_SJ02_MP15_2_FD_132454 | JGI IMG/M metagenome (GOLD analysis project Ga0187782, IMG submission 132454) | Tropical peat soil microbial communities from peatlands in Department of Meta, Colombia - 0715_SJ02_MP15_20_MG | ecosystem: Environmental > Terrestrial > Soil > Wetlands > Peat | place... | reverse complement strand
TTCGACCTCGCTCGGCCAGCGCGAGGTCACGGTCTTTGTCCTCGTATAGAAGCGCATGGCGTCAGGGCCGTGCTGGTTGAGATCGCCGAAGATCGAACGTTTCCAGCCTCCGAAAGTGTAATAGGCGAGCGGTGTCGGGATCGGCACGTTGACGCCGACCATGCCGACATCGACTTTCGACGCAAAGTCGCGCGCCGTCGCGCCGTCGCGGGTGAAGATGGCGACGCCATTACCGAATTCGTGCTCATTGGCGAGCACAAGCGCTTCGGCCGCGTCCCGCGCGCGCGCGACGCAGAGCACCGGCCCGAAGATCTCCTCACGATAGATGCGCATGTCCCGCGTCACGCGGTCGAAGAGACAGCCGCCGAGATAAAAGCCGTCCTCATGGCCCTGAAGCTTAAAGCCGCGTCCATCGACCACGAGCCGCGCGCCCTCTTGCACGCCGAGCGCGATGTAGCTCTTGACCTTTTCAAGATGCGCCGGCGTGACGAGCGGCCCGAACTCGACGCCCTCGTCGAGCGAAGGCCCGATCCTGAGCCCTTCGACCCGCGGCGCGAGACGTTCGACGAGCTCATCCGCGGTTCGCTCGCCGACGGGCACGGCGACGGAGATCGCCATGCAGCGCTCGCCCGCCGAGCCGTAGCCGGCGCCGATCAGCGCGTCGACTGCTTGGTCCATGTCGGCGTCGGGCATGACGATCATGTGATTCTTCGCGCCGCCGAAACATTGCGCGCGTTTGCCGCTGGCGGCCGCGCGCGCGTAGACATATTCGGCGACGAGCGTCGAGCCGACGAAGCCGATGGCTCTGACGTCAGGATCGTCGAGCAGCGCGTCGACGGCCTCCCTGTCGCCATTGACGACATTGAGCACGCCGGCCGGCAAGCCTGCTTCGATCATGAGCTCGGCAAGGCGCAGCGGCACGCCGGGGTCCCGTTCCGAGGGCTTCAGGACGAAGGCGTTGCCGCAGGCGATAGCGGGCGCGAACTTCCACATCGGAATCATGGCCGGGAAGTTGAAGGGCGTGATCCCGGCGACGACGCCCAGCGGCTGGCGCATCGAATAGACGTCGATTCCCGGACCGGCGCCGTCGGTGAACTCGCCTTTCAGGAAATGCGGCGCGCCGATCGCGAATTCGACGACCTCGAGCCCGCGCTGGATGTCGCCCTTGGCGTCGGCGATGGTCTTGCCGTGTTCTCGCGCAAGAAGCCGTGCGAGCGGCTCCATCTCGTGCTGGACGAGGTCCAGGAAGCGGATCAGCACGCGGGCGCGACGCTGCGCGTTGACGGCGGCCCAGGCGGGTTGCGCCGCGCGCGCATTCTCCACAGCCGCGCGGACTTCCGCCGTGGATGCGAGCGGCACGCGCGAGATGATCCTGCCCGTCATGGGCTCGAAGCCGTCGGCGTAGCGCCCCGACGCGCCGGGAAGCCGCTTGCCGCCGATGAAATGGTGGAGCTCCTGCATATGCGTCTCGATTCCAGCTCCTCACAATGTTTGCGGCTTCATTCGGCGTCGGTCTGGTTGGATGGCTGCGCCGCAATGAAAGCCGGCAGCTCGCGGCACGCAGCCTCGACGCCAAGGATCCGAGGAAGATGGCCGAGCGGCGCCTCGAATCGCCTGGCGTTGTAAAGCTGAGGGATGAGACAGACGTCGGCGATCGTGGGAGCGGCGCCGAAGCAGAAGGGCGAAGGCTCGATCAGGCGCTCGACGGGCTCAAGCCCGCCTTTGAGGATCCAGTGACGCCGCCACGCGTCCAGGCCGGCGTCGGGGACGCGGAGCTCTTCGCGCAGATAAGCCGCGACGCGTGAATTGTTGAGCGGGTGGATGTCGCAGGCGATCGCGAGCGCCACGGCCAAGGATTTGGCGGCGAGCGCCGGGTCCCGGGGGATCAGCTCCGGCGTCGGTTGCAGCGACTCCAGATAGAATGTGATGGCGAGCGATTGGGTGAGGACCGTTCCGTCATCGAGCTCCAGCGCCGGAACGAGCCCCTGCGGGTTCTTGCCGAGATAGGAAGGATCGCGTTGCTCCGCGCGCAAGAGATTCACGGGGCGGCGCTCGAATTTGACGCCTTTCAGCGCCAGCGCGATGCGGACGCGATGGGCGGCGGACGAGCGCCAGTAGTCATAGAAAATCACCCGCTGTCTCCCCTTCGCAACGGGCCTTGCCGGGAGGTCGATCGGCCTCGAATTTTCCCGCGGTCGCCCTATTTCACCGTCAGTTCCACGCGAACGATGAATTAGGGGAGAAAGCAGCCATGGGAAGCGCTCGACCCCGCGCGGAAGCGCAGGAAACGGGGGAGCGAAACCCGCTGGGCACGGATGGATTCGAATTCGTCGAATTCGCGCATCCGGAGCCTGAAAGACTGGGCGAGATATTCCGCCGCATGGGCTTCAGCGTCGTCGCACGGCATCGCTCCAAGAATGTCGAGCTCTATCGCCAGGGCGAGGTGAACTATGTGCTCAACGCCGAGCCGGACAGTTTTGCGGCGGAGTTTGCGAGGCTCCACGGACCTTGCGCCTGCGCGATGGGCTTTCGCGTGAAGGACGCCGCATTCGCCTATCAGCGCGCCGTCGCGCTGGGCGCGAAGCCGGTCTCGACCAGCATCGGCCCAATGGAGCTCAACATCCCCGCGATAGAAGCGGTCGGCGGCGCGCTGATCTATCTCGTCGATCGATACGGCGAGCGGGGCTCGATCTGGGACGTCGACTTTCGCTGGCTCGGCGCGTGCGATCCCAAGCCCTATGGAGCCGGCCTCTCCGTCATCGATCACCTGACCCACAACGTCAATCGCGGACACATGGACGTCGTCGCCGACTGGTACGTGCGCATCTTCGGATTCCGTCAGATACGCTTCTTCGACATCGAGGGGAAATACACCGGCCTGCGTTCGCGCGCGATGACGAGTCCCTGCGGCAAGATCCGGATCCCGATCAACGAAAGCGCCGACGACAAGAGCCAGATCGAAGAATTTCTGGGGGCCTACAAGGGCGAAGGCATTCAGCACGTCGCCTGCGCCTGTCATGACATTTATGAGACCGTCGCGAAGTTGCGCGACAATGGGCTCGAATTCATGCCGAGCCCTCCTGACGCCTACTATGCAGCGGTCGATAAACGTCTGCCGGACGCCATGGAGCCAATCGCGAAGATGCGCAGACTGGGCGTGCTCATCGACGGCGAACCAGGCGTTGTCGGCGCGCCTGGACATGTGCTGCTGCAGATTTTCTCCAAGGCCGTGCTCGGACCGATCTTCTTCGAATTCATCCAAAGAAAGGGCGACGAGGGGTTTGGCGAGGGGAATTTCCGCGCGCTGTTCGAGTCGATCGAAGAAGATCAGCTAAGCCGCGGCGTGCTGAAGCGGGCGCCGGAATAGGCCGATGACGGATGCGCTGCGCTACCTGACGGGTTTCGGCAACGAATTTGAGAGCGAGGCGCTGCCCGGAGCCTTGCCGCAAGGTCAGAACTCGCCTCAGCGCTGCCCATACGGTCTCTACGCCGAGCAGCTCTCCGGCTCGGCGTTCACGGCGCCGCGCGGCGCCAATCGACGCGCCTGGCTCTATCGCATCAGGCCCTCGGTGCTGCACGCAAGGCGTTTCTCCAAGACCGATCAGCCCCTGTGGCGCACGCCGCCCGATGGCGTCGAACCGAGCCTCGGCCAATTCCGCTGGGGTCCGGTTTCTGCGCCGCAGACGGGCGTGAGCTTCGTCGAGGGCGTTCGCACGATGACGACGGCCGGCTCGTGCGATCTGCGTCTCGGCATGGCGGCGCATCTCTTTTTTGTCACGCGATCGATGACGGACGACTATTTTTGCAACGCCGACGGCGAGATGCTGCTCGTCCCTCAGCAGGGCGGACTGGAGCTCTTCACCGAGTTCGGGCGCATCGCGGTCGCCCCCGGGGACATCTGCATCATCCCGCACGGGGTGACGTTCAAAGCGACTCTCGCGGACGGACCCGTGCGCGGCTTCGTCTGCGAGAACTACGCCGCGCCTCTCACACTGCCGGCGCGCGGCGCGATCGGCGCGAACTGTCTCGCCAATGCGCGCGACTTCAAGACGCCGGTCGCAAGCTTCGAGGATCTGGAGAGGCCGTGCTCGTTGACCATGAAATGGGACGGGCGATTCTTTGTGACGGAGATCGGCCATTCGCCGCTCGACGTCGTGGCCTGGCACGGCAATTACGCGCCTTACAAGTACAGCCTGCGCGATTTCTGTCCCGTCGGCGCCCTGCTCTACGACCATCCGGATCCGTCGATTTTCTCCGTGCTCACGTCTCCTTCGGAAGAGCCGGGCGTCGGCAATGTCGACTTCGCGGTCTTTTCGGAGCGCTGGCTCGTCGCCGAGCACACGTTCCGGCCGCCCTGGCATCATCGCAACGTGATGAGCGAGTTCATGGGGCTGATCGAAGGCCAATATGACGCGAAGCCCGAAGGCTTTGCGCCGGGCGGCATGTCCCTCCACAACACGATGTCGCCGCACGGTCCCGACGCGAACGCCTTCGCGCGCGCCTCGACGCGCGAGCTGGTCCCGGAGAAGCTCTCGAATACGCTCGCCTTCATGTTCGAGTCGCGCCTTCCCCAGCACCTTACGGCCTATGCCGCCGATTTGCCGACATTGGAGAAGGATTACGCCGACTGCTGGTCCGATCTGCCAAAGCTCTTCGACGGCTCGCCGGAGGGTCGAGGCAAATGAAGCTCGCTTCGCTGAAAGATGGGCGCGACGGCCGCCTCGTCGTCGTCTCGCGCGATCTTTCGCGCTTTGCGGAGGCGGGAGAAGTTGCGCCGACTCTGCAAGCGGCGCTCGATGACTGGACGCGGTCGGCGCCTCGGCTCGCGGCGCTCTCAGAGCGTCTCGAGGCCGGGGCCGCGGCGAGCCTCCCCTTTCGCGAGCAGGACTGCGCCGCGCCTCTGCCGCGCGCCTATCAATGGGCGGATGGATCGAGCTACGTCAATCACGTGGAGCTCGTGCGCAAGGCGCGCGGCGCGGACATGCCTGCGTCCTTCTGGACCGACCCCCTGATGTATCAGGGCGGTTCGGACGGCTTTCTCGGGCCGCGCGACGACATCCCGCTGATCGACGAAGCCCATGGGCTCGATCTCGAGGCCGAGGTCGCCGTAATCACCGACGACGTGGCCATGGGGGTCGACGCCCTGACGGCTCGGGACCACGTGAAGCTCGTCATGCTCGCCAACGACGTAAGCCTGCGCGGCTTGATACCGAACGAGATCGCCAAAGGCTTCGGCTTCTTCCAGTCGAAGCCCGCGTCGAGCTTTTCGCCCGTCGCCGTCACGCCCGACGAGCTTGGCGACGCCTGGCGCGGCGGGAAACTCGCAGCGCCGTTGCTCTCGTTCGTCAACGGCGCGCCGCTCGGGCGTCCGAACGCCGGCGTCGACATGATATTCGACTTCGGACAATTAGTCGCGCACGCGGCGAGGACGCGCACACTCTGCGCGGGAACGATCGTCGGCTCGGGCACGGTCTCCAACCGCGACGCCGACGGCGGACCTGGCAGACCCGTAACGCGAGGCGGCGTCGGCTACTCCTGCCTCGCCGAGCAGCGCGTGGTCGAAACGCTGCTCGAAGGCGCGCCGCGCACGCCCTTTCTCAAGTCCGGCGACAGGGTGCGGATCGAGATGCATGACGGGGAGGGGAGATCGATTTTCGGGGCGATCGAGCAGGTGGTGATGGGAGGCGCGTGAGACTGGATTTGCGTGCAGATGCTGATAGAATGCGCCTATGGAAAATCTCCTGCAAAGAATCTCGATTGATCCCAACGTTTGCTTCGGCAAGCCCTGCATAAGGGGCACGCGAATCTGGGTGACCCTAATCCTGGACTTTCTGGCCAGCGGCGAGAGTGAAGCCGACCTTCTCAAGGCCTATCCGCAACTCGAGCCCGAAGATATTCGCGCCGCCATCGCCTATGGCGCGGAGGTCGCGAGAGAGCACATGATTCCGATTTCCCTGACGGCGGCGGAATGAAGTTTAAGCTGGACGAGAATCTGGGGTCGCTGGGCAAGGCGGTCCTTGATAAAGCCGCTTAGTCCTTGCGGTTGGACATGGTGCGCTGCGGACTATTCGGGGTGGGATTTTCAACACAATGATGGAACGCGCCTCGAAGTGAAATAGTCGGCGGCTCTCCAAAGCTGGGAAACGCCGAAGCCCAGCGGCCCGGTCTTCGACATCGCGCCGCGAAACGGCTTCTGGAAGAACGGAACAGAGTGGGTTCCGGAACCCGGACGGTCACGCCGCAGCAACGTCTCAACCGGAGAACGCGCCCCACAATAGCGCCATGGACGACAGCGAGAAGCAAGTGGCGTTCGAAATGTTGCGCGAAGACGCCTTCGGCGTCCTGTTCGATCTGTTCACCGACTACGGCATAATGCTTCCGAGTTTCCGCGAGATCGAGGAGAAGCGCCGCTATTTCAAGCCGCCCGCGGCGGCGCCTTCCCTTTCGCAAGGAAATAATGGAAGTCGCCCCGCGCCACGATGCGATCCTGCGCCATGATCTCATGGGCTTCGATGTCCTTCGCCGCGAGCAGCCGGTCGTAGAGCGGCCCGAAATCCTGATAACAATCTCGCAGCAGCCGCTCGAAGCTCTCGATGACGAAATAGGTCTGCTGGAAGTCGTCGATGATATATTTGGTGCGCATGACGCGCTCCAGGTCGAACGCGACCCGGTTCGGCGAGGAGTCTTCTAGCGAAAATACGGTTTCCGCCGGCGAGGAGAGGATGCCGGCGCCAAAGATGCGCAGGCCGGGCGGCGTCTGCAGAAGGCCGAACTCAACCGTATACCAATAGAGCCGCGCAAGATTTGGCAATTGCCGACGGCGCAGCGCGCGCTGCCCGCCCTTGCCGTAGGCTTCGAGAAATCGCGCATAGACCGGATCGGCGAGCAGCGGCGCGTGACCGAAGACGTCGTGAAAGACGTCGGGCTCTTCGAGATAATCGAGCTCCGCCTCCGGGCGGATGAAGGCGCCGGCAGGGAAGCGACGGTTGGCGAGATGCTCGAAGAAGGCGTCATCGGGAATCAAGCCGGCTACGGCGACGATGCTCCAGCCCGTCAAGGACGACAGCCGCCCGCTCAGCTCTGCGAAATCCGGCACGCCGCGGCGCGAGAGCTCCAACTTGTGGAGCGCGTCGAGAAACGCCTCGCACGCGCGTCCCGGCAGGAGCTCGATCTGGCGCGCGAACAATCGGTCCCAGCGATCATGCTCCGCTTCGCTATAGGATCGCCAGTCCTGCTCGATCGTCCAATCGGCGTTGCGGGGCGCTCGCGCATAACGGTTCTTGACGCTCGCCGACGCTTCCTCGGCCATCTTTCCCTCCGATCAACAACGAGCGTGCGATCTCAACTAGCGCCGCTACGTCCGAACGCCAGGCTTTGCGCGCGTCTTCGACTTGGCCGCCCCTCCGGGATCGACAGCGTTACCGGCGCCGCTTGCCACGCGACCTCCCGGCGCTAAGTCCTTCGCTCATCAGGGGCAGGTGTCTGACGAGGCGACGATGGATGTGGCTTGGGCGCCTGACGAGCAGCGACGGCGGGAGTCACGCCTGACCGCGTTCGCAGGCGTGGCGCCGGAGACGGCGGTTCTCGCGCAGGGTTATGATTATCGCGGCTTGCACGCCTGGAGCGTCGCGGATCGCGAGACGTTCTGGTCGCGCGTCTGGGATTTCTGCGGCGTTCTCGGCGACAAGGGCGACGCCGTGCTCGCCGAGGGCGACCTGATGCCCGGCGCGAGATGGTTTTCGCAAGCGCGGCTGAACTTCGCCGAGAATCTCCTGCGTCCCCGCGCGCAAGAGGCGCCGGCGATCGTCTTCTATGGCGAGCGTCGAGCGCGTCGGCGGCTGACTTACGCCGAACTTTGCGGCGAGGTCGGCGCGCTGGCGGACTATTTCTCAAGCATCGGAATTTCGCCAGGCGATCGCATCGCAGCGTATGTTCACAATGGACCTGAGGCCGTGATCGGGCTTCTCGCGGCGGCCAGCATCGGCGCCGTGTGGGCCTCTTGCTCGCCCGATTTCGGCGTCGCCGGCGTGCTCGACCGCTTCGCGCAGATCGAACCGAAGGCGCTCATCGTTTCGGATGGTTACTTTTATAAAAACGAAGGCCTCGACCGACTGCAGCAGGCGCGCGAGATCGTGGCGAAGCTTCCGAGCGTTCACGAAACGCTCGTCGTCTCGTATATTGGCGCCGAAAATCCCCTCGAGGGTTTCGTCAAGGCGCGCCGCTGGCGCTCGGTGATCGAAGCGCGCCCGAACTCGCCGTTACGCTTCGCCCGGCTGCCCTTCGACCACCCGCTCTGCATCATGTTCTCATCGGGCACCACGGGCGCGCCGAAATGCATCGTGCATGGCGCCGGCGGGACGCTGTTGCAGCATCTGAAGGAACATCAGCTGCATTGCGACGTGAGGCCCGGAGATCGTGCATTCTATGCGACGACGACCGGCTGGATGATGTGGAACTGGCTCGTTTCGGCGCTGGCGAGCGAAGCGACGATCCTGCTCTACGACGGCTTTCCGCTGGACAGGGATGGAGCCGCGCTTTTCGATCTCGCTCAGAACGAGCGCGCGACCCTCTTCGGCGTCTCCGCCGGCTATCTGAGGGCGATCGAAAAGCAGGGACTGAAGCCGCGCGAGACGCACGACCTCTCGGCGCTGCGCCTCATCGCCTCCACGGGCTCGCCGCTGGCCCCGCAGAGCTTCGACTATGTCTACAGGGATGTGAAAGCGAATACGCAGCTCGCCTCCATCAGCGGCGGCGCCGACATTCTCTCCTGCTTCGTCCTCGGCAACCCCTGGTCGCCGGTCTATCGCGGCGAGATTCAGGGGCCAGGCCTCGGCCTCGCCGTCGAGGCTTGGGATGCGTCAGGGCGGCGCGTCATCGGGCGCGAAGGCGAGCTCGTCTGCACCCGCTCCTTTCCGTCCATGCCGCTCGGCTTCTGGAACGATCCTCACGGCGCGCCGCAGCGGCCCGGACCAAAGTATCGCGACGCCTATTTCTCCTGCTTCCCCAACGTTTGGCGACACGGCGACTTCGCCACGCAGACGCGGAACGGCGGCTTCGTGATCCATGGGCGTTCCGACGCCACGCTGAAGCCGCATGGCGTGCGAATCGGCACGGCGGACATCTATCGCATCGTCGAGAGCATGCCGGAGATCGAGGAGGCCCTTGCCGTTGGGCAGGATCATGAGGGCGCCGAGAGCATCCTGCTTTTCGTCAAGCTGCACGGCGGCTTCGCGCTCGAAAGGTCGCTTGTCGATCGCATAAAGCGCAAGCTCAAGGAAGAAGCCTCGCCGCGACATGTGCCGGCCGCAGTGCTCGCGGCCCCCGAGCTCCCCCATACACGGTCGGGCAAGCTCGTCGAGCTCGCTGTGCGCGACGTGATGCGCGGACGAGAAGTCAAGAATCGCGAGGCGCTGGCAAACCCGCAGTCGCTGGATTTTTTTGCCGCTCTCGCCAAAGCGCCCGCGACCTGACACAACCGAAGGCGACTGGCCATGCGTCATTGGGTCCCCGTCCTCGACTTCGATCTCGGCGACGAGGCGGAGATGCTGCGCCGACAGGTCGAGGAGTTCGCCGCGCGCGAGATCGCGCCGCGCGCTCCGAAAATCGACGCCGAAAACGCGTTTCCCGGCGATCTGTGGCGAAAGATGGGAAGCCTTGGGCTTCTCGGCGTGACGATCGCCGAAGACTACGGCGGCGCTGGCCTCGGCTATCTCGAGCATGTCATCGCGATGGAGGAGATCAGCCGCGCTTCGGCGTCGGTCGGGCTCTCCTACGCGGCGCACTCCAATCTTTGCCTCAACCAGCTGCATCGCAATGGCGCGCATGAGCAGAAGCTGCGCTATCTGCCGAAGCTCATTTCCGGCGAGCATGTCGGCGCCCTCGCGATGTCGGAGCCTTCCGCGGGTTCCGACGTCGTCAACATGCAGATGCGCGCAGAGGCGCATCAAGATTCATATGTCCTGAACGGCGACAAGATGTGGATCACCAATGGTCCCGACGCCGACGTGATCATCGTTTACGCCAAGACGACGCCCAAGGCGGGCGCGCATGGCATCACGGCCTTCATCGTCGACGGCGCCTCCCCCGGCCTCGTCCGCGGCCCCAAGCTCGACAAGCTCGGCATGCGTGGATCCAACACCTGCGAGCTGATCTTCGAGAACTGCCTCGTCCCCGCAGAAAACGTGCTCGGCCAGGTCGACCGCGGCGTCAACGTGCTCATGAGCGGACTCGATTACGAGCGCGCGATCCTCGCAGGCGGCCCGCTCGGCATCATGCAGGCCTGCATGGACGTGGTTGTGCCATATCTCCACGACCGCAAGCAGTTCGGGCGCTCAATCGGCGAGTTCGAGATGATGCAAGGTAAGCTCGCCGACATGTATACGACGCTGAGCGCGACGCGCGCCTATGTCTACGCCGTCGCCAAGGCGTGCGACAATGGCAGGGCTTCGCGCAAGGACGCCGCGGGCGCGATCCTCTTCGCCGCCGAGCATGCGACGCGCATGGCGCTGGAGGCCATCCAATGCCTCGGCGGCAATGGCTACATGAACGACTACCCGCCAGGCCGGCTGCTGCGCGACGCCAAGCTCTATGAGATCGGCGCCGGCACGAGCGAGATCCGCCGCATGCTGATCGGGCGCGAGATTTTCGAGGAGACGGCGTGAGCGACGATCGGGCTCCCAGTCGCAATCCGTCCCCTCTCGGCCCTCTCACCGCGCGCGGGGAGAGGGAGCGGAGTCCTGTATCGGCGCCGCTTCGGATTCACGGAAGAATTGCTCGATGCCGATCCTTCAGACAACCGTCGACGTAGACTCCGCGGACTATGTCGAGAACCGCCGCGCCATGGAAGGGCGCATTTCGCGGCTTCAGGCGACGGCGCAACGCATCCGCGCGGGCGGCGGCGAGGCGGCGCGCGCGCGGCATGTGGCGCGCGGCAAGATGACGGCGCGCGAGCGCATCGACGCCCTGCTCGATCCGCTCTCGCCCTTTCTCGAGATCGGTCGCTTCGCCTCCTTGGGCCTCTATGATGACGCGGTCCCTTGCGCGGGCGTGGTCGCCGGCGTCGGCCGGATTTGCGCGCGCGAGTGCATGGTCGTCGTCAACGACGCCACCGTCAAGGGCGGCGTCTATTTTCCGCTGACCGTCAAGAAGCATCTGCGCGCCCAGGAGATCGCCGCGCAGAACCGTCTCCCCTGCGTCTATCTCGTCGACTCCGGCGGCGCCGCGCTGCCGGCGCAGGACGAAGTGTTTCCGGATCGCGATCATTTCGGCCGCATCTTCTACAATCAGGCGCAGATGTCGGCGGCGGGCGTGGCGCAGATCGCCGTGGTCATGGGCTCCTGCACGGCGGGCGGCGCCTATGTGCCGGCGATGAGCGACGAGACGATCATCGTGCGCGGCCAGGGCACGATCTTTCTGGCCGGGCCGCCGCTGGTCGAAGCGGCGACGGGCGAGCGCGTCACGGCGGAAGAGCTCGGCGGCGCCGAAGTCCATTGCCGGCGCTCGGGCGTCGCCGATCAGCTCGCCGAGAATGACGCGCACGCGCTCGAACTGGCGCGCGCGGCGATCGCAAATTTGGGGACGAAGCCTGCGCCGTCGCTCGTGGCGCGGGAATCTTTGGCGCCCCGCTACGACCCCGATGAGCTGTTAGGCCTCGCCCCGTCCAATCTGCGCAAGAGCTTCGACGTAAGGGAGATCATCGCGCGCGTCGTCGACGACAGCGACTTCGACGAATTCAAGCCGCTGTATGGCGCGACGCTCGTGACCGGCTTCGCCCATATTTGTGGCTATCCGGTCGGGATCATCGCCAACAATGGCATCTTGTTCTCCGAGAGCGCGCTGAAGGCGACGCATTTCATCGAACTCGCCGCGAAGCGCCGCCTGCCGCTCGTGTTCCTGCAGAACACGACCGGCTTCATGGTCGGCGCCAAGTATGAGGCGGGCGGCATCGCCAAGGACGGCGCCAAGATGGTGACGGCGGTCGCGACGGCCGCCGTGCCGAAATTCACGGTCGTCGTCGGCGGCAGCTTCGGCGCCGGCAATTACGCCATGTGCGGACGCGCCTATTCCCCACGCTTTCTATGGCTGTGGCCAAATGCGCGCACGGCCGTCATGGGCGGCGAGCAGGCGGCGGGCGTTCTCGCGCGGGTTCGTCGCGAGACGCTCTCCGCACGCGGCGCGGCGTGGAGCGCCGAGCAGGAAGAGGAATTCAAGGCGCCGATCCGCGAGCAGTACGAGCGGCAGGGCGAAGCGCTCTATTCGAGCGCAAGGCTTTGGGACGACGGCGTGATCGACCCGCGCGACACGCGTCGCGTTCTGAGCCTGTGTCTCGGCGCCAGCGCCAACGCGCCGATCGAGGACACGCTCTTCGGTCTCTTCCGGATGTGAACGGCGATGAGCGAGCTCCTCCAGTCGATCGAAGCGCGCGGAGTCGCGACTTTGACGCTCAATCGACCCGGGCGTCACAACGCTTTCGACGACGCGCTCGTCGGCCGCTTGACCGCGGCGTTGCATGCGCTCGGCGACCGCGCGGACGTGCGCGTCGTCGTGCTGCGCGGCGCAGGCAAGAGCTTTTGCGCCGGCGGCGACATCGACTGGATGAAGCGCCTGGGGACGGCGACTGACGAAGCGAACCTCGCCGACGCCGAAGCGCTAGCCTCGCTCTTTCTCACCCTTGACCGCCTGTCCAAGCCGACCATCGCCTATGTGCACGGCGCGGCTTTCGGCGGCGGCGTTGGACTCGTCGCCTGCTGCGACATCGCCATCGCCACGGAAGACGCGCGCTTCTGTCTGAGCGAAGCAGGGCTCGGCGTCATCCCCGCCGCAGTCGGGCCCTATGTGCTGCGCGCGATGAGCGCGCGCGCGACGCGCCGGCTCATGCTGACCGCGGAGGTTTTTGCCGCGCAAGCCGCGAAGGAGCTGGGCCTCGTGCACGAGGTCGTCAGCGACGCAGAAGGATCCGCAGAATGCGACAGGCTCATTGACGCCTTGCTCGCCTGCGCGCCGGGCGCCCAGCGGGAGATAAAGTCGCTGCTCGCCTATTGCGATGCGCATCCGATCGGCGAGGAGCTGGCGCGCGAGACGGCGCGCCGTTTGGCTGAGAAACGCGCATCGCAAGAAGGGCGTGAAGGCCTGAGCGCCTTCATCGAGAAGCGCGCGCCCAAGTGGCGGAGCGGGCCGTGATGCTGCGCAAGCTGCTAGTCGCCAATCGTGGCGAAATCGCCTGTCGCATCATCCGCACGGCGCGGCGTCTTGGAATTGCGACCGTCGCTGTCTATTCCGACGCCGATGCGCGGGCGCTGCATGTGCAAATGGCCGACGAAGCCCACGCGATCGGCCCCGCGCCGGCGCGCGATAGCTATCTCGCGATCGACAACATCGTCGAAGCCGCGCGCAGCTCGGGGGCGCAGGCCGTTCATCCGGGCTATGGCTTCCTCTCCGAGAATCCGGCCTTCGCGGAGCGATGCGTCGAAGCGGGGTTGATCTTCGTCGGGCCGCCCGCGGCCGCCATGCGGGCGATGGGGCAAAAGGCGCAGGCCAAGGCGCTCATGGAGAAGGCCGGCGCGCCGATCGTGCCAGGCTTTCACGGCGAGACGAAGGACCGCGCGACGCTGCGGGAGGCCGCAGTGCGCACGGGTTTCCCCGTGCTGATCAAGGCCGCAGCCGGTGGCGGCGGCCGCGGCGTGCGCCTGGTTCGCGCGGCGGACGAGCTCGACCAAGCCATCGACGGCGCCGCGCGCGAAGCGCTGACGGCCTTTGGCGATGATCGCCTGCTCGTCGAGAAATATCTCGACCGCGCGCGACACATAGAGATCCAGATTTTCGCAGATGCGCATGGGGGCTGCGTCTCCTTTCCCGAGCGCGACTGCTCGATGCAGCGCCGACGTCAGAAAATTCTGGAGGAAACTCCGGCCCCGCATCTGTCGCCACACCTCTCGCAAGCGATGCGCGCCGCGGCGGTCGAGGCGGCGCGGACCGTGGGCTATGTCAGCGCCGGCACGGTCGAATTTCTCGTGCACGACGAGGGCTATTATTTCCTGGAGATGAATACGCGGCTCCAGGTCGAGCATCCCATCACCGAAATGCTCATGCGCCAGGATCTCGTCGAGTGGCAGCTTCGCATCGCGAGCGGCGAGAAACTGCCGCTACGTCAGGAGGATCTTGTCGCGCGCGGCGCCGCGATGGAGGCTCGAATCTGCGCGGAGGACCCGGCGCTCGATTTTCTGCCCGCGGTCGGCCGGCTCGATCACTTCAGGGCGCCCGGGATGCGCGATAGCGTTCGCCTCGATACGGGCGTGCGCCAGGGCGACCGCATAACGCCCTATTACGACTCGCTGCTTGCGAAGCTCGTCGCCTGGGGCGAGAACCGCGGCATCGCTTTGCAACGGCTGCGCCACGCGCTCGCAGAGCTCGAGCTCGTCGGCGTCGAGAGCAATCTTGATTTCCTGCGTGCGCTCAGCGGGAGCGAAGCCTTCGAGAGGGGCGCATACGACACGACCTTCGTCGAACGAAATGCATCCGCACTGCGCGCAGCCGGGGAGATCGACCCGGCGGAAGAGTTTGCCGTCGTCGCCGGCGGCGTCGCCGCCTGGCTCGCGGAAAAGCGTCGAGCCGCGCGCTGCGACGCGGCGCCTTCGCCGTGGAGCTCGGCGGACGCCTGGCGCTTTGACGCGCCCGCCTTCGTGAAGATCGACTTCACGCTCGCCGAGCGCATCATCCGTGCGCGCGTCCGGCTGGAGGCTCAAGGCTTTCGTCTCGAAGCCCTGTCTCGCAGCGCGCTCGTCGAGGCGCAAGAGCAGGACGATCGTCTGCGGTTGTCGATCGACGGCGCGCAGCGCGAGGTCGACGTCGTCCACCGCGACGGCGGCGTGATCATCATTTCCGCAGGTCGTAATTGGACGCTGCTTGAAGCACATCCTCGCTCGCAGACCAAGGCCCGCGACGGCGTGGGCGCAGAGTTGCGCGCGCCCCTGCCGGCGCGCGTCTCGCGCGTGCTCGCAAAGATCGGCGAAAAGGTCGAAGCGCAGGCTCCGCTCATCATTCTCGAGGTCATGAAGACGGAGTTCACGCTTGCTGCGCCGCGAAAAGGCGTGCTCGTGAAGCTGCGCTGCAAGGAAGGCGAATTCGTCGCCGAGAGCGCCCTGCTGGCGGAAGTCGGCGATGAGAAGGACGTCTAGCATGGCTTTTCGGCAGAGAGTCGAGATCGTCGAGGTCGGTCCCCGAGACGGCCTGCAAAACGAAACGACAAGCGTCAGCGTGGAAGACAGGGCGCAGCTCGTTAAGCTGCTGGCGCAGGCCGGAGTCGGGCGCATCGAGGTCGGCAGCTTCGTCTCGGAAAAGGCCGTTCCGCAAATGGCCGCGACCACGGAGGTCTTCGTCCGCTTGCGCTTGCCTCCCCCCATCCGCCTTTCCGCGCTGGTTCCGAACCTCGCCGGCCTGAACGCGGCGATCGCGGCGGGAGTCAGGGAGGTCGCGGTCTTCGCCGCCGCTTCCGAGACTTTCTCGAAGCGCAACATCAATTGTTCGATTTCGGAGAGCCTGGAGCGCTACGCCGCCGTCGCCGCCGCCGCCAAGCGGAGCGGCGTTCTGCTTCGCGGCTATGTGTCCTGCGCGCTCGGCTGTCCCTATGAAGGCGCCGTCGCGCCCGGGCAGGTCGCAGCAGTGGCGCGGGATCTCTTTGCCCTCGGCTGCGCCGAAATTTCGCTCGGCGACACGATCGGCGTCGGCACGCCCTTGAAAGCCCGCCGTCTGTTCGAGCTGGTCGCGGGCGAAATCGGCTTGGAGCGCGTGGCGGTCCACTTCCACGACACGTACGGGCAGGCGCTCGCCAACATCTTCGCTTGTCTCGAAGTCGGCGTCGGCGTCGTCGACAGCTCGATCGCGGGACTGGGAGGCTGCCCTTATGCGCCCGGCGCGAGCGGCAATGTCGCAACCGAGGATGTCGTCTACATGTTGCAGGGCCTTGACATCGAGACGGGCGTCGATCTCGACGACCTGCTCGAGGCTGCGAGCTTCATCTCGCGCCGCCTCGGCAGGGCGCCTGCCAGCGCCGTCGCGAAAGCGTCCGAGGGCAGGCGTCGCGCTTGCCGCCCCGCGGCTTCGTTCTAGATTCCGTTCCATGTCCTCGCAATTCGGATTGACGGACGAGCAGCGGGCCATGCGCGGGACTGCGCTGGATTTTGCGCGCGAGAAAATAGCGCCGCATGCGCTGCGGTGGGACGAGGACGAGCATTTCCCGGTCGACGTGCTGCGCGACGCCGCGGCGCTCGGCATGGCCGCGATCAACGCGCGCGAGGAATTCGGCGGCGCGGGGCTCTCGCGCATGGACTCCGTGCTGATTTTCGAAGCGCTCGCCACGGGTTGCCCGTCCATCGCCGCCTATCTCTCGGTCCACAACATGTGCGCCTGGATGATCGACGCCTTCGGCTCCAGCGCGCAGCGCGGGACCTTCCTGCCGCGCCTTGCGCCCATGCGCTCCTTCGCCAGCTATTGCCTGACCGAGCCTGGCTCGGGCTCCGACGCCGCGGCGCTACGCACGAGCGCCGTGCGTCGTGGCGACAGCTACGTGCTTAACGGCGAAAAACAGTTCATCTCCGGCGCCGGCGCGAGCGGAGCGGATCACGTCTATGTCGTCATGGCGCGCACCGGCGGGGAAGGAGCGAGCGGCGTCTCCGCCTTCATTGTGGAGGGCGGCGCGAAAGGCCTCGCGCTTGGCGCTTCGGAGCGCAAGATGGGCTGGAACGCGCAGCCCACGCATGCGGTCAGCTTCAATGATTGCGTCGTGCCGGCCGAGAACCTGCTGGGCGCCGAAGGCGCCGGATTCAAGATCGCCATGGTCGGGCTGGACGGCGGCAGGCTCAACATCGGCGCCTGCTCGCTCGGCGGCGGCGAAGCCGCCCTCGCCAAGGCCGTCGCCTATATGAGCGAGCGCCGCGCGTTCGGGCGGCGGCTCGACGAGCATCAGGCCTTGCAGTTTCGCTTGGCCGACATGGCGACGCAATTGGAGACGGCGCGCGCCCTGCTCTGGCGGGCCGCCGCGGCCCTCGACGCGCAGGACGCTCAGGCGACGCTGCTTTGCGCCATGGCGAAGCGCGTCGCGACCGACGTCGGCTTCGCGGTCGCGAATGACGCGCTGCAATTACACGGCGGCTATGGCTATCTGCGCGACTACGGAGTCGAGAAGATCGTCCGCGACCTGCGCGTGCATCAGATTCTCGAAGGAACCAATGAGATCATGCGCGTCATCGTCGCGCGGGAAGTGCTCGGGAAAGGCAGGCGATGAGCGACGAGGAGCTCATCGTCTCGCGCCAGGGACGCATCGGGCGAATCCGTCTTAACCGGCCCGCCGCGCTGAACAGCCTGACGCTGAATATGGTCCGCCTGTTCACGCACGCCCTTGCCGACTTCGCCTCGGACGACGAGATCTGCGCCGTTCTGGTTTCGGGCGAAGGGGAGCGAGGGCTGTGCGCCGGCGGCGACATTCGCCTGCTTTACGAGGCGCGCGGGGCGGAGCATCATCCCTACAAGCAGTTCTGGCGCGAGGAATATCGGCTCAATGCGCGCATCGCGGCGTTCGAGAAGCCCTATGTCGTGTTCATGGACGGGATTGTGATGGGTGGCGGCGTCGGCATATCGGCGCATGGGAACCGACGACTCGTCACCGAGCGCACGCGTCTCGCCATGCCGGAGACCAGCATCGGCTACATCCCCGACGTCGGCGGCGCCTGGCTGCTGACGCGCAGGCCGGGCGGCGGCGGCGCCTATATGGCGCTGACAGGAGCGGCGGTGGAGGCCGCAGACGCCATCTTCGTCGGACTGGCGGATATGGCGATCGACTCCGCGGACACCCCAGAACTGCAGACTCGCCTTTCGGGCGCGGGCGAGGTTGCGGAGCTGGATGAAGCCCTGGCTCGCTTCGCTCGAAAGCCGGAGCCGGGGTCGATCGAGAAAAACCAGGATTTGCTCGACGCCGCGATGAGTGGCTTGCGCGTCGAAGATGTCGTGGCGACGCTTTCGGCCGAGAGCTCCGACTTCGCCAAGGCGGCGGCGGCGCGGATTCTGGCCAACTCGCCGACAAGCGTGCGGCTCACATATGAGCTGCTCAGGCGCGCCGCGCGCGCAGGCTCGCTCGAAGAGTGCCTCAACAACGACTATCGCGCCGCCTGCGCGCTTCTGGCGACCCACGATCTCTATGAGGGCGTGCGCGCCGCGATCATCGACAAGGATCGCAATCCTCGCTGGTCGCCGGCGAGCCTGAGCGAGGTCGAGGACGCGACGATCGCGCGCCTGCTCGAGGGAACGGGCGACACGCCGCCATTTCCAGACGGAGACGAAGCGCCATGAGCGGCGATCAGATTGTCATTCTCGGAGCCGCACGAACGCCCATCGGCGCCTTTCTCGGCGCGCTGAAGGACGTGACGGCGCCGCAGCTCGGCGCCTGCGCGATCGAAGCCGCGACCGCGCGGTCCGGGGTTTCTCCCGAGCAGGTCGACGAGGCGTTCATGGGCTGCGTGCTCCCCGCGGGCCTCGGCCAGGCGCCGGCCCGACAAGCCGCGCTCGGCGCCGGGCTGCCGCAGCAGACGGGCTGCACTACCGTCAACAAGATGTGCGGCTCCGGCATGAAAGCCATCATGCTCGCGGCTGACGCGATCCGCGCGGAGAGCGCGCGCATCGTCGTCGCGGGCGGCATGGAGAGCATGAGCAACGCGCCTTATCTGCTCGACCGGGCGCGGAGCGGCTATCGGATGGGCCATCGCAAGGTCATCGACCACATGTTTCTCGACGGGCTCGAGGACGCCTATGAGAAAGGGCGTCTCATGGGCTCCTTCGCCGAGGATTGCGCGACGAAGCATCAGATCACGCGCGCCATGCAGGACGAATACGCCGCGGCCTCGCTCGCGCGCGCGCATAGGGCCTCAGCCGACGGCGACTTTGGGCAGGAGATCGCGCCCGTCAAGGCGACGATCGGCAAGACGCAGACTTCCGTCGCGCGCGACGAGCTGCCGGCGATGATCGGTCTCGACGAAATGATGAAGCTCAAGCCGGCGTTCAGCAGCGATGGAACGATCACGGCGGCGAACGCGAGCTCGATCTCCGACGGCGCCGCCGCGGTGACGCTTACGACGTTGAAGGAATCCGAACGCCTCGGCGCGCGCCCGCTTGCGCGACTCATTGGAGCTGCGGGCCATGCCGGGGCGCCCGGCGACTTCCCGACGGCGCCCATCGGCGCGATCCGGAAGCTCCTGGATCGCGTCGGCTGGGACCAGAAAGACGTCGACCTGTTCGAGATCAACGAGGCCTTCGCGGTGGTCGTCCTGGTTGCGATGCGGGAGCTCGGCCTCCCGCATGAGCGCGTCAACGTTCACGGCGGCGCCTGCGCGCTCGGCCATCCGATCGGCGCGTCCGGCGCCCGCATCGTCGTAACCCTGCTTGCAGCGCTGGAACGTTACGATCTCAGGCGCGGCGTAGCGGCGCTGTGCATCGGCGGCGGCGAGGCGACGGCGGTCGCGATCGAGCGCGGAGGCTGGTGAGCTTGCATCTCAGGCGCTCTACATTGTCGGGGCGCAGAGCATCCGGCCGGGCGCTGGGAGTCCAGATGTCGCAAGGAGTCGCGACGGGATCTTCGGGCTTGATGCGCCGCCTTCTCACAATCCACGGCGCTTTCGCCCGCGCGCGTCAGCTCGCCGCCACGCGCGACAAATTTGAAGTTGCGGTCATGACTTCGCGAAGCGGCGCGCTAGCTTTTCCAGGGAATGGACCTCAGCCAGGGCGGTTTCACGTCGATGGGCTTGGAATTTCATGTCGATTACCTGCAGCTGCTCTCGCCTGCGGGCGAGGCGAGCGACAAAGCCGGGCCCATTGCGGAAGACGCTGAGTTGCTGCGGCGCCTCTATCGCGCGATGAACCGCACGCGCGTCTTCGATTCGAAGGCCATTGCGCTGCAGCGCACCGGAAAGCTCGGGACCTTCGCATCGGCGCTCGGACAGGAGGCGATTGGAGTCGGCTTTGGCGCCGCGATGAAGCCCCGCGATGTCCTCGCGCCGTCCTATCGCGATCATGGGGCGCAATTTCTGCGCGGCGTCACGATGACTGAGATATTGCGCTATTGGGGCGGCGACGAAAGAGGCAGCGACTTCGAGGCCGCGAAGTCGGATTTCCCGATCTGCGTTCCGGTCGCCACGCAGGTCGCTCACGCCGTCGGCGCGGCATACGCGTTCAGGCTGCGAGCAGAAAAGCGCGTCGCGGTGACTTTCGTGGGCGACGGCGGCAGCGGCAATGGCGGATTTTACGAGGCGCTCAACATGGCGGGCGTCTGGAAGGCGCCGCTCGTCGTGGTCATCAACAACAACGGCTGGGCGATCTCGACGCCGCGCGCGATCAGCACCGCCGCCGAAAGCCTCGCGCAAAAGGCCATCGCCGCCGGCGTTCCGGGGCGGCAGGTCGACGGCAACGACGTGCTCGCCGTCCATGTCGCCGCATGCGAGGCGATCGAAAAGGCGCGTGACGGCGGCGGCCCCACCGTCGTCGAGGCGATCAGCTATCGGCTCGGCGATCATACGACCGCCGACGACGCCACGCGCTATCGCGACCCTGAGGATTTGAAGGCCGCATGGACGCGCGAGCCGATCTCGCGGCTGCGAAGCTATCTCGCCGCCAAAGGCTTTTGGGACAGGGAACAGGAGACCGCGCTCCTCGAACAATGCAGAGAAGAAGTCGAAAGCGAGGTCGCGCGCTATCTCTCGACGCCTGCTCAGACGAGCGACGCCATGTTCGAGCATCTTTATGCGACGCTGCCGAGCTCGATGCAGTCGCAGCTCGAAGAGGCGCGCCGCTTCGCGCGGGATGCGGGAAGCGATCATGGCTGAAGTCAC
>Ga0187782_10000920_pt1 | contig 20871 bp, 12 predicted proteins | sample 0715_SJ02_MP15_2_FD_132454 | JGI IMG/M metagenome (GOLD analysis project Ga0187782, IMG submission 132454) | Tropical peat soil microbial communities from peatlands in Department of Meta, Colombia - 0715_SJ02_MP15_20_MG | ecosystem: Environmental > Terrestrial > Soil > Wetlands > Peat | place... | reverse complement strand
TCCCAGAGCCTGAACTACGACACCATGATCGCGGCCGCTCGCGTCGATGACCCCTCCCGCCTTTCCGACACCATCGCCGCCAACCTCCAGCTCCCCGTCGACGAAAAACAGGATTTGCTCGAAACTGCCGATCCCCTCGAACGCCTGAACCGCGTTGCCGATATTCTCGAAATTGAGCTCGAAAAGCTGAACGTCGACCGCAGTATCAATACCCGCGTCAAGAAGCAGATGGAGCGCGCCCAGAAAGAGTACTACCTCAACGAAAAGCTCAAGGCCATTCAGAAGGAACTGGGCCGCGGCGAGAAAAGCGAATCGGATGAGCTGAAGAAGAAGATCGATTCCGCAGGCATGCCCAAGGACGTGCACGAGAAGGCCATCACCGAGCTAAAGCGCCTCGAATTGATGCCTCCCATGTCCGCCGAATCGACCGTCAGCCGCAACTATATCGACTGGCTATTGGCCGTGCCCTGGAAAAAGCGCTCCAAAGAGATTCGCGATATCAAAGCTGCTGAAGACATCCTGAATAAAGAGCACTACGGCCTCGAAAAGATCAAGGAACGCATCCTCGAGTTTCTCGCCGTTCGCCAGTTGGTGAAAAACCCCAAAGGCTCCATCTTGTGCTTCGTAGGCCCTCCGGGCGTCGGCAAAACGTCACTGGCCATGTCCATCGGTCATGCCACCGGGAGGAAGTTCGTCCGCGTCTCTCTTGGCGGCGTGCGCGATGAGGCTGAAATTCGTGGCCATCGCCGAACCTACATCGGTGCCTTGCCCGGCCAGATCATCCAGATGATGAAGAAAGCGGCCACCATCAATCCCATCTTCGTCCTAGACGAGGTGGACAAAATGTCCACCGACTTCCGCGGCGACCCGTCCGCCGCGCTGATGGAAGTACTCGACCCGGAGATCAATCACGCCTTCACCGACCACTATCTCGACGTCGAGTATGACCTTTCGAAAGTCATGTTCGTCTGCACCGCCAACGTGCTCCACACCATTCCGCAGCCGCTTCAGGACCGCATGGAAATCCTCCGCCTGCCTGGCTACACGGAGCAGGAAAAACTCGAGATCGCCAAGCGGTTCCTCGTCAAGCGCGCTCTGGAAGTCACCGGCCTGGCCGAAAAGAATCTGAGTTTCACCGACGAAGGTATCCTCCACCTGATTCGCCATTACACCCACGAAGCCGGCGTGCGCAATCTGGAACGCGAAATTCAGAACATCGCCCGCAAGATGGCTCGCCGCGTTGTCGCCGATGGCCCCGAAACCAGCGTCCAGATCACCCCGGACAACGCCAAAGACTACCTCGGCGTTCTAAAATTCCGCGAACTCTGGCTCGAAAACAAGAACGAAGTCGGCTTGGCCACGGGCCTCGCCTGGACCGAAGTCGGCGGCTCCGTTCTCGCCGTCGAAGCCACCATCATGGAAGGCAAAGGCCGCCCCATTCTTACCGGGAAGCTCGGCGACGTCATGCAGGAATCCGCGCAAGCCGCCATGAGCTACGTGCGTTCCCGCACCGCGCAGTTCGGCCTCGAAAAAGATTTCTACCGCACCCTCGATATTCACGTGCACGTGCCCGAAGGCGCCATTCCCAAGGACGGCCCCTCCGCCGGCATCACCATCTGCACCTCCATCGTCAGCGCCCTCACCAAAATCCCCGTGCGCTGCGAAGTGGCCATGACCGGCGAAATCACGCTTCGTGGCAAAGTTCTCCCCATCGGCGGCGTTAAGGAGAAGCTCCTGGCCGCTCACCGAATGGGCTTGCGTACCATCATCCTTCCGAAGGATAATGAGAAAGACCTTGCGGATATCCCCCAGGAGATTCTCTCCAGCCTGAAGATACACTTCGCGGAAACCATGGATGAAGTGTTGCAGATTGCGCTGGAACGGCCCATCGTGCCACTGGAGCACCCCGGGGTAGCACCTGTCGCGGAACCCTACACGGGCGTCGACAAAGATTCGAGTTTGACCAACTAGGCGGCAGTCCCAGGCTCAGTCCGCACCCGCGGGCTGTCTTTCGAGGAGTTTGGGTGCCGTTTCCGGTTGCAGACAGTTTGGTTGCCCACCCTGGCGGTGCTTCTTGTCCGCCAGAAGGTACACCACCACGCAGTCCAGTTCCGGGTTTACTAGGTCAAGTTCAACAATCACCAGAACACTAAAGTCAGGATATATGGCAAAAGAAACGAGTACTGAAGGCAATAATCAAATCAGCATCAGCCTTGCTGAACTGAAAGAAAAAAACATCACTGATCTCGCTAAGATCGCCAAGGAACTCAACATCCCTGGCGCCAGCGGCATGCGCAAGCAGGAACTCATCTTCCAGATCCTCCGCGCGCAGACCGAGAAGAGCGGCCTGATCTTCTCCGAAGGCGTCCTCGAATGTCTCCCCGACGGCTTCGGCTTCCTCCGCGCTCCGGAATACAATTACCTCCCCGGCCCGGACGACATCTACGTCTCCCCCTCCCAGATTCGCAAGTTCGACTTGCGCACCGGCGACACCGTCTCCGGCCAGGTCCGTCCCCCCAAGGACGGCGAACGCTACTTCGCTCTTATCAAGGTCGAAGCCGTCAATTTTGAAGATCCGGAAGTCGCTCGCAACAAAATTTTCTTCGACAACCTCACGCCGCTCTATCCCCAGGGCCGCCTGAAGATGGAAACCGTCAAGGAAAACCTCACTGGCCGCGTCCTTGACCTGCTCTGCCCCGTTGGCAAAGGCCAGCGCGGCTTGATTGTCGCTCCTCCTCGCACTGGCAAAACCATGATGCTTCAGTCTATCGCCAATTCCGTGACCAGCAATCATCCCGAAGTAGCTTTGATCGTCCTGCTCATCGACGAGCGCCCCGAAGAAGTCACCGACATGCAGCGCACCGTGAAGGGCGAAGTTATCAGCTCCACCTTCGATGAGCCGCCCCAGCGCCACATTCAAGTCGCCGAAATGGTTTTGGAAAAAGCCAAGCGCCTGGTCGAGCACAAGCGCGACGTGGTCATCCTTCTTGACTCCATCACTCGTCTGGCGCGCGCTTACAACGCCGTCACTCCGCCCTCCGGCAAGGTCCTCTCCGGCGGTATTGACGCCAACGCTCTGCAGCGCCCGCGGCGTTTCTTCGCCGCTGCGCGTCACGTGGAAGAAGGCGGCTCGCTCACCATCATCGCCACTGCTTTGATCGACACCGGCAGCCGCATGGACGACGTGATCTTCGAAGAATTCAAAGGAACCGGCAACATGGAAATCAACCTGGACCGCCGCCTCTCCGACAAGCGCGTCTTTCCGGCCATCGACATTCAGCGTTCCGGCACCCGCAAGGACGAACTGCTCCTGCCCGCCGAAGAACTCAGTCGCGTCTGGGTTCTGCGCAAAGTCCTGAGCCCCCTCTCCACAGTAGAAGCCATGGAGTTGCTCCTAAGCCGCCTCACGAAAACCAAGACGAATCTCGAGTTCCTCAGCTCCATGTCCGCCCCAGCCTAGTCTGCAGCCTCGGCGCGCTTTTGTAGCGGCCGCCTTCTGAGGCGGGCGCTCTTGTAGTGCCTTCTTTCATGCTAGCCCCGTGGAACAGCCATTCCTGCCTGTGGCGCTCTTTCGTAGCGCCGGCATCCTGCCGGCCAGCTCATGCCACAATCCCACCGCTACTCGTGCGCTACCCAATGTCCATCGAGTTTTGCAGCGGCCGCCATCTTAGCCGGCCTCCCCGTGGAAGCCCCTGACTTCAGTCAGGGGAGCGGCGGCTTCAGCCGCCGCGACTCCCCTCCACATAAACTGGGCTTTAGCCCCTGTGGAACCGCATCCTTCCCGCACCACACCTTTCTAGCTCAGGAGCTCGGAGCGACCAACGCTTGCCGCAGATGCACTCCTCCACTTTTCTACTCTTCCACTCTTACACTCTCTTTGCTCTTCTCTTCGGCCAGAAACACTATCAGCCGAGCCGTCTCCTCAATCCCCATCGCCGTGTTGTCCACCAGCACCGCGTCTTTCGCCTTGACCAACGGCGACACTTTCCGTTCGCGATCCCGCTTATCCCGTTCCCGCACTTCCTGCAAAACTTTAAGTAGCGTCATATTGTCGCCCTTTTCCTGATGTTCCTTCCAACGCCGCTGCGCCCGAGTCTCCGGCAAGGCCTGCAGAAAAATCTTCAGCTCCGCGTTCGGAAAGACCACCGTGCCGATGTCCCGCCCTTCCATCACCACCCCACCGCCCTGGCCTGCACGCTGCTGCTCTGCCACCAGCACGCGCCGCACACCGGCAATCGTCGCCACACGCGAAGCGGCCTGCGCCACATCTCCCCTCCGAATCTCCTCGGTCACTTCCCGCCCGTCCAAGAACACGCGGTTCTTCAACCCCGCTGCTTCTTGCTCCGGCGTCGGCGCTTTCAATTCAATGTGCGTCTCGCACGCCAACTCTTCCAACTGCACCTCATCTTCCAATGGGATCTTGCGTTCCAACGCCTTCAACGCCACCGCACGGTACATCACCCCGCTATCCAGATACAAATAACCAAGCAGCGCCGCCACTCGCTGCGCCACGGTGCTCTTCCCCGACCCCGCCGGTCCGTCAATCGCTATGGTTAGTCGTGCTGACATGTTCTGCGTTGAAAACGTAATCAGTAATCAGAAAGAGTAGCGGGACCCCGAACCCACCTTTTTCTCAAGCGGCGGGAAAACGTGCAAAGTGAAAAGTAAAAAGTACAAAGTCACCTTATACCTTGCACTTTTCACTTTGTACGCCTCGCAACTATTCCACTCTTGCACTCTTGCACTCTTCTACCCTTCCACTCTTCCACTCTTCTACTTTCTTCGCTCTTCTGTCTTCACTCGCCACTGCCGTCAAAATCCCATAATGTTGTACCCACAATCCACGTACAGCGTCTCGCCGGTAATCCCAGACCCTGCTTCCGAAAGCAGAAACGCCGCCGTTCCACCGACTTCGCCCGGGTCCACATTGCGCTTCAACGGCGATCGCTCCGCGTGCGATTTCAGCATTTCTCCCAACTGCGAAACGCCCCGCGCCGCCAGCGTCTTGATCGGTCCCGCCGAAATCGCATTCACGCGAATCCCTTTTGGCCCCAAATCATTCGCCAGGTAACGCACCGTCGCCTCCAGCGCTGCCTTCGCCACGCCCATCACGTTATACTTCGGCACCACTTTCTCCGCGCCGTAGTACGTCAGCGTGACAATCCCGCCCCCCTCCGTCATCAACGGCGCCGCCGCACGCGACACCGCGATCAGCGAATACACGCTCACATCATGCGCAATCCGAAATGCCTCTCGCGACGTATCCAGAAACTCCCCCTTCATCGCATCCGGAGGCGCGTAGGCCACGCTATGCACCACCCCATGCAGCACGCCATACCGCGCTTTCAATTCTTCGAACAGCTTCGCCACCTGGTCATCGAAGCTCAAATCGCACATGAACCCTTCCGCCCCGGGCAGGTCCGTGATCAAGTCCTTGGCCTCCTGCTCCAGCCGCTCATTCTGATAACTGATTGCCAGCTTCCAGCCGGCTGCATGGAGCTTCTGCGCGATCGCCCAGGCGATGCTGCGCTTGTTCGCCAAGCCAAAGATCGCCGCCGTCTTCTGCCCGTCGCTCAATGTGAACCTCGACTTTTTGAGATAAGAATCCAGCAACCCATTACCGATATCAGATATCAGTAATCAGATATCAGGAAACGCTTCTCTGTGACCTCTGTGCTCTTCCTCAGTGCTCTCTGTGCTAAATCCGCACGAAATAGCTCGCAACCTTACACCTTACACTTTGCGCCTTATACGCCTTTTTCTTAACGCGCCGAAACCCGTGCAAAGTGAAAAGTTAAAAGTATAAAGTTCGCTCGCCACTCGAATCCTGATCGCTGATCGCCGGTCGCTGCTCGCTCGTTCCTTGATATCTGATATCTGATTACTGATATCATCCAGTCCAACCACGATCGCCCCGTTTAGATCCGGTGAAACGCCTTCTCGATCTCCCTGATCGAGTACCGCAGCACAACCGGCCGCCCGTGCGGACAGCTCATCGGACAATCCGTCTTCGCCAACGCCGCCAACAGCCACTCCATCTTCGTCTGGTCCAGCGGCATATTCACCTTGATCGCCGCATGGCACGCCGTCGAAGCCGCAATCTTCGATTGCAGCGTATCAATCGAAATCGCTGCATTTTCGCGGTCCAAGCCATCGAGAATCTCCCGAAGCAGATGCTCCGCTTCGTTCGCCGCCACCCCCGCCGGCACCGCCTGGATTGCTACGCTTTTCGGCCCCATCGGCTCGACTTCAAATCCGTTCGCTCCCAATTCCTCTGCGATTCTTTCGTAGATCACCAGTTGCCGCGGCGCAAGTTCGAGCACCATGGGCATCAGTAAGCGCTGTGATTCTACCTTCCCCGCACGCCGCGCTTCCAGGTGCTGTTCGAACAGCACGCGCTCGTGCGCCACGTGCTGGTCAACAATCCACAATCCTTCGCCGTTTACCGCCACAATGAACCTCGCGCTCACCTGCCCCAGCGGCTTTAGATCCGCGATCTGGTCCGGCCGAGGCAACGTAGCTGGCACATCCACGCTAGCCCGCGAAAAATTCTCCGCCCAATTCGGCTCTCGACTCGGCTCGCTGCCACCGGGCATCGCCCCCGGACTGAATCCGCCATTTGCCTGCCCGGGCAGGCCCGGCTCGAATGGAAACCGCTGCGGCACCGGCTGCTGTGGCGCCGAACTCAAGTCAAAGCCACTGCCCGCCGAATAATCCGAGCCCACTCCTGACCCAACTCCCAATTCCTCCAGCGCCGGAATGCTCGCGCGCGGCACGCCCGAATTCAAGACCGCGCCATCGCCCAGTCCACCGCCCACAAACGATCCCGGCGGCGCAGCCGGACTCGGTGCCACATTCCCCGCAGCCGCGGCAAAACTCGCAATCGGCCGCGTGGCCATCAACGCCTGCCGAATCGCGTCGCGCGTGAAATCGTGCACAAACTGCGAATGCCGGAAGCGCACCTCAATCTTCGCGGGGTGCACATTCACGTCCACTTCGTCGTATGGCATTTCCAGAAACAGCAGCGTCGCCGGAAAGGCGTTCGGCGGCAATATATTCCGATAAGCCTCATGAATCGCGTGCAGAATCAACCGGTCGCGCACCAGCCTTCGGTTCACAAACACGTAAATCCCGTTGCGATTCAGCCGCTGCACCGCTGGCCGCGACGTGAACCCTCGAACCGTGAGCGTCGCCGCCTCTTCTCCAGGTTCCATCTCCGGCTCGGTAATCGCCGCGCGAAATGCCGCCGAAACCGCTGGAATCTCTACCAACTCTTCCAACGCCTGCCGCCCAAACAACTGATACACACGGTCCGCCAGCTTTTCTGCCGGCGGGCAATTGATAATCTCCTGTGTCGGCGTAGTCAGCGCAAACTGCTTCCCCGGATTCGCCAGCGCGTAATGCGTCACCAGCGACGCGATGTGTCCGAGTTCCGTCGTATCCGACTTCAGAAATTTCCGCCGCGCCGGCACGCAGTAAAACAAATCCGCCACGCTGACGGTGGTCCCTGCCGGCAGTCCGGCAGGTTTCACGCCGATCAGCTTCCCGCCCGCAAACTCCACCCGCGTGCCTTCCGCCTCGTTCGCGTCGCGCGTCTCCAGAAGCAGCCGCGAAACCGCCGCAATCGACGGCAACGCCTCCCCGCGAAACCCCAGCGTCGCAATCGAAAGCAAGTCCTCCGCCGTGCGCAGCTTGCTCGTCGCGTGCCGCTCGAACGCCAGCAACGCATCGTCGTGCGTCATCCCGTGCCCGTCGTCAATCACGCGGATCATGCGCTTCCCGCCCACCTCCGTTTCGATCCGCACCGACGTCGCGCCCGCATCCAGCGCGTTCTCCAACAATTCCTTCACCACCGACGCAGGACGCTCCACCACCTCGCCCGCCGCAATCTTATTCGCCACCGCCTCCGGCAGTATCCGTATCCTGCTCATTAAATTCTGTGACCTTACACCTTTAACTTTTCACTTTGCACGGTTTTACTTTTTCACTTTTATACTCTTCCACTTTTCCACTTTCTTAGCTCTTCTTGATCTCTATTCCCAACTGCTCCAACTGCTCTTTGTCTACCTCGCTCGGCGAATCGGCCATGAGATCTTGCGCCGCGGTGGTCTTCGCAAACGCAATCACCTCGCGCAACGATTTTTCCCCCGCCAGCAGCATGGCAATGCGGTCCACGCCCAACGCAATGCCGCCATGCGGCGGCGTCCCGTACGTCAGCGCATCCAGGAAAAATCCAAATCGGTGCCGCAGCTGCTCTTCCGTCAGCCCCAGCGCCTTGAACAACCGCTCCTGGATATCCTGCCGGTGAATTCGGATGCTGCCCGAGCCCAACTCATATCCGTTCAGCACCAAATCATAGCCCTTCGAGCGCACTTCCCACGGCGCGCTTTCCAGCTTCTCCAAATCCTCATCCACGATTCCCGTGAACGGGTGCTGCGCGCTCACCCAAGTGCGGTCCGTCTCGCTCCATTCAAACAGCGGGAAGCCAGTGATCCACAGAAACTTCCACTTCGTCTTGTCGATCTGCCCCAGCGCTTCGGCAAGTATCAGCCGCAACTGTCCCGCCACCAGCGCCGCCGCTTCCGTGCCCTTAATCTCTTGCTTAGCCGAAACCGCCACCACCAAATCTCCCGTCTTCGCCCCGCAAGCCTGCGCTAGCTTCTTCACATTCTCCGCGCCAATCAGTTTTTCAACCGTTGACGTCACGCCCTCTACGGTCATCTTCACAAAATAAGCCCCGCGCGCGCCCACCGCCTTGGCCTTCTCCGTCAACTCATCCAATTGCTTCCGCGAATATCCCGCGCCACCCGGCGCCGCGAACGCAAACACACTGCCCTCAATCTGCAGCTTCTGTTTGGCCTCCGCAGGAAAACAATCGGTCACCTCATGCAATTCCATAGCAAACCGCAAATCTGGCTTGTCGCTTCCGTATTTCCGAATGCAATCTTTGTACAGCATGTGCGGAAACGGCGAGCTGACCTCAATCCCCACAGCCTTGCACACCCGCACCATCACCGTCTCGATCACATGAAAAATGTCTTCTTGCCGCGGAAACGACATCTCCAAATCCAATTGCGTAAACTCCGGCTGACGGTCCGCGCGCAAATCCTCGTCGCGAAAACATTTCACAATCTGGAAATACCGGTCCAGCCCGCCAATCATCAGAATCTGCTTAAAAATCTGCGGCGATTGCGGCAAGGCATAAAATTGCCCGTGATGCACGCGGCTCGGCACCAGATAATCGCGCGCGCCCTCCGGAGTCGAGCGCGTCAGCATCGGCGTCTCCACTTCGATGAATCCCATCTCGTCCATGGCCTTGCGCATTTCCAGCACAATCTTGTGCCGCAGCGCCAGATTCTGATGCGGCTTCGGCCGCCGCAAATCCAAATAGCGATACCGCAGCCGCGTCTCCTCCGCCGCATTAATCTCCGGCTCAATCGGAAACGGTGGCGTTTTCGCGTTGTTCAAGATGTGCAGCTTCGACGCGACCAACTCAATTTCGCCGGTAGCAATCTCCGGATTGGCTTTCTCCCGCCTCACCACCTTCCCTTCCACCGCCACCACAAACTCACTGCGCACATGCTCCGCTTTGCCGTGCGCCGCCGCCTGCGCCTCCTTGTTAAACACCACCTGCACGATCCCCGTCCGATCGCGCACATCCAGAAACAACAAATTCCCCAAATCCCGCCGCCGGTGCACCCACCCCATCACGATTGCGTCGCGCCCCGCATCCGCAGCCCGCAACTCCCCGCAATAATGTGTCCGCTTCAAATTCCCCAAAAAGTCCAGCACGTTATCCTCTCCGTGTAGTGGCCAGTCTTTACCGGTTCCGTTCTCACATCAAGAGATTGCCGCCCAAAGTTACCGTTGTCATCCTGAGGCGCGCCGTTTGCGCCGAAGGATCCCAACCTAAAATTCAACCGCGCTGTTTCCGCAGTTGAGATCCTTCGCTTCGCTCAGGATGACAGCTCTCGACTGCTAGCTACTACCCAAGACTCTCCGCTTCCTCTGCGGCACCTCTGCTAACTCTGCGGTAATCCGATTCTTTCCTCTCGCCACTCACTAAACTCTTTCACCTCACACTTTTCACTTTGCACGGTTTTGCTCTTCCACTCTTCCACTCTTATACTTTCTTCCTCCGAAACCCGCACAGGCTGAAGCCTATGCTACGGGCCATCTCCAACCTTGGACCTTATACTTTTCACCTTATACGGTTTTACTCTTCTACTTTTTCACTCTTCCACTCTTATACTTTCTTCTTCTGAAGCCACTCCACCACGTCCGCCTCTCCCACCTTCTCCTGCGCCCCGTCCGCCAAAGTCTTCACCGTCCACTGCCCGCTCGCCACCTCGTCCTCTCCAAGTATCAACGCAAACCTCGCCCCCAACTTATCCGCCTGCCCCAACGCCTTCCCAAACTTCTGCGCCACCGGCGGCAACTCCACCCGCAACCCCGCCTCTCGCAACCGACGCGCCGCCGCAATCGCCGCCACCTGCGCTTTCTCTCCCATCCAGGCGATATAAACGTCGCGTCCGATCCCCCCGCCGGGTGCCCCACCCTCGGTTTTGGAAGGTGGGTTCTTGGTTTCAATCGCCAATCGCCACTCGCCACTCGCCACTTCTTTTCTTGCCTCCTGCAAGGAAAGAATCAATCGATCTTCTCCAATCGCAAATCCAATGCCTTTCGTCGGCGGCCCGCCAAGAAGCTCCACCAGCCCGTCATACCGCCCCCCGCCGCACACCGCATTCTGCGAACCCAACCCTCGCGCCGTAATCTCAAACGTGGTCCGCATGTAATAATCCAGCCCGCGCACCAGCCGCCAATTCTCGACGTACTTCACCCCACGCAAATCCAACTGCCGTTTCACTTCCGCGTAGTGCGTCTTGCACTCCTCGCACAGATAATCGCCAATCTTCGGCAGCCCCGCGATAATCCCCTGCTCGCTCTCCAATTTCGAATCCAGCACCCGCAACGGATTCGTCTCAATCCTCCGCTGGCTATCCGCGCCCAACTTGTCCTTCACCTTTTCGAGCGCCGCCCGCAACGCCTCCACATACGCCCGCCGGCAAACAGCCTTTCCATGTGTCCCCGCCCCGCTGTGCCCAATCGAATTTATTTCCAACAGCACGCCGGGCAACTCCAGCTTCGCAAAAAACGTCATCACCATCTCGATGACTTCCGCATCAATCCCCGGCGCGTCGCTCCCACCCAAAACTTCCGCGTCAATCTGATAAAACTGTCTGTACCTTCCCTTCTGCGGACGTTCCCTCCGAAACATCGGCCCGAAACAATACAGTTTCACCGGTGCCGGCCACTGCTGCATGTTGTGCTCGATGTACGCGCGACAGATCCCCGCCGTGGCCTCCGGCCGCAAACTAAGCACATCGCCGAAACGAAATGACAGAAGAGCCTGCTTCACCCCTTTCAGGAGATTCTCAAAGGCAAACTCACCTGCGCCTGTTTGGGTTCTGAGAAAGCTCGCTCCCGCCTGGTTCATTTCCTTCAAGCAATTGCGAACTGCAACGAGCGCCTTCTCGTTTTCAGGTGTTTTGGGTACCTCTCCGGCAGACATCCGGGCAGATAAGATGTCCAGATACGCCAGCACGGACTTTTCGTATTTCTCGAATTCTGAGGGCAGGCCGGCACCAACACTCCTTGTGATCAAGCCAGCTCGCCACTGTTCTAGCTCAATGAAGCCGTGATCCTCAAACGAATACATTTCCTTTGACACGATATCCGTCTCGCCGCCCACCGCCCGCGCAAACAATTCCGTCGGCTCAAAAATCGGCGGACGAATCTCCCCAAACCCATATGTCCCAAACACCTCGCGCGCGGTCTGCTCCACCCGGTTCCACAACTCCGTCTCCGGCGGCAGCAAATCCCGTGTGCCCTTGATCGCTTGGAATTTCGTCTTGTTAGCCATCAGTCTAGGAAAGATTCTCTCCGAATGTAGCGCTGGCTTTTATGCCAGTTCTTTGCCCCACCACGGGTGCCCCACATGCCGGTTCTGCATGTGGGTTCTTTCTGCCAAAAGCGCCCGCCTCAGAAGGCGGCCGCTACACTCCAAACCCGCTCCAATCAATGCGTTCACCGCGCTGCTCGGCTTCCGCACGGTAAATTTCGCGATAGCTGGAGTAGCGCTCGGCGTAGCGCGCGATCGAATCGCGATCAATCGCCGTCAACCCTCGTTTCACCTTTGCTGGCGAACCCATGACGAGGCTTCCTGGCGGAATGATGGTGCGTTCGGTGACTAGCGAACCCGCGGCCACAATGCTGCCGCTACCAATCAGCGCCCCATTCAAAACAATGCACCCCATCCCGATCAACACCCGCGACTCAATCGTGCAGCCATGCAGCGTCACCGAATGTCCCACGGTGACATCATCCCCCAGCACCAGCGGGTACTCGTCCTTCATCACGTGCAACACGCACCCATCCTGAAGATTCGTTCGCGCGCCAATCCGGATGTAGTGCACGTCCCCGCGCAGCACCGTCCGCGGCCACACGCTCGCGTCTTCCCCGATCACCACGTCGCCAATAATCACCGCCGCGGGATCGATGTACGCCGACGCCGCAATCTGCGGCCATTTCCCACGGTACGGACGAATGTCAGGTGCACGGTTCAAAGATCAGTCCTGATGCTTTTGTAGGGACGGCCTTCTGCTTGCCCTGAGGCACGAAGGGAGGCCGTCCGCAGATGTTGCTCACCGCAAGCAGAATGTGCGTGCAAGTGATTGCAGGGCCTAGATATAGCTACATACAGCAAACCTCGCCAGCCCGGGCGAACACTCAAGATAGCATCCGCTTCGCCCCGCTGACAAGGAATCCTAAGCCTTCCACATTTGGGTAATCCTGTTGACTGTTCCGCGCCGCAGAATCGCGCAGCCGCCCCAACCGCGCTTCCCTCTGGTCCACAATAAGAATTAAATCGTCCACGCGGGAGTGAGTCAATGCCGGAGTACAATTTCCAACTTCGCGGCTGGCATGCGGCTCTCGCCGTCCTGGCGCTCGCGCTTTATTTCCTCGCCACCATGCTCGTTCACATCCGCTCCGTGGACGACGCCATGCGTGACGCCGTCCGCCAGCGACTGCTCAACGAATATTCCGGCCGCGGCCCCAAAGACATCGCCCGAATCGTAGCCGAGGCCAAGGAAGGCGCCCCCATCGAATCCCTGCCTCCCGAGGTGCAGCGAAATGTGGAATTCCCCCAGTTCGCAGCTCACGGCAAAATGGACGGTCGCGTAATTTTTATTCGCGCGGAAATCCGGGTCGACGGCGCGGCCCCGCCCGATGGCCGTTCCATTCGTTACTTCACCCTATCCACCAAATTCGGTGGCGGCTGGAATGTCGCTGGCGAAAGCTCCGCCTATACCTACTACAGCCAGCTTCTTCCCTGAATATGGAAGCCTCGGGCAACTACTTGTCCTTTCGAGTTGTGACCGGATTCAAGTTCGTCAGCACAACTCGCGCTCTCCCGGAATTCTGCAGCTGCTGACGAATGTCCCTGTATTCTTCGCCGCAAAAACCATATCGAGCCAGTTCCCTCTCTAACCACCGATCGGGAATCTCAGCCTGTAGCAGTTCGCCCTTATTTCGAATCTCAAAAGATCCATCGGCGCTCTTGATGACTTCCCAGGTGTTCGGTTTCATGATTGCCCCGCTGCGAGCTGTTGCCCTGATTGCAGGCCGCCTCTCAGCCTTTACTCTTCTACTTTTCCACTGTTCTACTCTTCCACTCGCTTCGTTTAGTTCCAGTGCTTGATTTCCGGCCAAACTTTCTCCAGCGGCCCAAATTTCGCCCCCCGGCACAAAAACACATCAAAATGCTCGTACGGCATCGACAGCGGGTGATACACCGTACCGACTTTCTCCACGCTCTCAAACAATTCGCTAAGCCTTTTCTGCGTGTCCGCCATCACGATCATGCAGTCGCCCGTATATCCTCGGGTTCCCCAATAATAGTAATTTTGGTGCGCGGAAATCGCCGGCGGCAATCCCATCTGCGGCCCGAACAAATCAATCGCTCCCGCCTGCCCGTAATTCTGCCCAAAAATCGCGCAATTCTTCTGCTCCTCCGGCGGTAATTTGTGATACGCATCGGCCACCACCTGCGCCATTTCCTTCCAGCCGAATTGATCCGCATAAATCTGCGGCAAGGGTCCCAACTTGTGCGTCTCAATCCGCGGCGGCTCGTAATGCCAGAAGTGTGCATACGCGATGTATTGATTCACTGTCAGCATCGGAAAATACGAAAACGGCGCAAGCAATACGCCTGTCACCACCAGCAGAGCCACGTACGCTGGCCTAAGCCATCCCCCGCTGCGCACCGCGCCAAACCACCGCTCAAACGCCGCGCCTCCCGCCGCAAACAGCATGGGATACGCGGGTGCGGGATAGTACATTCGTCCGTGCATCGTCAGCATGCACACCATAATCACGATGTACGTAATCCCGAGCACTCGCCAGCCTTTTCCTTCCGGGTCGCGCAACAATTCCACTAAGCCCACAATCCACAACGGCGCCGAGAACGGATTCAGGATCAGCGCCTGCATGGCCATAAACATCAACGGCCCAACTTCCGTGTTCCGCCCGCTGCGCTGCACGTTCCGCAACAATTCAATGGTCGGAAAGTGCCGCTGAATCTCCCACACCAGGTTCGGCAGAAAAATCAGCAGTGCGATCAATCCACCAAGCCAAATCCACGGTTGCGCAAACTGCCGCCGCTGTTTCGTCAGCAGCAATCCCACAAACAATCCAAACCCGAAAAACAACATCGAGTGCTTGTTCAACAACCCGACGCCGCACACCACGCCAAACAATAACCACAACGCCGGCACGCTCACGTAGTGGCGGGTCTTTAGACCCGCGTCTTTTGCTTCAGCCCTCCCAAAAATTCTCAGCGCAATCAGCGCTGCGCCCATCCAGAACAGTGACTCAAACACATTCATGGTCAGCAGCGAATCCAGCCCTAGATAAATTCCCGCCACCATCACGCATACACACGCCAGCGCCGTCCCAAACCGTTTCGCGCCAAGTTCCCGCGCGATCAATCCCGTCAACAGCACGCGCAACCCCGCCGCCACGGCGGGCAAGAAATGTAGCGCCCGCAACGAATCCCCCAACGTCACTCGCTCCAGCCAAGTAATCACTGCAATGAGCGGCGGCTGATCCACATATCCCCACGCCAAATGCTTGCTGCAGGCCACGTAATACAACTCATCCACAAAATACCCATACCGCCCGCTCACCAGCAGGTGTGCAGCAAATACCACAAAAGACAGCCCGCCTAGAAGTGCCCATTCTCCCGGGCGGGCGTCCGAGGTACGTTCCATTCGCCGAGATTCGAGCGCTACGGATCCGTCCATACAAACACCCTCACTCTCCACAACGTGCAAATGCAAACGAATGTTCCGCGGATTGGCTACAGCGCCGTGTCATCCCGAACCCGGTCGCGTCCTTTGCGAACGGCGGTGAGGGATCTGCTTTTGCTTTCTGCTCTGGGGTGCCCCACATGCCGGTTTTGCATGTGGGTTCCTGATCAAGCGCGCTCCTCAGTCGCCTTTCACTCTTATACTCTCTTCTTCTTTTCTCGCCACTCGCCACTAATCACTCGCCACTTCCTCAATCAATCTCCACCCTCGGCCCGCCCGCCGTGGCCGCCACCTCACTCAGCCGCGCTGTCACTGCCTTCGCCACGCGATACAAACTCTGCGCCGCAGGCGCCGTCTCTCCCTGCGCCGTCACAGGCTTTCCCGTATCGCCGCCCAGCCGAATCCGCGGATCAATCTCAATTTCCCCCAACACCGGCACGCCGTACTCAATCGCCGTCTTCGCACCTTCGCCGTGTCCAAAAATATCCACCGGCTTCCCGCAGTGTGGACAAGCAAACGTGCTCATATTCTCCACCACACCCAACACCTCGACGTGCACCTGCCGGAACATCTCAATGGCCTTGCGCACATCCGCCAGCGCCACCGTCGACGGCGTCGTCACCACCACCGCGCCGGTCACCGCCACCGTCTGAATCAGCGTCAACTGCACATCGCCCGTCCCCGGCGGCAAATCAATCACCAGATAGTCCAGCTCTCCCCATTCCACGCTGCGCAAAAACTGGGTAATCACACTGTGCAGCATCGGCCCGCGCCAGATGACCGGCTTATCCCCAGGATTCAGCAGGCCCATCGAAATCATCTTCAATCCTTGCGCCTGCACCGGAATAATCCGCTGCGACGCCGTCGCCAAGGGTTCCGCGTTCGACCCCAGCATAATCGGCACGTTCGGCCCGTACACGTCCGCGTCCAGCAAGCCGACCTTGTACCCAAGTTTCATCAACGCCAGTGCCAGGTTCACGGCGATAGTCGTTTTCCCCACCCCGCCTTTCCCGCTGGCAACTGCAATCAAATTTTTAACTCCCGGAATCGCCTGGCGTTCCGGCATCTGCTGTCCTGGCATCGTCCCCGGTGGCATGGTTGGACTCTCTCCCTAACCTTCTACCTTGTACTTTTCACTTTTTACGGTTTTTGAGCGCGTCAAAAGACAAAGCGTATAAGGTGCAAAGTATAAGGTGTGAAAGGTGGTTCCTTTACTTCCTCTATCTCCTCTACTTCCTTTATCTCCTTTACTTCCTTTACCTCAATTCCTCACGCGCTCGCCCCATGGCACTTCTTGTACTTCTTCCCCGACCCGCAAGGACAAGGATCATTCCTCCCCACTTTCGCTCCCGTCCTCACCGGCTTCGGCGCTTCCGCCTGAGCCGGCCCGGTCTGGTACTGCAAATCCTTCTGCTGCTTCTCGTGCTTGCGCTCCAGTGCCCGCGCAAAATCCGGTAAGCGTTGTGGCGCTTCTTCCGCACGTGCGGCAGCGCTAGCTACTGCAGCCGCCGCAGCGCTCGGCGGCGCTTGCCTCGTGGGTTGCGGTCGCTGCTGCGGAGGCGGCGCTTCTTGCTGGATCTGCACATGGAACAAATAACGAATCGTCTCGTTATCGATCCGCGCCATCATGTCTTCGAACAACACGAACGCTTCTTTCTTGAACTCCACCAACGGATCTTTTTGCCCGTACCCGCGCAGCCCAATTCCTTCCTTCAAGTGGTCCAGCGAAAGCAAGTGATCCTTCCACTGCGTGTCCACCACATCCAAAATGATTCGCCGCTCCAGCCACCGCAGCAAATCCGAGCTGAACTGCTTCTCTTTCTCCGCATAGCGATTCTTCACCGCCTCGACCGTCGCATCCGACAACTCATCGTGATTCAGCGCGGTCGGATCCGCGCCTGCGGCCTTCGCATCAATCCCAAACTGGGTGTGAATCTCCGCCAAAAACTGCGCCGTATTCCACTGGCCGGGATGCTGCTCCCGCGGGCAATTCGTCTGCACGATCTCCCCCGCGACATCTTCCGCGATACCCAGCACATAATCGCGCTGGTCCTTGCCCTCCAGCGCGGACCGCCGTATGGCGTAAATCGTCTCGCGCTGCTTGTTCATCACGTCGTCGTATTCCAGCAGGTGTTTGCGCGCATCGAAGTTCTGCGCTTCCACGGATTTCTGCGCGTTCTCGATGCGCCCGGAAATCATCTTCGATTCGATCGGTACGCCTTCCGTCATCCCCAGCCGGTACATCAGTTGCTTTACGCGTTCTCCGCCAAAAATGCGCATCAAATCGTCTTCCAGCGACAAGAAGAATCGCGATGACCCCGGATCGCCCTGCCGGCCGGCGCGCCCGCGCAACTGGTTGTCAATGCGCCGCGCCTCGTGCCGCTCCGTGCCCAAAATGTGCAATCCACCGAGCGTCACCACTTCGTCGTGCTCGGCCTTGCATTGCTCCGCGAACTGGTCGTACATCGGCTTCCACTGCTCCTGGGGCACCTGGAAAATCTTTCCTTCGTGCTGGAATAACACCATAGGCACAGTTGCCTGCGCCGTGTTCCCGTCCGCGCCGTCCGCGCCAATCACCGAAGGCGCCGCCGCATAGGGCATCGCCAGTTTGTTCTTCAAAAAGTGTTCGCGCGTCAAAAACTCCGGGTTTCCGCCTAGCAGGATGTCCGTCCCGCGCCCGGCCATGTTCGTCGCCACGGTCACCGCGCCTTTGCGTCCCGCCTGCGCCACGATGCGCGATTCGCGCTCGTGTTGCTTCGCATTCAGCACCTGGTGCGGTATGCCCGATTTCTTCAGCAAATCCGCAATGGTCTCCGACTTCTCGATGGAAATCGTGCCCACCAGAACGGGCTGCCCGCGCTGATGAAGGTGCCGGATCCCATGCGCCACGGAATTGTCTTCCTGCAGAATCCCGTTCACCACCGCTTCAAATTTTTCTTTCTCCGTTCGGTACACCACGTCCGGATTCTCGATGCGAATCAGTGTGCGGTTCGTCGGGATCACCACCACATCCAGGTTGTAAATCTTGCCGAATTCCGCGGCTTCCGTTTCCGCGGTGCCGGTCATGCCCGAGAGCTTCTTGTACATGCGGAAATAATTCTGGAATGTAATTGTCGCCAGCGTCTGGTTTTCCCGCTCGATCTTTACGCCCTCTTTTGCCTCCACCGCCTGGTGCAACCCGTCCGACCACCGTCTCCCCGGCATCTGCCGCCCGGTAAACTCATCGACGATGATGACTTCCCCATCCTTCACCACGTAATCCACGTCCAACTTGTACAACGTGTGCGCGCGCAAAGCCTGGTGCACGTGATGCATCAATTCCACGTTCCCGATATCCGTCAGGTTTGTAACGCCCAACAGCCGCTCGCACTTGCTGAAACCTTCCTCCGTCAACGTCGAGGTGCGATGCTTTTCATCCAACGTGTAATCGATTTCCTTGATGAGTTTCGGAACAATTTTGTCGATCTTAAAATATTTGTCCGTGGATTCTTCCGAAGGTCCGGAAATAATCAGCGGCGTTCGCGCCTCGTCAATCAGGATGGAGTCCACTTCGTCGACGATTGCAAACTGGTGTCCGCGCTGCACGCAACTCGCCAGGTCATACTTCATGTTGTCGCGCAGATAGTCGAAACCAAACTCGTTATTGGTCCCGTAGGTGATATCCGCCGAATACGCCGCGCGCCGCTGGTTATCGTCCAGGTCGTGCACGATCACACCGACGCTCAAGCCAAGCGCTTTATACAATGGGCTCATCCACTCGGCGTCGCGCCGTGCCAGATAATCGTTCACCGTCACAATGTGCACGCCGCGTCCCACCAGTGCGTTCAACGCCGCTGGCAACGTGGCCACGAGCGTTTTCCCTTCGCCCGTTTTCATCTCCGCGATTTTTCCGGCGTTCAGCACCATCCCGCCGATGAGCTGCACGTCAAAATGCCGCATATTCAGGAAGCGCCGCCCGGCTTCCCGCGCTAGCGCAAAAGCCGGCACAATCACCGGCTCCAAAGTGCGCGCCAAATCATCTTTATACGCTGGCTCCGCCGGATCGCTGTCCTTCAACGCCTCCTGCACCTGCGTTTTCAGCGCCTGAAACCGCTCCTTCAGTTGCTCGTCGCTGAGCGCGCGCACTTTCGCCTCTTGGGCGTTGATCTCCGCCACAACAGGCTGCATCTTCTTGATATCGCGCTCGTGCTTCGTCCCGATGAATTTCGCGACTACACGATCCAGTATTTGGGCAACTTCCATGGACTCTTGTGGCACAGCCATTCCTGGCTGTGCTCCTCAGGTATGTTAGACGTTCACACAAACCGCTTCCGCGGCGTCATGCAAACACTTCATTGTAACTGGTTGGATGCGCACGCGCCAAGAATCGCCACTTTGAAGTGCGGCGGCTTGCTTATCCTGAGCCCTTTTCGAGAAGGGCCGCCGTCCTCTCTTAACCATCACAGGCGTACAATGTGGCCATGGACCACTCCAGGCTGGTTGTCGCCCAATCCTACAGCACTCGCCCAGACGCAGAGCTGGCCATTGGCGCGCTCGGAGCCGCCGGCATCAAAGCGGTCATTCAGGCCGACACCGCGGGAGGTATGCGCGAGCACCTTGCCTGGTCTGGCGCAGGTTTCAAGATTCTGGTTCTCGAGGAAGACGCAGCAGCGGCGCGGGACGTTCTGGCCCCCCTGCCCGAAAGCGAACAAATCCCCGCAGACGATCCCCCACCAACCTGGCGTCGCTTCACTTAACGCACGATTGCATCAGTAACCGCGCACACAATCTGCACTAAATCCGGACCCTGTCAACCTGAGGAGCGCCGTTTGCCTACCCAAGGCAGGCGACCAAGGATCTCAGCGTGGAAATCATGCGCGGCGGGTCTTTTTCTTTTCTCGCCACTACTCACTCGCCACTTCCTCTATACAATCTGCACCAAATCCGGCGGGCAATCCCGCAGATTCTCAATCGAAACGCTCTTCTCAGACTTGTTCGCATTCTCCGCGGGCACTAATCCGTAGGATCGATTCCGCCCCTCGCGTTTCGCCAGGTACAGCGCCTTATCCGCCAGCTCGATCACGTTGTTCATCGACAACCCCGCCGGGTCTTCCTCCAACCACGGATACGGCGCCCATCCGATCGAGCAGGTCTTATGAACCTCCACGCCGTTGCCCACGTCAAACGGCAATTCCCGAACTGCTTCCAGCACGCGATTGCACAGCAGCGCCGCATTGGCCCGGTCCGTCGTCCGGCACACCAGCAAAAACTCTTCCCCTCCCCATCGCACCAGATCGTCCGATCGCCGCATCACCGACGCGATCCGCTTCGCTACTTCCCGGAGCAACTGGTCCCCCGCGGCGTGTCCCAATTCGTCATTGACTCTCTTGAACCGGTCTATATCCACCAGCACGAAAATCAGATCCTGCGAGGGTGCCGGCGCAGCGTTCGGATCGAGCATCTTCATGTGCGCGCGCATCGTCTGCGCAATATCCTTCTCGATGGTCTCGTAGAAATACCG
>Ga0187782_10000919_pt1 | contig 20876 bp, 15 predicted proteins | sample 0715_SJ02_MP15_2_FD_132454 | JGI IMG/M metagenome (GOLD analysis project Ga0187782, IMG submission 132454) | Tropical peat soil microbial communities from peatlands in Department of Meta, Colombia - 0715_SJ02_MP15_20_MG | ecosystem: Environmental > Terrestrial > Soil > Wetlands > Peat | place... | reverse complement strand
TTGCGAAATGACAGGACCAATCTCGCTGCCATTTCGTGCCCCGTCCAAAAGACCAAAGCTTCAGGTTTCTGCGTCATGATCTGACTGACCACCGAGTCCGAGTTTGGATCGGCTGGGTCAACCGTCAAATGGATGACGGCGGGAGCATTTAAGGCGCGCGCCACCTTTTGAAATTCCTCGCCGCCAATGCGCCCATCATGATCGTTTTCCGTGATAAGGAGGACCTGCCTCAGTTTGCGTGCAACGTAGATGTCCCGAGCAAAGACGTGCGCCTGTTGCGTGTCTGTACAGCCCAGCCTGAAAATCCAGGGAAGGTTAATCTGGGTGGTGGTAGGGTCGGCGGAGAGTGTGACTATGGGGATTCCCGCCTTGTTCCCAACCTGTTCGGCAAGATGAGCTGACGAGCCAGCGAGAGAAGTGACAATCGCCACCGCCCTATCTTCATACACAAATTGCACGATTTCATTTGACGCGCGTCCCCACGGCCCGTTTTCGTCGCGCGGGACTATCGAGAGCCGGCGCCCTTGGGGCAACGGGCTCGCATCTTCGTCTTCAATCGCCAACTGTGCAGCCTGGAGAAGCGCCTTGCCTTCGTCCTGATGAGGGCCGCTCAGTGGCGCCAGGAAGCCGATCTTGATTTCGGGGCCCGCGAGATCATAGCTGGCATCTCGCCCAGGCCCCAAATAATTCACCGCGTCGCGCGGGAGTACGGCGTAAGGCTCGGAAGGAGCTTGTGCGAAACCAGGCAGAGCCCAAAAACTGAGAACAGAAAGAAGCAGGCTGGCAAAACGCAATGGGCAATGTACAATAGGAGACAAGCTCGCAGGAAGCAGGCGCGGAGGACATGGGCGCGCAGGAGGCAAGCCGGCGCGGAGCAGGCTCACAGAACTCAAGCATGCAACAGGGAGGTCCGCAAAGGAGGGTTTGAAATTTGAGATTTGAAATTTGAAATTCTGCAAAGCTCTACTGCCCGCCACGACCGCCGGAAGTGCTCGCAGCGCCCTCGTGGCCTCCTTGGCGCGGGGCCAGCCAGTATTCGAACTTGCCATCTTTCACCCGGGCCATATACACCGGCGAGATGTTATTCAGCGTGTAGTCGAAAAAGGCTTTTCCAGTCACTCCTTCATAAGTCTTCATCTGATAATCGCGCAGAACCGCCATGATCCGCCCGCGGTTTAGCCCGGCTTTTTCGATGGCCGAGGTGAGGATATTCATTCCGTCATAGGCGTAGGCGGCGTAGTCGATGGGCTCCTCGTTGAAGCGTTTCCGGTAGGTTTCGCGGAAGGCCAGCCATTTGGCGTCCTGGCGAGTGGGATCGAGCGTGGTAGTCATGACCATTCCGTCGGCGGCGGGGCCGGCGATTTCAAGCAATCGGGGGTAGGCCAAGCGGCTCCCGCCGAAGACCGGCTGATTCATTCCCAAGGCGCGCATCTGCTTCAGGATTAACCCTGCTTCAGCGGCCTCACCCCAAATGATGACTCCTTCAATCTTGGCGTTCTTGAGCATGTTCAGTTGTCTGGTGAAGTCCTTATCACCACGCTCGAACTTCACTTCCAGGATGGGCTGGCGGCCCATGCGCCGGGCCTCGTCGTTGAACTCTCCGACACCGATGCGGGCATAGCGCGTCTGGGTACGGAGCACGCCAATGCGTTTCAGCTTCAGCTTCTTGAAGACGTAGTCCGCCAGCGTGTAACCCTGTTGGCGGTCATCGGGGAAGTTATGGAGAAGCCACTGAATGCGCGTCTCCGTCACGGTCCGGTCCGTGGTGCCCACGTCCACGATGGGCACCTCCAGCTTCAGTGTTACGCGCAGCGCGATGTGGCAGTTCTGGCCATCGACGCAGCCCAGCATGGCCCAACAGTTTTCATTGAAAAGCATCTTCACCAGTTCGGTCGAGGAGGCGCCCCAGAGAGCGGATTCGTTGTGCAGCTTGAGCGAATAGGGCTTGCCGTGGTAGCCGCCGCGGGCGTTGGCCTCCTCGATGGCAAGTTGCGCGCCGTGCAGCTCGGGAATGCCGAAAATGGATTCTGGATTGTTTTCGATAGGGGCGAAAAATCCGATGGCGACTTCGCTCAGCTTCGAGAGGTCGCCGTCGGGCCGCTTCTCAGCCGCGCCATTATAAGCAACCGTATCGGTCCGGATAAACCAGTCGTAATAAGGTTTTGTAAAGCGGCGGTAAGGCACCGCTTCGTCCGGCATGTTGGCGTAGCGCGGCGCCGGCTTGTCGTCATCCGGCTCTTTGTACTGCGCTCTGGCGGGGATGGCCAACGCCAAGAGGGCAAAAAGCAAAACGGTCTTTCGCATGGTGACTTCTCCAAAAAGGAGTCAGAAGTCAGGATAGGGACGCCAACTGCGTCCAAGCATCGTAGCCACTTTACGCCTGCCACAATGCGGCGAGGTAAACTTCCCGCTACGTCGGCAGGCTACTGACTTCTGACTCCTGACTTCTGACTTCTCTCCTGTGCCGAGGTAAATTCGCCGCTGCGGCGACAGTCTTCTGACTCCTGACTTCTGGCTCCTCTCTTCTTGCCCGAGCAAACTCCACGATGCGCGCAAGGGTCGCGGCGTCGATGGCCTGAAGGCCGTCGCACTTCGGCTCGCCGAAGGTGTAGTCCGCCACTTCGATGAGCAGTCCATGACTGCCCATTTCCAGCGCCGCGCGGCTGGCCGGTTCGACCATCGCCGAGACGCCCGTGGCGTGGCTCGGGTCGACGACGATAGGGAGGAAAGTGAGCATCTTGGCGGCGGGGATGACGTTGAGGTCAAGCACATAGCGTGAGTACTCGCCGGAAGGGAATCCCCGGATGCCGCGTTCGCAAAGCACGATATTGAGATTGCCTTGCTTGGCGATGTACTCCGCAGCCCCCAGCCATTCGCAAAGGCTTGCGGACATGCCGCGCTTCAGCAGTATAGGTTTGCCGACCCGGCCCACCTCGGCGAGGAGGGAATAGTTGTGCATGTTCCGCGAACCAATCTGGAGCATGTCCGCCACGCGGGCGACTTCGCCCACCATGCGCGGGTCCATGACTTCGGTAACAATCGGCAGGCCGGTTTCCTCCCGTGCCACACTCAGAATGCACAGTCCCTCGAGCCCTGAGCCCTGAAAATCATGCGGTGAGGTGCGCGGTTTGTAGGCTCCGCCGCGCAGCATGACCGCGCCGGCGCGCTTCACCGCGCGTGCCAACCCCACCGTCTGCGCGTGGCTCTCAACCGCGCACGGGCCCCCGATCACCACGGCCTGTTCACCGCCAAACCGCACGCCGGCTACGTCCACCACGCGCGTCCCTTTTTCTCCGTACTGCGGGTTCACCGCTCGGCTCAGGAGAGGGCAGATATTCGGGATGTCATCAAGACTGACTTGTCCGGCGATTCTCATTGCCATCCTTCCTCATGCAAACCCTGGCCGGCGCAGCCGGCTCTGGATTGCGGCGGGTTGCCGCCGCTCTTTATGGCGCAAGCTTGCTCGCACCTCACGGGACGATACCAGGAAATCTGGGCGGCCAGCCGCCACGCGGGAAAAGCGGCAGCAAGCTGCGGCACTCCAAAGTTGCCGCACGCCAAGGCCTACTGACCGTTGTTACCGCCGCGATCCGACTCGAAGATCGCAATCGCTTCGATTTCGATAAGCAAATCCGGCCGGCACAGAATCGCCTGAATGCCCGTGGAGGCCGGCAGAGGATTCAGTCCCTGCTCCTCAAAGAACTGAGTGCGAATTTCGTTGAAAGCCTCGTAGTCACGCTCGATATCGCGCAGATAGCACGTGGTGCGCACAACGTCCTTCCAAGTTGCCCCTTCGGCCGCCAATAGTCCCGTAATGTTCTTGTAAGTCCTCCAGCATTGGGCGCGAAAGTCGCCCACGTGGATCGTCTTGCCGTTTTCGTCCACGCTGGCCGTGCCGGATATCAGTACGATGGTCACGCCTTTGATGTCCAGCCGCAGCGCCCGTGAGAAGGACGAGGGCTTAGGATAGTTATAGGCTTCGTTCAGTGTGCTGGGGGCACTAACGGCCTTTTTGGGAATGGGCATGTGCGTTTTCTCCTCCGCTACGAGGGCTTCTGATAGATGCATAGAGTTGAGTCTCCTTCTGAGGTTCGCGAATTCCGTGGCTTAACCCTTGGGCTGTCGCCACCCAAATGTCTTCGCCCCGGAAATCCATATTTAGGATGTAATTGTGAGCGAGGGTGGTTGATGTCTCGAGTTTGGTCTTCTTCGTGTCAGGCCACGTGATCTCGATCTCGCCGTGGCCGGCTTGCTTCGCGGGGCGATAACTGACCCAGGTGTTAGTCTTGTAGTCGAGGTAACTCAAACCCTTGTCGGTGCAAGCCCAGACTTCGTTCCCGCGGGATTTCGGGGCATTGATGAAGTCCGAGGCCAAGCCGCTGTCCTTGGTGAGGTAATTATGCCAGTTGCGGCCGTCGTAACCGCTGAGGCCGAAATAGGTCGAGGCCCAGACCATCTTGGTGTCGGGGTTATAGGCGACGTTGGAAACGATGATATGCAGGAGACCCTGATTGCGGAACAAAACAATTTCCATTTCCTCGTCGGGATCGGTGTAGGGCTTCCAATAATTGCCCGCCACATCGTACTCGAGCAAGCCGCCGCCCCAGATGGCAAAGTACATTTTGTTGCCCGCCGGAGCGATCCCATAGGACCAGGGCTCGTGAAAGGGTGCATTCTTTTCGCTCCAGTTCGTCCATTCGCCGGTATAAGTGTTCAGGCGGCTGACGCCTGCTGTCGTCGCCACCCAAACATACTGATCGACAACAGCAATGCCGTAGCAAACGTCATTCAGAAGGCCACTGGTGAGGTTCGTGAAGTTTTGAAACTGGCCGCCGGAAAAGTGACTGACTCCGCCAAAAGTGGCAATCCACAAATCGCCCGTCTTCTTGTCTACCGCAATGCCCATCACCGCGCGCTGCACCAGGCCGTCTTCCGTCTTGTAAACCCGCTGCACTTTGCCATTCTCGACGAGCGCCAGACCGTCTTCAGTCCCTGCCCAAACCCGGTTCCCATCGACGGCAACGCAGAAGACCTTGGGGTCCGGCATCCCGTTGCCTGTGGTGAAGTTCTCCCAATGGGTGATGAGGTGCGGCTTTTGCTCCAAGCTGAGTGATGACGCGGCCAGTAGACACACCGTGCTTAGAAGTAATCGCTTCATGATGTCCTTCTTCGCCCCAAGACCGTCAGGCCTGTCATTCCGAGCGAAGCGAGGAATCTCGCTATGATAACGAGCGCAGGGCAGGATTCGTCGCTTCGCTCGGAATGACGGCTCGCTGGTTTGCTCCGCATCAGGTCTGCACCATTAAATCCCAAACCTAAAATCGCAGATCTAAAATCCAAAATTCCTACAACGTCTTCAAGAATTCGATCAAATCGTTCAATTGCTCTTTGGCCATGTCCGAGGTCACGCCGTGCGTGTCGTTGTTGTTGAACACGGTCCAGATTTCTTCTAGTGTCAGCGCCTGGCCGTTATGCAAATACGGGCCATCTTCGTAGACACGATCCAATTGCGGAGTATCGAATGCTGAAATCGTGTCGTACTTGCTCGCCGACCCGACGTCGAAACTTGACCGGCTGGTGTAGTGAGAATCTGCCGGATGGCAAGTAGCGCACTGGTTATAGACCGGAATCGTCGTGCCGTCGTTTTTCTGTGTGCGGTAAAAGATGGCCTTGCCTCGCTCCTGCGCCTCGGTGAGCTGACCATCCGGGGCAAGATGCCGATTGGGGGGAAGAGGAATCTGATTCAGGTAAGTAATCAAGTCTTCAAGTTCGTGGGTGTTGAAGCCCTCGGAACGGAATAGGAACTTGGCGATGCGCGGGCCGCACTGGGTGGCCAAGTCCGGGTTCTTCCCATTCCATTTATAGGGCGCAGTGTCTTTAATCCCGCGCAAGGTGCGGTTAGCCACGCGGTCGCGTCCCAGTTGCGGCGTTTCAAGATTCCACGCCAGACCATCTAAATGGCTGTTGGGGTGGCAGGTGGCGCAGGCAAACTGGCCCTGAAAGCAATATTTCGCAGCATTGAAAAGCCGCTCGCCCCTGCGAATAGCAGCTAGTTCTTTAGGTCCGCCGAGATCCAAGGTGGAGGCAATTTGAAACTTTGCAAGGTCGACAACGGTGAGAGTGTCTTCCAACCGGTTAGCGACGTAGGCGAGCCGGCCATTCGGGGAAACCACCACAGCCTGCGGATTGGAGCCGGTCTCCAGGCGCCGCACCACGAACGTCCGGGCGGAGTCGAGGCGATTGGGAAGCTCGTCGCTCGCAACTTCGCGCAGGCGCCGCGCTAGCCTCGCAGTGTCGATAACGGTGAGCATGTTGGCTTCTGAGGCAGTCAGTAGTGCGTAGCGGCCGTCCGGTGTGAAGGCGACGCCGTTTTCCCCGGCGAAATAGTAGTCAATGTCGTCGAGGACGATTTGAGTAACCTGCGAGGCCGTTGTAGCGGCGGTCTCTGACTGCCCGCGGCGCTCAGAGAGCGCCGCTACAGCACGTACGGGTCGAACTACAGCCATCCCATGGGTCATTACCCAGCCTTGTGCGACGCTGATAAGGGGGCCAAGGTTCTTGGGCCTTATTTCCGGAACCAGGAGGTAACCGCCCAGTGCTTTCGGGGCCTCCGCAATGTGGCGCATCTCGATAGCCCCGGGAATGAGAATGCGGTCCTCAATGATCTGTTTCACCGCGTCGATGACCAGCAATTCGGAGACAGGCGGCTTGTCGTAGGGACCGAAGTGCGGCAGGATGTTCGACACGTAAACGTGGCGCCCGTCCCGCGAAAGGAGCATCTGTTCGGGATAGCGTTGGGTCATGAAGCGCTTGATCTCCGCGCCCGTAGTGAGGTCAAAAAGCGAAACGTCGTTGCCCACGCTGTTGGCGACGTATAAGAACTTGCCGCTTCGGTCGGTTGTGAGCCCAACCGGTCCCCAGCCGGCCTTAAGCGTGCGCCGGACTTGAAGCGCTCCGGCGTCAATTTCGCTAACCGTGTCGCTCCAGGAATTAGATACGTAGAGAGTCCTGCCATCCGGAGAAATCGCGAGCCCTCGCGGTTTGCTGCCAACCTTCACGCGCCCCACAACTTGCCGTGTGCTCGTATCAATTGCCAGCACCGAGCCGTTACCCTCACACACGACGTAGAGCCGCTGACCATCGGGAGAAAACTTCAGCTCGACGGGGGTCAGGTATTCCGGCTCAATGGTGGCTGCTTGCTGTGGGGTGGCGGCATAAGGGTAGGGTGGATGAACGAAAACCAATATCGCCACGAGTGCGAGAACTGCTACCAGGACGAGACGACGGAGTGGCGGCGGCCCTTGTGGCCGCCCTGGGCAACCACAAGGGTTGTCCCTACGACCCAATGCGGCTGTCATTCCGAGCGGAGCGAGGAATCCCGCACTGCTTCGCGCGAAGCTGGGACCAAAGGGCCAGAGCGAGATTCCTCGCTCCGCTCGGAATGACAGGGTTGGGTGAAGTTTCCGCCTCATCGCCCCTTGCTTCCCCCATTCGCGGAATTTTCGGAGGGTTCCTTGACTGTCAGGAACTGATCCGCTTTGACGTGGTCGATCTCCTGCTCAATCCCGCTTGGCCAATGGATGATGAGCTTGTCCACTTCGGTGTGCTTGCCCAGGCCGAAGTGCGGGCGCGGGTCACCCTGAGAGAGGTACCCGTTCTCTGCCGTGGCCTCGATGTATTGGTGAAGATCCCCGGCGATGGCCTCCAGGCGAGCCCCGAAACCATCGCGGTTGCTCTTCGTCCCAAGCAGCTTGATTGTCAGCCAGTGATTGCGCATTCCCACGGGCGGGGGATTGTTGTGGAGCAGGATTCCCTTGCCACCCAACACCATGATGAAAGCATCGATGTACCCGTCATTGTCGTAATCGGCGAAGCAGGCGCCGCGCCCGACCTTCTTGACCTTAAAATAGTCACCCAACTGGGAGGAGACATCCGTAAAGGTGGAGTTGCCGTTGTTGTGCAAAACGGAATCTTCCATGGGAATGAGCCAATGCAGGCCGCCGTTCACAATAAACAGGTCCTTCCAGCCGTCGTTGTCGAAATCGAAGAAACCGTCTCCCCAGGCCACATACTGGCCGGAGACGCTGGCCACGCCGGTTTCGACAGTGGTGTCAAGCCAAAAACCTTTCCCACCGGGGTTATGGAAGAGGCGGTGGTAACGCATATCGGAGACGAAGATGTCCTGCCAGCCCCTATTCTCGTAATCGCCAAAGATGGGGTTCATGGCGGAGGTCGCCTCGCCGTTGGCGCCGAACGCCACGTTCACATCTTGCGCGACGTTGGTAAACGTTCCGTCGTGGTTGTTGTGGTAGAGGTAGCTGTCCATGGTGTCGTTGGCGATGTAAATGTCCGGCCAACCGTCGTTGTCGTAGTCGCCCGCTGTCAAGCCCATGGCCCGTCCCAGTGGGTTATCAATGCCTGCCTTGTGGGATACGTCGGTGAAGGTCCCGTCACCGTTGTTGTGGAAGAGGCGGTTGGCGTCGCCTTCATAGTCGAGCGGGCCAGGGAAGGCGTCGGCGGTAAAATACTCTCGTTTGGCATTGGGATCGAACTTCAGATAATTCCCCACAAAGAGATCCAGTTTGCCGTCGCGATCATAATCGAGCCAGGTTGTGCCGGTTCCAAAATGGGGATTCTCGACTCCTGCCTTTGCCGTGACGTCCGTAAAGGTGCCGTTTCCGTTGTTATGATAGAGAATGGATGAGTTCCAGTTAGTGACGTAAATATCTTCGTAACCGTCGTTGTCATAGTCGCCGACGGTTACGCCCATGCCGAATCCTTTGCCGCCCACGCCCGCCTGCTCCGTGACGTCCGTAAAAGTGCCATCGCCGTTATTGCGGTAAAGGTGGTTCGTAGCCTCCACGCCATCGGGTTTCGAGAACTTGGTGACGCCGTCAACATAGCGTCCACTGACCACGTAAAGGTCCAAGAGGCCATCATTGTTGTAATCGATCCAGGCGCAACCGGAACCGGTGGCTTCCATGATGGAACTTAGCTTCTGCTCCCCAAAGGAATGACGAAAATTGATACCGGATTTCTCAGTGACGTCCTCAAAAGTAGGAAGGGCAGAGGGGGCGGCGGTCTGTCGCGCGGGATCGCGCCCTGTATTCGAATTAGTGGCAGTATGCTGCGGATTCGACCCCGGGGTCCGTGTTGTTCGCGCCGGGCTCTGAGCGGTAACCCGCAACCCCAGGGCCAACAGGATCGTCGCTGCCAGCATCATCGTGATGTGCCGTGCTCGAACTTCCATTCTTGGTTCCCCATTTCGCCCCCCGTGGGGCCAGCCACCGCCCCTTAATCCCCTCCTCATTGAGGAGGGGGTTAAGGGGTGGTGTTCAGTGCGCTGCTTCGAGCGGCGCCTGAACACCCAGGCAGGTCGGCGCGTCAAAGCGTCGCAGCGCCAGCGGCCAGCGGTTTTCCGGCGCCACTGCACGGTCTTCGTGGCAGCCCACGCAGCCATGTTCTTCGCCTGGCCGCGCCCAGACCCAACTCTGCTGCCCGCGGACTAGTTTGCCATTGGTACCCAGCAGCTCGAAACGCACTGGGCGATCAGGCGGCACCGCAATGTAAAAGGAGCCGTCATGCTCGATGGGCGCCTCCCCCAGACTGTTTTCCTTACCCGTGGTCGGGTCAAGAGTAAGGACGCGAACTCCAGTTGGGAGGGGTGACAAGCGCCCTTTGGGAGCGTCATTGGACATCGAGGCGTCCAAGCAGATGAAGTAACCCATCTTTATCTCCGCGCGCAGGGTGCTCCAGAACCAACGGGGAGCTGGATGAGCGGCCACCGGAACGGCCTCAATACTGGAAAGCTCGGAATCCTCGTAGATCGGAGCCTGGAACTTCCCATGGACGACATCAAAGGAATACAAATCGAATTTCCCCGCTGCGCGCGGCGCCGAAACTCGGCGTGCCACGATCAATCTCGCGCCTTCGAGCTGTCGAGGTGACCAGATCAATGCGCTCGCGGGGCCCAGAATTGAATTGTGCGTGGTGCCACGTCTGATCGTCGCCAGATCGCCCCCGGCTTCCGAGCTGAGCGCCGTGTTCTTGACAAAGACCACGGAGCCGTCATCCAACTCTTCCGCTTGGCTGCGAATTGCCGGACCTTCGTGGTCGCATCGGAACGCCGCAAGCCCGCTGCCATCGGGTCTCAACGTATAGAGGTTGCGCGAACTCTCCAACTTCCCCATTGCTCGCAGGGGTGAGCGCGCAGAAGCCAGGATTAATCCATTCTGTAGCACCGTTTGGAGTTCGTAGTCGCCCGGTCCGAAAGTTATGGGATGCGCATCACTGCCGTCCAGCCTGCTGAAATAGATTTGGTAAGCCCGGCTTCCCCCAGTGTCCTGGACTTCGCCGGTAAAAGCGATTGCACCGCGTGGCAGGTAGGCTGGGGCAAGGCAATTCCCATCGCAGTGGGTCACTTGGCGTTGCCCAGTTCCATCCGTGTTCATTTCCCAGATCTGCCAGTTTGCCGTGGCATTTTTCTTTGCGGCGAACAACACCTTTGAGCCATCGAAGGAGATGCGTGGATCTGCCGCACTAAAGAAACTCGGTGTGAGATTCGTGGGCCTTGAGCTTCCCTTTTCAAGACGCACGATCCTGCTGCCGGAGGGAAATCTCTCTGACAACCTGCCACCCTTCACGGACGCCGCCTGCACGAATAGAATCTCAGGATGATTCATACTCTCGGTCGTCGAGGAAGGCGGCCCGGCTTGCGGGCGAGCGGCAGGCGTCAAAAAGAGCACTGCGGCACACAGGAACTCTGCGAGAACTGTCGTTCGGGCCCTGAGCGCGGCAAAAGCAAAGAACCTCGCTCTGCAAAGAATAGCTCTTCCCTCGTCGGGACGGCCCAGCCAAAGAGCCGAACGGGTTACAATGAAATCCATAGCAAAGATCCAGGATCCAAGAACATCCGCCAGGATAAAAGCAAGCTAGCAGCCGTTCCGGCGCGCTGTCCATCGCAGACCTCACAATTTTACATGACATACGTCAATCTAGCAGCTCTAGTTTTTTTATTTTGACAACCTAGTTCCTTCCCCACGGCTCTTGGGACAAACGCTTTACCGTCCCTTACTTAGCGAACTCCAGACAGTTCGATTGGTCAACTGATGTGGGCAGAAAGTCGCACCGAGTGGAGATATGGACCGCGTCGGCTACCCGAGCTGTTCCCACAACGTATCTTCGCACCTGCTTAGCGATGCGCTGCGGATTCCAGGCCCTTGAGATTCTGGATCGTCAGGTGCCGCCCACGTGCAACAATCAACTGTTCCCGTCGGAATGCTGCCAGTGTACGGCTTATCGTCTCTGGGGATAGCTCAAGAACTTCGCTAATCTCTTGCCGGGAGAGTGGCAAGGTGAGCGTCACATGCCCATCATGGGGGGTCGGATCAGAGGTAACAAGGGAAAGAAGGAAGGTCGCCACCTTCATTCTGGCATCCTTAAAGCTCATGTCTGTGACTTGGGTACGTACGCGTCCAACCTCGGAAACCAAAAACCGTATCATGCCGAGTGCTATTTCTGGGTTGGACTGGAGGAATGCGACGACCTCCTCACGTGATGCGGCGCAGATTTCGCTGTCCCTCAATGTCACGGCTGTGAGGGGGTAGATAGGCTCAGAAAGGGCTTCCAGGCCAAACAATTGACCTGGGAATAGAACCCCGGTAATACGCTCTTTCCCGTTTTCTAGCGGCTTTACTAGTTTGATGAGGCCGGTATGGAGCGCGAACAAATGTTGGGCCACACCACCTTCGAAGAAGAGAATCTGGTTCTTCCGGTAATGGGCCGGCCGAAACACACACCCCAGTCGCGAGACTTCCTCACTGGAAAGGCTGCTGAATAGGGAAGTCTTCAGAACAGGACAATTACTGCAAGTGGGGCCCATGGGATTCTCCCTTTCTTGAAGGGTAAGCGGAAAACAGAGTGGAACTTGTTTGGGGCATGGGGTACGTGTAAACTCGAAGGGCGCGTTTCTCCCCTTTTCAGGCACGGCTCATTTACAGGCAATACATTGCCCGTTGGTCGACGCGGGTTTGCACAGCGTTCGTCCCCGTCACATCAAAAGCTCGAGGACCACTGAACCTCGACGCCTTCTATCGAGGCCGAACTAAGCCACGTCAAGATGGCATATTTCGTACGGGCTACTCGGCTTGACTGTTCAAGCGGCCGCAGCCCACACTTGCGAAAAGCGGCTAACACGCGGCTTGGCTAACTTCGCAAAATCGGAGTACTTCATCCGGATGCAGTCTTCGTGGGTGCCCGCACAGAATACAATATGCTCCGAATCGCTCACAGCGCGATCCACCCATACCTCCATCCCGTAAAGACGGCCAAGAGGTGGAATCGCGCCCTGCTCACAGTCCGGGAACAACTTGCTCAGTGCGCTTTCCGCTAGCATCTCCAGACGCCCAACTTCCATTGCTGCCTGAAGATCTTGCAGATTCAGTCGGTTGGAGGCGGGCAAGACTGCCATTGCCAGCCGTCCGTCACCCTCCAGGACCACGGTCTTGGCGCACCTCTTGCCCGAAAGATGGAGCGTGTGCGCGACTTCTTGTCCTGTAAAGGCGGGTTGGTGACAGAGTTGTTCATAGGAAACGTTCTCGGAATCCAGAAAATCGCGGATGCGTGAGGGTATGGCCATATGCTCCTCCAGAACCACGAAATTCAAAAGTTCCAAAAGTGCATCAGGCAATCTGCCTGCCAGAAGTGATCATGTTTACAAAGCTCTTAAGGACAGGACGAAGCCACCGAAACTGACACATTGTCGTAGTGTATCATTGATTTCCATTATCCCTTGATTGGTCAGGCAGGCCGTTCCTGGAGCCGACTCGCAGGATGAATTTGCCGTTGAGAGATACGACACATGACGGGCGCGTCTTTTTTCTCTGTTGCCCATCAAAAGAGAGGCAAGACCCAACTGGAACTGCTAACTGATGAGGAGCTTGTGGCCACTTACTTTCCGGGATTCACGGCTGGATCTTTCGCCTTTTTTCAGGAGCTTTCACAGCACAACAACAAAGGCTGGTTTGACCAGAACCGCGGTCGCTACGAGAAGCATGTCACAGACGTCTTTCGTGCTTTGCTCCAGACTCTCACGCCCTTTCTTCTCACCCTCAACCCCCAATTCGAGATATCAGGGAACACTAACGGTAACTTCTCGCGGATCAACCGTGACATCCGATTCAGCAAGGATAAGACGCCTTACAAGCCAAACTACTACCTGTATGTTTACGATGCTCGTCACCACCGCGACCATGCTGGGCGCCTCTACGTGGGTCTTTCGGCGGACTGTGTTACGGCGGGGTTTTCCATCTATGATTCCTGGCGGGGTCCTAGGGGAACGCTCCAGACAGTTTTTCGGAAAAGACTCGAGACAGAACGGGAGCTTTTCGACAGGTTGCTCAAGCAAGCGGTCCGAAGCAAACGCTACCAGACATACTGGCATCGACATGAGGCCGGCGACTGGGTGCAACACCCCGGCCTCCCACGCCGCGACGCCGACTGGCAAACCTTACAAGCTTGGATCATCCGGAAGGTCTACCTGCCAAACTCGCGCGCGGTAGCGGCACCGACTTTCGCCGACGATGTTGAGCGAATTTTCAAGGACCTCTACCCACTCTACGCCTTCAGTTCCGAGTTGGGCGGGAAATGGCGGGACAGCCTGCGGGTAAGAGGAAAACGACCAAATTCTCAAACCCGTTTGAGGTGAGCGATTCGATAAACTAGCGCCAATCTTCCGGAAGTGGCATCTCTCTCCTTGTGCGCCAAGGCCCAAAGCTGGAACAGAATCTCGCACGATTTTGAAGGCCTGCCGGGGTTCCATTTCAGTTGGACAGTTTGCGCCGGAAGCTGGGAGCGGGCACAAAGCTTTGCGGAGAGAATTGCCTCCGGCGCGCCATAGTGTCCTTAGTCTTCCAGTTCCTTCTCAACATCTAGCGAACGCGGAAAACCCCGCCTAAAAGCAAGCCCTCATTTGCACGTGAGTTTTCAGCTAACCTTTCGTATACTTAGACGTCTTAGTATTGTGAGGTGCAAGCATGTGGAAAGCCGAATCGCTGCAAGGGTCGCTCGATCTGCTAGTGCTCAAAATCCTTTCGCGTCAGCCGCGACTGCACGGCTACGCCATCATGTCGGCGATCCAGAGTAGGTCCGGTGAGGTGCTCCGCGTCGAGGAAGGGTCGCTCTACCCAGCGCTGCACCGCATGGAGGAAGCCGGCTGGATACGCTCCAAATGGATCACCAAAGACAACGGACGGCGGGCGCGTGTGTACGAACTGAGCGCGGCGGGCAAAAAGCAACTCTCCAGCGAAGAGTCGCGCTGGCTGGCGGTGACGGCGGCCGTAAATCGCGTCTTGAGGACGGTGTGATATGTCGTTGTGGTCACGCATTGCGAATGTTTTTCGCGGGGATCGATTGAGCCGGGACATTGAGGAAGAGTTCCAGTCGCACATCGAAGAGGCGATCCAGCAGGGCCGCGACCCGGCAGAAGCTCGGCGTGCGTTTGGCGGGGCGCTCCGGTTGCGAGAGGAGAGCCGCGACGTCAGGCTCATTGGATGGCTCGACTCGTTGCGCGCCGACGCCGTCTTCGGCTGGCGGCAGCTCAAGAAGAACAAGGTCACGACCGCGGCGGCCATTTTGTCGTTGGCGCTGGGGATCGGCGCGTGCGCGGGCGCGTTCCGGCTGATCGACGCACTGTTGGTGCGCCCTCTACCCGTGGCGGGGCCGGACCAGTTGTACGCGCTGGCGCGCCAGGCCATTGGTCCTGAAGGCAAGCTTGAGACGTTCGATGGTTGGGCGTATCCGGCGTTCCAGTTGATGCGTGCCGCAGTGAAGGATCAAGCCGAGTTGATCGCCATCTCCTATTCAGACCGCACCGACCTTACCTACGGATCGGACCAGGAGTTCGAGAAAGCGTACCGGCAGTTTGTTTCGGAATGGATGTTCAGTTCGTTCGGACTACGGCCCGCGCTAGGACGCCTGTTCACCGAGAGCGACGACGTGAAACCCGGCGGGCATCCCTACGCCGTGCTTTCCTACGACTACTGGACGCGCCGCTTTGGGAAGGACCCCGAAGTGATCGGGCGTTCGTTTCGCATGGACAAGAACCTTTACCAGATCGTCGGTGTTGGCCCGGAGGGCTTTACCGGCACCGAACCCGGCACGCTGACGGACGTTTTCATTCCCACCATGATGCATCCCGGCGCTGTTCGTCGCGACTGGACGTGGATGCGGACGCTTGCGCGGGTAAAGCCCGGAGTTGCTCTCGAACCTCTTGCCGCGAAGTTAGGCGCCATCTCTCGAGCCTTCGAAGAGGACAGGGCGAAAGCCTTTACCAACATGCCCCAAAAAGAGCTCGAGAACTTCCTCAACCAGAAGCTATTGCTTGAGCCTGCCGCCGCGGGCGTTTCCGATCTGCAAGGCGATTATCGCCGTCCCCTCGCGGCTCTGGCGGTGCTGGTGGCGCTGGTTTTGCTCATCGCCTGCGCGAACGTCGCTAACTTGATGACGGCGCAGGCGGCGGCGCGGGCGCGCGAGATGGCGCTGCGGGTCTCGATTGGCGCAGGACGTCGGCGGCTGGTGCAATTGGTGCTGGTGGAAAGCGCTTGGCTCGCGATTTTCGCGGCAGCGTTGGGAGGTGTGTTCGCTTGGTGGTCCGCACCATTGGTTGTCAGCATGCTCAATCCCGCGGATAATCCCGTGCGGCTGCTGCTTCCGGCGGACTGGCGTGTGCTGGGCTTCGGTTTGGTCCTGACGGTGGGGGTGACGTTGCTCTTCGGGCTGGCACCGGCGTTGCGCGCCTCGGCCATCCAGCCGGTGAGCGCGCTCAAAGGCGGAGAAGACCCCCACGCGCGGCGCCGCTTGATGCACGCTTTGGTCGGCCTTCAAACGGCTTTCTGCTTCATGGTGCTGTTCGTCGCCGGGCTGTTTGTGGCCACGTTCGAACGGCTGTCTCATCAACCCACCGGGTTTTCAGCCGATCGTGTCCTCACCCTCGAGACCGTCACCGAGAGCCCGCAGTCGCCTGACAACTGGGAGCAGGTAGCGGAGCATTTGCGCGCGCTGCCGGGGGTGGAAAGGGTAGCTGTGGCGAGTTCGACGCTGCTGGGCGGGTGGAGCTGGAACAATTTCATTTCCGTCAACGGCGCGCCTCCGAACGGCATGCTGGCTTATTTGCTCAGCGTCTCGCCGAGTTGGAGGGAAACGATGAAAATTCCCTTAATAGCCGGACGCGATTTCCGCCCCAGCGACACCTATCCTGGTACTGCGATCGTGAACGAGACTTTCGCCAAGGTATACTTTGGAGCCGAGAATCCTGTGGGCAAGCCGTTTGAGATGCTGCTCGATGAAGGACGGCGTTTTCCCTTCCAGGTTGTGGGACTGGTGGGCGATGTGCGCTATCGTGACGTGCGCGAGCCGATCTTGCCCCAGGCCTATTATCCGTTTCGCGAGGTGGACGCGAAAGGCGCACTCGAGCCCAGGAGTTCCGGGATAGTCGTCGTGCGCACGTCCGCCACGAATCCGCTGGCGATGGCGTCGATCCTGCGGCGGGAAGTGGCGCGCGCTCGGCCCGGATTCCGCGTGAGCAACATCCGCACTCAGAAGGAGATCAACGAATCGCACACCCTGCGCGAGCGCTTGCTGGCGCGCTTGGCGCTGTTCTTTGGCCTCGTCGCCCTGTTGCTCGCGGGGGTCGGCCTGTATGGCGTGCTCGACTACTCCGTAGTCCAGCGACGGCGCGAGATCGGCATTCGCATGGCCCTGGGCGCGCCCGTCGGCAATATCGCCCGCCACGTAACGACCGCCGCCCTCTTTATGGTGTTGGCAGGAGCGCTCGGCGGCCTAGCGCTCGGTATGGTAGCCGTCCGCTATATCGAATCGCTGTTCTACCAAGTGAAGCCCACCGACCCAGCGATGCTAGCGCTGCCGTCGTTGATCATTCTAGCCGCAGCGTTGCTGGCCGCAATGCCGGGGGTGATCCGTGCGGTAAGAATTGACCCTGCCGCGGTGCTGCGCGCCGAATAGGCGTCCGGGCGCCGCCATCACGAAGCGAAGCCTTCCCTGCTGGTTGAACGCTTGAAGAACCGTGCTGGCCACGACCTGCTCCTCTTCTGTTAGAATAACGTTTCCTCATGTCGGAGCAGAAATGCATCCTCGTTACTGCCGGCATCGTAGTGGAGAGTGACCGCGTCCTGATCTGCCAGCGTCATCATTCCGACGCGTACGGGATGCAATGGGAGTTTCCCGGAGGCAAGGTAAAAGAGGGGGAAGACTTGAAAGCCTCCCTTCGCCGCGAGCTGGCAGAGGAGCTCACGATCGAGGCCGAAATAGGTGAGGAGGTCTTTCGCCTACGTCACCAGTACCCGGACCGGAATGTGGAGGTGATTTTCTTTGCGGTACGGAGCTATTGTGGAACGATCCGCAATCAGGTGTTCGAGGCAGTCGCGTGGGTAGGACGAGCCCGCCTGCCTGAATTCAACCTCCTCGAGGCAGACCGCGAATTGGTGCGCCGAATCGCACATGATGAAATCAATCTGTGATCCGCAATCGACCGGGGAAACTCCCTCACCGGACTCGAGTCTCTACTGGAGACCCCGCGCTGTGGCATCGCGGGCACACGGCACATGCTCACGGTGTTGTGCTTTCTGCCTTCTGCTTCTTGCCTTCTGCCTTTTGCCTGTGCGAGCCCAAGTTGAAAGTGTGGCAGGCCCTCCAGCTACGCATTATCTTTGGTCCAGCAATGGACACGTCGAAGGACACCTGGCTTTACACTACTCTCCCGCGGGAGCTTTTTCGCCGGATAGTTCAATTCTGGCGGTAGCAAGCGAAGAGAAGATCGTTTTGCTGGGGGTGCGTGAGGGCAACATTCAAAAGGTTCTCAAGGTCCATATACCCGATCTCACTGAGCTCAACATTCATTCCGCGAATTTTCTGGCGATGAACGCATTGCTCTTGTTTGGGAATGCCGTGATCTCTGTGAAGGGGCGAAAACCGGGCGGGTCGACACCACTCCTCGCGTTCCAATGGGACACCATCGAAGACCGACTCTCGGGCAAGGTGGACACGCTGGGGGCAGGCGGGGGGTTCGGGCCCATCCTCTATTTTCCTCGCCTCGGGTATGTGGTGCTTTATAAAGCCAGCAACTTCGATCTTTGGGATCCTCGCTCCGGGCGTGCAGGCAGACTCACTGTCCCCGATTTGACTCAAACTCCCAATGTTTTTGCCTTCTCTCCGGATGGTCATTGGCTTCTCTTGGCGCAAATCGCGATGAGCGCGAACCCGGATCCGGTGGTCGTGGAAACCAAGCAGCACCGGTTTGTGGATAGCCTGCGTGGACATGAGGGGACTGTGCTCAACCTCTCGTTTTCTCGGGATAGTACCAAGGTGGTTACAGCCTGCGAGGATGGCAAGGTTCGAATCTTTTCGGTGCCCGCCTGGAAGCTCTTGCAAACACTGACAGGACACGTTGGGCCGGTCCATTGGGCGGAGTTTTCCCCCGACGGCAATTGGGTGATTTCTGCTGGCGAGGACAAGACAGCTCGAATTTGGTCCGTCGAAGATGGCAAGTTGCAGCAGACCTTGGAAGAGAGCAAGGAACCTTTGCTCACGGTAAGTTTTTCCCCCAACGGAGAGTTTTTCGCAGCCTCCTCCGAGAAGGCGGTGTTGCTGTGGAAGAGGGCGGTGAGTAGTCCGTAGCCCGTTGTTCCCGGTCAGTTATCAGTCGTCTGCGGTCAGTGGCCCGTACAACGGACTACCGACATGGGACGCCGGACGCCAGCCGTAAATTATGCTAAAATTTGATGTCTCAGAGGGGGCAGGGTAGTGTGTCCTGCATAGACGTCAAGAGAGCTATGACAAAAGTTGGAATGGTCAGCCTCGGCTGTCCGAAGAATCTTGTGGACAGCGAGGTCATGTTGGGAATGCTGGCTCGCCAGGGATACGAGTTGACTCCGTGCGCTGAGGAAGCCGAAGTCATCATCGTCAACACCTGCGCGTTCATTGCGCCTGCCCAGCGTGAGTCCATCGACACCATTCTGGAAATGGCGGAATACAAGAACTCCGGCGCGGCCAGAAAGCTCGTCGTCGCGGGGTGCCTGGTGGAGCGATACCGGCAGGAAATCCTGAAAGAGATTCCGGAAGTGGATTTTGTGATCGGGACGGGCGAACTGGAGCGGGTCCTGGAGGCTTGTTCGGAAGATAGCAAGGATCGCGGCCGTCAGGGGAGCACCGAGCCCTACCTTTACCACGACCTGACGCCCCGCGTCCTCGCCACTCCTTCTTATTCCGCCTATCTGAAGATCGCGGAAGGTTGTGACCATCCTTGTTCGTTCTGTGTAATTCCGCAGATGCGGGGCAGATTCCGCTCGCGGGGGTTCGCCTCGGTAGTGCGCGAAGCGGAGAACCTGGCGCGCCAAGGCGTCCGCGAGTTGACCATCGTCGGCCAGGACACCTCGAGTTACGGCGAAGATCTGGGGCTGCGCGACGGTCTGGCGTCTCTCCTGCGCCAACTCGGCAAGATCCCGGAGCTCGTTTGGGTACGGTTCCTTTACTGCTACCCCAATCGTCTGACCGACGCGCTGATTGCCGCTGTGGCGGAAACGCCGAAGCTGGCTAAGTACATTGACGTTCCGCTTCAGCACGCCAGCGCGCCGGTGCTGAAGTTGATGCGACGAGGTTCCAGCGGCGAACACTTCCGGCGCTTGATTGCGAAAATTCGTGCCGCCATACCGGACGTTACCCTGCGGACCTCTTTTATCGTGGGTTTCCCGGGCGAGAGGGAAGAGGACTTCGAGCGCTTAATGAGCTTTGTGGAGGCAGCGCAATTTGACCATCTGGGTGTGTTCCTTTATTCCAATGAAGAGACAAGCTCGAGTTATGCGTTGCCCGGTCAGGTTCCCGCGGCAGTGGCCAGGCATCGCAGGCAGAAGCTTATGGCCTTGCAGCGCAGGATTTCAACGCGCAAGCTGCGGAAGAGAGTGGGGGGCTGCTTTCCGGTTATTGTAGAAGGGCGCTCGGAGGAAACAGAATTGCTGTTTCAGGGGCGACTGGAATCGCAAGCCCCGGGGATTGATGGCCAAGTATTGATCAATGATTTTGTGGGGGCGGAGCCCCGGCCCGGGGAATTCCGCTGGGCCACGATCACGGCCGCGGGTGACTACGATCTGGTATCGCACCTGGAGGCGCGGAACTTTGCCGAGCTTATCGTTCCGGACTCGCCGCCTCCTGGCGGGTCTCGGCTGGTCCAGATTCAGCCGGCGGGGATGCCGGCAGCATAGGGGCAGCCTTTGTGGTCGCTCCCGTGGGCGACCCCGAGGGTCGCCCCTACGACACTATTCCTGGCCATGCGATGTCCTATTTGCCATCAAGACGTTCCTTGGGTGGGTAACCCTTTTCGACCCTTTTGCACCGAGCGCTGCAAACTGATCGATCTCGACCACTGGCTGTCGGAACGCTATCGGATTTCAACTCCTGAGGAAAGCCTGGAAAAGAACGGCCCTGCCGGACAGATGCGGCAGGACGATAAGAGGGGGAGTGGTTAAAGAACGCCGCAGTCTCTCCATCTGGATCGCAACCGGTTTGGGGGCAGGCTACTTTCCTGTGGCGCCTGGGACCGCGGGATCGGCAGTGGGTCTGGCACTGGTCATTGCTTTTCGCCAAACTTCACTCGGGCCTCGGGGGTTGGCCGTATCCTTGGCGACTCTCGCGGGAGTGCTCTTCGCTCTGGGAGTCTGGTCGGCAGGGAAAGCGGAAAAGACATTTGGACGTGTTGATCCGGGCCAGGTGGTGATTGACGAGGTGGTCGGGCAGATTATTACTTTTGTCGCCACCCCGCGCGTCAACTGGACGGGGTTGATTGCCGGCTTTATCCTCTTCCGAGCCTT
>Ga0187782_10000918_pt1 | contig 20879 bp, 21 predicted proteins | sample 0715_SJ02_MP15_2_FD_132454 | JGI IMG/M metagenome (GOLD analysis project Ga0187782, IMG submission 132454) | Tropical peat soil microbial communities from peatlands in Department of Meta, Colombia - 0715_SJ02_MP15_20_MG | ecosystem: Environmental > Terrestrial > Soil > Wetlands > Peat | place... | reverse complement strand
TTGCCCTTGGAATAGCCGCCGCGGCGGCCGGTGAGCTCGGCCATCACCCCTTTCGGGTCCATGCCGCAGGCCAGCATGTGACCGTGATCGCGATAGCCGGTGATCATCTGATCGCCGTCGCGCTTGGCCATCTGCATGCCGACGACGACCGCCTCCTGCCCGATGTAAAGATGACAAAAGCCGCCGATCAGCCCCATGCCGTACATCTGGCCGGCCTTCTCCTCGAAGCGGCGGATCAGAAGCATTTGCCGCAGCGCACCAAGTTCTTCGTCCTTGCTGAAATCGGCGATCCGGGAGGCGGAGGTCGCCGTCGCACCGGGGAGGCGTTCGCCGGCGATTTTATCCGTTTCTTTCGTTTTCGCGACGGCCATCAAGGTTTCTCGCTTGTCGGAAGTTCCATCCCTTAGCCGAAATCGGACTATGGCGGAAGCGGCCGGGCAAACGGTTCCGGCGACAAGGCGGTGGCGACAAAAATTATTTCGGGCAGAGCGCGGTCGAGTTCAAGGCCGGCTGGCGGTCGCCGGACGACTCGCGTCCAGCATCAATGTCAAATCATTGGGATGTACGTAATCGAGGAGCGCGCGCGCACGCTCATCGAGCATGTCGGGATCGAGCTTGTCGGCTTTGAGCAAAGCAATGCGGCGCTCCCATTGCCCGCGCTCGACCTGCAGCCGCGAAAGCTCGCCGGAGAGCGCGGCGATCTGCTGGTCGATGTCCTGTTTGGCCTTCAGCCCGTGATTGCCGGAAAATGCATTGACGCCAAAGTAGCTGATCAACAGTGCGGCCACGGCGTAGAGGCCGAGCGCGTTGATGATCGAGCGCAAGCGCTTGCGGGTGACCATCCTCTCAGCATGCGAGCGCGCGGCTTAAGGCGGGATTAATGCCGCGGCTTTTTCGCCGTCGCCGGCGCGGCCAGCATCAGCGCTGGGGCAGCAGATTGCGAAACTCGCTGAGGATGAAATTGCCGAACCTTTTGCCGCGATTACGCAAGTAGAGAAGCAGGCCGGCGTCGACGAAATAGGTGAGCAGGATGCTGTCGCGCGTTTGCACCTCCGGGCCGATGCGGTCGGCGGAATGCCAAGTGTCGGTGCCGACGGCAAAGGCATAGCCGGTATTCGGCGCGAACGTCATCTGCTTGTCCTTCGGCAGCGTGCCGTCCGGAAGCTTCTTGTGAAAGATGGTGCCGATATGCGTGATCGAGCGGTCGCGCGGCAGATAGAGCTGCACGGTGATGCCCTTCCAGCGCGTATCAGTGTGCGGCGTGATCAGGTAACCGGGAATGTCGCGCGTAAGGACCGGAATCGGAAACATGCCGACCTTGGCGTAGCCGGGGCCGAAGCGGCGCTGCAAAGCCGGAGCAAGACGGCGCACGAAGGCATCGCGCACCGCCGGCGAGCACAACGCGCGGCCGACGATGTCCCACACCGCATGCTGCTGCGGCGGCAGATGCCGGATATATTCCGGAAACAGATCGATCTTCACACGCGTGTGCGTCCCGTCGGCGAGATCGTGGCCCTTGCTGCGCCCATGCATCGGCCGATAGTCGTCAGCCGCCGGCATATTGGCGAGCATGGCGGCGTAAACGTCGTCGGGAAACACCCGGTCGAGCACGAGATGGTAGAACGGCGCGTCGAAGGCCGGCGCCGCATTGACCGCCCCCGCGACGTGATCGCGCAAGCGCTCGATCGCGAGCTTGCGGCTTCCCGGTTTCAACTCAAGCGACTGATCCATGGGATTGATATACCTCCGAACTCCGCGCAGCGACAAGCGACGGAAAGCTCATGCCAGCGCCTTGAATGCCGCGCGCCCGGCATAGACCGCTTGTCCGCCGAGCTCCTCCTCGATGCGCAGGAGTTGGTTGTATTTTGCCGTGCGGTCGGAGCGCGCCAGCGAGCCGGTCTTGATCTGCCCGCAATTGCAGGCGACCGCCAGGTCGGCGATGGTGGAATCCTCGGTCTCGCCGGAGCGGTGTGACATTACGGCGGTGTAGCCGGCCTTATGCGCGGTTTCGACCGCCGCCAGCGTTTCGGTCAACGTGCCGATCTGGTTCACCTTGATCAGGATCGAATTGGCGATGCCGTTTTTGATGCCTTCGGACAGCCGCTCGACATTGGTGACGAAAATGTCATCGCCGACCAGCTGGCAGCGCGCGCCGAGTTTTCGCGTCAGAAGCTTCCAGCCGGCGAAATCGTCCTCAGCCATGCCGTCTTCGATGGAGACGATGGGGTAGCGCGCCACCAGCGCCGCGAGGTACTCGACCTGCTGCTCGATCGAGCGCGTCTTGCCTTCGCCTGCGTAGCGGTAGACACCGTCCTTGAAGAATTCGCTGGCAGCCGGATCGAGAGCAAGCATGACGTTGTCGCCGGCGCGGTAGCCAGCCTTCTCAATCGCCGCCACGATCTGATCGAGCGCCGCTTCCGCTGACGGCAGGTTGGGCGCAAAGCCGCCCTCGTCGCCGACATTGGTATTGTGGCCGCCGGCTTTAAGCGCCGCGCGCAGCGTGTGAAAAATCTCCGACCCGGCGCGCAACGCCTCGGCGAAGTTGGCCGCGCCGAGCGGCACGATCATAAATTCCTGGAAGTCGATCGGGTTGTCGGCATGCACGCCGCCGTTGACGATGTTCATCATCGGCACCGGCAAGAGCCGCGCAGCGGTGCCGCCGATATAGCGATAGAGCGGCAACTTGTTGGCGGCGGCGGCCGCCTTGGCAACGGCAAGCGAGACGCCAAGGATGGCATTGGCGCCGAGCCGGCCCTTGTTCGGCGTGCCGTCGAGGTCGATCATGACTTCGTCGATCTTGACCTGGGCCTCGGCGTCCATGCCGGAGAGCGCGTCGAAGATTTCGCCGTTGACCGCCTCGACCGCGTTGCGCACGCCCTTGCCCAGATAGCGCTTCATGTCGCCGTCGCGCAGCTCCACCGCTTCGTGCCTTCCGGTCGAGGCGCCCGACGGTACGCCGGCACGGCCGCGCGAGCCGTCGGCGAGCATGACATCGACCTCGATGGTCGGATTGCCGCGGCTGTCGAGGATTTCACGGCCGATGATGTCGACGATCGCGGTCATGCGTGCTCCCGGCTGGTTCCCGCGCAGCGGCTTCTACAGGATCGGTCGGGCCCTTGTCATGTCCGGCCAAGCGGGGCATGGACTTTGCCGATGGCCAAGACACGCCTGCAGCTCGGCCGGAATTCGCCACTCCCCGCCTCCCCGGGCGATGCGGTGCTCGACCGCGTACGCAATCCGCACCCGGACACCAACTACGTCGCCCGCTTCACTTTCCCGGAATTCACCGTGATGTGTCCGGTCACCGGCCAGCCGGATTTCGCCACCCTTGTCATCGACTATGTGCCGCAAGCCTGGCTCGTCGAATCGAAGTCGCTGAAGCTCTACCTCAACAGCTTCCGCAATCACGGCGCCTTCCACGAGGATTGCACGGTCGCGATCGGCAAAAAACTCGTCGCGCTGTTGAAGCCGAAATGGCTGCGTATCGGCGGTTATTTCCATCCACGCGGCGGCATGCCGATCGATGTGTTCTGGCAGGCGGGAAAGCTGCCGGCCGGCGTCTGGGCGCCGGACCAGGGCGTCAGTACGTATCGCGCCCGCTCGTAGCGAGGGCGCCTCTCAGCGTCGCAATCAGCGCGCCGACCTCCCGCGCCGGATCGGCCGCGCGCATGACACCGCCCATGACCGCGGCGCCGGCGGCGCCGGCGGCGATAAGCTCACCAAGCCGCGCGGCATTCACGCCGCCGATGGCCAGGACTGGAACCCGCGCCGCGCGCGCGATTTCGAGAAAGCCTTTGCGGCCGATTTCGGGGCCATAGCCCGGCTTGCTCGGCGTCTCGAAGGCCGGCCCTGCCAGCACATAATCGGCGAAGGACGGATCAATCGCCTCGGCCTCGCTCACCGTGTGGATCGAAACACCCAGCAGTTTTTCGGAGCCGATCAACGCGCGGGCGGCGGCAAGATCGCTGCCCGCCGGCAGATGCGCGCCATCGGCGCCGGCGCTTTTGGCAAGGCCGGCTTCGCCGTGCAGCATCAACTTGGCTCGCTTGGCGTGCACCATTGGCAGGAGCGCCCGCGCTAGCGCGATTTGCTCGTCCTTCGCCAAATCCTTTTCGCGCAGGCTTATCCAGCGGCAACCGGCGGAAAGCGCAGCCGCGACGATGTCCTCAAGCGGCCGGCGCGCCTGCCGGCGGTCGGTCACGAGGAGGAGCGGCGGATCGGGCAATCTCGCGTCCACGTTCAACCTTCGCTTCGAAGCACCGAACCGCTTGCAATCGCGGCGCGGACTTCTTGTGCCAACCGGTTGTTTATGGAACATTTGCAGAAGTTGGAACGGGGGACTGTCATGCTCACACGATCGGTTGCGAAAATCATTTTGGCCGGCGCGCTCGCGGCGGTGGCGATATCGCCGGCTTTGGCGACATGGCCGAACGCGTGCGCCAAACCGGACGGGCGCTGTACCGCAACCGCCACCTGTAACAAAGAAGGCTGGTGCAAGGTTTACGGCTGCATCGTCGACAAAACCGTCCTGCTGCCGTTCGCGTGCAACGTGAAAGCCGGCGGTTGTCTGCAGAAACATTGCTGACACCGATAGAACAGTCGGCGGCGCTCTGGCGGATTGGGGATGTGCTGCGCGCCCGGAGCGCGGCCGCGAGCAGGTTCGGGCGGCTTGAATTTCGCGGCAACTCGCGCCAGCTACAGGCGGGATGAACCGCGCCCCCCGCATCTCCTTCGTTTCACTCGGCTGCCCAAAAGCGCTGGTCGATTCCGAGCGCATCATCACGCGCTTGCGGGCGGAGGGCTACGAGCTTTCCCGCGAGCACGCGGACGCCGACGTCGCCATCGTCAATACCTGCGGCTTTCTCGACAGCGCACAAGCTGAATCGCTTGCCGCCATCGGCGCCGCCTTGTCCGACAACGGCAAGGTGGTGGTCACCGGCTGCATGGGCGCGGAACCGGAGAAGATCACTTCCGCCTATCCCAATGTGTTCGCCGTGACCGGCCCGCAGCAATACGAAAGCGTGCTCGCCGCGGTTCACCGCGCCGCTCCGCCCCAGCACGATCCTTACACCGACCTCATTCCGCCACAGGGCATTAAACTGACGCCGCGACACTATGCTTATCTAAAGATTTCAGAGGGTTGCAACAATCACTGCACATTCTGCATCATCCCGAAATTGCGCGGCCGGCTGGTTTCGCGGCCGGCCGCCGATATCCTGCGTGAAGCGGAGAAGCTGGTCGCCGCCGGGGTGAAGGAAATCCTCGTCATTTCCCAGGATACGTCGGCCTACGGCGCCGATCTGAAATACGCGGCAAGCGAGTGGCAAGGCCGCACGCTGCGCGCAAAGTTCCTTGACCTTGTTCGGGCGCTTGGAGAATTCGGCATCTGGGTGCGGCTGCATTACGTTTATCCTTATCCGCACGTCGACGAAGTGATCCCCTTGATGGCCGAAGGCAAGGTGCTCCCCTACCTCGACGTGCCGTTGCAGCATGCGAGCCCCGCGGTGCTCAAGCGCATGCGCCGGCCGGCGGCGCGGGAAGAGACGCTGTCGCGCATCCGGCGCTGGCGCGTCGACTGTCCCGGTCTGACGATCCGCTCGAGCTTCATTGTCGGGTTTCCCGGCGAGACCGACGAGGACTTTTCGTTGTTGCTCGATTGGCTCGGCGAGGCCGAGCTCGATCGCGTCGGCTGCTTTCGCTACGAGGCGGTCGCTGGCGCCACCGCCAACGACCTCGCTGCTGCGGTGCCGGAGGCGGTCAAAGAGGAGCGCTATCAGCGACTGATGCAGCGCCAGCAGGAGATCTCCCGCCGGCGGCTTAAGCGCAAAGTGGGCATGCGCGAGCGCGTCATCATCGACGAGATCGGCGCGCAAAACGAACAAGGTTTGCGAACTGCCAAAGGCCGCAGCCGGGGCGACGCGCCGCAGATCGACGGCAGCGTCTTTGTCGCGAGCCGCAGGCCGCTGCGGGTCGGTGAAATCGCGACCGTGCGGATCGACCGCGCCGATGCCTATGACCTTTACGGCACCGCAGTAGGCTACTGACTCGGCCGGACCTTGCCGGATGCGGTAAGCGCCGGTGTTTGTTTTTTCTGGTATTACCGTACATTCGGCGCTTTCATTCGGGCGAGGCGCCGAATCGTGACCGCGATCTTTATTACCGCGACCGGAACCGACGTAGGAAAAACCTTCGTCGTCGCCGCCCTCGTCCGTCACTTCCGCCAAATGGGCCGCGCGGTCGACGCCATAAAACCCGTGGTTTCGGGCTACGATGTTGCCCAGGCTGGCGCCAGCGATCCCGGCATTCTGATCGCCGCGCTGGGCCTTCCGTTTTCTCCCGAGACGATCGAGCGCATCTCGCCTTGGCGCTTTCGTGCCGCACTTACGCCGGACCTCGCGGCCAAACGCGAAGGCCGCAACATCGATGTCGATGCCGTCGTCGCCTATTGCCGGGACGCCATCGCACGACGCCGCGACATCCTGCTGATCGAAGGCGTCGGCGGCATCATGGTGCCGCTTAACGATCGCCGCACGATTCTCGACGTGATGATGACCTTGCGTTTGCCGCTGATCCTGGTCACCGGTTCTTATCGGGGCACGATCAGCCATACGCTGACCGCGCTCGACTCGCTGTTCCGGCGCGACATGAAGCTACTCGCCACTATCGTCAGCGAGACGCCGGGAAGTCCCCTGCCGCTCGAAGACGTCGTGGCGACAATCGGGCGCTTCACCGAGCCGGTCATCGGCCTGCCGCGCCGGCGGGTGCAATAGTTTGCGGCGCGAGACTGTTAAATTTTACGAGAAAAAACGGATCTTGAGCACGGTTTCCAGCGTGCCCTCGAGGTTAAACAGTGCATGCAGCAGCAAGGTCAGCGGCAGTGAGCCGCTGCGCCAGCGCATCCAGCCGAGAAAGAGTCCGATCACGAAAATCTGCAACACCCCGGTCCAATCGTATTGCACGTGCAGCGCCGACCACAAAAGCGAGATCACGACGATGGCGGCCCATGTCGTGTGCCCGGAACGGGCCCAGCCGCGGAACAAAAAACCGCGGAACAGTATCTCCTCGCCCGCAGGCGCCACGACGATGGCGGCGACGAGCAGCGCCGGCAGCCATCCCTGCGCGGCGGCGGTCGTGTAGGATTGCAGCTGGAACGGCGTGACCAACGGGTATCCGCCGAAGTAAAGCAGCGCATCCCCCAGCGCGATCAGCACGACGAGGCCGATCAGCCCCGCAGTCAAGTCGCGTCTCGACGGCAACCCCAGCGCCAGATACTCCGCCTGCGGCGCCGGTCTAAGCCGCACGGCGAGCATGATGAGGGCAATGGTGATCGGATTGGCAATAAGAATAAAAAGAGTGACCGTGGCGCCGTCGAACGGCGTGGTGATGATCGAATTTAGGTCGCTGAAGCGAAACCAGAGCAGCACTGCGAGCGCGATGAATTGCCCCCCGACAAAGGCGAGGAACGCCCAGCCGAGCGTCGCCCAATAACCCCAAATCCTCATCGGGCGCCGCAGGTTCACGGGATCAGGATGGAGGAACCGGTCGTGGCGCGGCTTTCCAGATCGCGATGCGCCTTGGCGGCGTCGCGCAACGGATATTTCTGATTGACGGGAATCTTCACGGCGCCGCTGCCCACGACGGCAAACAAATCGCCGGCGATTGCCAGCAGATCTTCGCGCTTGGCGGCGTAGGTGTTCAATGTCGGGCGCGTAGCAAATAACGAACCCTTGAATTGCAGCAGGTTGATGTTGAACGCCTCGATCGGCCCCGACGAACTACCAAAGCTCACGAACATGCCCAGGGGACGCAGGCAGTCGAGGGAACCGGGAAAGGTCTGCTTGCCGATACCGTCGTAGACGACCTCACACAGCTTACCGCCTGTGATCTCCTTGACGCGGGCCACGAAATCTTCTTCGCGGTAAAGGATGGTGTGGTGGCAGCCGTTGGCGCGCGCGAGTTCCGCCTTGACCTTCGACCCGACCGTGCCGATCACGTTGGCGCCGAGATGGTTCGCCCACTGACAGAGGATAAGCCCGACGCCACCGGCGGCCGCGTGCATCAGCACGTTCATACCCTTCCCGACCTTAAAAGTCCGGCGCAGCAGATATTCGACCGTCATGCCCTTCAGCATCATGCCGGCGGCCTGTTCGTAGGTGATGTTGTCCGGCAACTTGACGACCCGATCCGCCGGCACGTTACGTTCGGCAGTGTAGCACCCGGGCCCCTGGACATAGGCGACACGGTCACCGCGTTTGAACTCGGCGATGCCGGGGCCGACATCGACAACCTCTCCCGCCGCCTCGTTTCCGGCGATGAAGGGCAAACCGCCTGGCGCGGGATAAAGTCCCGACCGGAAATAAGTGTCGATGAAATTGACTCCGATCGCGTGCTGTTTCACCCGGATCTGCCCCGCCCCCGGAGCCGGAACGGCAACGTCTTCGTAAGTCAAAACTTCCGGACCGCCGACTTTATGCACGCGCACCGCCGCTACCATTTTTCACTCCTGTCCTTCGTGACGCTCCCCGCGGGAGCGCGATCATAGGTAGCCGGCAGAGCCGCGCAAGGGATCAATCGGCGCCGCGGAGCAGACCAACGACAATGAGATGGATTGCAATCGCCGCGAGCGCCGCGGCGGCCCACTTCGGTGGATCAAGGTTTTGCGCCAGCGCAAAAAGCGCCAGCAATGCCCATAGCAGCAAAGCCCCGAGATTGAGCGTGCGCCAGCGCGCCACGCGCACCGGGTGGACAAAATGAATCGGCGCAAATGTCGCGGCGGCAAGCGCTATAACCGCAAGCGCAGCAAGCCATGGCGCCGGCTTGAGCACGAACAAATAAAACGCCGCCACGTTCCACAGCGCAGGAAAGCCCCGGAAGTAGCTGTCGGCGGTCTTCATGCGCCGGTCGGCGAAATAGAGCGCGCCGGTGACCGTGATGATGAGCCCGAGACCGAGCGCCACGGGCGCCGGCAACAATCCGCCGGTGGCGATGGCGTAAGCGGGCACGAACACATAGGTCGCGAAATCGACGACGAAATCCAGTAGTTCACCCGACCAGCGCGGCAGCACTTCGGCCACCCGCAAGCGCCGCGCAAACGTCCCGTCGACGCCGTCGATGATGAGCGCCAGGCCGAGCCACAGAAACATCTGCGTCCACCTGGCGCCGACCGCGGCGATCAGCGCGAGCAGCGCACAGGCGGCGCCACACGCGGTGAAAATGTGAACGCAGAAAGCCGCGGCCAGGTGCGGCATCGCTTGTTTCTCGGTGGATTTTGGCTCCATGTTCGCATCTTAAGCGCAGCGCCGGGAAAGTGCGCGATTTCTCTGTTCCTGATAATCTTCCGGCCCGGATTTGCCGCACGAATTCAACGGAAGGCCCATGGCAGGCACAAACCGAGTTAAGGAGAGCATGACGGCCGCGGTCGCGGTCGTCGGCGGCGGCCCGGCCGGTCTCGTCGCCGCCATCGCGCTCAAGACCGCCGGCATAGAAGCGCTGCTCATCGGGCCGCAACCGACGGACGATCATCGCACCACCGCGCTCCTCGCCGGGTCGGTGACTGCGCTGACGACTCTGGGCGCTTGGACGGGGTGCGTCGCGCACGCGGCGCCACTGAAAGCGATCCGGATCGTCGACGACACGCGACGGCTTTTGCGCGCGCCGGAAGTCGCTTTCAGCGCCGCCGAAATCGGCCTCGATGCCTTCGGCTACAATATCGAGAACCGCCATCTCGTTGCCGCGCTCAACGCCCGCGCTGCCGCGCTGCAAATTCCGCATCTGGCGGCGCCGGCGCTCGCCGTGGCAAGCGACGCCGCGGGTGTCGGCATAAAACTCGCCGGCGGCGCAGTGCGCGTGCGGCTTGTCATCGGCGCCGACGGGCAGCACTCGCTTTGCCGTGCAGCTGCCGGGATCGGCACGCGACGCCGCGACTATCCGCAGACAGCATTGACGCTCAATCTCGCGCATGAGCGGCCGCATCACGACACGGCCACGGAGCTGCACACCGAAACCGGACCGTTCACGCTCGTTCCGCTGCCCGGGAGGCGATCAAGCCTCGTCTGCGTGATCGAACCCGTGCGCGCTGCCGAACTCGCCAAGACCGACGACGTTAAGCTCGCCGCCGAGATCGAGCGCCGCGCTCATTCGCTGCTTGGACCCATGATCGTCGAGCCGGGGCGTGGCCTGTTTCCGCTGGCCGTCGAAACGGCGCTTGTGCTCGCGCGCGAGCGGATTGCACTCGTCGGCGAGGCAGCGCATGTAGTGCCGCCGATCGGCGCGCAGGGGCTAAACCTCGGGCTGCGCGACGCGGCCACTTTGGCCGAGATCGTTGCCGCCGCGCGGCGGCAAAACGCCGACATCGGCTCACCCGCCGTGCTCGCGCGCTACGACGCGCAGCGGCGCGCCGACGTGGTCAGCCGCACCGTCGCCATCGATCTCCTCAATCGCAGCCTGCTGACCGATTTTTTCGCGCTGCATGGCATCCGTGGGCTTTCGTTTCACCTCGTCGACCGCATTGGACCGCTGCGGCGAGCGCTTATGCGCGAAGGCGTCACGCCCGCAGTTTCGCAGCCGCGGCTGATGCGCGGCGAGATGGTCTGAGCCGCCATTTCCTGGGCAGCATTGCCGTGAAAAACGGCTTGGCGACCTTGCCGTGTTCATCCTACGGTTAGCGCCGGGAGTCGGGATCGTCCGCATGAAGCTGCCGCGCAACTTCTTCAAGCCGCTGGCGATCGGAGCGCCGGCGCCGCTGCGTGAATTGCCGCTCAAGCTCGAGCGCATGATCCACTTCGTGCCGCCGCACGTCGAGAAGATGCGCGCCAAGGTGCCTGAGCTCATTCATCAAGTCGACGTGGTGCTCGGCAATCTGGAAGACGCCATTCCCGCCGACGCCAAGGAGGCCGCCCGTTTGGGCTTCATCGCCATGGCCAAGGACAATAATTTCGGCTCAACCGGACTGTGGACGCGCATCAACGCGCTCAATTCACCTTGGGTGCTCGATGACATTTGCGACGTCGTCGCTGCAGTCGGGCAAAAGCTCGACGTCATTATGCTGCCGAAGGTCGAGGGCGCCTGGGACATTCACTATCTCGACCAGTTGCTGGCGCAGCTTGAAGCCAAGCACGGCGTTGGAAAGCCGATCCTTATTCACGCCATCCTGGAGACAGCCGAAGGGGTGAACAACGTCGCCGCCATCGCCGGCGCTTCGCCGCGCATGCATGGCATCAGTCTTGGTCCGGCCGACCTCGCCGCTTCGCGCGCGATGAAGACGACGCGCGTCGGCGGCGGTCATCCCGATTACAGGGTGCTGGCCGACGCCGCACCGGACAGCGCGGCCGATGCGCCGCGCGCGGCTTATCAGCAGGATCTCTGGCACTATACGATCGTGAAAATGGTTGATGCCTGCGCCGCCGCCGGAATTAAGCCGTTCTACGGCCCGTTCGGCGACTTCGCCGACAGCGCCGCGTGCGAAGCGCAATTTCGCAACAGCTTTCTGATGGGATGCGTCGGCGCCTGGACATTGCATCCGAACCAGGTGGCGATCGCCAAGAGAGTCTTCTCACCCGACCCCGCGGAAGTCGCGTTCGCCAAAAAGATCATCGCCGCCATGCCTGATGGCTCGGGCGCCGTAATGATCGACGGCAAGATGCAGGATGACGCCACCTGGAAGCAGGCCAAGGTGCTGGTCGACCTCGCCCGCCTGGTCGCCGCCAAGGACCCGGAAACGGCGGCGCACTATGGGCTGTAAACGGATACGGAAATCCGCGATGTACTTCGCCATGAATGGAAATTCAGTTCGCGGCCTGCCGCTCGCCACAATCGTGTAATCTCATTTTCAACATGAGCAAGCTTCGCGTTGCTAAATTTCAGATCGGCCAGGTGGTGCGGCACCGCCTGTTTCCGTTCCGCGGCGTCGTTTTCGACATCGATCCGATTTTCAGCAATACCGAGGAATGGTACCAATCGATCCCTGCGGAAGTGCGCCCGCACAAGGACCAGCCGTTTTATCACCTGTTCGCCGAAAACGACGAGACCGAATACATCGCCTACGTCTCCGAGCAAAACCTGTTGCCGGACACAACCGGTGAGCCGGTGCGTCATCCCCAAGTCGCGGAAGTATTCGTGCGCGACAGCAACGGCGGCTATCGCCCGCGCCAATCGACCACGCATTAGGGTTTTGATTTGCTCCGCTCATTCCCGCGCAAGCGGGAATCCGGTGTTCATCGGCGCCAATCGAGGACCCCGCCTGCGCACAGGCGAGCGGTCCGCAAGAGCCGCTTACTGCGTCTTGCCGCTTTGCGGCGGCGGTGCGGCCTGGGAGGTCGGCGCGCCTTGCTGGCTCTCGAGCTTCTTGCGCGCTTCGTCGGCGCGCCGCTGCAGTTCGTCCTGCAGTTTCTTCTGCTGTTCCTCGAACACTTTCGGATCGGTCGGTGGCCCGTCATAGGCTTTGGCAAAATCGCTGAGCGGCATCACCATGCTGATCGGCTGGCCGGTGGCGTTGATCGCCTGGATGACGAGGCCCTGCCCTTTCTTGAGCTTGGCGATCAGCTCGGCGTTGGCCTCGTAATCGGCCATGCAGCCGTTGGTGAAGCAGATCACATATGGCGCCGTCATCGGCTGGCCCTGATCGACGATCACGCGGGTGCCGTGCACGAGCTGCATGCCGAGCGGCAGCGTGACACGCAAAAGCTTCTTGTCGACGCCCTGCGGTTCGATCAGCACGGCGGCGGCGACCGGTTGCCCAGACTCGACACGGGCGTCCTTGCCGGTGAAGCAGACTTCCTTGGCGTCCGGCGGCGGCGTCTGCCCAGGTGTGCCCTTGAGGCAGAATTTGGTCCACGGCGAGAAGATCAGTTGCACCTGCTGCTGGCCGTTCTGGGCCTGGCCTTGCTCGGCCGCCTGGCCGGGCTGGACCTGCGGTTGCACCGGCGGCGGCGCACTCTGCTGCGCTTCCGATCCCGGCTTTGCCGGCTTTGTCGCTTTCTTGGTCGGCTTGGATTTGGCAGGGGATTCGGCCTGAGCGGGCGGCTGAGCAGCCGGCGCACTCTCGGGTTGCTGCGCCAAGGCATGTGAACCAAGCGTAAGACCTAGCGCGGCGCTCAACGCCACACTCAGCGCACTTGCCTTGCGAAACCCAGCCACACGCGTTTCGGCAACGGCAGCGTGCGTCCGCCTCGCCGGCTTAGCCGCGGCTGCCGCGGTCCAATAGGTCATGAGATGCAGTTCCCCTTGTTTAGTACTGCCGCCTGCAAATCGACCTGATCGACTTGCGCATCGCCGTTGCCGGGCTCAAAGCCGCCGCGTCGCGCACCCGCGCGACGAGCCCCCTTCGTCGGCGGTCATTCGACGCAGATTGCGGCAACAGCGTGACGCCGCAATACGGCAATAACCCTCCCGATAGCCCACTTTGGCCGAGAGATAAAGCGGGGCTTCTATATTCTGTTACATTCACCAATTCTCCGGTCCGAATCGCGTCGATCTCCTGCTCCGCGCCCATGCTTGCCTATGCCTAATGCTTTTGCCGCGTGCCTCGCCCCCGCCGCCTCGGCAGCGCGCGCAACGTTATGCGGCGGCTTTGCGCTTTGCGCTTGCGCTGCTCCCGCGGTCGCGGAAGCAGCCTATGCCATCGCCATGCACGGCAGCCCGGCCATGGCCGCCGATTTTGCCGCACCGCCCTATGCCAATGCGGACGCCCCGCAGGGCGGCCGCCTGGTGCAGGGCGTGCTCGGAACTTTCGACAGCCTCAATCCACTCATCGTCAAGGGAGTCGCCGCGCTCGGCATGCGCGGTTATGTGCTCGAAAGCCTGATGGCGCGCGGCTACGACGAGCCCTTCACGCTTTACGGCCTGCTTGCGCGCACGGTCGACACCGATGCGACGCGCAGCTACGTCACCTTCGCCCTCGATCCGGCGGCGCGTTTCTCCGACGGCGTCGCGGTGACCGCAGCCGACGTGATCTTTTCCTGGCAGCTGCTGCGCGATCACGGCCGCCCCAATCTGCGCAGCTATTATTCCAAGGTGGTCAAGGCCGATTTGCTCGACGCGCGCACCGTGCGTTTCGATCTCGGCTCCGGCAACGACCGGGAATTGCCGCTGGTTCTCGGGCTGATGCCGGTATTGCCCAAGCACGCGATCGACGTCGCTTCCTTCGAGGAGACGACATTGGCGAAGCCGCTCGGCAGCGGCCCCTACGTCGTCACCGATATCGATTTCGGCAAAAGCGTCACGCTCAAGCGCAACCCCGATTACTGGGGCCGGGCACTGCCGGTCAACCGCGGCATGTGGAACTTCGCCGAGCTGCGCTTCGATTATTATCGCGACGCCAACGCCTATTTCGAAGCTTTCAAGGCCGGGCTCTACGACGTGCGCAGCGAAAACGACCCGAGCCGCTGGCAGAGCGGTTACGATTTCCCGGCGGTGCGCGACGGGCGCATCGTCAAGGACGCGTTCGCCAACGGTCTGCCCAAGCTCGCTTCGAATTTCGTCTTCAACACGCGCCGTGCGGTGTTCGCCGATATTCGCGTCCGCCAGGCGATCTCGCTCCTGTTCGACGCCGAATGGGTCAATCACAATTTCTTCTTCGATCTTTATCGCCGCAGCGCGAGTTTCTTCGACGACTCGGAATTGTCGGCCTATCACCGCAGCGCCGACGCGCGTGAACGTTTGCTGCTCGCGCCTTTCGTCGATGCAGTGCGCGCCGATGTGCTCGACGGCACCTGGTCGCCGCCCATAAGCGACGGCTCCGGCCGCGACCGCAGCAATCTGCGCGAGGCCTTGTCGCTCTTCGCCGCCGCCGGCTACGAGCTCAAGGGCGCGAGCTTGCGCAAGCGCAACAGCGGACAGCCGCTCGCCTTCGAGATCATGGTGACAAACCGCGACGAGGAGCGGCTGGCGCTGGCTCTTTCCGCGAGCCTGGCGCGCGCCGGTATTAATGCGCAGGTGCGGCTCGTCGACGCCGTACAATATGATCAGCGCCGGCTGTCATTCGATTTCGACATGATCGAGTACCGCTGGGAGGAATCGCTGTCGCCCGGAAACGAGCAGGGCTTTTACTGGGGTTCGGCTGCGGCCGACGAAGCGGGAACGCGCAACTATATGGGCGTGAAAAGTCCCGCCATCGACGCGATGATCGCGGCTTTGCTGGGCGCGCGCGAGCGTTCCGATTTTGTCGCCGCGGTGCGCGCGCTCGATCGCCTGCTCGTCTCCGGCTGTTATGTCGTGCCGCTATTCTATCTGCCCGAGCAATGGGTGGCGCGCGCCGCCACGATTGCGCATCCGGCACGCACGTCGTTGTTCGGCTACCTGCCGGAGACGTGGTGGTATCAGGGAAAACGGGCGCTGCAATGATCCTCGGCGATCCCGCAGCGGCGGCGGCGCACGGCCCGCGCGGAATAACCATCGACGCGATCTTTCGTTCCGCGGCAGAGCGGCATCCGCACGCGCTCGCTCTTGTCGACCCGGCAAATCGTGAGAGCTTCACTGCCGGAGAGCCGCGGCGGCTCACCTATGCCCAGGCCGAAAGCGTGGTGACGGCCATCGCCGGGCGGCTGTGCCGCATGGGGTTGCCGACCGACGCCATCATCGGCGTGCACTTGCCCAACATCGTCGAGAACATTCTGACCATCCTTGGAATCCTGCGCGCGGGAATGATCGCGGCTCCGCTGCCGCTCTTGTGGCGGCGCGCCGATGCGGTCGCGGCGCTGACGCAACTCGGGGCCAAGGCGCTGATCACCTGCGGCCGCGTCGGCGGCTTCAATCAAGGTCAATTCGCCATGACTGTCGCGATGGATGTGTTTTCCATCCGTTATGTGTGTGCATTTGGCGGCAGCCCGCCCGACGGCGTGGTGGCGTTCGATGATTTGTTCGACGCCGGGACGCTCGATTCCGTCCCGCCGCTCGAGCGCGCGGCGCAGGTCAATGGCGAAAGGCATGTCGCCGCCATCACCTTCGAGGTCGGTGAAAACGGGGTGGTGCCGGTCGCCCGCAATCACGCCGAGCTGCTTGCCGGGGGGCTCGCCGTGCTTCTGGAAGCTGCGCTCGCCGGACAGTCGAACGTCCTGTCGACCATTGCACCCTCCTCCTTTGCCGGCATCTGCCTCACGCTTTTGCCCTGGCTTCTCAGCGGCGGCACGCTCGTGCTGCATCACCCGTTCGAGCCGAGCATTTTGGTGCGCCAGCGGCGCGAAGAGGATTGCACCACATTGATGCTGCCCGCCGCCGTCGCCTTCGCGTTCGCTGAGACGAGCGCCTTTGCCGTCGACGGCCCGGCGTGCATCGTCGCTGCTTGGCATGCGCCGGAACGGCTTGCGGCGAGCGCGCATTGGCGCGATCCGAACATCCTCCTCGTCGACGTGCCGATTTTCGGCGAGACGGCGGTCCTGCCGGCACGCCGTGGCGCCGACGGCAAACCGCGCCTGTTGCCCTATGGCGCGATCAGGGCGCCGCGCGAAAGCGCGGACGGCGCCGTAGTCGCCGAACTGACGCGGACGGATTGGGGCACGATCGCGTTGCGCGGGCCGATGGTGCCGCACCACGCGTTTCCGCCCGGCATCGAACGCTCCGGCCTGCCTCACTTCGGGATCGGGTCCGATGGGCGCGTTGATTCCGGCTATACCTGCCGCATCAATGCCGCCCGCACTGCAATCGCGGTCACGGCCGCGCCCGCCGGGCTGGTCAGCATTGGCGGTTATCGTTTTCCGCTTCGCGACCTGCAGGAGGCAGTCGGTCGCATCGACATGGCGGCTACGCTCGCGGCAGCGCCCGACCCGGTCGTCGGCCAGCGCCTGATCGGCGACGCCGCCGATCGCAGAACCATGCAGGCGGTGCTGAACACGCTCGGCGTCAACCCGCTCCTCGTCGCCGCTTTCCGCGATCGTAGTGAGCGGGACCTTTCCGCAACCAGCGCCGCCTGACTCTGCCACATTGACGGCCCGTTAACAGCCCTTTGGCATGTTGCGGCACTGCATCTGCACAAGCGCGTTCCCGGTCATGGCGTTGCAAGGTCCGTTTGTGGTTGTTGCCGACGGCCCGGCGCCAGACGTGGTCGAGGCGTTGCGGGCGGCGGGCGCCTTCCCGGTCATCGAAACCAGTTGGCTCGACGCCGCGGCCGCGCTCGCCTCCGTCGCGCCGGAAGCAATCGTGCTCGCCGAGTCGTGCGGCGACCGCGAGTGCGCCGAAGAATTCGTGCAAGTTCTCTCCAGCCGGGCCAAGACGAGCGATGGCCCCTTCACTCCGGTGATCGCCCGTATCCGCGATGACGGCGCGCCCTGCGTCACCGGCGCGCTCGCGGTGTCCGCAAGCGCGCCGGCTGCACGTATCGCCCGGCGCCTCGCCCCGGCACTGCGCGTGCGCAGCCTGCACGGCACCGTGTTGCGCCGCATGCAGACTTTGGCGGCGCGCGGCGAGCCGGTGCCCGAATTGCCGGACTCTGATCCACTGGAAGAAGCGACCGTACTGGTCGCCGGCCGCGGCCGATCCTATCCGGCACTCTCGGTCGCGGTCGGCGAGCGCGTCGGTCTTGTCGGTGCGCTCAGCGTCGAGAGCGCGGCGCGCGCGCTCCACGCCCGCGACGTCGACGGCCTTGTGATCGGCGACGGCTTCGGCCCGCGCGTCGTCGAGGCGCTGCTCACCGTGCTCGCCGAGGACGTGCGCTTCCGCGATCTGCCGGTCGTCATGCTCGGCGGCCACCACGGCGTGGTCGAGGATTTTTATGCGCATTTGCCCAATCTCGACCGCGTCGCCGAAGGCCCCGAGCGTTTGGTCGAACGCTTCCTCCCTTTCGTGCGCTTGCATGCTTTCGCCGAGCGGCTCAAGCGCATGCTCAAATCGCTCGACGCCAAGGGCATGATCGACCCGCACACCGGCCTTCTTGCCCACGACGCGTTCTGGCGCGATCTCAACCGCGCCGTGGACGATGCGGAAAAGCGCGGAGTCGGGCTGTCGATCGCGCGTTTTTCCTTCGCGCGCAGCGACCGCCGGGTCAGCCTCGATGCCGCGCGCCTGCTCAGCCGGCTGATGCGGCAGGTCGATTTCGCCTGCCGTGAGGCCGACGATTCCATCTTTGCCGTGTTCACCGAGACCGATTTGCGCGCCGCTCACGTCGTCGCGCGGCGGATCGCGAGCGTGCTCAAGCACACCATGCTGGCGCCGGACAAAGCGCGCAACGGCGGCATCGAAACGGCGGTGACTTTGGCCACGCTGAAGCCGACCGACAATATCGACTCCCTTGTTGCGCGCGTGGTCGGAGAGCTTGCCGCCGGTTGAAAATAACCCCATCTAGCCTTGGCGAAATGCGCTAGACTGAATCAGCAGGCGAAAATTCCGTCATGACCGCTCAGCCCGCCGCTCCCACCCTCAACGTCGACGTCGTTTCCGACGTGGTTTGCCCGTGGTGCTTCATCGGCAAGCACCGCCTGGAAACCGCGCTGACGCTCGTTCCCGACATCCCGGTCGCCGTCAGCTGGCGGCCGTATTTCCTCAATCCCTGGATTCCGCGTGAAGGCATCGACCGGCAGACTTATCTGGAGACCAAGTTCGGCTCGGCCGAGCGCTACAACGTCATCGCCGAGCGCGTCGCCGCCGCCGCCGAGATGGAAGGGCTGCTGTACGCTTCCGATATCGTCAGCCGGCAGCCGAACACGCTCGACTGTCATCGCCTGATCCTGTGGTCGCGCAGCGTCACCGATCCCGGCAAGATGAATCAGCGCCTGATGGAACTCTACTTCTCCGAAGGCGGCGATCTGACCGATCCGAAGACGCTGATCCAGGCCGCGGTCGACTGCGGCATGGAGGGTGACCTGGTACGCCGGCTTCTGGCCAGCGACGCCGACATCGACCGCGTCGAGGCCGACGCCAACGCCGCCAAGGAAGCCGGCATCGACGGCGTGCCCTGCTTCATCTTCGGGGGCAGCGTGATCGTCACCGGGGCGCAGTCGCCGGAATATCTCGCCAGCGCGATTGAGCGCACCGCCGGGCGGCACACGCGGCTGCGCGCTTAAGCTCGCGGCTTACGCCGCGATGCTTCCCGCCGCGGCGGACCGCGCCAGCCCTTGCTGCAGCCGGCGCAACGCCGCGAGATTAGTCGTCGGTGAAGCGACGCAACAGCGCGATTTGCCGCCGGCCTTTGTTTCGTAAAGCGCGGCATCGGCGACCGCGAGAAGATCCTCGGGATCGCTGCCGTGCTCCGGCGCCACCGCTATGCCGACACTCAATCCGATCGCGGCGGCGATGCCCTCGCCAAGCGGGTAGGTGCAGGCGATCGCACTGATCAACCGCTCTCCCTTCGCCATCGCTTGCGCGTGGCTCGGCGCCGCGGCGAGGACCACGAATTCGTCGCCGCCGATGCGCGCGGCGACGTCGCCCTCGCCCAATTCGCACTTCAATCGCTCGGCCACCGATTTGAGGAGGCGGTCGCCGACGGCGTGCCCGTAGGTGTCGTTGATGCTCTTGAAGCGGTCGAGATCGAGAAACAACAGCGCCAGCGGCGCGCCGCCCAACGAAGCCGCGGCAAGCCCGGCGTTGGCGGCTTCGACCAGCCCCAGGCGATTGAGCAATCCGGTGAGCGCGTCGTGCTTGGCGCGGTGGCTGTTTTCGCGCTCCGCCCGCATCGTGGCGATCAACATCTTGTTGAGGGTAAAGGCCGCCGCGCTCATCGCTCCGAGATAGAGCGGCGCCTGCAGCAGCACGAGGTAAGCGAGCCGCTCGCCGCCGAGCAAGGCGCCCGGAATGCACGAGCCCATGCTGACGAAGATCGCGGCCGCGGCGAAGCGCGGCGCGCTGAAATTTCTGAAGCAGATGCCGCCGACCATGGCCGCCGCCGACGTCCCGGCGAGCGTCGCCGCCACCCAGTCGCCGCTCGCCATGCTGACGATGACGCCGTAGCCGACGCTCGCGCTCCAGGCGATGCCGAGCAGGAGATGGATGTCGGTCGGCGTGTGCTCGCGCCTGAGCGCGGCGCGGCGCGCGATCACAAGCACGATCAGCCGCGCGAGGCAGACGGTGATTTCGAGCACCAGCCAGGCGATGAATGGCGGCGTGGGATTGCGGAAAGCGATCGCCGCCGCCACCGCCACCGTATTGATGACGCCGCCGGCGAAGACCGGCAAATTCCCGAACAGATTGCCGATCAATTCGACGCGAATGTCGTCGGGCACGCCGGGGCCGCAATCGGCGAGCCAGCGCGTCGCCCGCCAGCGCGGCAGGCTGTAGATTCGGGTCTGGCTGAAGATGGACATTTTGTTGCAGCGCAGGAAACGCCGCCGCGGCTAACAAACGCTTAGAGCCGTAGCGCGCCCGCCGCTCGTCCTTAACGAAAGCTGAATGGCGCGCGGCGTCACGCTGCGGTCACGGGTTCGCGGAAGGATGGTTTTGCCGCCGCTTTTGCGCTTAACTCGTTTGCGCGGGGCGGCCTGAAAGCCGAGACAGGCTTTCCGCGCAATGCTGCAATTCATTTCCAGCACAGGGGAAACGACAATGCGCACGATGCTTAAATTCACTGTTCCGGTTGAACGTGGAAACGCCGCCATCAGCGACGGCATGATTGCCAAGACTCTGGAAACGATCGTGACCCAGCTCAAGCCGGAGGCCGCTTACTTCGGGCCGACCGACGGCAAGCGCGGCGGCATCGTGGTGTTCAATCTCACCGAGCCCTCGCAAATCATCGAAGTGGTCGAGCCGCTGTTCCTCAACTTGAACGCCACCACTGAGCTTAGGCCGGTCATGAACGTCGAGGATTTGAAAAAGGGGCTTGCGAAAATCGCCAAGCGCTGACGCCGCCGGCGAACGACGATCGCACTCCCTCTCCCCGCTTGCGGGGAGAGGGCCGGGGTGAGGGGGCCTGACCGCCAGGCTCGGACTCGCGGCAACGCCCCCTCACCCGCCGCGCTTTG
>Ga0187782_10000916_pt1 | contig 20912 bp, 16 predicted proteins | sample 0715_SJ02_MP15_2_FD_132454 | JGI IMG/M metagenome (GOLD analysis project Ga0187782, IMG submission 132454) | Tropical peat soil microbial communities from peatlands in Department of Meta, Colombia - 0715_SJ02_MP15_20_MG | ecosystem: Environmental > Terrestrial > Soil > Wetlands > Peat | place... | reverse complement strand
TCGTTGCCGCGCGAGGCGTCATTCCAGTCGTCGCATTCCAGAGCAGACGACATGGTGAGAAAGTCTTCCACAGTGATTTTGTCTTTCCGCGGATCCGGATTCTGCAGTTTGCGCGCGTGTTCCGGAAGCAGCTGCAGGATTCGAGCGTCAACCCCACTCAGCTTTTTCTCGTCAATCGCAATGCCGACGAGAATGTCTGTGATGCTCTTGGTTGCAGATCGCGTATCGCGCAGCGTGTTCGCGTCACCGTCAAAATAGGCCTCATAAGCTAGCTTTCCATGCCGCGCGATTAGTACGCTGCCGATCTTTTTGAAGTCGCCGGCGCGGATGGCTGCCTCCAAATCGCGCAGAGGCTTATTTGACAGTCCAACCGATTCCGCGGTTGCCGTCGGCCACTGGTCACCTTTCGATTCCGGCGCCGAGGGCACGGCAGTCTGCGATAGCAGGATTGCGTAGCTTACCCACATCAGCAAAGAAAATATGACCGCTCGAATGGCCATGCGGATCTCTCCTGTGTGGTACTCCGGTATTGTGCCCCGTGTGAAAGACTCCCGGCGAAAGAAAATGTCAGCGTAGAAGCTGGCGGGAGGAAGGAAAAGGCACTCCCAAAGAGTTCGCTACCGCACCCTGCCCAGCCGGTCCATCGGCCAGTATCCGAACACGGCCTTGCCGTAGATGTAGCTCTGATTCACCGGGCCGAAATCGCGGCTGTCGTTCGACATCGAGCGGTGATCGCCCAGCACGAAGTAACAGTGGGGCGGCACCACTACTTCAGGATACGACCGGGTATCGTCATACGCAGCAGGAACGTAATCCTCATCGAGGGCCTCGCCGTTCACATACACTTGTCCGCCGTCGATGCGGATGTGGTCACTCTCGATGCCGATCACGCGTTTGATGTAGCTCTTCGAAGGGTCGCGCGGATAGCGAAACACCACCACGTCTCCGCGCGAGATCGGCTCCAGCCGGTATACGAATTTATTCACGAAGATTCGTTCCTGGTCTTCGAGCGAAGGCATCATGCTGGTGCCCTCGACTTTCACCGGCTGGTAGATGAATACGATGATGAAGGCCGAGATGGCCAGCGACACAATCAGATCGCGCAGCCAAACGCCCAGCACTGGACGCAGGCGCGCACGGCCGTTTGCTCCTCCTGGCGGCGGAACCGATGACGAATTATTCCCCACATGGCTGAGTGGCGTGTCGGACATCGAAACTCTATTGTATACAGAATGCGGCTGCGCGCCACTGAGTTGCACAAGCTTCTCAATGCCTTTCGTATCGAGACCCCGACTTAAGCACACCTTGATACTGCCTTTACACACCGGGCAAGAAAGCAGGTTAGAATTAGATCGCTCAGGAGGGTTCATGATCGCCAGCTTTTTGCGCGGCCGAAAGCATCTATATCGTGTCTTTACCCTGGTATTTCTGCTGGCCGTAACGCTAACCACGTCAGCGCAATGGACGGCCCAGGACCAGGAAGGGGAAGGTGGAATTCCGGCTTATAACGCCGGCCCTCCGCCCAAGGGCACGAAGCTGCCCGCGATCCTGTCCAAAAGCGATCTTTGGGGACAGGACGCGCAATATCCCTATCAAACGCATGCTTACGAGTTGGCGGCGAAAATTCCCACCCTGCTCCATCAGCAACCCTGCTATTGCTATTGCGACCGCATCGGCCACAATAGCCTGCACACTTGCTTTGAGAATACGCACGGCGCACGCTGCTCCACCTGCCTGAAGGAGCTTTACTACTCCTACCAGCAGTATCACAAAGGCAAGACCGCAGCTCAGATTCGCGCCGGCATCATCAAGAGCGAGTGGAAAACGATCGACCTGGAGTCTGCCGCAGCGATCAATTAGTGCCCGGCAAGGAGCGGTGAGCCAGGAGCTGTGAACCACCAACTGGAAGGTTGCTTGCCACACTCACAGCCCGCTACTCGCTGATTGCTCGCAGTTCGTAGCTCGTTGCTTGCCGCTCGGAATTGCCCTCTACCCGCCGTTTGAGTAATACTCTGAGTGACGGCTCTTCACGCATCACCACAGGAGTCTCGATTACGACAAGCACAGGAAAAATTCTTCACATGGCTCAGAAGGCGAACCCGAATAAATCATCCCTGGCAGACGACCCCCGTGCCGCTCAGGCTCTCCAGAACTACGAAGCCGGACTGCGCGCCTTACAGGAGCACAAATTCGAGAAGGCAAAGCCTCTTTTTGAGAAGGTGCTGGCCGGTCCCAGCAAGGAACTCATTGACCGCGCCGCCGTCCACCTCAGCGCCTGCAACCAGCATCTCGACCGCCCGGCCACGCAACAGTTTAAGAGCATCGAGGAGCACTACGACTACGCGGTTTCGCTGATGAATGTCGGCGACTACGTCACCGCCCGCGAACACATCGAGAAGCTGCTCAAACAGGCGCCTAAGAGCGATTTCATCATCTACGGACTGGCCGCGCTCGACTGTCTTACCGGACACGTCGAAGACTCGCTCAAGCATCTGGATGAGGCTCTGCGCCTGAATCCCGGCCTGCGCTTCCAGGCGCGTAACGATTCCGATTTCCACAATCTGGCGGAAGACCCGCGCTTCACCGAGCTCTTATACCCGGATCCGGCTGCCGAACTGGCGACGGAAAGCTCCTTCCGAGAGGAAGAGTATTAGGAATGATCGCCTTAGGGATGATCGGCTTTTGATTTGAAGGGGCGCGGCTTCCAGCCGCGCCGAAACTATTGCGAACTGAGTTGCGGCTTTAGCCGCTGGGCGTCGCCTGCCGCCCTCGGCGCCTAAGAACGATTCCCCAATGGAAACCAGAATCGCCGACGTCCTGTCGATGGAGAAGGCCACGCGCGAGCGCGGCCTGCGCGTCGTTGCCATCGGCGGCGGCACCGGCCTCTCCACGCTGCTGAAAGGGCTCAAGCTCTTCGCCTTTACCCCGGCGGAAATGTCCTCGGCGCGCGCCGGTTCACCAGTTATCCGCGATCTCTGCGCCGTGGTCACCGTCAGCGACGATGGCGGCTCCAGTGGGCGCCTGCGTAAAGAACTCAACATGCTTCCGCCCGGCGACATCCGCAACTGTATCGTCGCCCTCAGCGAGGATGAAGCCCTGCTTTCCCAACTCTTCCGTCATCGTTTTGCCAAAGGCTCCGGCCTCGAAGGTCACAGCTTCGGCAACTTGTTTCTGGCGGCGCTCACGGATATCACGCATGACTTTTCGGAAGCGGTTCGGCTTTCCTCCGAGATTTTGGTTACCCGTGGACACATCCATCCCGCCACCACTTCCAATGTTGAACTGGAAGCTTTGATGGAAGATGGCACGCGGGTCCGGGGTGAAACCAAAATCACCGCCAGCAAAGGCCGCATCCAGGAACTTTTCCTCGTTCCTGTCAACGTCGAGCCGCTGCCGCAAACCCTGGATGCCATCGCCCGCGCCGACCTCATCAGCATCGGTCCAGGCTCTCTGTTCACCAGCCTTATCCCTAATCTGCTGGTACACGGCATCGCCGATGCCATCGTCAATTCCCCCGCCACCAAAGTCTACATTTGCAACCTGATGACGCAGGCCAACGAAAGCCTCGGCCTCACCGCCGCCGACCATATCCGCGCCCTCAATCGCCACGCCCGCCGGCAGCTCTTCGACTACGCGTTGATCAACCGTACGCCTGTCTCTGACGAGTTGAAGGCAAAATATGCCCTCGAAGGCGCTTGCCAGATCATCGCCGATCTTGACGCCATCGAGGCGCTCGGAGTGATCTCAGTTTTGGGAGATTACCTGGAAGAAGCCGGTGTCGCCCGCCACAACACCTCGCGCGTGGCCACCGACCTGCTGCAACTGACTTCCCCGCGGATAGATAAGGAACCTAAGGACACCCGGCGATCCTAGAGGGATCGTATCCGTCAATGCAGGCCCGCGTCGACGCTCTACGCACCGCGTACTCCTGGGCAGGGTCTGTTTGAATTCACGCAAGGCTTATTACTTCGATGGGGTCATCCTGAGCGAAGCCGCTTTTCAGGCGGAGCGAAGGATCTCCCTGCAACGGGTCATTGGGTGTTAGATTCCCCACCCTCTGGCCCGGATTTTCGAATTGACACCCCTATCAATGCCTGGCCATGCCTCGGCGCCTCAACCATCTGTCCAGTCTGAGTCCCACCCGATTTTTCCGCGCCTTCTGCGCTCAGGTCACGCTATAATCAAAACCTGTGCCCAAGTACTCCATCGTCGTTCCGCTGCACAATGAGCAGGAGAATGTCACCGATCTCTACGACCGCCTCAAAGCGGTGATGGAAGCCTCAGGCGAGACCTTCGAGATCGTTCTCGTCGACGACGGCTCGAACGATCATACGTTCCCCATGCTGCGTGAGATCGCCGCCGTCGACAGCCGCATCACGGTAGTAAAACTGCGCCGCAATTTTGGCCAGACTGCCGGGCTCGCCGCCGGCTTCGATCATGCCCGCGGCCAATACCTCATCGCCATGGATGGCGATCTGCAACACGATCCCGCCGACATTCCATTGTTCCTGGAAAAAATCGCCGCCGGTTACGACATCGTCAGCGGCTGGCGCAAAGTTCGCGTGGACAATTTCTGGCTGCGCCGCATTCCCTCGCGCACCGCCAACTGGCTCATGGCGAAACTCAGCGGCGTCGACATTCACGACTTCGGCACCACCTTCAAGGCCTATCGGCGCGAAGTGCTGGAGCAGGTTCCGCTCTATGGCGAGCTGCACCGCTTCATTCCGGCGCTGGCGTCGTGGCACGGGGCATCGATCTGCGAAGTGCCCATCCACAACGTGAATCGCCGGCGCGGCGCTTCGCACTATGGCATCTCGCGCACCTTCGGCGTGCTTTTTGATCTCATCACCATTCGCTTTCTGCTGCGCTATCTTTCCCGTCCCCTGCATTTCTTTGGCACGTTCGGCTTGCTCAGCATGTTTGCGGGCAGCGGCATCGTGGCCTGGCTGGGGGTGGAAAAATTCCTCCGCCACGTTCACGTCATGGCCTCCCACGGACCGCTGATGATGCTGGCGCTGGGCCTGCTTCTCGGCGGATTAAACCTCCTCGCCATCGGCCTGCTTGGCGAAATGCAGGTGCGCCACTATCCAGCCCCGCCATCGCGCTCCCTACTCGGTCGATCGCGTGCTGCGCTCGCAAAACGAAGAGCACAGCGTATCGGAGTAGGTTTCGTCTCTAAGCCTGTCCCCATGGATCGCTGGACCTCTGGTTCCGACTACGAGCGATGGATGGGCCGCTGGAGCCGGCTCCTCGCCCACGAATTTCTCAAGTGGTTGAGACTGCCTGCCGGCCTGCGCTGGCTTGACGTCTGCTGCGGCAGCGGCATTGTCACCGAGGCCATCGTCCAACGCAATGCACCGGCCAGCGTTGTCGGAGTCGACTCCTCCCCTCACCAGATCGACTTCGCGCGGTGCCATCGCTCTCGCCAAAATGTCTCCTTCGAAGTGGCCAACGCCATGGAGCTTCCTTTCGGCGATGGCAGCTTTGATGTTGCCGTGTCTGGCTTGGGATTGAACTTCGTTCCCGACCCGGTGCGCGGGCTGGAAGAATTCCGGCGCGTGGTGCGTCCGGGCGGCGCGATCGCGATTTACGTTTGGGACTACTCGGGTGGGGCAAGATTCATCTGCGAGTTCTGGAACGCCGCCAAAGCGATCGATGCCGAAGCTGCCTCGTTCGACCAGGCCACCCGGTTCCCCATGTGCACCGAGAAGGGCTTGCTCGGTGTCTTTGAATCAGCAAGGCTGCCAGGCGCAACCTTCCATGCGCTCGAAATCGTTACGCGATTCGCGAGCTTCAACGACTATTGGGAGCCACTGCTGAGCGGCCAGGGTTCCGCCCCCGCTTATCTAGCCACGCGCGATGAGAAAGCCCGGGCCGCGATTCGCGAGCGTCTGCAAACGACCCTTCCAGCAAATGCCATGGGAGAGATCGAGGTCCCCGCCCGCGCCTGGGCGGTTCGCGCGCGGCGGCCTTGAACAAGACACCCATCTGCTGACAAGTTTGGTCTGAAAACTGACAACCCGTGTTACGCGACCATGCGAACTTTGTTCGCGTTCATCTGCTCGGCTACCGGTTTATTACGATCTGTTTCGAGAGCTGCAAGCAGTGCGAAGCGTGATAATCTCACCGGAAAATGCAACCAGACTACAGCGCCGCGCCGTTGCCCGAAGACGTAGTCAGTCACTACCTGGCGATCCTGGGAGTGGCGCGCACCCAGCCCGGTTTAACCGCTCTTCGCGAACTCGTGAAAGCGCATCTCACTCGCATTCCTTTCGAGAACATCTCCAAGCTCTATTATTACAAGCGCTTTGGATTGACGAACCTTCCCGATATCCGCATGTACCTCGAGGGAATCGAGGAAAAACATTTTGGCGGCACCTGCTATTCCAACAATTACTATCTGCACCTGCTGCTTCGCAGCTTGGGGTACGAAGCGACGTTGTGTGCCGCAGACATGAGGAACCCGCATGTTCACGCGGTGAACATGATTACGATCGAGGGACGCGAGTACCTGGTGGATTCCGGCTACGCGGCGCCCTTGCTGGAACCGATTCCCCGCGATCTGAAGATCGACTACGAGACGAGGCTGGGCCGGGACCGCTATGTGCTCAAGCCGCAGGATGAGAACGGCTGTTCGCGGCTCTTGTTGTATCGCGATGGAGTCTTGCGCCACGGCTACCTGGCCAAACCCGCACCCCGGAGGATTGAAGATTTCAGCACGGTGATCGCACAGTCGTTCGCCGCCAATGCCACCTTTCTGAACGCGATTTTGCTCGCCCGCTTCTACCCGGGCGCCTCCACTGTCATCCACAATCTGACCCTGATCGAGTCCGCGGGAGATACGTCCCGCGTGCATGTGCTGGCAAATCGTGAGGAATTGGTCACCGCCATCGCGGTGCACTTTGGTATGCCACCAGCTATTGTCAGCCAGGCCATCGCCGGCCTCGGTAGTTTGCAGGACGCCTGGAACTAGCCAGATGCATAATCAATGCCTCGGCCGCCCGCGCACGGCGATAATTCAGCCTCCAGCCATCTGATGTGCGTCCAGATTTCGTGCTTCGCCCTCTGGCTTCGCGAGAGGAATAAGCCCGCTTTTGGGCGGCGCAGCGCTTCCAGCGCTGCGATAGACGGCTTGCCGGGCTCGAGGCTTTAGCCCCCGAGGTGCCTGCTGTCGAATCCTGCCCCTCGGCCCCTTGTATAATGGCCCGTTCGGTATCCTCGGAGCGCCTCTTAATGGCCCAAACCACCCAACACGAACTCCTCCTCGCCCGCCGCATGGCGCGGCTGGGCACCGAAACAGCTTTTGAAGTCTTGAACAAAGCCCGCGCTCTCGAGCGCCAGGGCCGCAGCATCATTCACCTCGAAATCGGAGAGCCCGATTTCGATACCCCCTCGAACGTTGTCGAGGCGGCCGTCGACGCGCTGCACAAGGGCTGGACCCACTATGGCCCCTCGGCAGGCCTGCCCGATCTTCGTCAGACCATTGCCGATTACGTGGGTCGCACCCGCGGCGTAAAAGTTTCGCCGGATGAAGTGGTGGTCGTGCCCGGCGGCAAGCCCATTATTTTCTTCTCCATTCTCTCCCTCATTGATGAAGGAGATGAGGTTATTTATCCCAATCCCGGTTTTCCCATCTACGAGTCGATGATCGACTACGTCGGGGGCAAGGCTGTATCCATTCAACTGCGCGAGGAGCGCGATTTTTCGCTGGACGTGAATGAATTGGCCGCGCTCATCACCGGCCGCACCAAGCTCATCATCCTGAACTCGCCCCAGAATCCAACCGGGGGAGTGATGCCGCGCGAGGATGTCGAGCAGGTCGCGCGTGTGATCGGCGATCGTAACCTTCTGGTTTTGTCGGACGAAATTTACAGCCGCCTGCTGTTTGAAGGCGAGCACTTCTCCATCATGTCCGTGCCGGAAATGCGGGAGCGCACCATTCTGCTCGATGGCTTCTCGAAAACCTATGCCATGACCGGCTGGCGCATGGGCTACGGCGTCATGCGCACAGACCTTGCCGCGCAAATGACCCGGCTGATGACCAACTCCAATTCCTGCACCGCCAGTTTCACGCAAGTCGCTGGGATCGAAGCCCTGCGCGGGGATCAGAGTTCGGTGGATCGCATGTGCACCGAGTTCAAGCGCCGGCGCGATGTGTTCGTCGGCGGGCTGAACAAGATCAAGGGATTTTCCTGCCGCATGCCCCACGGCGCGTTCTACGTTTTTCCCAACATCACGAAGACGGGATGGAAGTCGAAGCCTCTGGCCGACGCGTTGCTGGAGCAGGCCGGAGTCGCGGCGCTTTCGGGCACAGCCTTCGGCGCCTTCGGCGAAGGCTACCTGCGCTTCAGCGTCGCCAACTCGCTGGAGAATTTGCGGCAGGCCCTGGAGCGCATTGACCAGTGGGCGAAGAAGAATCTGTAAACGCCCCACTAGACGCAGGCAGATATCGGCTTCAACCCTTGCGGGATGTCATTCCGAACCGGCGCGAGCGGCGGTGAGGCACCTGCTTTTGAAGCCCCCGGTTGCCCCACCCTTGTCGCGGTTGCCCCACCTTGTCCCTGCGCCTTCTTGCAGGGACAGGGTGGGGGTTTTGAATTTCAAAGAGCTGCGGCAGTCATCCTCCACGCTCTCCGCCGCAGTTCGGAGCCTGCTCTGAGAGAGCGAAAGCGATCGAACGGGCGAACTCCGCAATTCAAGCTTTCTGTTTAAAGGCAGGAACTGGCCATCCACGGCCAAGATTTTACAAACCGTAATTCCACTCCGCCCCAATCCACTGTAAAATGGCCCGATTCCGGGCCAGCCCGACCGAGTCCCGGCTATTTCTCCCAGGAGCCGCACATGCTATCCAAACCATTGGCCATCGCTGGAATTCTGTTTCTGCTCGCCCTCGCACCTGCCCGGGCGCAGGTGTCAGCTGGAACTGTTTCACCCGACTCGCTCACTCCGCGCAACCACCGCCCGCGCTATGTCGCCCCGGGAACGCCCCCTCCGGTCTACGATGCAATCCGAAATGTCACCATTTCCTACAACACGATTTGGGCGGGCTACGCGGTCACGGGCACTGACTTCACGTACGTGCAGGGCTCCTGGATCGTCAGCGCCGTCGATTGCACAAAAACACCCAACAGCGATTCTTCCGAGTGGGTCGGCATTGACGGCTGGACCTCCAACACCGTCGAGCAGACCGGGACCGATGCCGATTGCATCGGCAAGACTCCGTATTACTACGTCTGGTATGAGTTTTTTCCGCTGAATACCGTGGTGATCAACGATGTCTCGATCGCGCCGGGCGACAAATTTTCCGCCTCGGTCACCTACAACGGCAACAACGAGTACACCGTCTCCATCACTAACGACACCACCAATCAGACTTTCACCAAGGAGATCGAATTCAAAGGCGCCGATGGCAGCGGCGTTCCGCCGCGCAACTCCGCCGAGTGGATCATGGAGATGGATGGCAACGAACTCTCCGATTTCGGCGTGGATTCGTTCGGCGAACTTTACACCGGCGTGAGCGACGGCACCGATGAAGCCACCGATTCCTCGGTGTCAGGCGTGATCAACGATTTCGGCAGCGCCGTACAGGAGTCCATTACCACCAAGAATGGCACGAAGGGAAGCAAGGTCACGGCCCAGCCCTCTAACCTCGCTTCCGACGGCGCGAGTTTCACGGTGACCTGGAAGGCGGAGTGACATCGAGTAGCTTCCTAAATTTGAAAAAACCACGAAGGGCACGAAGTCGCACGAAGGAGCAGAATCGGGTTTCCTTCGTGTACCTCCCTGCCCTTAGTGGCTAATTCGGTCACTACCTGAGACCGCAGAGCCATCGCAGGTGTAACTTTCCAGCCGAACAGAGTCTTTAGACTCCTACGAGAGTCTTTTGGCTCCATCCGCCTGCCTGTCGATGCTGCCTTTTCTACCTAACCCCCCCGATTCCCGGTTCTCATCCAATTCGAATCCCTAACAATTCACAAACCCGCCACGCAACCCGTGCCACTTTGCATATAGAATGTCGCGAGCCAGGGATCGCTGTAAAAATCCCCAAACCCAAAGACCAGGAGCGTTTATGCGATTGAAAGTGTGTTTGTTCGTTTTCGCCATTGTTGCGGTTGCAGCACAAGCACAAAGCGGACCTGAGGTTATAGCCCCGCGCCAGCACGCCCCCAGAAAGGTTTACACCCGTGTTCCTCCGCGCGTCGAGGGCAATGTCACGGTTGAGGAGAGCACCAACTGGAGCGGGTACGCAGTGACCGGAACTTCCTTCACCAAGGCGTTAGGCTCGTGGACCGTGCCTTCGGTGAATTGCACGAAAACACCCAACACGTATGCCGCATTCTGGGTGGGCATCGATGGCTGGACCTCCGACACGGTCGAGCAGACCGGAACCGATTCCGACTGCGACGGCTCCAGCCCCTCCTATTACGCCTGGTACGAGTTTTATCCGAATCCCTCGTTTCTGATTTCCAGCGTTACCGTAGCTCCCGGCGATCGGATGTCCGCTTCCGTCACCTACAGCGGTAGCAAGTTTACGATCACGATCACGAATGAGACGACGGGCAAGTCCTACAGCAAAAGCTCAACCGTCCGCGGTGCGCAGCGCAACTCGGCCGAGTGGATTGCCGAAGCGCCCTGCTGTACCAACAGCGGCGGCATCCTGCCTCTCTCTGATTTTGGGACGGTCGATTTTGGCGACGACTACACGGGCGTAAGTGACACGAACGATGCGACCGACTCGACCAACTCGGGATCGATCAACAGCTTCGGCAGCAGCGCTTACGAGTCGATCATGGTAAACGGCAACTCCGGCGCGGATGAAGCTGTGCCCTCGGCCCTGTCCAGCGATGGAACCAGCTTTACCGTGCAGTGGGACTCGGAATAGCCGGCCGGGTTACGTTCTGCGCGATGTTTCCCACCCCGTCCAGGCCTTGCCTGGGCGGGGTTTGCTTCTGGGGTTCGATGGTCTAGCCCGCAAATTTACTACTCTACTTCGGCCGGCCGCATCTTGCCGCTCTTCAGATACCGGTTGTGCCAGCTCAACGATTCGCTCAACAAGTGCGGCGTATGTTTGCCGTAGGATAGCCGCTCCGACCGGTCCAGATAATCGGAGAGCAGCGGTTTATATTCCGGGCTCGCGCAGTTCTCGATAATGAGCCGCGCCCGCTGCCGTGGTGAGAAGCCGCGCAGATCCGCCAGCCCTTGTTCGGTCACAATTACCGAGACATCATGCTCGGTGTGGTCGAGGTGTGAAACCATGGGAACGATGGTCGAGATGGCGCCGCGCTGCGCCGTCGACGGGGCCATAAAAATCGAGAGATATCCATTCCGCGCGAAGTCGCCCGAGCCGCCAATCCCGTTCTGAATGCGTGATCCCATCACGTGGGTGGAGTTGACGTTGCCGTAAATGTCGGCCTCGATCATTCCATTCATGGCAATCACTCCCAGCCGGCGGATGATCTCTGGATGATTGGAAATTTCCTGAGAGCGGAGCACGATGCGCTCGCGGTAACTGGCCATGTCGGCATTGACTTCATTCAGCGTGTCAGGGCTGAGCGAGAATGCCGTGGCCGAGGCGCATGTAAGCTTGCCTGATTTCAGCAAGCGGATCATGCCGTCTTGAATCACTTCCGTGTAGGAGGTCAGCCCTTCAAACCGCCCTTCTTCCAGTCCGAAGAGAACCGCGTTGGCGATATTGCCGACCCCGGACTGCAGCGGCAGCAGGTTCCGCGGCATGCGCCCTTTCTGCACCTCCCATCCTAGAAATTCCAGGATATGGCCGGCGATGCGGCGCGAGGTTTCATCGGGTGCTTTGAAGCCGCTGTTGCGGTCGGGAGAGTTTGTGAGCACGATGCCCGCTACTTTTTCCGGTGGAACTTCCAGATACGGGGTGCCAATGCGCTGGCTTGGACGCACCAGCGGAATCGGCTGGCGGTTCGGCGGCGGATGCAGGCCGTAATAAAGATCGTGCATGCCCTCCAGTGCAGCCGGCTGCCAGGAATTGACCTCGAGAATCACCCGCTCGGCTTGCTCGATCCAGGTCTTGTTGTTCCCGATCGAGGAACTCGGCACCAGCCGTCCATCCTCGAGCACAGCGGTCACTTCTATTAACGCCACATCGAGCCTGCCCAGAAATCCATATTCGACAAACTGGGCCACGTGGCTGAGGTGGATATCCATGTAATCCATTTCACCGGCGTTGATGCGCTTGCGCGTTTCAGGATCGGACTGGTAGGGCAGGCGCAGATTGATTCCGCCCGCCATGGCGAGAGCGCCGTCCAGCTCCGGTCCAGTAGACGCGCCCGTGAACACGCTCACGCGAAACTTCTGCCCGCGAAAATTCGCCTCCGCGATGCGGCGGGCCAGCTCAATGGGCACAGCCTTGGGATAACCCGATCCGGTAAAGCCGCTCACGCCGATCTGATCGCCCGACTTGATCAGGGCTGCGGCCTCGTCGGCGCTCATGATCTTCTGCGCCAGGTTCGCATTCAGGACTCGGTTCATACTTGGACAAACAACGCTTGCCATAGACATAACCTGCGATTGGAATGCAGCTACACGCCTCCAGCGTAGCCACGCCGCTTACTTCCGTCTGTGAGGCAGGTCACAATCATGGAGGATGCAACCTGGCATTTCTCCCGGCCGCCAAGGAAGAACGAACAAGGCTAACTCCGTGTAACCCCGCGTGCTCCGTGGTTAGATCCCTGCCGGAAGTAACTGCACTTCCATTTCCCGTCACTCCTGCCCGTGATTCGGGTCACAGCGGCAGCCCTCCTTTCCTTCTACGCTCAAACCAGCATCTGTGTGCGTTTCTGGCGAGAAGGGGGAAGCCATGGCTCTGATAGACTCCACCACCGGCAAGATCATCCGGGACTATTCCCTTGAACAACTTGAAGATGCGGCTAACCTGATGCGCGGCTACGACCTGGTCGCTTTGTGTGCGGCCGGCTCCGGCCACGCCGGCGGCACGCTCTCGATCATGGACATCACCGCCGCCCTCTATCTCAAAATCGCCAATCACGATCCCGAAAATCCTCTCTGGTCAGGCCGCGACCGCGTCATCTGGTCCACCGGACATAAGGCGCCGAGCCTCTATCTGGGCCTGGCTTTTGCCGGCTTTTTCCCCGCCGATGTCGTGGTTACCCTGCGCAAGCTGGGCTCGCCCTTCCAGGGGCATCCTCACTGGCTCAAACTGCCGGGCGTGGAGGTCTCCACGGGATCCCTCGGTCAGGGCCTGAGTATCGCGGTTGGCGTCGCGCTGGCGGGAAAGCTCAACCAGGAAACGCACAAAGTTTTCTGCATCATGGGCGACGGCGAACAGCAGGAGGGCCAGATTTGGGAAGCCGCCATGGAAGCCGCTCATTACCACCTCGATAACCTGATCGGCATCGTCGATTGCAATCGCCTCCAGATCGATGGCTGGGTGAAAGACGTCATGGGCGTCCAGCCTCTGGCCGCGAAATATGGCAGCTTTGGATGGGACGTTCTGCGCATCGACGGACACGACATGGCGCAGATACTCGACGCGCTCGAGCAGGCCAAGGCCGCCACCGGTCGCCCGGTCGTCATTCTCGCCGATACAGTCAAGGGCAAAGGTGTCAGCTTCATGCAGGATGTCGCCGGCTGGCACGGCAAAGCGCCCAACCGCGAAGAACTGACCAAGGCGCTCGAAGAACTGGGATTGAGTGAACGTATTCCGGTCCAGCAGTTGCTCAACAAAGCCAATGAATATCAGGCAGAAGTCGAACGCAAGCTCGCAGCCAAAATGCCGAAGTTTTCCCGCGACTACTGGTGGAATGCCGCCGACGCCATGAAAGTCAAAATGGAGCCCACGCGCAAGGGCTTCGGGCAATCTCTCGCCGAGAACGGGGATGATGAGCGCGTGGTTTGCCTGGGCCTGGATATTTCCGGCTCCATCACGATAAGCGATTTCTATACCGGCAAGCCGGAGCGCAAGAAGCGCTGGATCAGCATGGGCATCGCCGAGCAATCCGCCACCTCGGCGGCCGCCGGACTCGCCAAAGAAGGCAAGCTGCCCGTGCTGGGCACCTATGCCACGTTCGCGGCTGCCCGCAATCTCGATCAGATTCGCACCTCGGTTTGCTATGGCAACTTCAATGTGCTGATCGCCGGGGCGCACGGTGGAGTCTCGGTCGGGCCCGACGGCGCCACGCATCAGGCCCTGGAAGATCTATTCGCCATGCAGGGCTTGCCCAACATGGCGGTTGTGGTGCCCTGTGACATCGTCGAAACGCGCAAGGCCACGAATTATCTGCTGTTGCAGCATCAGGGGCCGAAGTATATTCGCTTCGCGCGCGAGGCCACGCCCGTTGTTACCGATGCCAAAACGCCCTTCGTCTTCGGAAAAGCCAACGTAATTCGCCTGCGCTGCGAAGGGCCGAATTTTATCGACGCATTCGAAACAAAGTTGGCGAGCGATTACCGCGACGAGAAAGAGGATTTGGCCATAATCGCCTGCGGGCCGATGGTCCCCGAGGCGATGCGCGCCGCCTACATCCTGAAAAAAGAATTCGGCTGGGAGACGCGCGTGCTGAACCTGCACACCCTCAAGCCAATAGACAGCGAAGCCATCATCCGCGCGGCGCTCGAAACTGGAATCGTCATCACAGCCGAGGAGCATCAGATTGGCGCCCTGGCGTGGCGTGTGAGCGCCATCCTCACCGAAAGCCCGCAACTCTACGGCGCGCCGCTGATCACCGGCGCCATCGGCGTGAAAGACCGCTTCGGCGACTCCGGCGCGCCCTGGGAGCTGATCAAGGAATTTGAGGTCAGCGCCGAGCATATCGCCCACAAGGCCGCGGATCTCATCGCCTTCCGGCGAAAGCGGCAAATCGAAAAGATGGAAGAGCGCGACCATCTTTTCTTCGCAGGCATGCGCTAGCAGCCCTTGGTGAAATTGCGATTCGTATCAGGGCACGCATTTATGCGTGCCGTAAGCCATACAAAGTCAACACGCCTTTAGGCACTGGATTTACAGGCCGTGCTTCTGCAAGGGTGCGGACTTCCAGCCGCGCCGTAAGTGGCGCAAAATCAACCACACCACTCTTCCCATCCGCACGCAACGCCCGTCGCGTATGATATTTTCGATGATCCGCACAGTGGGGTGCGGTTCGCCATCAATTAGCCGCGCTGTGGGAGACGTTGCGTGCAGCGTCTCTGCGGTTGATTTTCTGAAAGAACCTCATGGACAAGAAATTCCGTGTTTTTGCCACCTGCGATATTGGAAATGCCATTGACTTGCTGCGCGAGCGTGGGTACGAGGTCGAGGTTTATCCGCGCCCGGAAGCGCCGCCCAAAGATTTGGTCATCGACAAGGTGAGGTCCGGAATCGACGGTCTGATCACCACCTTGCGCGATCCCATCGACGCCGAAGTTTTCGAGGCCGGCAAGGGCTCGTTGAAAGTGGTCGCCCAAGACGCCGTCGGCTTCGACAACATCAACCGTGCCGACGCCAACCGCTACAAAATTCCCTTCACCCATACGCCCGATGTTCTCACCGAGGCCACGGCCGAATTCGCATTTTTTATGATGGGCATGTTGGCTCGGAAAATGTGGCCCGCCGAGCACCTCACCCGCGAAAATAAATGGGGATACTGGCATCCTTACCTGCCTTTCCTAGGCGACGAAGTCACGGGCAAAACCATCGCCATCATCGGCACCGGCCGTATCGGGCTGGCCATGATCAAAAAATGCACCGGCTTCGATATGAATATTCTGTGCTACGACCCGGTGTTCGAGAACCACAAATTCATCGATGCCATTCAGGAGTTGATGGACCTGCGCTTCCAGCGCGGCGTATCGAAAGCGCAAAGTTGGATCAAGTATGTGAGCTTCGAAGAAGCCATGCGCCAGGCCGATTTCGTCAGTATTCATGTTCCCCTTTTGCGCCCCGAGGAAAGTCCCTCGCCGACTTATCATCTGATCAACGAGCAAACCCTGGCCATGATGAAGCCGACCGCTTATCTGGTGAATGACTCGCGCGGACCGGTGGTGGATGAAGCGGCGCTGGCCAAAGCGCTGCGCGAGAACCGCATCGCCGGCGCCGCCCTCGACGTTTATGAAAAAGAGCCGCTGCCCCCCGATTCGCCCCTGCGCGATCCCGCTATCGCCGATCGCTGCCGCCTCATGCCCCACTTCGCCAGCGCCGCCCGCATCACCCGTCTCGACACTGATCCCAACAAAGGCATGGCCGGACGTTGTGTGCAGGGATTGATCGATGTTCTCGAACAGAACTACGGGGGCGACATCACTAAGATGCCCTACGTGGTGAATAAGGAAGCGTTCGGTGGCAGTACGGTTTGATTTGGGGCTGTCAATAACCCTGCGGCGTCATCCCGAAGCCCCGCGTTTTCTCCAGCGGGGCGAGGGATCTCGCGCGCATCGCGGCCGCAGCACGCGAACTGCTTCTACTGCGCCGGCACGTACACTCTGTTGGGAGCGACCAAATCCACATGCGGCACTTCGCTCTTGATTTTTACTGCCTGCAAGCCTGCCTTCTTTTCTGGCTTGGCAAGAAACGTCAACAAATACTGGTGGTTCAGTCGTTGCGCAATGTCGTCCAGATATGGAGCAAACGCCACCGGCATGCCCGTGAAGCCGATGTAAAACGCCTCACCCCCGGTTTTTTCCGCAAGCTCTGCCAGGTATAGCTGGCCCCAATAGTTGAGCCAGTAACTATGCCCAAAATGGCCAACGCCCGGACAGTAGATCGCAGAAACGATGATGCCGGCGCGTTGCGCGTCGGAGATTGCCGCGTCCAGGTATGGGTCGAGCAGATCGCCACTTTCGTAATAAGGGTCGATTCCATTCGACACGATCAGCACCGCACGGCGGTCGGTCGTTGCCGGCCAGCGCTTAACCAGATCGCTCACCGAAAAATACGGGCTGGCATTGGCGCTCATTTCTCCCAGCGGCAGGCGCAGAGCGTTGGCCGCCTTCGCGTGGTCGGTGGTCAAATCCTGTGCGACCCGCGCAACGCCATCTTGCATGTAGGCAACCCCGATCTTTGCGGAAGCAGGTTGCCCCTCGATGAACTTCCGGATATCGTTCAATTGCGTGCCAATGCTGTTAGTGCAGGCGTCGTCGATCAGGATGAAGAATTGCAATCCTGCGCGTTCACCCTGAAGGGGAATCCATTCCGTTACCTTGTCGCGGTCATGCCCCTCGAAAACCAGCACATCCTCCCGGTTGATGACCGGCAGGCTGGAACCGTGACGAGGCTCAACCGTGACCACGATGTGAACGGGAACCCCATTTTCCGCCTGTCCCTGGGCCGGTGTGCCAATTCCGCAGATCAAAACTGCCAAACCGATTACTACGCCAACCAGGTACTTGTTCATAACTATCTCCTATTCAATTAGATGCCGCCGAAGTGAGATCGGAACACCTCAAATTTGAATGCTACAGTTAAGACTGATCGTCCGCAGGCGGCCAACACCCATGTTCTCTCGCCGCACCAATTGGAAGCTGAAGCGCAATCGCTTGACCGAAGCGCTGGATGAGGTCAGGGCAAGCGGCGCTTCCCTGCTCGATTTGACAGTTTCTAATCCGACCCGGGTGGGGCTGCACTATGACACACCGGCGATTCTTTCTTCGCTGGCTTCGCCGCGGGCCATGGACTACGACCCACAACCCAAGGGCTCGCTCGATGCTCGCCAGGCAGTGGCAGATTATTACAGGAGCGAACACGGCGTACGCGGGTTCGATCCGGATCAGTTAATTCTCACAACCAGCACCAGCGAAGGATATTCCTTCGTATTTCGTCTGCTGTGCAATCCCGGAGATGAATTGCTGGTACCGAAGCCGAGCTACCCGCTCTTTGAGTTTTTCGCCGACTTGCAGGATGTCCAGCTCGTGCCCTATCCGTTGATCTACGACCATGGCTGGCAGATCGATTTTCCTTCGCTCGAAAAGGCGGTTGCGGAGCGAACACGCGGCGTGGTTGCCGTTCATCCTAACAATCCCACGGGTTCTTATGTCCATGCTCCTGAGCGGGAATCGTTAAACAGCTTTTGCAGGGAGCATCACCTTGCACTCATCGTGGATGAAGTGTTCATGGATTACGGACTCGACCGCGATGTGGACACCGCGGGGAGTTTTGCCAACAACCACAACGTGTTGACCCTTACGCTGAGCGGAGTGTCGAAAATCTCCGCGCTGCCGCAGATGAAGGTGGCATGGATTGCCACCACTGGCCCACGCACGCAAGCAGAGGAAGCGATGGCGCGGTTGGAAGTGATTGCCGACACCTATTTATCGATGAACGCGCCCATCCAGTGGGCTGTGCCCGTTTTGATGGCGCAGCGCAAGAGTATTCGACAGCAATTGCTCAGCCGCTTGCGGGGAAATCTCGGGGAGCTTGACCGGCAGCTTGCGGCGCAGAAGACTTGTCAGCGATTGCGGGTCGAAGGCGGATGGTATGCGGTGTTGCGCGTGCCGGTGACGCAGAGCGATGAGGAATTGGCGATCGCGTTGGTGCGAAAGAAGCACGTGCTGGTGCATCCGGGGCATTTTTACGATTTTGTGAGCGACGGGTACTTGGTCCTCAGCTTGATTACGCCCGAGAAAGACTTTATGCAGGGCCTGGAGCGAGCCTTGGAGCTGGTGCAGGCACACTGAATGGGACCGGTGTAATGCCGGCTGGCGTAGAGACGTTGCTTGCAACGTCTGCTTTGTCATCCTCAGCGAAGCGAAGGACCCCTGCAGTTTTTCAGGCCCAGCGGTTGCTCCACCCTTGTCTCTGCGCCTTTTGCAGGGACAGGATGGGATTTTGACTTCGGATTTGCGAGCTGCTATCGAGGTCCCGCCTAGTGCTGAGCTTCCGCCTTGTCAAGAGCATGGAAACCGCGATACCGTTGTAACCAATGGCCGATTTTCGAAGCCAAATCGGTAGCCTCTCCACTGCGGAAAAGGCAGAATTGCTCGATGCCGTGTGGGAAAGCCTAGAAGCGGACGCGGCATTGTTGACCGACGAGCAACGCGCTGAACTGGATCGGCGTATTGCCCACCACGAACATAACCCCTCCGACGTGATCCCTTGGGAGCAGGTGAGGGCACGCCTGCTCAAGAAGCGGTGAAAGTCCCTGTCGTCTGGACGCCGGCGGCCGACGCCGACCTGATGGAAGCGCGCACCTGGTACGCCCGGAGTTGGGCGATCGTTTCGCACAGGCGGTGGTGGAAACAGTCGAGGCAATCGCAGAGAATCCACGGCTGTTTCCGGTCGTCCACCGAGGACGGCGCCGCGCTGGCGTGTGGCGATTTCCCTACGGAATCTTCTTTGACATTCAGGAAGATCGCATTGTGGTAATTGCGTGCATGCACGGCCGCCGCGATCCGAAGCGCTGGCAAGAAAGATAAGGTGCACACGAGGCGGCTGTCTCCACGTGAGCTTGGAGGGCGGATCGCTCGATAATCGGTTATCCAAATCAAAATTTCCACCTTATCGCAAAAAGCGCGGCAATGGTGGGGCAACCGCTGTCTCGATTGGGATGACGCTAACGAAGATGTCATCAAGGAAGATGTCATCCCGACGAGAGCGATAGCTCTCGGAGGGACCTTACGACGGCGTGGACCACCGATGCAGCATGTAAGCTGCGGTACTGACGCATGAGCATGTGATGAGGCCTTAGCGGCTGCGCACGTGCTCCCGGCCCACGTAAGGTCCCTCATCCGGCTTCGCCAGGTTCAGGATGACATCGTATTATGGATCGTGTTATCGATCCGAATGTCGGAATCCGCTTACATGACCACCACCCCCATCACCGAGCCCCTTCTCGACGCCGAAGCGCGCCTCGAAGGCTTCGAGAACCTGATGCCCTTCCGGGTGCAGAACATTCTTCTCGTCTCCAGCCTCTACGACTCTTTCATCCTGCGTGAGGATGGCCGCCTCAACGAACTGCTCATCGCCGAGTCGGACGAGATGAATCTGCGGCAGATTCCCGGCATCACGCACGTCTCGAGCTGCGCCGAGGCGCTGGAGCTGGCGCGCTCGCAGCCGCGCTTCAATTTGATCGTCACCAACCTCGTCGTCGGCGACATGACCGCGGCCGAACTGGCACGCGAGGTCAAGCTCGCCGGCCTGGACGTTCCCGTCGTCGTCCTCGCCTACGATTACCGCGCCATCAAGAACTTCATCAGCCGCAATCCCGTTACCGACATCGAACGCATCTTTCTCTGGCAGGGCAGCGCGCGCATTCTGATCACCATCGTCAAATATATCGAAGACAAGCGCAACGTCCGGCACGACACCTGCGCCATGGGCGTGCCGGTATTGCTGGTGGTGGAAGACAACATCCGCTACTACTCGTCATTCCTGCCGGTGATTTACACCGAGCTGATCAAGCAGTCGCGGCGCGTCATTCGGGAAGGCATCAACCTGGCGCACAAGCTGGTGCGGATGCAGGCGCGGCCCAAGATTCTGCTCACCTCCAACTTCGAAGAGGCGGCCCTGCTGGTCGAACAGTATCGCGATTATTTGTTCGGCCTGGTCTCTGACGTGGAGTTTCCCATGGAGGGCGCGCTCAGCCCGGAAGCCGGTTTTGAACTCGCCCGCCTCATCAAGGTTCTGGTGCCGGATGTGCCGGTGGTACTGCAAACCAGCCGCACCGAGTTTCGTCCGCGGGCGCTGGCCGAGGGCTATTCTTTCCTCCGCAAGCGTTCGCCCACGTTGCTGATGGATTTGCAACGCCTGCTCACCGAGGAATTCGGCTTCGGCGATTTCGTTTTTCGTCTGCCCAACCGACAGGAAGTGGCCCGGGCCAAGGACTTGAACGAACTCGAAGAGCAGTTGCAGGTCGTTCCGGTCGAAAGCATCACCTACCACGCGCAGAGCAATCATTTTTCCCACTGGCTGATGGCCCGCACCGAGTTCGCCCTGGCCGCCAAGCTGCGCCCGC
>Ga0187782_10000914_pt1 | contig 20919 bp, 20 predicted proteins | sample 0715_SJ02_MP15_2_FD_132454 | JGI IMG/M metagenome (GOLD analysis project Ga0187782, IMG submission 132454) | Tropical peat soil microbial communities from peatlands in Department of Meta, Colombia - 0715_SJ02_MP15_20_MG | ecosystem: Environmental > Terrestrial > Soil > Wetlands > Peat | place... | reverse complement strand
GTTCCCTGCGTGACCTCGTTGCTCACTGCGTTCTCCTTAGTGCGCGGCGCCGACGAACTTCAGTCCGCGCTCCTTTTGCGTCTGGGCCAATCCCGGGGCGACTTCCTCGAATACGGCAAGGTGCTTGTCGATGTCCGCTTCGGTGTGCTGCACCGAGATTGTCCACTGCTCGTCCCACCAGTAGGGCATCGCCAGCACGCCACGGTTCACCATGGCAAACCAGAATTGACGCCACAGGTCCACGTCGATCTTCGTCCAGTCGCGATAATTGCGAATTTCCTGCGGATAGAGCATCAATGCACCGTTAACGCCTGCTTGCGCCACGTAGGCTTGCAGCCCAGCTTTTTTCAGAATTGTCCTGTAGCCGTCGGCGAGTTTCTTGCCAAGTTTATCGACGTGAGCGTAGTTCTCGCGCGACAGTACTTCGCGGAACGTCGCCAGGCCTGCGGCCATCGCAAATCGATTCGTGTTGTACGTTCCGCCGTGGAAGACCTTGTGTTGAGAGATCAGGTCCATCACCGCGCGGCTCGCTCCGAACGCAGCCAGCGGCACGCCTCCACCGATCGTTTTGGCCAGCGTGATCATGTCCGGCTTCACGCGGAAATATTCGCTTGCGCCGCCCCAACAGAGCTTCGCTCCGGTTTTCACCTCGTCGAAGATCAGCAAGGTGCGGTTCTCGGTACAGATATCGCGCAGGCCTTGCAGGAATCCGGGCTGCGGCATGCAGATACCGACATTCATCATGATGGGTTCAAGAATAATCGCCGCAATCTGGTCGGGAAACTGTTTGAAGCGATGTTCGACGCTTGGTAAGTCGTTGAACGTGGCAACGGTTACGTTATCGAGCACCGCCTTAATCACGCCCAGCCCCCCGGGGACGGAATTAGGGGCGTGGATATCGCCGTAATCCTCTTCCTTCGGCTTCACACTGACAAGGGCGGTGTCGTGCAAACCGTGGTAACAGCCCTCGAACCGCAGGATTTTGTCGCGGCCGGTTGCCGCACGTGCAATGCGGCACGCGTGCATGGTCGCTTCCGTACCACTGGAGCCGAACCGCACCATTTCGACCGGATAGCGCGCACAGATTTCGTCGGCGAGCTCCAGTTCCATGCCGTGGGGCATGCCAAAAGTCGCGCCGTGTTCGCTCGCCCACTCGACAGCCTTCACCACGGCAGGATGACTGTGCCCCGCCATCAATGTTCCAAAGCACAGGTTGTGGTCGATGTATTCGTTTCCGTCGACGTCCCTGATCTTGCTGCCATGCCCTTCGGCCACAAAAATAGGGTAAGGATCGTAGGCGCGGTAATTGCTCGCCACCCCAAGCGGGATTCGCTTTTCGGCTTTCTTGTGCGCTTCCGCAGACTTCGGCGTGCGCTTCTCGTATAGAGCGATTTCCTTCTGCAGTGCATCGTGCATCTTGAAACTCCATCCAGGTTGGCCTTCCTGTGGTCACCTGTGGCAGGTCTGTTCCCTGCGGTCAGTATCGGGCGAGGAAAAACTTCGCGGTTTCGAGGCAAAACAGCCCCTTTATTTTACGCCTTCGGGCGCCATTCCCGAACGCCCGGACTTCTGCGCCGGATGCCACTCCCGCCACACAAAAAGCACGGCCCTTTCGGGCCGTTGCTTCGGGATTCCATGCCTTTCCTCAGAACAGGAACTTGATGGCAAACTGCATGACGCGAGGATCTCTGGCTTTCAGCACCTGTCCGAACGTCGAGTCAGAGAAGTTTCCGTCAGGGTTTTCAAACTGTGTATGGTTCCACGTATTGTAAAATTCCGCGCGGAACTCTGAATTCAACTTCTCCGTGATCGGCGTCAGTTTCGCAATCACCAGGTCCGTGTTGTTCAACGCCGGTCCGCAACACAATGAATGAGGCGTATTGCCGAATGTTCCCAGTTGTTGCGGGCAGCCGGATTGCGTGGCGTCGCAGAAATTGTTGGCATTGAACCAATAATTTCCGGCATTGGTCTTTGGATTCAGCCGCTGCAATGGCGCCGTCATATAGGGCGTGTTTGTGGACTCGAAGAAGATGCTGGACATCAGTTCCGCATCGTCCTGATCCTGCACGCGAATCGGGAAACCGCTCTGGTAGGTAATGATCGCCGAAACCTGCCAGCCATTCGCCACTTTGCCGGCAAATCCCTCTTTCTTCGGGATCGGCAGCTGCCAAACGGGACTGAATACGAACCGGTTCTTGGCATCCAGCAACGACAAACCGCGCGTTGCGTTCGGATAGATCGGATTCAACTCATTCTCGAACGATGCGCCTTGGTCAATCGCCTTGCTGAAAGTGTAGGAAGCCTGGAACAGCAATCCGTGGGAGAAATTCTTCTCCAGAGAGACTTGCAGTGCGTTGTAATTCGAATTTGCGTTGGTGTTTTCGGAGAAGATGTTGCTGAAGATAGGCACGCCGTCGGCCGGGCAGCCCGATCCCGTAAGGGGATTGCAGTTCGGCGAGGAATAAGGCCGCAATCCCACCAGGGTAATTGGCGTTGGCGCAGTGGCCGTAATTACGCAACCTGCAGGCTGGGGCTTCCCATAGGGACAAGGAGTGTTGGGTCCGTTCGGGTTTGGACCCGGGATGTACGGCATGTGGAGAGTCTGGCCGGGTTGCAGTGTGAACGAATACGAATTGTCCGAGCTGAATGTCCCGCAGCTCTGTCCGATATTGTTCAGGTCGATGCAGGTTTGTGGATTGCCATAGTCCAGGTCCTGCGATGCAAGCAAGTGGTGCGCCTGCGTTCCGACGTATGCGACCCTCAGCAGCATGTCTGAAGTCAGCTGCCGCTCAATCGTCAAATTGTACTGTTCGGCGTATTGCGTCCGCAGATGCGGCTGGAACTCGCCAAACAGCAGGATTGGTCGAAACAATGACCAGTCCACACAACCGGCCGGACCCGCGGGATCAAAACAGGGCGTGGAGGGCGTTTGTGTAATAATCCCGCCTCCATTGTTGGGAACTTGCGTTCCATTCTGAAGAAGATAAGGCGTGTTGAAGAGGGGCCCAGAAAGAGATGCGCTGATCCCGAAGGGCGGTTCGGCGCTGAATTGCTCCAGCACCAACTGCTCCATTGGGTTATAAAAAATCCCATACCCGCCACGGATGGTCGATTTTCCAGGTCCACCCGTCAGCTTGCCTAGCCACCCGTCAGTCCAACCAGGGCTGTAGGCCAGTCCGATGCGTGGAGCAAAGGCTTTGTAATAGGTCGACGTCAGCCCGCTCGGAACCCCTTTGTCTCCAGGGAACACGAGTCCTGTCGGGAAATACGCATAATTGGCGGAGGTAGGACCGCAGTCCCCCGGTGTCGTCCCCAAGGAAGCTGCGCTTGAAGCCGAAAGCCAGCACGGATATTTCGTCGTATCCTGTCCCGGCCGGAACGTTTGCAAGCGGTTTCCACTGTCCACGTATGGGGTATTCAGTTCCCAGCGCAGGCCATAGTTGAGCGTCACGTTGGGCTTGATTTTCCAACTGTCCTGCGCAAACAGGTAAAGACCGTAGTTGGTCGTATCTAAGCCCTGCGCCGCGCCTTGCGAGTACGTATATGGGGTCCCGAGGAAATAATCCGCATAGGCGTCGGGATTCGCTCCGCCCGGAACCGGCGAATTGACGGAACCCCCATTCTGAAAGGAGAAGTCCCCGTTGATGTTGTAGTACAAGAACTGGTCGAATTTCTGGATGCGGAAGTCTCCTCCGAACTTGATGCTGTGGGTTCCCAATATCTTGCTGAAGTTGTCGGAGAACTGGTACGTGTTACCTGTTTGCGGCAATTCTCCCTCGAAGTTGTTCCCGATGGTGAATCCGCCTGCTACGGTCACGAAGGGTACGCCCTCCCGCCCAGGAATGTTGGTCGTAATTCCCTGGCTCGGCGTAGTCGGATTCGCAAAGCACTCGGACGCGGGAAGATAGGTGCCGCAAGCATCGTGCAAGCTTGAGAGAATGTTGACAGGGTGATTTAAGTCTCCCTGGCCCTCGCGGAACCAGTTGAACCGCAACTCATTTACCGCACTCGAGCCGATTGTGGATGTCTCGCTAAGATTCACCTGCTGTACGCGTGTTTTGAAAATGCCGCCGAAACCAGGCACGTTCGCCCCGGCCGCTTGGAAATTCGAAAACGGCTGGTTCTGGTTGACGTCATCGAAGTAGTAATAGGCCGTGAAGTGCTGCGTGGGAGAAAAATTCTGATCGAACCTGATCGTAAATTGATCGTCGTTTTCGATCAGATTTGGAATGGTCTGCACCAGTCCGGTTCCCGCCGGAGCCACATAATTCTTATAGAGCGCGTTCGCCGTTGGATCAAAGCAGGCGGTGGGGACTTGGGAATTTGGGAAAAGACTTGCGTAGGGAACGGGCGTTGTGGACGTTCCGTTTGCCAGTGCGGCTAACTGGGCTGCGGCCGCCGGAGCGGTGGTCCCCAAGGCCGTCGAACATCCCGGCCGGTTATAGAGGGCATTGGCAAAGGTCTGATCCTTGACCGAGCCTTGGAACGGCCCATCCGCCGAAAAGTCGCCATTCGCTTCGGCCGCAGTCGGAAGATAGACATTTCCGGATGTGATGCCCTGCTTCAGGCGGTTGCCCTCGTACGATGCAAAAAGGAAGGATTTATCTTTCTTGATCGGACCGCCGAGCGTGGCCCCGAACTGGTTCTGCTGATAATCGGGCACCGTGGGGTCGAAGAAGCCTTTGGTGTTGAGCACCTTGTTCCGGAAAAACTCGTAGACGTCCCCGTGGATGTTATTTGTCCCTGCTTTTGTCACTACGTTCACGATCGAGCCGGAGTTTCTTCCGTACTCCGCGTCGAATGTATTGGTCAGTACACGGAATTCCTCAATCGCATCCGGCGACGGTTGAATCGCGGGACCATTCACAAAGATGTCGTTTCCGTCGCCCCCGTTCACCATGTAGTTGTTGGACCGGCCACGGCCGCCATTCACCGAAACCACTCCGGGGTTATCGCTACCATAAAAGAGATCCGCGCCTAGCTGCGATTGCACGCCTGGCTGGAGCTGCAAAAGTTGATACGTATTCCGCGTGCTCAAAGGCAGTTCCCGCACCGACTGATCGGTCATCACCGCACCCAATTGCGTGGTCGTCGTATCGATCACCGGCGGCGCTCCGGTTACTTCCACAGTTTCCGTCGATCCGCCAATCTGTAGAGAAATGTCCACGCTGGCAATCTCATTCAGCACCAGGACAATGCCCTTGCGCTGGTACTTCTTGAAACCGGTTGCTGTTACATCGACTTCGTAGCTCCCTACCGGCACTTCGAGAAACAGATATTCTCCTGTCGCCGATGTCTGCGCTTCACGCGAGGCGTTCGTGGCTTCATTAATCAACGCGACCTTTGCCCCGGCGATGGCCGCGCCGCTCGAATCGGTCACCGTTCCGCGAATGCGTCCGCCTGTGCTTTGTGCGTGGCTGTCGCGAGCGGTGAAGACCAGACACAATCCGAAGATCGCCACAAGCAGTGCCTTATGGAAACACAACGACTTGGAATAATGGTTGGATACCAGATTCATCTTGAATCACCCCTGTTCCCCGAGAATCGTTTCCCCGAGAGCGATTCTTCGTGGTTGTACCGGACCTTGAACCTTACTATAATCCAGCAAACTTAGAGAAAGCCGGGATCCATGTCAAGCAGAAAGAATTTGTCCAACGCATCGGAATCTTTGCCGGGCCAGCGTCTTCTCCGCATTTCCGAAGTAGCCCGGCGTCTGGGCATTTCTTCTTCCGCGCTGCGCGCCTGGGAAGCGCTCGGACTGGTCACGCCCCAGCGGACGGCAAGCCGATACCGGATGTATGCGGAGTCCGACCTCCGGCTGCTTCAACGCGCTCTCTTTCTGCGACGGGCCCGAGGACTGAATCCGGCCGCGATTGTACATGTTTTGAAGAAACAAGGAATGGTCACCACGCCCACGGACGCTCGCCAGTCCACCGGCCAGCGTTTCCGCCGACTGCGGATCAAGCGCGGTCTTTCGCTCGCGCAGGTCGCCCGTAACACGAAAGTGTCGGTCGGCTTTCTGAGTGCGCTCGAACGCGGCCAGATGCAGTCCTCCGTCGCCACACTACAGCGCATCGCGCGTTTCTACAAAACGAACATCCTTTCCATGTTTGAAACCAACGGTGACGCTCAGCCACTCGTCCGTCCCGCCCAGCGCAAAGTTCTCGAGACCAGCCCGAAGGTCCGCATGGAGCTTCTCGCCTGGGGCAGTACCGCCATGGAGCCTCACCTCTTCCGCGTTAAACCCGGCGGCAGCAGCGGAGAATCCTACACTCACGAAGGCGAGGAATTTCTTCACGTCATGCGTGGGGAATTCGAGATCTGGCTTCACAATCGGGGGCATTACCGCTTGAAGTCCGGCGATAGTCTCTATTTCGAAAGCTCCACTCCCCATCGCTGGAAAAATCCCGGCCGCTCGGAAGCCTGGATTTTGTGGGTGAATACTCCGCCCACGTTCTGAGTTTCTTTTGCGTTTGGCGACTGGATTTCGCCGTCGCACGAGAGGATTTGTGCCGCACTTCCATCGAAGTTTTTCTTTTGCACTTTTAGCTACGCTCGCCGCGGGCGCGGTGGCTCATGCGCAGCGCTCTGCCCGCGTCATTCCCGCGGATATACTCATCGTTCACGCCAAGATTTATACGGTCGATGAAAAAAACCCTTGGGCGCAGAGCCTTGCCATCCGTAAAGGAAAAATCGTCGCCGTTGGCTCGGATGAACAGGTCGCACGCTTTCGCGGCATCGGCACAAAGCTGATCGATGCCGGAGGCAAGCTTGTTCTTCCCGCCTTCACCGATTCGCACATCCACTTGACCGAGGGCGGACTCAGCCTGAAACGCGTGAACCTCGAAGACGCGAAAGATCTTGCCGACATCGAGGTCCGCCTTCGCTCCTACGCCGACCGCCATCCTGACGACCAGTGGATCCTCGGCCGCGGTTGGGACTATCCCACGTTTGCCCCGGCAATGTTGCCCAACAAGCAGTTCCTCGACAAGCTTTTCCCCGCCATCGCAGTCTTCCTCGAGTCTTACGACGGTCACACCTTCTGGACCAATTCGCGGGCACTGGCGCTCGCCGGAATAACGAAGACAACGCCCGATCCTCTGGACGGCCAAATTGTTCGTGACCCCAAGACTGGAGAGACTACCGGGGTCCTAAAGGAATCCGCCGGAGAACTCGTTCGTAAGGTTGCGCCGAAACCCGATCGCGTCGAGCTTCTGAAGGCCCTGCGCGCCGGAATAAAGCTGGCCAACCAGAGCGGAATCGCACGTGTCGACAGTGCCGGTGGCGACTTTGAACATCTCGATCTCCTCCAGGAATTGCGAGAGGAAAAGCAGCTCACGGTCCGCTTCCACGTCGCTTATGTCTTGAATCCTCCTGAACTGCAAGCCCGGGATATTGAGGCCACCGAGGAAGCGCATAGGAAGTTCCACGACGAATGGATCGAAGCAAACTGTGTGAAGTTTTTTCTCGATGGCGTGGTGGAAACGCACACGGCTGCCTTCTTCGATCCCTACTCCGACGACCCGTCGACCAAAGGCGCCCTTTTCTGGGACCCGGAAAAATACAGGGCCGCAGTTGTGGACCTCGATAAGCGAGGCTTTCAGCTCTACAGCCATGCGATTGGCGAACTCGCTGTTCGCACCGCCCTCGATGCCTACGAGTCCGCTGAACAGAAAAACCACACGAAGGATCGTCGCAATCGCATCGAGCACATCGAGACCATCGCGGCCCCCGACATTCCCCGTTTTGCGAAGCTCGGTGTCATTGCCAGCATGCAACCCTTGCACTCGTATCCGGATGAGGACACCTTCGACGTTTGGGCGCGGAACATAGGCCCGGATCGCGCGTCCCGCGCCTGGATGTGGAAGAGCATTGCCCAATACGGCGGCCACTATGCCTTTGGTAGCGATTGGCCAATAGTCACTCTGAATCCGTGGGAAGGGATTCAAACCGCGGTGACGCGTCAGACGAGCGATGGCAAACCTCCCGGTGGCTTTGTTGCCTCGCAAAGGTTGACAGTCGCCCAAGCCGTCGAGGGCTATACCATCGAAGCGGCTTACGCAGGACACTTGGAGAAAACAGAGGGCTCTTTGGAAGAAGGAAAGGTCGCGGATGTCATCATGCTCGATCGGAACCTCTTCGAAGTCGAGCCGCACACTATCGATAAGACCAAAGTCGTTCTCACCATCGTTGGAGGAAAAATTGTCTATGAAGCCGGCAATCCATAGACTCCTGGTCATTCTTTTTTCTGCGTTGCTCCTCGCCTCTTGCCAGAAGAAGGAGCAATCGCTGAGCCTGCTTGTCTGGGAAGGCTACGCCGATCCTTCCTTCATCCAGGCCTTCGAAGAAGCGCATCAGTGCAAGATCTCCGCGGCCTACATGGGATCCAGCGATGACCTAGTCGCCAAGCTGCGTGGCGGCAGCGCCTCCAACTACGACGTCATCTCGCCCTCCAGCGACGTCGCCACCTCCATCGCGCGTTCCGGACTCGCCGAGCCACTCGACCTTGCCAGGATTCCCACCTACTCGCAACTCTCGCCGAAATTGCGCGACCTTCCGCTGGTGAAGGCGAACGGTCAGACCTACGGGGTCGCCTTCATGTGGGGTCCGAATCCGCTTCTCTACGACACAACTGCCTTTTCTCAGCCGCCCGATTCGTGGGCAATTTTCTGGGATGCAAAATACAGGGGGAAAATCTCTGTCTGGGATGATCTCTCTACCTTATATATGGCCGCACAGCTCTTGGGCTACGACAAGCCCGACCCTTCACAACTTTACAATCTCTCCGATGAACAACTCGCGGCGGTCGAACAAAAACTCCTCGCTCTCAAACCCAATATTCGAAAAATCTGGGCCACCGGCGGCGAACTCACCAATCTCTTTGAGAACCATGAAATTGTAGCGGCCATGGGCTGGCCGCTAATGACCAACCAGCTTCGCCAGGCCAATTTTCCAGTCGGCGAAGCCATTCCCAAAGAAAACACTACAGGCTGGATCGATCACCTGATGATCACCAGGGCCAGCCCCAACAAGGAACTCGCTTACGCATTCCTTGAATACATGATTCAGGCGCAAACCCAGAAGAAAATCACTGATGTGACCCACTACACGCCCGCGAATCCCGCTGCCGCCCAGTTCATGACCGACGGTGAAAAAAATGGGCTTCACCTCGATGACCCGGATGCTTACATGCAACGCATCTACTTCTGGCAGGATGTTCCGCGCCGCGCCAAATACATCGAGATCTGGAACGAGGTCAAAGCCGCCCAGTGACCCGCGCGCCTTCCAGCCCGCCTCTTGTCACACCGCCGGGTGAAGTGTTGCTGGAAGTGCGCCATGTCTCCAAGCGCTTCGGGGCACGCGACGTTCTCAAGACAATTTCACTGCAGATTGCTTCCGGGGAGTTCCTGACGCTCCTCGGCGAGAGCGGCTCGGGCAAAACCACACTTTTGCGGCTTATCGCGGGTTTCGAGCAGCCAACATCGGGGGAAATCTGGATGGGGGGAGCACGCCTCGATACCCTTCCGCCTTACAAGCGGCACGTTAACACCGTCTTTCAGCACTATGCGCTGTTTCCTCACCTCTCGGTTGCCGAGAATGTCGCATATGGCCTCCGCGTCACAGGAGCACCCTCCTCGGAAATTCCCTCGCGACTGGAGGCCGCCCTGTGCATGGTCAAGATGCAGGAATACTCTGCCACGCGCCCTTCGCGGCTCAGCGGCGGACAGCAGCAACGCGTCGCGCTTGCTCGCGCCCTAATCAATCGCCCTCAGCTTCTTCTCTTGGATGAGCCGCTCTCTGCCCTCGATGCTAACCTTCGCAAGCAGATGCAGGGCGAACTGAAATCTCTTCAGCGCGAATTGGGCATTGCCTTTCTCTTCGTCACGCATGATCAGGAAGAGGCCATGGTACTCTCAGATCGCATTGCTCTCCTGAAAGATGGCGCCCTCGAACAAGTCGCGTCTCCTCGCGAGATCTACGCGCGCCCAACGACCAGTTACACAGCGCAATTCATTGGGCAAACAAATCTTCTTCGCGCCGAGGTGCGTCAGGGAATCGCCGCCTGCGGCGATTTGCAGTGGCCCGCCAACGTCGCGAATGGTCCGGCTCTGTTCTCTCTCCGTCCGGAGTCCATCCGGCTTGCCGTCGAGTCCTCTCCGATCCCCAATGCCGTACGTTTTCGTGCCCGTATTCAGCAGCAGATTTTCTCGGGTTCGGTCGAACAACTGGAAGTCGATTGCGCCGGGCAACTTCTGCGCATCCGCATTCCGGCGCGCGGCGTACTGACCGGGGAGCACGACTTTGCGTTTGATCCTGCTGACGCCATACCTGTCGCTGGATAGGAAGCATGTATACTCGCGCCTACAAAACGATTATCTCCGTCCCGCCACTCCTCTGGGTGGGCCTGTTTCTGCTTCTTCCTTACGCCCTGATGCTTGCTCACAGTTTCTGGCTGGTGCGAGACGGCGTCATCGTGCACGAATGGAACCTTCAGAATTACGCGAAACTCATTCAGAACCCCGTTTACGCCGAAGTGCTTTTCCGCACCGCGCGCATCGCCGGCAGCGTGACCATCCTATCCCTGCTTCTCGGCTACCCGCTTGCGTACTACATGTCCTTTCACGCGGGCGTCGGTAAGGATCTACTGTACCAACTCGTGATCGTGCCTCTGTGGGTGAGTTATCTCGTTCGCGGGTATGCCTGGAAGACCATCCTGGGTTCGGATGGAGTCCTGAACGGCTTTCTTCAGTACCTTCACCTCACCAAAGAACCTGTCAGCTTTTTCCTTTACAGCCCGTTCGCTGTCATTCTCACTCTCACGCACATTTATACCCCGTTTGTGTTTCTCCCTCTCTACGCCTCGCTAGAGCACATCCCGCACAACCTCATCGAAGCCTCGCATGATCTCGGCGCCGGTCCTCGCGCCACATTTTTCCGCGTGATTCTTCCTCTTTCTCTTCCCGGCCTGCTTGCCGGGGCCACCTTCGCCTTCGTGCTGACCCTCGGTGACTTCCTTGGACCCATGCTCGTCGGCGGTCCTTCCAGCATCATGATCGCGAATATCGTCCAAAGCCTTTTCGGTACTGCCTATGACTGGCCGCTTGGCGCCTCCATCGCCGTGTGCATTCTGCTTCTAACGATTGGCCTTCTCTTCCTAACCGAGCGGCTTGAAAAAAGGTGGGCTTTCCGATGAGCGACGTGAATCACCAATCCGAACGTGCCCCCCTTCTTGCCACGTTGTCTCTGCTGGTCTTCCTGTTCCTCTATCTGCCTATCGTTGTCCTTATCGTCTACTCTTTCAATCGCGACGGCGTCGGCGGTTTTCCGCCGAGACATTTTACGTTTCTTTGGTATCGTCGGCTGTTCGGCGATGGGGCGATCTGGGATTCCGTCCTCAACAGCCTGCTGGTTGCTTTCGGAGCGGTTACAGTTTCGCTCGTTCTTGGACTGCTTGCGGCCCTTGCCCTCGATCGCGCGGATTTCCCCGGGAAATCGCTTTTCCGTCGGCTGGTCCTCCTGCCCCTTGTTCTGCCGGGCATCATCACCGGCCTATCCTTACTCATGTTTGTCGATCGCACCGGCATTCAACTAAGCCTTCTCACCGTGTTCCTCGGTCATGGCACGGCGCTCATCTCCGTTGCCACCACCGAGCTCTTCGCCGGCTTGCAAAAGATGGATCGCGCTCAGGAAGAAGCCTCTCTCGACCTCGGCGCCACTCCCTGGCAAACGTTCTGGCGCATCACGCTTCCCAGTCTCAAACTTTCCCTCATCGCTTCGGCGCTTCTCATCTTCACCCTCTCCATGGACGAAATTGCCGTCACTTTCTTTCTATTAGGCCGGGACAATACTCTCCCGCTCGAAATCTGGGCCCGCCTCCGTCGCGGCATTACTCCCGAAATCAACGCCATCTCCACACTGATCTTTATTGTTTCCGTCATTTTGATTTTGATTTGGTACCAGATTCGCGCCCGCACCATCGGCAGGGAAGCTCGCGAACTTCTGGAGCGCCCTTAGGAGGACTCGTTTTATGTCTCATTCCCGTCGAGAGTTCATCAAGTTTGTCGTCGCGGGCTCCATTGCCTCCGGTTGTCCTGTCGACAAAGCTTTGCTCGCCGAGCCAGATGTCAAAGCTCCTTCCGCCATGGTCGAGGGTGAGCACTTTGCAGCCTGTCACCAGCTCCGCGACGGTCATTCCTTTCCCAATCCGGACGCGACCCGCAAAGTCGACATCGTCATTGTCGGCGGAGGCATGGCGGGCCTTTCCGCGGCCTACTTCCTGCGCGGCAAAGACTGGCTGCTCCTTGAAAAAGAAGATCACTTCGGCGGGAATGCATACCAAGAGGAATTCGCCGGCCAACCCTATTCCACAGGAGCGGCTTACGATTTTCGCGGCAGCCCCAGCGACCAACTTGCCAAGGAAATTGGCCTCAACCTGCTTGCTATCAATATGCCTGACCCGACCATCGACAACGGCGTCTACACTCCGGACACTTGGCGCAGCGGCCTTTCTCAGCTTCCCTATTCGAAGGCCACTCTCGCGAGCTTCAAGAAATTCGCCGAAGAGGTCATGAAGATCGATCCCCGCAAGAACATGCTGGAGCTGGACTCCAAACCTTTCACGGAAATCACCAGCGCTTATGCTCCGGAAGTCACCAAATGGTGGGACGCGTATGGCCCATCCAACTGGGGAGCCCTTACGCAGGACACCACGGCGTTCATCGGCGTCTCCGACGCGCACTATCTGATCAAAGGCGAAGATTCGACGCGCGTCATTCTTCCCGGAGGCCTCGGCTGTATCAGCCGCAAACTGGTGGAAGTGATGAAGCCGAAGTACGGTGAGCGCATGCTCGGGGGCGCAACGGTGATTTCCGTCGTACCCGATGGCAACGGAGCTCGCGTGATTTACCTGCAAGGAGAAAAGGTCACGACCGTCGCCGCAAAGGTTGTGCTGATGTGTTCTCCCAAATACATCGCTTCGCGCATCGTCGCCGGACTGCCCAATGATCAAAAGCAGGCAATGCGCCGCATGCGCTATGCCCCGGTGCCCATGATCAACATGATTTTCGATAAACCGATCTACCGCAAAGGCTATGACAACTGGTGTCCGGGGAATTCCTTCACGGATTTCATCGTCGCCGATTGGACGGTCCGCAACCAGCCCGGTTATAACCCCAAATATGAAATCCTCACGTTCTACTGCACTTTACGGGAGTCAGAACGAGCGTTGCTTCTCGAGGAAGCCGATTGCAAGGATTTTGCCGGGAAAGTCCTGAAGGACTTCCAGAAACTCCTGCCGGAATTCAATGTCGATCCGATCGAGATTCACCTCTATCGCCGCGGCCATGCCATGATGATGGCGGTGCCCGGCCAGTTCACGAAAAACCGCATGGTTGCTTCCCGGCCTATGGATCGCATTTTCTTCGGCAACTCCGATTCCGGTGGACCGGAATCGCTCACCATGGAGGCGGTTCGCCTTTCCCATGCCGCAGCCGAATGGACAGATTTGGTTCTGGCGGGAAAGCCGGGGGCCGCTGAATTGGCCCACAAGGCACTGACGGAAGTGACATTCTAAGCTGAATGCGCCACTCGGTACTTTGACATTGGGATAGAATCGAGGCGTGAGGGCCGGTCATGTTGCGCGTAGCCGTCCTAGTGTGTGTCTTGATCGTGCTTGCCGCGGCCGTCTCTGCACAGACGCAGATGCCCCAGCGACCCAAAATCACGGGCATCGCCTATGTGCGGATCAAATCCAGCGATTTCGAAAAGTCCTCGGAAACCTACGCGAAAATCCTCGGCCTTCGAACAGGAACCAACGGTTGCACCCATGTGAAGGATCCCTGTTTCGTCGTGAACGCATCGCAGCACATCGAACTCACACAGGCTCAAGCGGGCGATTCCAGCTCCTGGCTCGAACAGACCGCCTTTCAGACCACCAGCGTTCGTGAAATGCGCCAGTACTTGCTTGCCCAACGCATCGCCGTCTCTGAGATCAAAGCGAGCCCTCGCGGAATTCCCTTCATTGAATGTCAAGATCCGGAACACAACAGCATTGCCTTCGTTCAGGAATTCTCGGAAATCTCGGTGGCGCGTGTCCCCCCGAATCAAGTCAGCTCCCGCATTTTTCACACGGGCTTCGTTGTCAGAGATCTTGGTTTGATGAAGCGCTTCTATGGGGAGGTTTTGGGCTTCCGCCTTTATTGGAAAGGAGGCTTTAAGGACCTTCCCCCCGGCACGCCGCAGAAGGAATCGGATATCGACTGGTTCGAAATTCAGGTCCCCGAAGGTTCAGACTGGGTGGAATTTATGTTGAATATCCCCGCCAATGCCGATCACCAGGAACTTGGCGTGCAAAACCACTTTTGCCTCGGCGTTCCCAACATGGAGAGAGCCCTCGATCAGCTTCACAAAAATGGTCTGGCGCCCGATTCGAAATTCGCCGACGACAAATCCGAAATCGGCCGCGATGGTAAATGGCAATTCGATATCTTCGATCCGGATTGGACGCGCATTGAGTTGATGGAGCCGTTTCCCGTCAAAGAACCGTGCTGTAATCCCTACACCGCTGCGCATGCAAAATTGTAACAGCCATTCCTCGGAGAGAAGTCTATCGAGCACTTGGCTGCTACGTTTGAGCCCGTTTCTACCCTTCCTGTAACTCTTCCTGTACAAATCGCTCGCAGTCCTCTCGCAACCTCCAGGAAGCCAGCTCACCCGGCACGCCATTCTGCACACTCACGATGATGTAGCTATACCAGGGCCAGGCATTCTGCCGGTCGAATTCACTGGGACGCGCGGGATGATCCGGGTGAGAATGGTACCAACCAATGACGCTCAACTCGAGCTTTTCGGCAGTCCTCTCTGCCTTAATCACGTCCCGCGGATTCACAGAAAAACGATTCCGAGGCGAATCCTCGCGGCGGTTCACCAGCGGGTAGATTTGCAAAACCTCTCGTGGCTTTTCTCTTCCCCTCTCAGAGGCCGCGTCATGGCCGAAAAGCGCTCCACAGCACTCATTGGGATAAGCTTCGACAGCGTGGGCCAGCATCTTTTCGATGCATTCCCGAAGAATTCTGAGCTCTTCCGCATGCTTCATGTTTGCTCTTGTGACAAAGGGAATCCTACCTCACAGCGCACCCGTCGCACCGCCAATCCCGGCAGATCGGTAAGAATTACAGGCGAGGCCGGGTCAGAGGCACGAAGTTTCGTACTAGATCCCGACCGATTTGCGCCCCAGTTCCGCAACAACTTCCTTCCCTCTCACCCACTTAGCCGATTGGCGAGCCGTTTGCACCGCCAAGGGTGAGGGGGGAACCCATGAAAACGGAACTTTCCTTTAAGACCGCGATCTGCAACGAGTACGAGAATCTTCTCTTTGCTTGCCAGAAAGCTCTCGAGACCTGGCGCACACGACGCGAAGAAGTTGCCTCGCTCGGGTTTGCCAGCAAGAAGACCTCCGATGAACTTTTGCGGCTGCAAGCCGGCTATGCGCGCGCCTATTCGCGACTGGAATCGCATGAGGAGCATTGCGAACTGTGCCGCTTCGTGTCAAAGATCGGCGGCCGCAATTATTCCAGCATTTCCGTCGTTGCATTGGAAAAGAAGCCTTTCGCCTGAACACCCCGAACGACGGTGCATTGCGGGAAGGCCGGTTGCGGCCTTCCCGCGCGGCGGAATTCAAGGTGTATCCGGTGATTGCAAGTGAGCATCTATTTTTTCGGCGGAGGAACGATTGAAGTCGCCTTTGGAGCTTGTCAGTTTGATCGCTTTTTTGCTCGGTTCGCCTCTCTACTTCCAGCGGCCGGCTGAGCGTTGCGCCCGACGGGACGCGCCCGCTGCACAAACGGATCAACATCCCAATCCGGTCCAGATTTCCGAATCGGGGTAGAATCAATTCCTCAGATAACGAGGTGCTCTGCCCCGCTCCAAGGGGATTACAAACGCGGTATCCTGTTCTTATCTACCGATGCCGTCCCAAGCCAACCGACTGACGCCGATAGTACCCGCTTTTGTCGTCCCATTTGTGGTTGCGCTTAGCGTTCCTTCCCTCTTATCTCCCCAGGAACAAGCTCCGAGCGTCATTCACGTCGATGTGAATCTCGTCCTGGTGGATGCCACGGTTAAAACCAAGGCCGGACAAATCATGGACGGCCTGAAGCAGGAGGACTTTGAGCTGCGCGAAGACGGCGTGCCACAAAAGATCGACGTTTTCAGCCGCGACGAACTTCCTCTGAACGTCGCGCTTGTGCTCGACTTGAGCGACTCCATCGGTCCGTTCCTTGGACCTTTGCGCAGCGCGGCAAACATTGCCTTGTCCTCGCTCAAACCCGAAGACGAAGTTGCTCTTTTCACCTTCGCCACGGAAGCGCAACTGCGCGCGCCCTTCACCAGGGACAAAAACATGATTGCCCAGCAGATCACTGGTTTCCAGGTCGGCGGGGCAACAAATATCAATGACGGCATCTTTATGGCGGCGCGCTATCTGCTGAATACCCCTCCCAAGGGCCGCCGCGTGATCATTCTAATCAGCGATGACGTCGGCACGGACGCCGGCGGCCAGGGAACGCACGACATCGTTACAGAGGCTATCGCATCAGATGCGGTCCTGTATAACCTGAAGATTCCCGGCTACAATCCGCCCGGAACACTCTTTGCTGCGGCCATGGTGCCCGGACTGGTCAACATTCACAAAGTGATCGAGCAAACAGGCGGGGAGATTTTCGATGTACCGGACGTGGCGCATCTCGATTCCGTGTTCGGCGCTTTAATCAAACGCATCAAAACGCGCTATACGGTTGGATATTACACGAACGCTACGGCGGCAAGCGGCAAACCTCACAAGCTGGACGTGCGTCTCACCTCGTCGCACGGGAAAAAGGGCCGCGACTATTTGCTGCTAGCCAAAAGCAGCTATTACGTCCACTAGAATCTCAACAAGGAAAAAAAGGGAGCGCGCAAGCGCTCCCTCATTTAGACCTGGACGATTTGAGGTTTTTCCAATCCGCTATTGGGAGATATTCGCGGCAACAATCACGAGTTCTGACTTCTCGTGATTCTGTGCCAGACGCACCTCTGTGCGACCTTTCGGAAATTCCCGGCCTGAGGTATTACCGGCAGTCCAGACCTGGTAAAGGAAGTAGTAATCACCCATGCGGCGGAAAACGAGCTTTGTGGTTTTCGATGGTTCCACGCTTGTACAAGCGTTCGACAAAACGTTGGTTCCTCCTCCGATTTCTTGCCTGTTGTTGATTCGGATGGCAGTGCCGCTGTCGGTCACCGACCTGAGGGAATATTCGCCCGCAGGATAGGCCTGATCACCGACGACAAAGTCGAAGGGAACGGTGGTACTCATTTTCGTCTGTTGAGCATGAGCGGCCGTGGCCATGAAGAGCGCGGCAAAAAGAGAGAGGACGGAGAATAAGGTTTTCATGAGACCTCCTTTGTGGCGAGGGCGAAGTACATGGGCAAGAAACTCACGGGAGCGGTCTTTGTTCCCGGTGTCTCTGCCTACTTACGCTCACAAACAGAGCACGGCCTGTGCCAGGAAGGCATAGGAAAGTCGGAAGGCGGCTAAGGTTTCGTTACCTGCTTCATTTCGAAGCGGATGGACGAAGCGATTTGTCCGGGTTTCTGCTCCGTCGCCGGTAGGTTTCAAATCACGGAGAATCTCATCTGCACACGAAACGGCACCTGGTGCAGCCTGCAGCGCGGACCATAAGGAAGCGCCTACCACGACTTTTGGCCGCAAACTCTTCCTTCAGGAGGGGTTATGACACCCAGAATCTTCTCCTAAGCAGGTTTATTATCGCTCACCAATCAGATAGGGCATCTATCTCTTCGGATAGCCGCTGCTAACCGTGTGGTCTTGGAGGAAACTCGTCAGCCGTTTCCGGGGCATGTTACGCTGGCGTCCTGCATTGCGGAGGGATTATGGGGGAAGGGCTGGAAGAGTTTCAGAGGTTTCGAGGGGAGTTGAACGAAGAGATTTTGAACTGCGGCCATTTGGGAATGAAGCGAGCCTTTGCGCTCGACCACCAGGCCTACGCGGTCGGCGCCTTGGATACTAAGACCAAGGAATTGTTAGGTTTAGTGGCCTCCACGGTGCTGCGCTGTGACGACTGCATCACCTATCATCTGGTTCGAGCCGGCGAGACAGGCTCGAGCCGAGCGGAGGTGATAGATGCCCTAAACGTTGCATTGGTGGTAGGGGGCTCTATTACGGTACCCCACATCCGGCGCGCTTTCGCACGAATGAGGGAGATTCCAGGGTTGCAACCTGATGTAAAATAGTCGGCTGGTTGACCTATGAGCACGACGCCGAACGTCATCACTGCCGATCAAGAGAACCTGCTGCAACGGGTCAAGGGAGCTTGCGGCGCAGGGCTCTTCCTGCTGATCCAGAGCTCTCCTAAAATACTGAAGCTCTATCGCAACGAGAAGTCCTGGACGCTGCTACGTGTGGCGCTGGGTTGTTTCGGAGCCGCCTTGGTAATCCTGCCGATCAGCCTCTGGCACGGCTATTTCACAGCCGTGTTTGGGCTGGCCGCCTTCGTATTGTCGATCCTGCTGCCTCCGGCGGAGCTGGAATCGGCGACCGACCGCAGGGCGCGCGAATTGGGAGCGCAAACCGTGGTAGGCGGCGGGGAGTATCAAACGGGAAACGGACGGACGAGCCCAGTGCAGTTGTTCATTTCGCCCTCCCAAACCTGGGCGATGGATAAGAATTACGATCCACTGACGGTAATCACAACCGCTGAAATCGCAAAGGTGGATGTGGTCCCGCGAGAAAATCACTGGCTACTGATCGTCCGGTGGGGAGAACACCGGGCCGAGTTTGTATACAAAGGCATTTTTGCGGAACGCTTCGCTCGGCTGGCGGAAGAATCACTGCGCCAAGCGAGCCAGTCGTTGCAGCTGTCCTTGCCCAAGAGCCGAGCCGCCGGGGTGTAGAGCAGTTCCCGCCTTATTCTTGCGCATTTTGGCCTGGCAACTTGCATCATCAAAAATCTCTTCTGATGCGCCTCCTGGCACGGTTTGTGCGAAAATAGAGTCATGGCTCGTGGTTGGGAAAGTAAAGGCGTGGAATCCCAAGTAGAAGACAGGAAGAACGTGGCAGAAAACTCAGACAAGTCCAAGAAAAACCCGGACGACATACGGCGGGAAATTGAGAGACGCGGTCTGGTCCTCTCCCGAAAGAGAGTTGTAAACGACCTGGAAACGGCGACTCATCCAAATCACCGCAAGTCTCTGGAAGCCGCGCTCGAACATCTCGACAAGAAGATTGCTGAGTTAAGCTAAGGTTTATTCTTCATCTTTTGGGTGGGCACGCCTCAAAGATCCCGTTCCGGCGAAGGCTGTGGTGCAGCCGAAAACCCAGGATATGCCTAATCCGTGAAAACGACCCCAACGGCCGTGGTTCCCTTCTCAAATCCGGCTTCCAACCGAACCACGTAGCCCCGCAGACGCATTTCGCGGACGCCATTCGGGCCTGGCGTCTCCATCACCACTTCAAGCTCGGACTGCAGGCGCGGACTGTGTTTCAGCGAGATCAAAGCCCCTTGCAGGGCAAGGTCGCGGACGGTCGTCTCTTCCTGGAATTTGTGACCGTCAGAGGAGAGGCCCGTGACCACCGCCCGGAACTGTGCTTCACGGCGTAACGCGGTGCGCGAACCCGGCAGATGCGCTTGCACGGGATTACACGGCGCGCCGAGGGTAATCACCATGCCTTCGCTGGCGGCAAAAACTGAATCGAATTCGTCGCGAGCGTCCCGCAAAATGGCGTCCACAGTGCGGTCAGCGGAATCAGGATCGTGGTGGAACAGAACGAGCGTCTTTGCTCCTACTTCCTTCGCGATGTTCGTGCCTTCTTTCCAGGAAGAATGGCCCCAGCCCTTTTTCGTCGAGGCAAGCTGGGCGGGAGTGAATTGCGCGTCATTGACGAAGATGTCCGCGCTGACGGCCAGCTCGCGCAGGCTCAAATCCAAGGCAGGATCGCCCGGTTCGTTGTCCGTAGCATAAACGATTGTTCCGGCGGGGGTCTCGATCCGGAAGCCGAGGCAACCCTGGGGATGATTGATGTGCCTGGCGGTAACCTTGTTTTCCCCTACGAGAAAGGTCTCGCCGCCTTCCAGCTCGCGAAACTTCCGTTTCGCACTCATCGCGGAAAAGTCCACTGGGAAATATGGCAGAGCCATCTGTGTTTCAAAAACCTGGCGCAAGGAATCCGGCCCGAGAAACTTCGAGCGAAAGCTGTAGAACTGAAACTCGTTCTTCTCCACATAAAGCGGTGCGAAAAAAGGCAGTCCCTGGATGTGGTCCCAGTGGTAGTGGGTAACAAAGATGTGCGTCTCCAAAGGGCGAACAGAGTCCTCCGAGGCCCATCGGTTCCCCAGCATGCGCAAGCCTGTGCCGCAATCGAGAATGAATTGCGTGCCATCGGGTGCCACAAAATCCAAGCACGGAGTATTCCCTCCGAAGCGCCAGGTAGCGGGATCGACGGTCGGAATCGAGCCGCGAACGCCCCAAAAGGTCAGTTTGGCGATAGGAGTGCTCATTGGTTTCGGTGCGGCGTCTGGTAGCTCCTATCAATCTAACCGTGGAATCATCGAAACTATGCCTTTTCTGATAGTGGCAGTGGAGGCTAGGGCCGTCAACGAATTCAGGGTTGCGTGTTGTCAACCATCCAACAAGCCGATAGGGCAGAGGCTGCGCACGGCAGAGTATCGACGTAGAATACGGACAGATGCAGACACATTCCGACGCGGGCATTTCGCATTACCACGGGCATGACCACGGGCACGGGCACAATCATGCTCATCCGCCCATGAGACCCTCTGTCTTGGCCTGGGCCATCGTCGCAACGTTCGGGTTGGTCGTGGCCGAGGTGTTTGGCGGCCTGCTCGGCCATTCCGTGGCTCTCCT